>Ga0129301_1000587_pt1 | contig 19837 bp, 18 predicted proteins | sample ConPoolayeHmetaG_FD_94489 | JGI IMG/M metagenome (GOLD analysis project Ga0129301, IMG submission 94489) | Hot spring microbial mat communities from California, USA to study Microbial Dark Matter (Phase II) - Cone Pool mat layer H metaG ...
AAGGTAAGCACCATTGGCTGAGAGGTCCAGGTGTCTACGGCCTTTTTCTCTACCTCCTTTTGAGCCCTGAATCGTGCTGCCAACTCTTTGACGAGTTGATCGATCCTTTCCTTTCGTTTCATGTCCTTCTGAAGCTCGATCATCTCTTGAGCCTTTCTTGCAAGGACAGAGGCGAAGGGGTCTGTCTTCTCAAGAGCCAGGGCTTGACGGTAAGATTCAAGTGCCTTTTCCCAATTTCCCTCTTTTTCATAAGTGAGGCCCTTATTCGTTGTTCCTTCAATATAGTAGGGATCGAGATTAACGGCTTTTTCATAGAGTTCTCGTGCTTTAGGATATTGACCCATACTCGCATAGTACCGACCCATCTGATTGTATCGAATGGCCTCCTGATAAGGCTCAGCCACCTTTTTCTCAACCCCTTTTTGATACTCCATCTCAGCCTCTTTCTTCTTATCCTGGGCATATAGGGCATCTCCCTTCACCACATGAACAAAAGCCCTCTCGGGAGCCTTCTGTTCAACCTCTCTGGCCAACTGGATAGCCTTCTCGGACTCTCCTTTTTTGACATAGACGGCGGCCAGTCCCTCCTTTCCAAGGATCTCTCCCTGAGTTCCCTGGCGAGAGACCTCTTTAAAGACCTCCTCAGCCTCTTTAAAATTCTGTTCCTTAAGAGCAGCATACCCCTTGATGGTCTGGGCCTTCACATTCTGAGGATTCTTTTTGATGACTTCGTTACTGATAGCCTTTGCGACCTTTGTCTGCTTTCTCTGAAGCTCTCTCTCAGCGACTCGAACTAGCATGGCTTCCGTGGTTTTTCCTCCTCCCTGAAAATAATCGAGAATTTTTAATCCAGGTCCTATGATGCAGACGGTTGGGAGAATCTGTCGGGCCTGATAGAGATCGCTGATCTTTGCCGTATCGAGAAGAACAGGAAAGAGGATTCCCGTATTTTCAATAAACTTCGTCACTTTCTCCTTCGTTGAGAGAGTGATGGCCCAGACCGTCATGTCGGTCTCTTTATACTGTTTCTTGAGTTGATGTAAATTCAAAAGGCCTTCCTGAGAAGGCCTCGACTCCACATCAAAGAAATAAAGGATGACCAACGGCTTTTCCTTTACCTGCAAAAGATCAAAGGTTTGTCCTTTTAAATCTTTCAGAGAAAAGGAGGGAGCCGTCTCTCCCGAAGAGATTTTACCCCAACTTATTGACCGTCCTAAACATAGGACGACCACACTCACTATTAAAAGACCGACCCATTTTTTCATTCCCACTTTCATAAGAACCTCCTCAAATTTTATTTCTCACGAATTGGGTAATCCCTCTCGCGCTTATTCCCCACCTCTGAGTGAGGTATTACCGAATTGGAATCAATCGAACTTGAAGAGGAGTTTCCCCCTCTTCCCCTATCTGAACCTGAGCCTCCCATTCATGATAGTCCGGATGAGTCATCCGAACCTCATGTTTCCCAACGGGAAGATGAAGATGAAGGGGAGCCTTTCCTTTAAATGCCCCGTCTATAAAGACCTGAGCCCCTTCGGGTTGCGTCTCGATTTTGAGTAACCCCATTGGAACTTTTTCTACTAAGGGGGGTTGAGTCGCTTTTGGAAAGAGAAAAAAGTATCCCACTCCTCCAAGGCCGAAAACGACAAGAACGATTAGAGGAATCAGGAGAAGGCTTCTTTTTTCCTTTTTTTGTGGAATTCCTTTCCTTTCCTCCAACGTCTCAGATAAAGCCTGAGCCAGGGCCTGTCCCGTTTCAAATCGTTCTTCGGGTTCTTTTTTCAGACATCTCATAATCGTTTGGGAGAGCTTTTTTGGAATGTCTGGATTGATCTGAACAGGCTCAGGAGGATGATGATGAGTAATCGAATGAAAGATCGCAGCAATATTTTCCCCTCCAAAAGGCCTCTTTCCTGTGGAGAGCTCATAGAGAATAATTCCAACGGAAAAGAGATCCGAGCGACCATCCACGGGTCGACTTAAGACCTGCTCAGGAGACATGTAAGCAGGAGTCCCCAGAATCTCTCCGGCTTGTGTTTGAATAGAAGAGGAGGGGTCTTCAATATGGGCAATCCCAAAATCAGTAATTTTAATCTGACCATTCGATTGAAGGAGGATATTGCTTGGTTTTACATCCCTATGGATGATCCCTTTCTGATGGGCATAGCCCAGTGTCTCTGCCATCTGGATCCCAATACTGACGATCTCTGGAAGAGTGAGTTTCTTTTCCTGAATCCTTTTATTTAAAGGGATCCCTTCTAAAAGTTCCATGGCAATATAGATGGTCCCGTGATCCTGACCCACATCATAAACCGTGACAATATTGGGATGAGAAAGCCGACCAATGGCCTTCGCCTCTTTAAGAAACCTCTGAACGAACGCTTCGCTGGTGACCCGATCCTCTCGAAGGATCTTTAAAGCCACAGGGCGATCAATTTGAGGATCGTAGGCTCGGTAGACGACTCCCATAGAGCCTTTACCCAACTCTTCGAAAATTTCATAGCGACCATATTTCACCGATCTACTTCTCCTTTAAAAATTCTAAGATGGTTGAGAGAGGAATCATAAACCCTGTATAAGGATCTCCTCGAAACCTCCCTTTGACCATTCCTATTAAGTTTCCATCTTGATCAAACACAGGACTCCCGCTGCTTCCTGGCTGAACCTCCATCTGGACTTGAACAAGGGGAAGATGATTGACCTGTCTCAAAGGACTCTTTATCGTACCTAAAAAAACCGTCCGATGATGATTCGGGCATCCAATGGAATAGACCTTCTCACCTTCTTTAAGCACCATTCGGATTGGATTAAGAGGAATGGAAGAGGCGAGTTTGAGAGGGATGTCGATGAGTGAAAGGTCTTGCTGAAGATCAACCTTCACCAAACGGCCCTTTTGTTGCTTCCTATCGGGAAGATAGACGGTCACCTCTTGAACCCCTTTCAGGTCATGGGAAGTAGAGAGGATGAGACCTCGCCGATCCACCACAAATCCAGTAAATTGAACCTCTCCCTCTCTTAGATTTCCCTGGATGCACACAATGGAGTCCTCATACCTTTTGACTTTAAGAGGGATCTCTTCAGAAGCGATACCTTCCTTCTCCCAACCCCGAAGGTACTGATCAAGATAAAGCCAAACAGAAGGGACCTTTTCTTGAACCATATGCCCTTTATAAAAAAAACAGGCTTCGACAAGCGAAGCGAGAGGGGAGCGAGGGGTAAGAGTCAATTCCCAAACCTCCTCTCCCTTTGTCCCTTTCAATTGGATTCGGAAATCCTCCAGCTCTTTCCGGGTGACTTCAAAACCAGACTCGAAAAGCCATCGAGATAGGAGCGTCTGAATTTCTATAAGAGGAATAGGGTAAAGTTTTTTTTCACCCTCTCTTACTCCAAAAGCGAAACAGGGAGTGAAGAGAAAGAAGAAGAGGATGAACAGGTAGATGGTAGATTTTTGCTTCACTCCAGAACCTCACAAAGCACAACGGTGATATTATCTTTTCCCCCAGCGGCATTGGCAAGTTCAATCAACCGATTCACTTTTTGATCAAGACGAAGGGAAGAAAGGAGAATTTTTTGAATGGAGAGATCCTCTATCATATCGGTCAATCCATCCGAGCAGAGAAGAAAAAGGTCCCCAGGATGGGTCTTTCCCTCCACCAGATCTACTGCCAGGGTTTCATCTATTCCCACCGCCCTTACGATGACATGACGAAGGGAATGCCTTCGGGCCTCCTCCGGAGTGAGAAGTCCCTGATCGAGTTGTTCTTGAACCAGGGAATGATCTCGAGTCAGTTGCCTCAGTTGTCCCTTTCGAAAAAGATAGGTTCGACTATCCCCTACATGGCCCAGGGCAAAATGTTGTTCATTAAAGGTGATCAATTCTGCTGTACATCCCATCCCTTCATCCTGGGGGTTCATCTTTATATGATTAAGAATTCTCTCGTTTGCCAATAGAAAGGTCTCTTTAACCAGTTCGACCCGTTTTTTCATCCCTTGCTCTCTGTTTTGAGAGAAAACTTGGAAGGCTGTGTCAACAAAGATTTGACTGGCCAGCTCCCCCGCAGCCGCTCCTCCCATTCCATCGGCCACGGTGAAGGTGGCTTGATCCAACCCTAACCAAAAGGCATCCTCATTATTGGAACGGCGAAGGCCGAGATCAGTCTTTCCAAAGGAGTCAATTTTCATTAAAACATATTATACAAGAAATTCTATGTTTTGAAAATAAATATTTTCTTGACCCTTTCAATGGTTTGGTTATAATTGATAGAAAATGAGACGTCCACCTGTCATTGTCGTCCAACTTATCCATATCTCCGGACCGATGAAAGGAGAGATCCAAGAGTTTACCGAATCGGTCATCTCCATTGGTCGTCACTCCTCCTGTCATCTCCGTTTCCCGGCGAATCTGACTCAAATCTCAAGAAAACATGCTGAGATCATTCGTGATGGAAATCAATTCAAACTCATTGACCAAAGTACCAATGGGACGTTTGTCAATGGGAAAAGGGTGCAGGAGGTTTATCTCAAAAATGGGGATGTCCTTGAATTCTCAGAAGGGGGACCGAAGGTTAGCTTTCTGAGTGAGATCAAAGAGGCTCCGATAGAGATGGAAGCCCCTTTACCTCCCCGAGAGAAAGAGATCGTTCCTGAACCTCCGAGACCTATTTCTCCCCAACGACCTTCCCCTCCTCCTCCAAAGGAATCCCCAGAGGCTCCTCCGTTGAGAGTGAAGGCCTCTCTTATGATTCAATATGGTCCCACGATTAGATCCTATAAAGAACTTCCTATCCTTATAGGAAGAAGTCAAAAATGCGACTTTATCCTCGATCACCCTTGGATCTCTGAACAGCATGCCCAAATCTTCTTTTTCGAAAATGAATACTGGATTAAAGACCTTACAGGACAGAAGCTGGTTCAGATCAACCGCCAAGCCATCCCTTTTCAGGCCCCTTTAAAACAAAATGATGAGATTGGACTTACCCCTCGAGGCCCAACCTTTCGCTACCTTGGGGAAGGACGATTGGCCGAGGTTGAAGAAGTGGCTCCCCCTACGGAAGAGGAGATAAAAAAGAAGGAAGAGTCAAAAGCCCCCGAAAAAAAAGAGTCGAAGGGTCTGTTTTCTTTCTTTAAAAAATAGATTCCATCTCAAATTCCAGGTGAGGATCCAAAGAATAAAATTCAATGAAAGGAGGAAGGTATGGAAGCCCCATCCATTCCCTTTAAAATATTAGCTCTTGCCCCTTTTCGAACACAGGAGCAAACCCCCTGGAAGAATGGTCCCCTTCGAATTGACAAGTACAATTTTGATGAGGTAATGGAACGCTTGGGAATTTCCATCAATCTCCTCCTCCCTAAAACTTTTTACCCCCCAGAGAGATTGAGCCTTTCTTTTAAAAAGCTCCGCGACTTTCACCCTGACCGAATCATCGAAAATCATCCTTTTCTTCGCAATCTTTTTGAAGCGAAGAAGTTTGCTGAAGAGGCAGGACGTAAAGGCTTTTCCCAAAATGAAATTGAAAGAAGACTTCAGTCCTGGCCCGATTTACCTTTCGAATTCGGGTTTGAACCAGAAAGAAAAGAGAAGGAGATTTCCAGTCCTCTTGATGAAATCCTGAGAAAAGTGGCTATGCCAGAAGAAGGAGAGAGACCTTCTGCCGGGATAAAGGCTTTTATTGGTCAGATAGACTCTTACCTTCGACAGACCCTTCGAACTCTCTTTCTGGACGAATCTTTCAGAAGATTGGAATCCACCTGGAGGGGACTAAGGTGTCTCATTCAACAGGGAGGAGTCGATGGGGATTTGAGACTTGGAATCATCCCAATTTCCAGTGAGACGGTAGAAGAGGTTTTTGAACTTCTCCTTCCCAATCTCCTTGAAGAGTTACCCTCCCTTCTCTTAATCGATCTTCCTATGGATAACTCTCCAAGAAGTATGGAGCTTCTTGAAAGGATGGCTCAATTCTCTGAGACTCTGATGACTCCCACTCTATTCTGGTTTACTGAAAAATTTTTCTATCTTGATTCATGGCATGACTTAAAGAGACTTCCCTATCTCCCCCATTATCTCGAAGAATCACCCTTTGCCAAATGGCGACGCTTAAAGGGACTGGCGTCCTCAAAATGGCTTGTTGGGACCTGCCTTCGATTTCTCCTTCGTTATCCTTATGGCCCTGAAAATCCGACCACCTTTACTCTTTTTGAAGAACCAGAACCTCTATGGATCAGTCCGGTTTGGGCACTTGGAAGTCTTATTGCCCAGAGCCTCTCCAAGACTGGATGGGCTACTTTATTTACACAATGGAAAGAGGTAAGATTAACCGACCTGGCTCTCCATCGAATAGATAAGGAAAGAAATATTCCAGTAGAAGTAGAGCTCAGTGAGGATCGGATTGGACAATTCATTCGAGCTGGAATCATGCCTCTGGTTTCGAGTGTGAATCGAGACATCGCCTTCTTCCCATTAGAAACTACAGTAGGAGGAACCTCATTGAAATCTCAACTCTTTCTTTCAAGAATGGTTCAGTTTCTCCTCTGGTGCAAAGACTCTATAGAGAAAGATCTTGCCCCCGATCTCCTCGAAGAAAAACTTAAAAAGAGTTTCGCCCTTTTCTGGGAAAAGTCCGGACACCCTGCCCCCAAAGATTTTGAAATTTCTGTTCGAAAACTTTCGGACGAGAAATCCACCATGGTGAAACTCGCCATTCAACCTCCTCGCCAGATTCTTCCTTCAGGAGAGAGGGTAGAACTGGAGCTACCCTGGTAGTTAGATAGATTTAAAGATTAGGCAACGAGGGATCTGAGTTGTTCTTTCAGTGAGTCTGTCATCCTTTCGATCGCTTCGAGATCGACAATCTCCTGAAATGCCAATATTCCTGAAAGCTGAGTGACCTGGAGAATAAAGTCGTTCGGGGGAAGAAAAGTCTCAAGAGGGGCTTTCAGAACGGTCACCAAAAGATTCCCTAAATCGTGTAATTCCTTGATCTCTACTTCATAGCGTAAATCTTCCAGGAGTCTCTTGAGTTCAGGAAAATATCTTAGAAAAATAACAGGAGTGAGGTGGTTGATGAGGGCCTGTCGCATTTCCTCGGGCTGGCGGGGTTCTCGTCCAGAAACCATTGCTCGAAGACGGTCAAGAGGACATTCCCCCCTGAAGGAGAGGACCCATCGAGTAGGGGAGAGGATCTGGACTATTTTATCCTCTCCTCCCAAGTTAAGAGGGTATTGAAAAGGAGTGATGTCCAATTGATGGGTAATCGGAGGGAGTGGAGGCTGAAGCTTTCTCGGGAGACCGAAAGGTTTTTCACAGATCGAGCCATAAAGCTCCTGTAAATCTGAAAAGGCCTTTTCCGATCGGGGAACCTCTTCCGTCACAGCGCTTTTTACAAAGGTTCCTAAAAGCTTCCGTGGAAGAAAGAGGGGTCTCAGTGTATCCAGATGGCCAATTAGACGTTTACTCAAGGCCTGGGAGATCTTTTCTGTAGCCTGTCGAAGTTTGAAGAATTCCTGGGTATCCAATTTCTTTCGAGAAATCTCTTCCATCTTCATAACCTGCCTTTTCCCCTTATCATAAAATAAGGAAGGTTGTCAATTATTTTAATTGGATCATGAACAGTTCTGCCTCCTCCCCACTGGAGTAGGGTCCAAAGAGAATGGTTTCTGGAAAGCCTTCAATCTTGACGAAGTAGGAAGTCTCTGGAGAAATGGGATTCTGAGTAGCCCATGCGATAAACTCTCTTTCTCCTAAACTTAATTTTAACCCTCTCATAGGATAATTTAGAACAGATTGGCTTGGAAGGCTTCCTTTTGGGCCTACGGCATGAAAGGTAATTTCTCCTCCAGATACTCCAAACATCACCCCTGACCAGGACTCGGTAGAAGGCCCCACTTCGATCCACTGCCCAATCTGGGGATTTCCATAGGTATCGATTCGATAATCCGAAGAGATAGGTTTTAAAGGCGTATTTACTTTTACCACTAATTTAGCCGCCATCCCTGGATCAGAAAGAGAGAGAAAATCCACACCCTTGAGGGGAGTAGGAAGGGCCTCTGGAGAAGGTTTTTCGCCTTCCGTATAAAGGATGACGATGGGGAAGGAGATTCCCTTTTGAGCCTGAACGGTGAGGCTGAGAAGGGATAGACCGTATCGAATGGAAGGGGTCTGGAGATTCTCCTGGGTGGCTAAAATAAGCCACAACAAAAGGTCGGGTTTGATCAATTCATCTCGGGCTTTGGCCCAGGCCACCTTCTCCAGATCATCTTCCCAGAAATGCCCCCTCACCTCAAGGCCATACGTCTTAAAATGAGAAATAATGTTCTTGACCAATTCCTCCGAGGAAAACAGAGCACTTAACCATATTGCTTTCATCTTTTTATCCCTTTCTTTTAAAAAGATTCTTCTCGATAAAAAAGGGTCAAACACAAAACTTTACTCCACTCTCTGACCCTCCACCTCTGTTCCACTGGCATAGGTCATCATTCGTTCAAATAGCCATAAGGAAGGCCATCGTTTCTCTCCGATCCTCTCATTTTCCTTCACCCAATTTAAAAAAAGAGCCATAGGAACAAGCATCGGAGGCATTTCACAGAGTTCAGCTGCTAAGCGTGCCATGGCCGTAGTCATACTTCGTGGAATCTTTATCTTTCGAATTCCTTTTTTGAAGGGATCGTTACAGAGTTTCGAGGGTGAGACAATATTATACTCCCGACAGGCAAAAGGTCTTATCGAATAGATGCTACATGAACCCCCTTCAAGAAAAGGGCAAGGCATCCCCATTCGAAAATATTCATAGGCCAAAAGTTGATGTTCACAGGTATGTTCGATCCCTCTTATTTTTTCAGTTAAGCCTCTTTCATCCATGGCCTCTTTCACCAAATTGAAGTGAGATTCAATCTGGGTTTTTCGTTTGGGAGATAAAGTTTGAATGAAGTCCTTGAGAAAAAAAGCTTCAGGAGGAGAAAGGGGGACCAGTTGGCAACAACAGACCCCATTTTCACACCCTTTATGGCAGGAGACGCTCTCCCCTTTCTCTTTCTCTCTTTGAATGGCCAGTTCCACTATTCCATCACAAAGCCTCTGCATGGGAGGAACCAGGTCCGCCATTCTCAGAGGAAGATCAGGGATCCTCACTTTAGCCTGAGGAAGTCTTCCATCCGGTGTCTCAATATTCAATGTGAGCACAGTGATATTCACTTTGTCCAAAAACCTTGAATTCTTTTATAAGGGTTTATGGCCTCCATGATAGAAGAAATCCAACAATTCCTCAACCTTTTTCTTTCTACTGATAGGAATGGACCTCAGTTTGTGGAGGATCCGTTCTTCGGAAAGGGTGAGGATAAGACTGGATGGACGAGGTGCATCGATTCCTTTAAATAGAGAGGAAGGGGCTTGATGAAAATGAGGTTTTGCATTTTTCCCGACATTGGGATGCTCTTCCTTTATCCTTTTAATCTCTTCTAAATCCCATAGAGGCCCTTTCCCTATCCCCGGACACCAGAAACCTCCGTCCTCAGAGACAAAACTCTCCTCCCATTCTTCTTTCTCCAGATCAAAATGATTCCATGGAAAGACATGGCAGAGGTCTGTTCGAGGTGAGTTGTAAATCACACAGACCCTATCCTGGCAAAAAATACATCCTCGTAAAGGGTTATCGGGCTGGTTCGTTTTAAAGGCAATGAGATAGACCTCCTTATCCGGATCATAGATTTCTTGGAGATAGCGGAGGGCAAAGGCCGATTCAGATAGGTTAAAGTATTGGGCTAATTGTTGAATCTCTTTATGGGTGGGATAGATCACGACCTTTTGATTGCAACATGTTCCACACCTCTGACATTCAAATCGCCGTTCTTTGAGGGCTTTCTTCTTGGCTTCGCTCATGAGGATTTCTGTTCGACTGAGAAGATTTAATGCCGACTGCTCCCCTGGAGTTCTCTGTCTAAATCCAGGTTCAGGTAAACCCCTTGGGTTTCCCCATGATTGGTTTCGAGATCATATTGATCTCTGGCTTCCTTTCTTTTCTGTTCAATCTCGGCAATCCACTCCATCCTTTTTTGAGCAATCGCTCTATTCGCATCACTCGTAGCAGCCTGTTCGCTTCGTCCTGCTCCAATTACCCGAAGCTCCTCAAATCTGTTTTTGTATTCTTCTAAGATGGGCAATTCCTGTGGAGGATGGCCTCGTTCATGAATCCAGAGACATCGTATAAATCGATTCCATTCAGTCTGAATCGATAAAGGAAGGGTTTCTATATTGTTCCAGCGGGGGATTCGATAAATAATCTCATATTGAATCACACCTTGATCAAAAGAGGCGGTGGCAGACCATGAGTGTGAGGAAGGACCTTCGGTCACCTCCACACGGATTTGAAACGATTTAAATTGAACATCGATACTACATCTCCCGAATTTTCCATCAGGTCCATGATGTCTCATCTCTCTCAGGGCCTCGGCTAAGGATCGAGCTCGGAAGCCGTAGTTTTCTTCTCTCTTCCCCAATGAAACAATCTCAATAGCCATCTCCTATGCCTTTCTGATTATAGGTTTAAAAGCTGATGCCGTTTCTTTCCAAAAATAGGTTTTCCATCCATTTGGAAGATAAGGTCTACAAGATTCTCGAACCCTTCCGAGGTGTGTTTTTTTAATTCAAGAAGAACATTTTTTAATCGCTTCCATCGAATTGTTCGTAGGTAAAGTTTAAACCCGATAGCCAAAGGGATAAGAAGGAATCCCAAGAGGAACATCCATGATTTTAATATTCCTGCAAGGACTATGGAGGAAGAGATGAAAGAGTAGATCAGAGTCATAAGGATCATCTCATCCTTCTGTTCACGATTAAAAATCTGGAGAATGGAGATCATTAGGCTCCGAATCTTTTGATCAGGATTCTTCGAGCTCCTTGAAAGCATCGAGATAGCGTTTTCGGGTAAGATTTTAAGCATGCTATCAAACATTCGTTGTCGGAACATACGAACAGTTTTTATCGAATTGAGAAAAATAGTTAAATCTAACTGACCATCTCTCCACATTTTTAGAATCTGTATCTGCCATTTTTGGACTAAAAGGGAGTCGAGATAGAGAAAGATGCTACATAACGGGATAAGGAACAGAAATCCTAAAAGGGGCTGCCAGGCCATCTGTAAGATTGCCAGAAGAATGGATATTAGGCTGAGGATCATCATTCCCACAATTAATTTGCGATACCATCTCAATCGATCATTCATGGTTTGAATAGTTAAGTAAAGGGCCTCTTTCATTGGCTCTCAATTATTCCTTGGGACGATCTGGAATGATGAATTCATGTTGGCATTCTCTACATTGTCCGTGTTCTCCTGCATGCCCATCTCGAATGCCGATTTCGCATTTACAATTCGGGCAATTAATAAAATATCCAGGACCTATTTCAGGGGGTTCCTTTAAATCAAGATAATTTATCCGCCTCCATTTATTTGCCTCCCACACACATAATCGAATTAATTGATCTTCAGGAGACTTTAATGAAAGTTCTTTAATATATTCAAACATTACATCATCTACATATTGACCGATGGTGAACGGCAAGATTTCATCCGCTAAGACAAGGGGGGCTCTATATAATGCCTTTAACCAAACCTCTACAGCTTTTCTTGGATTTACTGACACTATAGCATGTCCCGCTTCGTATTTGACCCAAGGATCTGGATCGTTGGACATTAGATCAAAAAGAGTTTCTCTTTTTTCAGGAGCCACAGTGTATAAATATCGTAATGCAAATTCACGACGTCTTGGATTTTGACTCTGTAATTCATATTCTGCAAATTCGATAATTTCTTTATACGGAGACATTTGACTTAAACGGTACCATATAAAATCAAGAACCTCATCGGAGGTTTCTTGTTTTAACCCAGAAATAAGTTCTTCCATTTGAGTATGGATATCTAATTTACCTTGGATTATCGTATCAAAAAATTCTGATAAAGTCTCTATTCGTGCAAATTTATCAGTTAGGCTAAAGGCTTTTTTTAAGAGAAAAATTAAATTTTTTTTATTGCCTTCCATGATTCCCCCTCCTTAACCTCTCGGTTTTTCTTCTTTCTCTCCTAATCTTCTAAACAAATCCACTTCAAACCTCCTTTTTTCAAGTAATTTTAAATTGGATTAACAACCAATTATTTTTATATTTAATCCCAATTTTCTGGTAAATGAGTCCTTTGCGCCCATCCATCCATTTCTGGACCAGGGGAACTTGGTGGAGGATCTGGTTCCCCTCTCCAATTAATTGGGGTCCGAGTGGGTTCAAACCTTTGCTGATAATTCTCATCTCTTGTAAGTGGCCTCCCACCTTCTCTATCTAATGGAACATTATTACTATCCATAGGTACATTATTCCGACGGGCTTCTTCCAAAGCAGCTGGATTGGTGATGGGGCTTGCTGGTGCATCTGGATTTTCAAGAACCTCTACGTGATAATGAGGCTCACTACCAGCTCGACTTGATGGTTCATCATGACCGTATGGATCGTGTCGAACATAAATAACTCTTTTCGGAGGTCCTGGATCTTCTCTACGCCAAATCTCACTGTTTCTCGTGACTATCTTACCATTTTTATGTTTTGATCCAATACCAATTTTTAAAGGAGAAACTTTCTTAAATCCTAAACTTTCAAGACAATTTTTAATTAGTTCTGGATTTTTTCTAAATTTGCAAATTATAGCTACTACTCGTTTTTCGACCGGATCCTCCGGTCTTTCTGGGATTCAATTACCGCGTAGTCCCAGAATATCACACGTAATAAGAGGATTCCCTTTCCCAAAGCTATAAATATTCAGACCGCCTTTGAGGCCAATAGGGTCGGGGGTTGTGTATCTTCCAGTTTCTGGGTCATAATACCTATGATAGTTATAATGAAGTCCTGATTCGCTATCGTAATATTGACCAGGGGAACGAAGATTATAGACAATTTTTGAATCTGATTTAACGTTTGCCCGGCCGTAAGCCGTATACTCGGCTGACCAAACAATTTCTCCTTCGCTATCTGTAATTAAAATAGGACGATTGGATTGATCATAATGAATGAAATAGGTCTGGAGGTCCCATTGTCCATCTGGAAGTGGTTTCCGTTCACAAAACATCGAAGGGGTAAAGTCTTCTGGGACCAAATAAAAATAGTACCTTCGCTCACCCTCAGGCCCGATTTCCCAACTAAGACGATCACCTTCCCAACCAAAGGTAGTTTTCTTTTCACCAATTTTCTTAGAAACTCTTCGGCCAAAAGGATCGTATTCATAGATGACCTTTTGCCCATCAGGAAGATCAATGGAAATAAGTTGGTCAGAAGAGTCGTAGGTGTAGGAAAAGTTTTTATTGTCTCGTGTTTCTTTTGCAAGCCGTCCCCGCTCATCATAAGAGAAATGGCGGTCTCCCCAATGAAGGAGTTGATTTCCTTTTCCAACCAAAGACTTCGGAACCTCTTTGGTAGTGAGGAGATTCCCTCCTTTATCGTAAGTATAGGCTTCTTTATCCCATTTCCCTTTTAGAGCCTCTTCTGCCTGAATTTTGATAAGACGTCCGCATTCATCATATAAAAAATAGAGTTTTTCCTTCCCATTTTTGAGACGAGTTAACTGACCTAAAACATCATAAAAATAGCTTCGATCCAGATATCGATGGAGACTTCCCTCTCCTTTCTGAACCGTGTGCCGAAGGATTCTTCCCTCTTCGTCATATTCAAAGGATTCTTCAATGTCATTGGCCAACACCCGTTTGATGATTCGATTTCCCTCTAAATAACAGGTATGCCAACCTCCAGTGGGATCTCGAATAACGATGGCCTCTCCGTAATATTTAAGACGAAATTCCGTCTTATCATCAAATTCGCTCTTTTCTAATTGTCCCTGGGTATTGAAGATATGTTTTACGCCTAACCCATTCTGAGTTTCAGAAGTGATGTGGCTAAACCTATCATAGGCTCTTTTGACTTCCGAAAAATCATTCTTGGCCTGGACGATCTGCCCCATTCGATCAAAAGTAAACCGACTCTCAATCCTCTTTTCATCCCTTTGAATGATACGAACAGAGGGTTCGTTTCCCATTTCATAATAAAGAGAGACTAAAACTTTTCCTTGAGGATCTCTCTTTTCGATAAGTCGACCTTCTGGATCTCGGGTATAAGTTTCAATCAATGAACGGTTCTGCTTTATCCCTATAATTTGGTCGTTCTGATCATAAAGGTATTCCGTCTGATTTCCATTGGGGTCAATTACCAAACACAATTCATCTGCTCGAGTGTAATCATATCGAGTTGAACCTCCATCTGGAGCAATCATTTCGATCATCTCTTGCCAGGCTTTATATCGATATTGCCAAGTTCGACCGAGACGATCCGTATAGGAGGTAATATTTCCTTCAGGATCATAGGTGTTTTTCTCTTTAGTTCCGTCTGGATATTGGGCTTCGATTAGGCGGGACATCTTATCGTAACGATACAGAATCCAATCCCTTCCATCCCAGATACCAATCACATTTCCCAACAGATCGTATTGATATTTAAAAACCTCCTTTTTAGTGAAGGGGTCTCGAATGGTGATTAATTGATGGTAGGAATCGTACTCATTCTTTTCAGGTAGAGAACCGGAAAGTCTTGTGAAAATTCTGTGTCCCTCTTCATCGTACTCATAGAAAGCTGTTCTCCCGTCATGGAATTCTTCCTTGATCAGATTTCCTCGATCATCATATTCAAATACTGTTTTTTGTCCTCTAAAATCAACCTTTTCAATCAATTGATTTCGTTCATTGTATCGATAGGAAATCTTTCGGCCCAGAGGATCTACTTCTTCAAGAAGATTTCCACGTTCATCATATTTATAAATCGTTCTCCGATCGCAACGATCAATGATAACGGCAGGATAGCCAAATGCATCGTAGTGCGTGGTAGTGACTTTACCATAAGGATCAATCTCCTCAATCAATTGTCCTTTCTCATTATAACGATATTCAAATTTTCTCCCATCAAACCCAATATAGATCGTTCGTCTCTCATCAGGAAAATAAATAAATTCACCACTATAGAGGCCATCCTCTCCCCAAGTTTTAATACAAAAATGATTAGAATATCGATAGTGAAAAGAATAACCATTTCGGTCTGTCCTTTTAAGGAGTTGATGTTCCTTATCATATTCATAAAGCTGAGTATGGTTTTCTGCATCGGTCACTGAGATTAGATTTCCTGAGGCATCGTATTGGTAAGACACAAGCACTAATGGATTACTAATTCCCCGGGAACACTTAACCTTCAGAATTCGACCCTCGGGGTCAATTTCAAAGTCAAGAATTCGACTTGCAGAGTCGATGATTTTGACGAGATGTTTCTGGTGATAAAAGAATTGAATCGATTGGCCATTTAAATTAGAAATTTTTTTAAGGAGCGCATATCCTCCTAATGGATCTCCTCTAAAGGTCAGTGTCATCCCATCCTGTTGGGTCAATTTAAAAGAATCTTTACTTTCTCTCTTAAGTGAGAAGCGTTCATTTAAAGAAAGAATTTCTTCTCCAATGGCTGGGATAACAGGGAATGATATTTCTTCTCCTTCTCCATTTACATAGATGGTCTTATTTTCAATAAAGATAAAATAACGATAATAGGGATGGCTCCAACCCCAGCCTAAAGGACCATTTATTTTACTTCGACTTGAATAAGAGGATCTCCATTCAATTGGAATAGGACCTGGAAGGTTAAAATCGGTACGGTCAAGGGTACATTCACCCGTAACGACATCAACTGGATCAAGGATCGTCCTTCTATTTTTCAAATACACAGAACACTCTCTATGTGAACCCATTTTATAAAAAAGACCATTAACAGCCCTTCTTTTTCCTATCCAATACTTTTTTCTCTATAACATGGGAGATTGCGGATTGGGCCACACTCACTGCAATTCCCTTTATTAAGTCGGCAATACTGACTCCTACTAAGACATTACTAAAACCAATAACACAGGCATTGGGTACAACAGGGATATCGCTGCAGGAAGTCCCTACCAAAGGAGCAGCAAAACCTAACGGCCCCCCATTTACGGTTACATTTGGACTTCCAACAGCAGAAGACCCCTGAGCTCCTGGATAAGGGATCGGTGGCATCAGGAGTTTAACCCAGGTTTGCCATTTAGTATAAGCTGAAAAAGTAGCCTTCACCGTTTCCCAAGTGGTCGCAAGATTGGTCGTATCGATTCCAGTGACATCCTTAATGAAGTCTTCAGCAAATTTTGGTTTAGGAATTAGGGAAGAGATCGCTGCGATAGTAAGATTAGCCATAATGGTTAAACCAGTGAGGACAAGGACCTTGGGAACGTTAGTGAGATATCTTTTCCAGTAAGGAATATTCGTTGGAGTTGGAGGCACAGGGATCCCTTGGGGGACATGAAAAAAATAACCCATCGCTCCTACGGAGCAAGCCGGCATACCATTTATAAAAACATCGACCTTTGGGAAAGTAGGAGTATGCCAGAGGTAGATGGGACCTACGTAAGGATGAATGGGTATACCAGGAATAGGGGCTACAGCATGGACATCCACGCCAATCACCATGTCCATCATTTTCGCAGCAGGAAAGAGGGGCATATGAAACTCCTTTAATGAATCACCTGAATCACCTGGATTTTACCCAGGATCCTTCTTTTTTGATATAGGACCTGAATCTCCTCCCCAACTTCAATTCGATCAAAAAGAGATTTATCAACCACACATTCTATCTCCCTGCCTTGAATTTCCACTCCCAATATATACATTTCGGGCTTAACTTGCGGAAGGACTATTGGGCGATTGGCCACAATCTGGGTAATATAAGTCTTTCCGGCTTGTTTATAACCTTTAGAAATGACTTTAACTTGAGTTTTCTTTTCCTCTAAACCCAAACTATCTATGGCTAAAAGGAGAAAATAGATGGCCACGCAGAAAAGGATAATGGCACCAAAGAGATACATAAAATTAGAAGAAGATGGTGAAGAAGAACTCATTGAATCCATACCTCCATTTTTCTCATTTGGGGTAACCAGTCTGGTCCTGGATAAGGAACAGCTCCTCTCCACACCATATCTACCTCTCGATCTTCCAAACGAATCATGACGGTGTGCAAAAATGCTTCGGGTTCGTAAAGGCCCATCCCAATGTCTAAACCAATAATGGGTCGATCTCCCGGCAGTCGAAAAGAAAGCTCTCCCTCAGGAGATAAATTGATCAGATGAACCTCCTCTTCCCCTGTTAAAAAAGGTAGGGCTAAACCTGGTGAGGCGCCGTTGAAGAAACGAAAATCCATATCTCGAAGCTGAGTTCGTTCATATAGGTCCATCTGTTCAGGTGGAATCAATTTGGTATAAGCTTTTCGGAGTTCTTCCTCAATCTTCCTATCCGCCGGCATCACTCCTGCATAGGAGGCCCTTGGTTGCCAATATTTCGAGAACCATCCAAATCCTTGGGGGATAGGTTGCCTTTCCCAATACATAAAATGTCCTATACAAATTCGTTCCGGAGTCAGTAGATCCTTGGGATCTTCAATATTTGGAAGGGGAAGATTTTCTATTACCTTTCTATTATTAGAAATGGCAAACCCTCGACCTAAATGATTTCGGGCATAGGCACAAGGCATATCAGGGTTAGAATATATATCAACCCCTCCATAAGCCCGTTCATAACAAATCTCCATGGTCTCAAAAGGAATTGGGTCGGTAAACAGAGGATCTCCTTTTTCACGATAGCGACACACCCTATCCCCAAATACTCGGAGTTCCTTTCTGTACGGACCGATGGTTAAAGAAACGTCAATGACTTCGACAGGCTTCCCTTTGGGAGCATAGGCTTTGCCATTTAGAACTACATCCGTAGCTATTTTAAAAGGAATATAATCCGTCTCAAATTTTACGGAAGAATTCATTGGGTCCCGATAGTGGATATCTCCGGATATTAATTTCTGGTCCACATCAGCTCGAATACATTGTTTCCCTGAAATGATCTTATAACTTCGCTTAACAAGGATACTCAGGATATACTGGCCCTCTGGAGTTTGTCCTGGAAGAACAATCTTTTGGGCTCTCCTCTCCTCTCTCTCTAAGTGGAATGGTCTCATTTTTGTTTCCCTATAAAACAGAGACTTCAAAACGTTTCATCTCAGGTAACCAATCCAAACCCGGATATTCATGAGCCCCTCTCCAAACCAGATCTAATTGCATTTCCTCAAGTCGTATGCAAATGGTATGAAGAACAACCTCCAGTTCATTTTCGCCCATTCCAATATCCATAAGGATGTTGGGTTTTTCATCAGGGATAAAAAAAATTAACTCTCCTTCCTGGGTCATTCCGTTAATTCGGACCTTTTCCCCTCCTTTGAGGAAAGGGAGGATCAATCCTAACGAAGCTCCATTATTGAATCGAATATCAAAGGCCGGTAATTTAAACTGCCGAGCAAGGGCAATCTGACCTTTTGGCACAATACCCATCCTCTCCTCCCGCATCACCTCATCAGATAGAACAAAAGGAGGGATCGATCCTACAAAAGAGCAGCGGGGATACCAAGTTTTTTGAAACCAACCAAAACCTTGAGGAAGGGGCTGATGATTCCAACGAGTCATCTCTTCAAGAATAATTCGTTCGGGAGTAAGTAAATCCTCGGGATCTTCGAGATTGGGTAAAGGTAATCCTTCTACAACCTCCGGAATATTTTTAATAGCGATTCCTTTGCCCATGGGGTTCCGAGGATAGTAAAAGGGTAGATCTGGATTGCTCCTTTGATCTTTACCTCCATAAGCCCTTTCATACCTAATTTCCATCTCAGTGAAAGGGATTGGATCAGTAAACTGGGGAGGCTTCATTTTTTGATAGATACACTTTCTATCCCCAATGACTCGAATGGTTTTTTTATATTCAGCAATTTCTACGGAAACATCGATTTGACTCACCGGCTTCCCTTGAGGAGCATAAGCCTTGCCAATGACCACCACGTCTGTAGCCACTTTATAAGGTGCCATGTCCGATTCATATTTTACTGTGGTCCTTTCAGGATCTCCATGATCATAGTAGGTATCGACCAGATTAAACGGACAGGGACACTCTAAACGAATGGCCATTCGTCCTGGTTGGATATCATAGGTTCTTTTAACCAAGACTGAAAAAATGGGATTTCCTGATTCATTCTTGCTTGGAAGGATTCGAAATAGCTCCATTTATCACTTGGATCATTCTTTCCAAAAGAAGTTAGGGTTAAGGATTAAGCATCACCATTCCACCCTTCACCGTATTGGAGGCCGTTCCTTCTGAAATGACAATCATACCTTGAATATTATGGTCCTGATCCGCTTTTGAAGTAATGGACCTCCCACTGGTATTGACCGATTCTTTACCATGGAATGCAAGATTCACCCCGCTTAATTCTATCGACCCATCTGCTTTCATTAGAAGTGTACTCTCGCCCACTTGAAGTTGAATCTCAGTAGCGGCAGTGATATGGATAGATGATCCTTCGGAAATGATTGATATTTCTCTTGCTACAGTTGTTTTTTGGGTGGCATCATAGTCCTCTATAATATCACTCATCACGTGGTATTTGGCTGTATTGGCAGCAACATCATGTTCAAAGGTTCCTTTTTTTATTGTAATTTTTGTATCCCCCTGGATCGTCTCGGTATGATCGCCTCCCACTGAAATCGTCCGATTATTTTTAATCACCTCGTTCATATCCTTTTCGGCGTGGATAAAAATCTCTTCCTTTCCTTTCTTGTCTTCGAAGCGAATCTCGTTAAATCCAGGATCATTAGGATAGCTCTTGGTTTTAATGGTACTCTTGGTTTTTTCATCAGGAAGTTTGTAAAGGGGTTTGGCCTCT
>Ga0129301_1000588_pt1 | contig 19824 bp, 22 predicted proteins | sample ConPoolayeHmetaG_FD_94489 | JGI IMG/M metagenome (GOLD analysis project Ga0129301, IMG submission 94489) | Hot spring microbial mat communities from California, USA to study Microbial Dark Matter (Phase II) - Cone Pool mat layer H metaG ...
GCCTGGAATCGCTGGACGAGTTCATCGCTGCCAACCGCCGCAACTACCTGGCTTATCGCGACGGGCTGCAAGGCGTCCCCGGCATTCGGCTGATGGCTTACGACGAGAGCGAGCGCTGCAATTACCAGTACATCATCGTCGAGGTGGATGAAGCAGCAGCCGGCCTCAGCCGTGACGACCTGGTGAAGGTTCTCCACGCTGAAAACGTCCTGGCGCGCCGCTACTTCTACCCCGGCTGCCACGAGATGGAGCCGTACCACTCCTACTTCCCCCACGCCGGCTTGCTGTTACCCGAGACGAAGCGGCTGACGCAGCGGGTGATGTCGCTGCCCACGGGCACGGCGGTGGGGCCGGAGGAGATCGCAGTCGTTTGCCAGATCATCCGGCTGGCAGTGGCACACAGCGGAGAAGTGCGCCGGCGTCTGGAAGGTAGAACAGGGGACAGGCAACTATGAGCATCTTAGACGGGTCATCTGCCGAGGTCAAGGTCAGTGTGTTGATGCTCACCTACAACCACGAGCCGTTCATCGCGCAGGCGATAGAAAGCGTCCTCATGCAGAGGACCCGTTTCCCCTACGAACTGGTCATCGGCGAGGACTGCTCCACCGATGGCACGAGGGAGATTGTACGGCGGTATGCGGAGAAACATCCGGATATCATCCGTCCCCTCTTCCGGGAGCAGAACCTTGGTGGGCACCGCAACTTCGTGGATACCCTTGCCCACTGCCGGGGTGAGTATGTGGCCCTGCTGGAGGGCGACGACTACTGGACCGACCCGTACAAGTTGCAGAAGCAGGTGGAGTTTTTGGATACTCACCCCGGTTGCGCCTTATGCTTTCACAAAGTTCTGGTCGTCCACGATGACAAAAGCAGAGCACCGTATGTATTCGAACCCAAATATCTCAAACAGACCTACACGCTTAAAGATTATCTTGGTTCGGATTTCCTACAAACTGGTTCCATTATGCTTCGTAGTAGCCTGATCGGTGATTACCCTATATGGTATTACCAGCTACCGATTGGGGACTGGGGACTGGTTACGTTTCTGGCTGAGCATGGCGATCTTGGGTACATAGACGAACTTATGGGGGTTTACCGGATACATGCCGGAGGGGTGTGGTCGGCGGCCCAGAGATTTGTCCAACTTCAGCGAAAGATCCAGACATTGACGATGATCAACGTCCATCTTCGTTTCAGGTATGACGATACGATTAGAGCCAGGATGTTAAGGTACTATCGAGAGTTGGGACAGATTTCAGGCGGGGAAGAGATCACAGGGGTTGCTAAACACGATGAAGTAGACCGACCCGCTAAGATACTCCAACGGTGGGAAGCTACAGGTTTGCTTCCCAAACCTTTTAAGGGTAAACTGTTGGGGCAAGAATATGGCCGCCTGTTCTTGTATTATTATGGGATCCGTGCATTCGCGCAGGCCCGCTGTTGTTTGGCTTACATGATCCGATATGATGCCTCTTGGTTGCGCCACCGAGACGCGTGGGTCATCGGTGCGGAAGTATTCCTGGGACAGGGCCTGACAGACCGACTGCGGAGCGCCGTGCGAAAGGCGCGAATGATCAAATGCATTCTGGGAATGCGTTAGCTAAAGCGAAAGGAAATTTGCATGGATATTAATAGCGTCATTGATCGGCTGTTCAAAGATCAGCCGAAGTTCCATTACGCCAAGCCCACAGAAGATTCTGTCGCGCAGAACACGCTCCGTCGCTACGGGTTTCTGGTGGAGGAAGGCCCCGTGAGTTGGAACGTTCCCCGTAGGTTACTGGAATATATGGCTGCCACGTTTAAGGAGGGACAATTGTCTCTTGAGACGGGAGCCGGTTACACTACCGTTCTTTTCGCTGCCGCGTCGAAGCATCACTGGTGCATAACTCCGTTCGAGCGCGAAGTAGAGCTGATCAGAAGCTATTTGCAGGAACTCGGCCTCTCCGTAGCCAACGTGACGTTTCTCATCGAACCCTCGGACCTTGCGTTGCCCAAACTGGTTTTTGCCGGGCGTATTGATTATGCGTTTGTTGATGGGTGCCATGGCTATCCGTTCCCGGCACTCGACTGGCACTATATAGACCGGCACTTGAAAATCGGAGGCATTATAGGCTTCGACAACACAGAGATACGTGCAGTGGCGAACCACTGCCGGTTTCTGGAAGAGAACGGGGAGTATACCCTTGTATGTTCTTTGTCATTTCCTGGAACCATGTATGGTGCGAACTTCTATCGCAAACTCTGCGATCAAGAGAGAGAGTGGCCTTTTCAGCCCTATAATCGTTTGATAACGCCGTATCATTCGGGCTCCCGGCCAAGCCTCCGCCACAGGGTAGTGCCACTTGCCAAGAAACTTCTAAAGTTCTTAAAGTACTGATATGAGAGAGAAAGGTGCTTGTAATTTCACCCACTCCCTCCCATCCTCAGAACGCGGGAAATAGGGCAAGAGTTTATAGTCTCCTCACGAGCATCCAGACTATGGGGCACGATGTGCGCTTTTTGCATGTTGGGGCTGAAGCAGGCGGCGATCTGGAATTGATGAGGATGTGTTGGGGCGACGGGTTTCACTATGTGCCTTACTCAAAACCGCAGACTTGGGCAAGTATAGGCAAAAGGTTGCGACGGTCAATTAAAGGAACCTCACTTTCGATTGATGACTGGTACGATCCGCTCTCGATCGAGTGCTTGCCGAGTTGTCGAAGGACATTCGGTTTGATGTCGTGATAGTCGAGTATGTATTCTTTTCCAGAGCGCTCAACTGTTTCGGGTCTGGAGTTCTGAAGGTAATTGATACCATTGACGTGTTCAGTAACCGATATGAACGGATGATCCAACAGGGCCTGAAACCCAACTGGTATTCGGCTTCTCCGCAAGAGGAGGCGCGCGGGTTGGGTCGGGCTGACGTAGTGATTGCTATCAGCGTTGAGGATCAGCAAGTTTTGTCCGGACTCGTGCCTGACAAAAAAGTGGTTACGGTTGGCCATATCGTTCCCCTGCACGCACCGCTTCTCAATCACCTGTCTAAAACGGGCAAAATGCTTTTTGTCGGCTCTGCCAACCCGATGAATGTGCAAGCCGTGAGTTTCTTTATGGACAACGTGCTGCCTCTAATTAGAAATCAGTGTCCTTCGGCGCAACTGCTAGTCGCAGGTGGGGTATGCAATCTGCTGGAGGACAATGACAGTTACGTGAAGATAGGCAAGTTGGCGGATCTGCGACCGATCTACGCAGCGGTAGATGTAGTTACCCAATTTTTGCCCAAAATAGGGGCCTGATGCTCTGGTGAGCTTGCCGAAAAGGGTGACAGATGGTCTGTATGTAGATAGGGAACCCCTATCTTGCATACAGGAGGTCTGTCACCATGTCTATCCTCACTGACGATTCTCAGGAGCACCGCACCTTTACCGCCCGGGCCACTCTGGTGGCCATCGGTATCAAAGTCCGACGGCTCGGCCTTCTGCAACCCATCTTCCAGAAGGTCCGGATTGCCCAAAAGACGGTCAAATTCTCCCCGGCCGAGAAACTGGTGGATGCCCTCATCACCCTCCTCGCCGGCGCTCTCGGGCTGGTGGAGGCCAATAAGCGCGTCCGCCCGGACCGGGGACTGCAGCAGGCCTTTGGCCGTTCGGGATGCGCCGAACAATCGGTCATCCAGGACACCCTGGTGCCTGCACTGCAGAGAACGTGAAGCAGATGGAGGAGGCCCTGGCCGCCATTTACCGCCAGCATAGCCAGGGCTATCGCCATCCATACGATCGGCAGTGGCAGATTCTGGATATTGACCTCACCGGAAGGCCGTGTGGGCCAAAAGCGGCCTTTGCCACCCCCGGCTATTTCAGCCGACAACGAAATCGCCGGGGACGTCAGGTCGGATACGTTTTGGCCACTCTTTATGAGGAAGTAGTGGTGCAACAGGTCTTCTCCGGCAATGAGTCGTTGCCGAAAGCCTTGCAACCGCTGGTAGAGGCGGCCGAATCGGTCCTGGAATTGGATGACGCCAAACGGCGGCGCACCATCCTCCGGATTGATGCAGGCGGCGGAACGGTGGAGCACGTCAACTGGTTGCTGGAGCGAGGATACCAGCTGCATTGTAAGGATTACTCTGGGCATCGCGTGAAAAAGTTGGCCGCCAGCGTCCAGGGGTGGTTCACCGACCCGGAGGACCCCAACCGCCAGTTTGGGTGGGTTACTATCCCCACCGACGGGATATACGTCCGTCCGGTGCGCCGGATTGCCGTGCGGTGTCGGAAGAGGAACGGGCAGTGGGGCGTGGGGGTGATCCTCTCCACCCTGGCGCCGGAAGAGGTGTTGTCGCTGGTGGGCGAATCGCCGGAAAGGGCCGATGACCCTCAGGCCGTCCTGTGGGCCCATGTGCGCTTCTATGATCAGCGCGGTGGCGGGGTGGAGATTGAGATCAAAGAAGACAAACACGGCCTGGGGAGCCGGCGACGGAATAAGAAACGCTTTGAAGCCTAGCAGATGGTGGTATTGCTGGAGGCATTGGCCCACAACTTGCTGGTTTGGGTACGCGGCTGGCTGGCCGACACCTGCCCCCGGCTGGCCCGGTGGGGACTGCTGCGCTGGATACGGGATGCACTTCATATCAGCGGAGTAGTCGTATTTCATTCTTCCGGAATCGTCCAAATTGTGCTAAACCGGGGTGACCCGGTGGCCAGAGAGTTAGGGCCTGGCTTGGCGGCCCTACTGGCTCCGGAGGAAACGGCCATTATTTTGGGCGAAATTTGGGTAGTTATCAACCCTATGCGCTTCGGCACCGGTTTGAGCATCAAAAGTCTGGAGGCCTTGGGGCACGCCAAACCGCTGGTCACGACCTCAGTCGGTGCCAGGGGGTTGGGTGAGGGAGTCGGTCAGGCGTTTCTGGTGGCCGATACGCCAGAGGAGTTCGCCTCAGCCATCACGAGTGTGTTGTTGGACGTCAGGCGAGCAGAGATACTGTCTCAAAATGCTCATGACTTTATCGCGAGATGGAACAAGCGAAACCTGACCGCTCTGGAGGATTTGCTCAATGCTTGACTCCGGACATTTAGCTAGACCTAAAGCAACTGAGGTCGCCGTAATATATGTATCGCATTTTGCACCGAATCCCATCGGTCACGGCGGTAATCATCGCACCTACCAGATTGTGCATGACCTTAAAAGCGTATTACCAGAGCGCGTGGTTGTCGTTAGTTTGCCTGAATGGCGGCAATCTCGACCTACCGGTGCTCCAACGCCCAATCCCTTGATGCGTTTCGCCCGCAGAATGCAACGGCGGTTGGTGAGATATGCCGAAAATCCATATAAATTATTGGCACATACCCCTTATACTACAGGCATTTATAGAGACCCTGAGTTTGCGAATTATTATAAGGAACTCATTCAACAGGTTCCAAAGCCCGCGTTATGCATTATTGAACATACGGGCTTTGCCGATGTGATCAAGATCAATGCGCAATATGGTATCCCTACGGTTTGTTGCATTCAAAACCTTGAAGCCTTTGATTTGGGTGTCCTGGACCATAACAACAGGTGGGAGATCTATGCGAGAGCCGTAGATTTTGCGAACGAGTTCAGAGTGTTGGCTCAATGCGCCGAACGGCTGTTTATCTCCCGAGTGGAAGCGGGTCTGATTTCCGGCCTGGGTCTGTCATCTCACTATTATCCCTATGTCCCGGTCGGTGCGATACGCCAGCACATTGAGTGGATTCGTCGGGAAAGATCAAAAGGACAAATAGAATCTAGCCTATTTTTGATGTTGGGCAGCGCGGGGCATAGTACGACAAGAGCGTCATTTGCGTGGTTCATCCAGAATGCTCAGAAGTACGGACTGCCAAAGGGTGTGCAAGTCGTTGTATGTGGGTCTCAGACGGATAGATTGCTTCCGGCTGGTGACCAGGTGCCGGGTCTTGAGTTGAGAGGATGGCTGGAACAGGATGTCCTGGAACAGTTGCTGATACGAGCGAAAGCCGTTCTTGTTCCCCAGCGCTCTGGATTTGGTGCAATAACACGCCTGCCAGAAATGGCATGTGCGGGGGTCCCGGTCATAGCATCCAGGCACTCGGTTTATGCCATTGATCCTACGCCTGGACTTTATATTGTGGAGGATTCCTGGGATGCCTGGTATACTGCGATGGAACAAGTTGCTAAAGAGGATGTCTCCCCATCGGCTATTGACTATTCGGCGTGGGAAGAAAAACAACCGAAAACCCTGCAGATAGTAGTGGAGAGGTTATTGACAGGTTCATGCCAAAAGTAAGCATTTGCGCTTCATAGGCGTTAGATCGCGGAGGATTTCCAATGCGCTGTCCAACCCTGAGTGAACTCCCACCCCCGCCAGCGGGCAAGACCGGCTGGCCATGGACGGAGGAAAGCCCTCAACTGCCGGATACCATGCCCGATGGCCGCCCCTGGCCGCGGGTGAGCATCGTCACGCCGTCGTACAACCAGGCCCAGTTCATTGAGGAGGCCATCCGCTCCGTACTGCTGCAAGGTTATCCTGATCTGGAATATATCATCATTGACGGCGGCTCGATAGACGGCAGTGTGGATATTATCTGCAAGTATGGGCCGTGGCTGGCGTATTGGGTGAGCGAGCCAGACCGGGGGCAGGCAGATGCGATTAATAAGGGTTGGCAGAGAGCAACCGGGCAATATGTTACGTGGCTCAATTCTGACGATTTCTTGCTCCCGCTCTCACTCAAGCAAGCAGTCTCGGCCCTTACAAACGACGATGCATTTGCTCTCGTGTATGGAGATGTCCTAGTTGTGGACGCTTATTCAAAGCCCTATGCAGAACCCTACCATCGGGTGCGTGGGCAGCCGTTTAATCTGGAAGACATGATACTCCGCTGGCGGAACCCAGTGCCTCAGCAAGGATTCCTTATGCGCCGGTCGCTTCTTGACCAAGTAGGATATCTGGATGAACACTTTCACTTCACGATGGATTTTGAGTACTGGGTGCGTATTGCTTTGACCGGTGGTCGTGGCAGATATATACCGCATGTGCTGGCAGCATTTCGCAGTCATAGAGCAGCTAAAAGCAGTAGCATCCAATTGCACCGTATTAGTGACCGCTATGCAATTTATCAGAAGGTTTTCTCATGTAACACACCACCTCAAATAAAGGTAAAAGCTAAGTCATCAAAGGCAGCTTTCTATCTGGATGCAGCATATATTGCATACACAGCCGGAAAGGCAGGTAGCATGAGGCACTATGCTGTGCAGCACATTCTACAGGCGGGTTTGAAATCATCTCCTTGGGCCTGGCTGTTTTTAATCATGTCTTTTGCAGGAGATCAAGGCGTGTCTATTATGCGACGGTTTTGGCGCGCCTTGCGCTCCGCCTGGACGAAGTATGGTAATCAATCGGTCGTCTAATTCCCACCACAATTCGATGCGTATCCTCTATTCATGCCCTCTCGATCCGATCAAATGGGCCGCAGCGGGCAGTCACGTAGTCAGTATAGTCAAAGCACTTCATTCGCTTGGCCATCGCGTAACTTTACTTCATGTTGGGTCACATGTCCTACAGCTCAATGGCATTCCACAAGTAGCTGTAGGCGTGGATGGAGATAGCCTAAAGTGCAAGTTGTGGCGCGATATTGTGTTGAGCCGTGAGATATTGAGAGCGTGTCGTTCGGGTTTCTATGATGTATTATATCACCGGCTTGTTTCATCATCATTTTTACCGATGTTGTTAGCCAAGGGTTTGGGTATTCCTGCCGTTGTCGAGGTTAATAGCGACGCGCGATCTGAACTCCCTGCCTGGCAAGCAAAATGGCTGCAGCGAAGGCTCGTTAGGTTGCTTGAGTGGATCAATTACGTCTTGGCTGACCGCATCATTGCGGTGACAAAGGGAGTCGGGGACTCAATTTGCCAAATCTATGGTATCTCTTCGAGCAAAATTCGCATTGTGTCCAACGGTGCAGATTTGGACACTTTCCGACCTATGGATCGGACACACAGTTGCCGTCTGCTGAGGATAGATGAGACGAAGCGCTACATTGCATTTGCTGGGACGTTTCAGCGGTGGCAGGGTCTTGAGACCATTGCCCAGGCGGCAATCTATGTACGACAAACCCATCCCGACGCTGTCTTTTTGATTATAGGAGATGGAATTGAACGACCTGCGTTCGAGGCATTAATCAATTCCACAGGCGTATCTTTGCTCTTTCGCCTCCCCGGGTGGTGCTCCCCTGAGGAGACTGCACTTTACCTAGGAGCGAGTGATATCTGTATAGCACCCTACACACGCCAGGCAGCGCTGGGTGTCAATCTAGACGACACGCGTGGTGCACCGATGAGCAGATCTCCCTTAAAGATCTGCACGTACCTAGCATCTGGGCGACCGATCATTGCCAGTCATTTTGCAGAAGCTGGCATGTTAGTAGAGAGTATTGGTGCTGGTATAGCTGTGCCACCGGAGCGTCCTGACCTGCTTGCCCAGGCCATTAGCTACTTGTTGGAGCACCCTAATGAAGCAAAGGCTATGGGTGAGGCTGGCAGAAAGGCGGCTGAGGCGAACTACGGATGGCAGTCTGTAGCCAAGCGTATCATCGAGATATGCACTGAGATACGGGACGGTTGAGTCGATTCAGATGCCACGAGCGAATTTTCTGCTCATGGTCCTGTTAATGGGCCTGGCCGCTGTAAGCTTGCCTGTGAGTGGAGCAGCAGCAGCAAACCTCCTGTCTATTGATCTGCTTCAACGTTCTATAGCGGGTAGAAGCGTGTTGTTTTCGTCACAGCGAGTAGCTTTGAGCAGTATGCTTGCTCGTTCCGCCACATCTTCTTCTCATTGGCGTGTACTGGGGGCGGTCCAATGTGGCGATGGGGTCATTGACGCCTGTGAAGCATCATATAGATTTGCTCTAGAGAACCGTCCCAATGATGCTATGGTTCTATTTAGGCTTGCAAACCTGTTAGCTCGAACTGGGCGAGAAGGCGAAGCGAATTCTCTCTGGTTCCAAGTTGGCGCCGATCGTTATTGGAGCGCTCTGGGGATCATGCAGCCTGGTTGTTTGTGCGAGTCGCCGGATTCCCCCAGTGGGCTATGTTACCTTGCTCGTGCGGTGGCGATCGATCCGTACGATGGATTGAACAAGTATCGTCTGGGTAAGAGGCTGACAGAATGTGAACAATGGGAAGAAGCGGTTGCGGCTCTGTCCATAGCCATTGAAAGTGACTATTTGTCTTCCCTTGAATTGCACGATGCGCTTCTAAATCACGCACTATCAAGCTACAAAAGCGGTGCGGGAATCGAAGTGGCGATTGCAGACATAGAGAGAGCTATTCAACTACAGCCTGGAAATCCTTGGTCAAGGATACGGCTTTGTGACTTCTACCGTAGTGAAAGGAGATATCCTGAAGCACTCGGCGCGTGTGAGGTGGCTATAAACTTGTCCCCTGATTTGGCGTTCTCTTACTACTACCGTGGGCGTGTGTGGCACGACTTGGGAAGGCTCGCTGAAGCCAGAGCTGATTATGAAAAAGCCCTTGCCCTGAACCCCAGTTTGGAAGCAGCCCGACTTTGGCTTGAGCGCGTTCGGTAAGAATCAAGAACAGCGACCCTATATATATTATGAGGAGCGATTGCTGGCCACATAGAAGGGCCTTACCTATGAGGCTCGCTGTGATACCTGTCTTTGTTGTCGTCTCCGTTTTCGCGGGAATCTGCGTCCCGAACAATGCTACCTTGGCCATGGTTGTTACCCTTGGGCTCGCCGGAGTACTTCTGGCGGCCCGGTATCTTCCTGAATTACCCCTGGTAATCCTGGTTGCCGGCATGTCGGTCTGGGCATTAGTACCTTCTGACCTCGAGTTACTAGTTAAAAGCCGATCGATACCGCTGACGTTGTTGATAGGCATTGGATATGTGTGGCTGCATAGGGTATCACGAGGGAATCCTCCTGCCCTTCCCAGGTTGGTAAGGGAAGACATCTTACTTCTTGCGTTTACAATATGGCTTGCAATCGGTATCTTGTGGTCTAGTGTACCGGCGTACGGCCAAAGGAAATTTCTAGAGTTTGTGGCGTACACCGTGGGTGGGTACGTAATGGTCCGCTTAGGATACCATTATTTTGACGTTCGGCGGATGGCTAAGTTGCTGCTCGTTGCAGGTATAGGACATGCGCTGGTAGCTATTAACATTGCCTTCGAATCAGGGTACTGGAGTCCGGATCTCGGTGAGATATATCGAACCGCTATTCTGTATAGCAAAGGATTGAATCCCATAGCCGAGTCAGACGGACTGGTCCTAGGCCTTGTTGCAGCTGTATGGCTCTGGCTTACAGGTGGAGTTCAGAGATGGACAAAGGGTGTCCTGGCAACCGCGGCGCTCGTTCAGTTGTGGGCGCTCATGGGCTACCAACAACGGGGGGCAGCTCTTTCATTGCTAGTTGCGACGGCGTCATTGGTGACCTTTCTTCCTAGAGGAAGCGGGTGGAAAGTCGCTAGCCGGCCTAAGAGATCGCTCTTCTTTGCCTTGTGCGTGCTGGTGGTGCTAGGCTATGCGCTATATCGGCTTAACCCTTCGTTCGACCCCGGCTACATGTCTGAGGACCAGAATGTCATTGCTCGCTTCTCCTCATATCAAGCCGCATGGGCTGCATTTCTTTCGAGACCACTTGTAGGCGTGGGGACGGGGGGCATGGGCATCCCTGCAGGTGATGAATATATCGTATCGTATCCGCATAACCGCGTTCTTGAGATTATGGCCGAGAACGGGCTCATCGGAACTCTTTTGCTCATAGGGATCACCGTGAGCACACTTGGGCGTTTCGTCAACTCCCTCAGGCGTGGCGACAAGCGCACTCTGCAGGTAACGGTTTTCGCCTTATCCGGCTTGCTACAGAGATATGTTGTGGCAATGGTTAGCACCCATCTAGGTGCATGGAACGTTGGCGTATGGATTGCCATTATGGTAGGAGCGTGTGGGCGCAGGCAGGATACGGAGCGAGAGTGATCCGTTCACGCTGGTGGGAATCTCCGCCGCCTTGCCAGAAAGTGTCATATGAGGATACTCTTACTTGATCAACTAGACGCTAGTGAGTGGGATCTCTCGGTCCGCCACGCGGTGGCGCCTCATGTGCTTCAATCATGCTCCTGGGGGGAATTCAAGAGCCAAACTGGCTGGGACGCTTTCTATCTGGTCTCAAGGGATGGCCGAACTACGCATGCGCTTGCTGTTGCACTGCTTCGCCGCTTTCTTTTTTCAAGTGTGCGAGTTCTTTACGTCCCGAGGGGGCCGCTTATCTATGGCACGTCGAGACGCGAGCAGGAAGAGGAATTCCGTTCTGCCTTGCAATATATTAAACAAATTGCCCATGACTACAGAGTCGTCTGGGCTAAAGTTAGCCCAGAAATTGAGGCAGACAGGGTCTGGGCAAAATCCGCGCTGGAAGAGGAAGGTTATGTTTATTCTGCTTTTCAGGTGCAGCACCGTTGTACTTTTCGCATCGATTTAACCAGACCACTCGAAGAGAACTATAGAAGGCTAGAAAGTCGTACCAGGTATGCGATCCGGAAAGGTGAAGAAGCTGGCTTGGAGTTTCGAGAGTGCATAGATGTCGAGGATCTTCTTGCATTCCATCGACTATATGCTCAGACTCTTGCGCGGGCCGGTGTCCCCGCCAAGTCGTTTGCGGAACTCAAACGAATGGCAGAGGTTCTTCACCCTGCTGGGTGCTGCCACTTATTTGCTGTATATATAAAGAATCTAATGGTTGCTGGGGCATTCGTTCTGAGCTTTGGCGGGCGGTTATGGTATATGTATGGCGGCTCTTTGAGGAGCGAGCTGGGAGCAAATTCAGGTTCGTATTTGCACTGGAAGATCATTGAATGGGCATCTGTTAATGGTTATAGGGAGTATGACTTGCAAGGTATACCATGTGAAGTGCGGTCAGGAGATGCTCTGTTTGGAGTCTACCTATTCAAACGTGGATTTGGGGGGCGTAGGGTCGAGATGCTGGGCGAGTATGACTACTTTCCCCATGGCTTCGTCAAGGCTCTTAGCCCCACAATTTTCAAAATATATGCTACGCTCGCCAGGCTTCGTTTTCAGTGGAGGGCCCTCCTGGGCTTTCCTCACGTTGGGTTGAACCGGCTTAGAGAAAGTGGATAAGGCATGGAGGTTATTATGCAGGCTTTGGACATTCTAGCTTGCCCGTATGACAAGTCACGGTTGACTTTAGGTGGAACTACTTGTGTAAACGACGAATTGCCAATGACCGGGATCCTTGTCTGTTCAAGCTGTGGCCGCCGTTACCCTATTAGTCGTGGGATTCCTCGCCTGTTGCCTGACGAGCTACGCAATGAACGGTTGTCGCTACTGGGGAGTGACACCGAGGATTCCAAAGCTGCTGCCATAATGCGAAAATAACAAGTTCGCCGAGACATAGAGTCATATACCTATGACAAGCTGCTGGATTCGGCATTTATTCGGGCAGTTGAGCATAGGGCGGTAATGGAACGCCTGGCTATCAAAGGAGGCGTTTTCATTGCAACCCTGTACAACTATCCTCTGGTATATAGACTCCTCGGCAAGCGTGAGGGGTACCATGTGGGCAGATCTATTTCCGGCGCTACACGCGACGGGAATTGTATCGGCTCTTTACTTTATGGTTTGATGTGAAGTACGTGTGCTCTATACGCCATATTCCCGCCCCGACTGTGGGAGATCGCCTGAGCGCTGTAGGGCTTTTTGACCTGGCTGTGTGGCTAGACCGGAGCCTCGAAAAACTGCCTGTGTCTGATCTGATCGGGCATTTGCTTCTCGTCCTTTTCCAAGCACGCTAAATGAATACACGCAGACTGATCTTAGCCTATCACCGTGTGTTGCCGAATCCGGACGATCCGCTTGCGGTATCTCTTCAGCAGTTTCGGGATCAACTCACGTATCTCCAGGATCAAGGCTGGATGTCCGTTACATTGCAGGGCATCGCATCTCCCGAGCTTTGGTCATCGTTTGGAGGACGGAGCCTCGTTGCCATCACTTTCGATGACGGTTATTTGGATAACTATCTTTTCGCAGCGCCAATACTCAAGGAACTTGGCTTTCATGCAACCTTCTTTGTCGTTACGGGCTACGTCGGAACAAGCAAAATATTCCCTTGGATGTCTAAGAGCTCAACAAGCTTGTCCAAGATTAATCTTCCAATGGGATGGGAAGAAGTCCGTCAGCTTCGTGATGAGGGCTTCGAAGTAGGATCGCACACTGTCACTCATTCCTTGCTGACTCAGGTCACTGCGAAAGAGGCCTTGAAAGAACTCGACGATTCTAGACGAACACTACAAGAACAGCTTGAGGTCCCCATTATGTCGATATGTTATCCTGCAGGCAATTATAACCAACAGATCGTACGCATGGCTCGGCAGGTTGGATACCAATTAGGAGTTGTTACGCCTTGCTGGGCTGGCGTCAAGGAAACTAGGTTGACCCTCCGGCGTGTTGGTGTCTATGGATCAAACTCATTTCGCATATTTCAGCTCAAAGTGAGCCCCATATTCCCTTTGGTGCGAGAGCTCATGCTCATGCTTGGACCGCGACAGAGAGGATTACTCCCGGCCACCAAAAGATTTAAGTGGCTAGCCAGGGCAACCAAAGATGTCGAAGATTAGAATATTGTCTTTCCAAACTAACGCTGTGTATGCTGGATCGCCTCACGTAAACCTCGACATCATCAAGCGAATAGATCGGTCGCGATTTGATATAGATGTGTGCTTCCTGGACGGCTGGGGACCATTAAGCGAAGAGTATTGTGCCCTCGGAGTTAAAGTGTACCATTTATGCTATCGTCCCTGGCGAATTCCATTAGTAGCGGCAAACCTGGCAAGGTTAGTGCAGCGTGGGAAATACGACATCATTCATATATTCGGCCTCAGAGCCAATATTATAGGCAGGCTGATCTGCCCACAGTTTAGCAAAGCAAGGATAATTACAGGGCAACACAGTGTTGACGCCCACCGAACTATCCTTCATGTTTGGCTCGACAGGGTCACGTCGCGATGGGTAGACTTATACATTTCAAACTCGCATGCAGGGGCGGAGATGCTGATTAAGCGTGAACGAATTCCGCCATCTCGGGTAATTACGATACACAACGGAGTGTCCCTTGACTGCTTCGGGCCTCACATTGAACCAGCTCGCCTCCATCCCCAAGTAACCAGGCCTTGCATCATCTGCGTGGCGCACTTTCGAGAAGCAAAAGGCTATCCGTACTTACTGGAGGCAACCGCGAAGTTGGTGGCAATGGGACACCGGTTTGAACTCCTGGTTGTGGGAGACGGCAAACTTCGGCCTGTTATTGAGAAACAAATCGCCAGGTTGGGCTTATGCAAGTATGTAAGACTGCTCGGTACTCGTACTGATGTGCCGAACTTGTTGTCAGCCTCCGATATTCTAGTGCTAGCTTCCCTCTGGGAGGGTTTGCCTGGTGTCATTGCCGAGGCCATGGCCAGTGGGTTGCCAGTTGTAGCTACTAATGTTGGGGGTATTCCCGAACTCGTGGTCGATGGGAAAACTGGGTTACTTGTACCGCCTGGTGACGCTACCTCTCTTGCCGATGCTCTTAGTAGACTAATAGACGACCCGGACCTTCGATATAGGCTGGGCGTAGAGGGTTATCATCGAATAAGTACTTATTTTCGGTGGGAGGATAAGGTCAGCAAGCTGGAGCAAGTTTACTCCGACTTATCTCGGCTATCTCCCCAGAATCAGCAAGGTTAGCAATGAATTAGCAATGAATAAGACCCTGGTAATCCTGCTATGCTTCGCATTGATACTTCGCCTGGTTACAATCCTCTTTTCGGGACCAGCGATACTCACCCCTCAGGCACAGCAAAACCTTGACGCCTTTGCCTACAATCAGCTTGCTGTGTCCCTCATGAACGGAAATGGATTCATAAACGGCGAGGGGCGCGCCTTTCGGCCTCCCCTATACCCTTTCTTTCTGGCAGCCGTATATTTGTTTACGGGGGTGGAGAATTTTATAGCGGTACGCGTTGTACAGACAATTGTTTCAACAGCCACAGTAGGTTTACTCTTCCTTCTGGCTCGGAAAATGGCGGGACAGCGTGCTGGCATGATAGCCGCAGTTATGAGTAGCATCTATCCATACTTTGTGTATTTCGTTCCGGAGATTACTTCTGAGACGCTATTCCTTTTTCTCTTTGTCTTGGCCATCTTGTTGCTGTGTTGGGGACGTGATCCCCTCAAGCATTTCCTGGCTGGCGTAGCTCTTGGCCTATCTGCACTCTGTAGATCTAATGTGCTGATTTTTGCACCGTTCGCAGCGATATGGGTATTACTTAAAGATCTGCTGAACAAAACCAGAGCATTCAAGCTTGCTATCCTCTATCTCCTCGGACTTGTTCTCGTTGTGGCTCCTTGGCTGGTGCGCAACTATATCGTACTTCATGGTGAAATTGTGCCAATCTCCACCAATAGTGGATTTAACATGGCTTTAGGCTTTAGCAGTCGGTCACAGCATTTGAGCCTTCCACAAGCTGATTCATTGCTTGCTAAGGTGCCGACTATGGGACTCAGCGAGGCGGAAGCTGACAGATTCTATAGGTCTAGCATGATCGCGGCATTTGTCAGCGAGCCCATTCTTGCGGCCCATATCGCTCTGCGGAAAGTAGTTCATTTCTGGAGCCCTTTCGTTAGAAATCAGGGGGTGATAGTGACCCTTATGGGCTTTTTAGCCTTCGTTCCGGTGGTTGTACTTGCCTTTGCAGGCACCCTGGGGTGTTGGAACAGTAAAGCGAATCGGGACCTTCTTGTATTATTCTTCTTCAACTTTCTATCCGCTTCTGGTCAAGCTGCTCTTACCTTGCCTAATATTCGTCTTTGGATTCCTATGGTTGATCCATTATTAATTGTGTTGGCTGGAGCAGGAGTTGCAGTCATATATTCCAAGTGGAGTGATATGTGGACCAGATGTCAGTGTAGGATCGCCTTGAGTCCTCCTCGCTTAACATCATCTAGCCGAGAATCTGCAAATGCCAAAACTCGCTCACATCACCACCATTGATATGTCCCTGCGCTACCTCCTCCTCAACCAGTTGCGCAGCCTCCAGAAAGCAGGCTTCGAAGTCGTTGACATTTCCACTTGGCTCAGAGGTGCCGGCCATCGAGGTTGCCCTTTCCAGGACTTGAGCACTCTCCAGCAACTCTCGCTTATAGGCAGACCATCTCACTTGTAGGAAGAGCCCAAAACTCGTGAGCAACCTTGGATCATCGCTGCTCGCACCAGGAGATATTGATGACCGATCAAAACCTTGTGTTCTGTCTCCAGCGTGCTGTGATTGAGAGCGAAAAAGACAACCCCGACCCCCACGATGCCGAAACAGCATTCGCAAAGCGTGTGGCCAACTATCCAGAGATTATACAACTACGTTATCGTCGGATCGAACGCATCCTCTACCTTCTCGACGCTTATGATGGGGTTCTGCTCGATATCGGGGCGGGGAAAGGCCTCAATGCTGTCCTCGCAGTGATGGCTGGTGCCCGTGAGGTGTATGCTGTTGAGATGGAGCACCGACGTTTCCGATCTGCAGAATTACTATTAGATCGCCTCAGCAAATGCGTTTCACTCGAGTTCCGGAATCGCGTGCATTTAGTCCAAGAAGATGTGCTTTGTGTAGATTTCCGCAAAGGACAATTTGACGGGGTGTACAGTAACGAATTGCTTGAACACATATCAGATTTCGCCGAGCTCAACCGTAAGACATACCTTTGGCTTAAACCGGGGGGCGAGTCTACCATCGGACAGGGGGCAATGCTGTTAACCCTCTGAAGGTGAGATCGTCGGCTCCCTATTGGGACAAGGTGGATAGCATTGTGTTGGCACCCATTCGTCGAAACATCGTTCGTACGTTAGCCAGTGATTTACCAACTGAAGAACAAGAGCGGTTAGTTATTGGCACCCGTGGTTTGGTCGAACCAGAGATACGTGAAGCAGTGCGACTATGGTCAAAAACCGGCGCAATGCCGTGGTACGAAGGTGCGAACAAAAGGGTACCGAGACACCCCATAACTGGACAATACTTTGAGCGACCCTTGGCTCCGATGTGGGTACTTGGTGAACTTAGGGCCGTCGGTTTCCGCGCCCGGTTGATAAGGCCTGACTTTACCTGCATCTTCATGCCCGGAAAACTGAAGTTGGGTTTTTTGAGGATAGCCGGCTTTATAATCAGCATAACCCATCCAGTTAGTCTCTTCATGTCACCTTGGCTGGAAGTGTTGGGCGAAAAGCCCAAAGGAGCGATTAACGGTCTGTCGTCACGCTTGAGTTGCTAGTCTTGCTAGCGAGTTATATGTACCACATCAAAATTGTCCACATCACCACGGTCGATTTATCCCTGCGCTATCTGCTCCTCAATCAGTTGCGCAGCATCCAGGAAGCTGGCTACGAAGTCGTTGGCATTTCGTCACCTGGCCTGGAGGTACCGGCCATTGAAGCTGCAGGGATTCGCCATATCTCTGTGCGGATGACCCGCAATCCATTTACGCCCTTTCAGGACTTGAGAGCCCTCTGGCAACTCTACCGCATTTTCCGCCGTGAGCACTTCATTATCGTCCACACCCACAACCCCAAGCCGGGCTTCCTGGGGCAGATTGCCGCTAAAATGGCTGGTGTCCCAATCATCGTCAACACGCTGCATGGGTTCTACTTCCATGAGCACATGCATCCGGCTTGGCGGCGCTTCTATATCGCCCTAGAGAAGATTGCAGCCCGCTGTTCCGATGCTATCCTCTCCCAGAACCGCGAGGACATCGAAACCGCCATCTGTGAGAGGATTTGTCCCCCCGAAAAGATCAAGCATCTGGGCAATGGGATTGATATGCAACATTTCAATCCGGCCAGCTTCTCTCAGCAAGGCATTGCCCGCAAGCGGCGTGAGGTAGGGCTATCTGATGGAGCCAAAGTTGTCGGCTTCGTCGGACGGCTGGTACGGGAGAAGGGTCTGCTGGAACTCTTTGCCGCTGCTCGCATCGTGCGTGAACGGGTGCCGAACGTGCAATTCCTCTTCATTGGTCCGGTGGACACCTACAAGCCCGATGCCCTCACGCCAGACTCAGCCCAGGAATACGGCATTGCTGACATCTGCCACTTCTTAGGCATGCGCCAGGACATGCCGGAACTTTACGCTTTGATGGACGTCTTCGTCCTGCCCTCGCACCGGGAAGGCTTTCCTCGCGCGCCGATGGAAGCGTCAGCTATGAAAGTGCCCTGCGTTGTCACAAACATCCGGGGTTGCCGCGAGGCCGTCGAGCACGGCAGCAACGGCCTGCTGGTGCCCCTGGGCGACGTCCAGGCCCTGGCCGATGCTATCGTCGAGCTCCTCACCGACCGGGAAAAGGCCCGGCGCATGGGGGAAGAGGGCCGCCGCATAGCCCTGGAGCGCTTCGACGAACGGCTGGTGTTCGAGAAGGTAAAGGCGGAATACGCCCGCCTGCTGCGCGAGAAGGGCCTGCCTGTCCCTGAACCACGCCCCTTACCTGTTGAGGTCTCTTCTTGAGCAAAAACATCCTCGTCACCGGCGCCGCCGGGTTAATCGGCAGCCATGTTGCTCAGGCCCTGCTGGCCCTAGGCGACTCCGTCGTCGGCCTGGACAACCTGAACGACTATTACGACCCCGCTCGCAAACGTGCCAACCTGTCCGAAATTCGAAATTCGAATTCCGAAATCCGAAATTTTCATTTCATCAAAGGCGACATCCGTGACCGCGCACTCATCTCCCGATTGTTCACCGAATACCGCTTCGACGCCATCGTCCACCTGGCCGCCATGGCCGGTGTCCGCGTCTCCATCAAAGACCCAGCCATTTACTACGACGTCAACCTCAATGGCACCCTGGTCCTCTTCGACGCCGCCGTGGGTCGCTTAACGTCCAACCTGCAACGTGCCAACCTGCCAACGTTTGTTTTCGCCAGCACCTCCTCCGTCTACGGCCTCCGCGGCCGCCCCGACATGATGGCCTATAAGGTAGCCGAGAATATCTACTTCGGCCGGGAGGTACCTCTCTACAACATCGGCCAGATGTATCGGGATTGGGCTTGTATTGACGACATTGTCAAGGGCGTTCTGGCCGCCGTGGACCGGCCCCTGGGCTACGATGTCATCAACCTAGGGCGGGGAGAGCCGGTGCTCCTGGCCGACTTCGTGCGTTTCATCGAGGAACTCACGGGGCGCAACGGGCACCTGGTGCCGCCCCGCATGCCTGAGGATGACATCCCTTACACCTACGCCGACATCAGCAAGGCCCGCCGCCTGCTGGGCTATAACCCGACTATTTCGGTGCAGGAAGGCATGGCCCATTTTCTGGAGTGGTATGAGAAAGCAGTGTTGGGGGGAAACAAATTGGAGGCAGAAGCATGAGGCGCCGCATCCAACTGGCTGTGAAACGCGCCTTTGACATCATTGTTTCCCTAACTGCGCTGACCCTGTCCTCCCCCCTCATGGCCCTCATTGCCCTGGCCATCTGGGTCTCGATGGGGCGGCCCATTCTCTTCCGCCAGCCCCGGATTGGCTACCGTGGCCGGGTATTCACCATCTACAAGTTTCGCACAATGAACCATGAGCGGGATAAACAGGGTGATCTTCTTCCTGATGAGCAAAGGCTGACACGGCTGGGCTGCTTCCTGCGTAGTCTAACTCTGGATGAACTGCCTGAACTTTTTAATGTTTTGAAGGGCGAAATGAGCATAGTAGGCCCTCGTGCTTTGTTGGTGGAGTATCGCGACCTTTATACTCCAGAGCAGTGGCGACGACATGAAATGCCGCCTGGGATGGCCGGTCCAGTTCTCGCAAGCGGCCGAAA
>Ga0129301_1000593_pt1 | contig 19769 bp, 21 predicted proteins | sample ConPoolayeHmetaG_FD_94489 | JGI IMG/M metagenome (GOLD analysis project Ga0129301, IMG submission 94489) | Hot spring microbial mat communities from California, USA to study Microbial Dark Matter (Phase II) - Cone Pool mat layer H metaG ...
CGCTTCGGCCATAACGACTCCTCGATGGTGGAAAGAACTCTTCGACGGCATCGGGAGTGCCCGCAGGCGCCCCGCGTGTCCCCCATTATCCACGGGCAGGCCCGGTCGCGAAAGTCATAAATCGGCGGAAAGCGCCCGCATCCCCGGGCTGGAGTACAATGGGGCCGCGGGCGGCGGCGAAAAAGCCGCGGCCGCGCGGGTGCCGGACGGTCGGCGCGGCGCCACGATGATCCCGGCCGGCTTCGCTCGCCGACTCAGGGACCGAAGGGCAAAGGGCCGGCAGGAATGGACACTAGATGCTCCACGGGGACAACCTGCGCGATGGCAATCCCGGCCCCTTTGTCCCTCGGCCCCTCGTGACAACTGAGGATAGCGCGACCGGAAGTAACCGGTATCCGATCAACTGTGCGGTTTCCGAAACGATGGCGGAGGTCGGACACACATGTGGGAGCAATTCGAGGTGCGCACACCGTCACACGCATGCCTGGTGGACATCACGTCGCAGGTCGAGCGGGTCGTCGCTCAAAGCAAAACCGGCGACGGGCTCTGTTACATCTTCGTCCCGCATACGACGGCCGGGCTGACCATCAATGAGAACGCCGATCCGACGGTCCGATCCGACCTTCTGCGGGAGCTCGACAAGATCGTGCCCTGGCAGGACGCATACGAGCACACGGAGGGCAACGCGGCCGCCCATATCAAGTCGAGCCTGCTCGGGCAGGGTCACTTCGTGCCGGTCGAAAACGGCAGGCTCGGGCTCGGGACCTGGCAGGGCATTTTTCTCGCCGAGTTCGACGGTCCGCGCACGCGCAAGGTCCGGGTGAGGGTCATTCCCGGTTAGGGGATGCCTCGGACACCGGCCGGGCGGATGACGGCGAGCAGGCTGCCGGCTGCCGCCGGCACGGCAATCTGCAGGCAGGCCGCCACCAGATTCCCCCGGTGCAGGGGAAACGCCATGGCCCCTCCTTCCACCGCCGCCGCGGCGGAACCTCGCGAACGTCCCGGTCACCGCTCCCGGATCATGCGCGCGATCCGCTGCCATTGCTGGGGAGAGACCTGCCCCTCTTCCACCAGGTGGGCGAGCAGCGGCTCGGCCGAGCCGTCGAAGACGCGCCGGATGAAATCGCGCACCATGCGCCGCACCATCGCCCGGCGCCCGGCGGCCGCCCGGTAGACGTAGGCGCGCCCGCGCAGGCGGCGCGCCAGATAGCCTTTGGCCTCCATGATGTTCATCGTGGTCATGACCGTGGTGTAGGCGAGCGCACGGCGGCGCCGCAGCGCCTCGTACACGTCGCGCACCGTGGCCTGCCCCAGGCGCCACACGATCTTCAGGATCTCCAGTTCCTGCCGGGTCGGCATCGCTCCTGCGGTTTTCATAGTGCTGAAACATCAGTACGAATGTTTGCGGCCGTCAAGAAAAAAAGCAGCCGCGCACGCGAGAATGAGGCACGTGCCGCCGGCCGTCGGCCGGCGAGCGCCGCGCTCACGCCGTGGTGCGCGATCACGCCGGCCGTGTGCCCGGAGATGCATGCGCGCCCGAGCTCGGGCCGCGCCGCCTGCTATCGGTTTCTGCCCTTGAGAATCAGATCCAGAAACTCCATGCGCGTCTCCTGGCGTCGGAAGCTGCCGAGCATGGAGCTGGTGACGGCCCGGGAATTCTGCTTTTCCACGCCGCGCATGATCATGCACATGTGCTGCGCCTCGGTCACCACGCCGACCCCCTGGGGCTGTATGGTCCTGTAAATGGTTTCGGCGATCTGAGTCGTGAGGCGCTCCTGAACCTGCAGCCTGCGGCTGAACATCTCGACCAGGCGCGCTATCTTGCTCAATCCGATGACCTTCTTCTGCGGAATGTAGGCCACATGGCACTTCCCGAAGAAAGGGAGCAGGTGATGCTCGCACAGGCTGAAGAAGTCGATGTCGGCCACGATGACCATCTCGTCGTACTTGACTTCGAAGAGGGCGTTGTTCACGACGTCGTCGACGTCGTATCGGTACCCGCTGGTGAGAAACCGCAACGCCTGCTCGACCCGGGCCGGGGTGTCCTTCAGACCGTCACGTTCGGGGTCCTCCCCGAGTTCGATGAGTATCTTGCGTATGTAGTCCTGCATAAGTGCGATTCCGTCAGTGTCCGAATTCCATGATGTTGCCGCGGCGGGCAGTCCGAACGGGGCGGGGGTCGCGGCTTTCGGGATGCCTGGCGCAACCCGTTAAGACTACGGTCATGGCGCGCCCTTGTCAATGCCGGCCGAACCGCCGGGCGCGGCGCCCGAGAGGCATGTGGCGTTCGGCCGGGTGTTTACAGCCCGGCCGAAAACCGCTAGACTGTCCCCGGGCTGGATTCCCTTCAGAACGGGCGGCATGCAGGAGAGATCCCGCATCATGCGGGCAGAAACAGGGAAAGACACCTCGGTCGGAGGAGCACCGGCAGGAACGCCATGAGGGAAAGTGTCTTCGCACCCAAGAGAATCGGACTGGCTCTCGCGCGCGCCGCCAGGGCCATGATGACGCCCGAGACGCCGAGAGACGCCGGATCGATCTCGTATTTCAGCCTCATTGCACTGTTCCCCGCCATCCTCGTCCTGATAGCGATCGTGGATGCCTTCCTGGGATGGGTGGATCTCCATGACCTGGTGGTGACGACGATCGCCGCGCTCTTTCCGGGCTCCCGGCGCTTTCTGGAATCGGACCTGAGAGAAGTCACCAATCCGTCTCCCGCACTGCTGCTCTCCTGCGCCTTTGCGGTCCTCTGGCTGTCGACGTGGATTTTCTCCTCGCTCGAAAACGCCCTCAACCGCGCCTGGCGCGTGCGCACGCGCAGAAGTTTCTGGGAGAGCCGCCTGCGCAGCATTACGCTGATGTTGCTGGGGGGTATGCTGCTGCTGACCTCGGCCGGCATCACCTGGGTCGTCAGCGCTCTGCGCTGGCGTGCCACCGACAAGGAACCCGCGTTCGCTCAGGATCAGCTCATCGCCGGGCTCTGGTCGGGGATCCTGCTCGCAAGCGGCCTCGCCATCGCCGTCGTGGTCTTCTTCTGCGTTTACAAGCTCATGCCCGACCGCAAGGTTCTGTGGCAGGAAGCCATTTCCGGCGCCGTGGTGGCCGCCGTCATGTGGGAAATCGCAAGCGGCATCTTCGTCCGTGTCCTTCCCGTATTCGACTCCGCCAAAGTCTACGGCAAGGCCGGAACCTTCATCGCCTTGCTCGTCTGGGTATACACCACAAGCCTCATCGTTCTTTTCGGCGCCAACTTCTCGGCGCAGCTGCACCGACCTTCCGAAGAGGAACTGCGAGCGCGCGCCTCTGCCGAAACACCCTCCGAACGGGGCAAACCTCGCGAGGTCAGGATCCGCCCATTTCCGTTCCATCGCTGAGCATGCCCCCGTGAAGCTGAGCGACTTCGACTTCGACCTGCCCGAGCATCTCATCGCACAGCGCCCGGCGCCGCAGCGCGACCAGTCCCGCCTGATGATCGTACGGCGCTCGTCGGGAGAGATCGAGCATCGCGTCTTCCACGAACTCCCCGAAATCCTGGGCGCACTGGATTTCCTCGTGCTCAACAATACCCGGGTCATACCCGCCCGCCTCCGGGCCTCGCGCCCGGGCAGGAAAGAAAGCATCGAAGTCCTTTTGCTTCAACAGATAGAGGATGGATTGTGGCGCGCGCTGGTCCGGCCGGGGACAAAGGCCGGGCAGGGAATGACCCTCGAAATGGGCGGCCTCGAAGCGCTGGTGGAGGATATCCTGCCCGACGGCTCGAGGGTCTTGCGCTTCGGCGATCCGGCGCGCGTGGCCAAGAGCATCGAGAATTTCGGCCGCCCGCCCCTGCCGCCGTACATCCGCCGCTCGAAGGATTCGGATTTCAGCGAGGACCGGGAACGATATCAGACCATATATGCCAAGCATGCGGGATCGGTCGCCGCTCCCACGGCCGGTCTGCATTTCACCCCGGAAGTCATGCAGCGGCTCGCCCGCCGGGGCGTCGGGATGTGCGAGATCCTGCTGCATGTCGGCTACGGCACCTTCAAGCCGATCCGATGCGAGGAAATCGATCGCCACCGCATGGATCCGGAGTACTTCGAGGTGAGCGCCGAAGCGGCCGGCTGCATAGCGCAATACAAGCTCTCGGGCCGGCGGTTGGTCGCCGTCGGCTCCACAGTCACCCGCGTCCTCGAGCACCTCGGCGATAAGGGATGGGAGCCGGGCCGCGCGGTCTCCGGCTATTGCGACCTGTTCATACGGCCGGGGCACACCTTTCGCATGGTCGAGGCGCTGCTGACCAATTTCCACCTGCCGCGCTCCACGCTTTTCATTCTCGTATGTGCCTTTGCCGGTCGGGAGCTGATGCTCGAATCCTATCGCCGGGCGATCGAAGAGCGCTACCGCTTCTTCAGTTACGGCGACTGCATGCTGATTCTCTGAAGAGCGGCCGGCTGCAGGTCGATCAAGAAAGAGGCTTTACCGCAAGCCCGAAACTCGGGATGCGCGACCCCGAGGCAGGATTTTTGCTGACACGATAAGGGTAAAGCGAAATAATGTGGGTCCGGCGGCGTAGTTAGCCTCAAGAGGACTGAGCGATGGACTGCAAAGGCATGGAAAAGCTGTTGCTGCGGCTGCCTGAGGAGCTCGCCGAAGCCGAACGCCGCGCGCTCGAATCCCACGTGCGCAATTGCAGCGTGTGCGCCGCCGAATGGCGGTTGGCCGGCCTCGCGCACCGGATCGGCAGTGCGCTCCCCGTACTGGAGCCTTCCCCCTTCTTTGCAACCAGAGTTCTGGCGGGGATTCGCGAGGAATCGCAGGGTGCCGCCTCATGGCAGGCCGTCCTGGCACTGTCGCGCCACGTGATACCCGCACTCGCGGCCGTCACCCTGCTGTTCGTTTCGATTTTCGCATATACCGAGCTGAGGCCGCCCGCGGTCGACCTCTATCAAACCTACGAGAGCATGTTCAGCCCTGCCGAGCGGACACAGCTGACGGTCATTGCGGACCCCGGGGAAATTACGGACGAGGGCATCATGCGAGCGCTGGCGGAAGAGGACTACCAGATGCAATTGTCCAGGCCCCAGCTCGAGCCCAGGAGAGACTAGGCAGAAGTCATCGAGGCGACCATGAGATCGAGAACCAGCGCCACGCTGCTTCTCCTGGGGACATTCCTTCTCGGGGGAATATCCGGAGCGATCGGCTATCATCTCTACCGGAGCCGGACCGCATCCGAAAGCTTGCAGCGGCCTCAGCGGCCGCCCGGCCGCCGCGACGTGGTCGAGGAGCTGGCCAAAGGGCTCGGCCTCGACGAAGGCCAGAAGGAAAAGCTGCGCGGCATATTCGCCGAGACCAGGGCCAAGTACCAGGCGCTGGAACGTCAGGTCCGGCCCCAGTACCAGGCCATTCATGCCGAAACGGACGAGGCGATCCGCAGCATTCTCACCGAAGAGCAGAAGAAGCGCTTCGACGAGATCGTCCGTCGAGACCAGAACCGGCGCAAACCGCGCCCACCAGGCCCCATGAACGGCCGCCCGCCGGGCAGATAGAGCCCGGGTGCAGGACCGTGCCTGCCGGCCGCACCCGGCTACTCGCGGTCTGTGACCGTGCGGGCGAGAGTCAGGGCCGAGACGCGCAAAGCCCCGGCTTCGAGAAGAGCCGCAGCGGCGCCGGTCAGGGTCGCTCCGGTCGTCATCACGTCATCGACGAGAAGCAGGCGGCGCCGGCTCACGAGTGCGGGGCGCCGGCAGCGGAAGGCACCGCGGAGGTTTTTCGCCCGTTCATCGGCGCTGAAGCCGACCTGCGGCGGTGTGTGGCGCACTCTGGTGAGCGCGCGCTCGCTGCATGGAATCCCGACCAGCCCGGCCAGCAGATGCCCCAGCAATCCCGACTGATTGTAGCCCCGCTCGCGCTGGCGCTTGCGGTGCAAAGGTACTGGAATCAGGAGATCGAAATCGCCGGGCCCCCAGGAGTCGCCATAGGCCGCCGCCATCAGCGGAGCCAGCAGGAGGGCCAGATCCTTGCGACCCCGGAACTTGAATGCCTGAATGACGCTGCGCAGCTCCCCCGAATAGACGCCGAACGACCGCGCGCCGGCAAACAGGGGCGGCCGCAGCATGCAGGCGCCGCAAATATGGTCCGCGCCCGCCTCCGCCGCCGCATAGGGCATCCCGCACGAGGGGCACCATGGCCTGCCGATTTTCATCTCCAGTATCCTGCGCCAGCATCCGCCGCAGACCCCGTGCTCGTGCCAGCGCGACACGGGTGCCGGGCAGCAGAGGCAGCTTTCCGGGTAGATCAGATTCAACAAGGCATCGGCGAGTCGCCTGAGGAAGGAATCGGGGAGCTCGCGCCTGGCAGGGAAAAACACCCGTTGGCGAACTCCCGCCTGTAGCCCGCCGGGCGGTCTCAGCTCTCGAGCAGTCCCTTCTCGCTCAGCGACTGGCATTTGAGGCAGTATCGAGCCCAGGGAACCGCCTCCAGCCGCCGGAGCTCGATGGGTTCCTCGCAGTGCGCGCAGATTCCGTAGGAATCGTGATCGATACGTTCCAGCGCCTCCCGGATCTGGACCAGCAGCCGCCGGTCGCCGGAACTCTTGCTGAAGGTGAAGTCCTTGGTGTAGGACTCCAGCGCCTGGTCGGCGATGTCCATGGCGTCGGAGCCTTTCTCGCGGCTGAACGCCTGGTCCTGACGGACGGTGCGGGCCAGGCTGAGCGCCTTTTCGCGAAGTTTCGTGCGGAAGTGGTTGAGCGTCTCCTCGTCCATCGATCCCTTTCCCGCGCCTTTACTTGTGATATGGAATCCTCTTCAGGATGCACTGCGCCCGGTAGATCTGCTCGAGCAGCAGGACGCGGCACATCTCGTGCGTCCAGGTCATCCTGCCGAGCGAGAGCCTCAGGTCGGCCCGCCGCACGAGGGCGCTGTCGAGGCCCTCGGGCCCGCCGATCACGAAGTCGATCTGCCGGGCTCCCCGATTCATCTCGCGCCCGAGCCAGGCGGCAAACTCTTCCGAGGAGAGTTCCCGCCCGCCGCCGTCGAGCACGGCCAGCCGGGCGTCCGGCGAAAGCGACTCCTGGATCAGTCCGGCTTCCGCCGCCCTCAGCTCCGGCCCGCGCAGCCCTCTTTTCCTGGAAAGATCCGGCAGCTCGACAACGCTGCAGGCGGTCAGCCTCGCGACCCTCTCGCGGTAGTCGGCCACCATAGATCGGATCGGTGCGCTCCTGGTCATGCCCGGCCAGATTATTCTGACGTGCATGGTCGCGATCCGAAAGGAAGACCCGTCAAGCCTTCTTACCCGGTGCTCTGCGCGGGCTCTTTGCGGCAGCACCGGCGCGCATCAATCTCCGGACGTCCAGCTTCTTGCCGTCTCTCCACAGCCTTTCCAGATCGTAGTAGGCCCGGGCCTGCTTGGAAAAAATGTGGACAACCAGGTCGAGGTAATCCATCAGCACCCACTCGGCGTTCCGGTATCCCTCGATATGGTTTGGGATGACGCCGCTTTTTTTCAACCGGGCTTCGATTTCATCGGCGATCGCCTGGATCTGCCGCGATGAATCCCCCGAGCAGAGCAGGAAGTATCTTGCGAACGAAGCGATCCCCGAAATGTCGAGTGCGACGACGTCGACGGCCTTCTTGTCGTCCATGGCCTGAAGGGCGATCCTCAACGCATCCGGCATGATGCACCATAGAGATTGAGTTTTTGGATATAGGTTCGGACCGATACGGGCACGAGATGGCCGAAAGGCCGGCCGGCGGCAGCCAGCCCGCGGATACGCGACGCTGAGATGTCGGGAGCGCCGAGATCCACTAAAAAGATATGGGTTTTCGAACCTCCCCGCCGCGACAGGACGGTTTCCACATGACGGCGCAGATGCCGACGGCCGACGGCGCGCAGATCCTGCAGCAGCGGCCGAGCCTCGGCGGGCAGGACCGCTGTCGGGTCGCCGATCTCCGCTCCCTTGCGCACGACGAAGATGAAATTGCAGGCCAGCAGAAGCTCCCGGCTCTTCCGCCAGCCGGCGATATCGCACAGCGAGTCGGTTCCTGCGATGAAGTACAGGTCGCCGGGGCTTCCCCGGCCGGCCCGCAGGAACTTCGCGACCGTGTCGATGGAAAAGGCGCTGGCGGGCGGCTCGAGCTCGAGCAGCGAGGGGACGAATCCGGCCGAGCGCACGGTCGCCAGGGTCACCATCGCGTAACGGTGGCTGAAGGGCACCAGTTGCTCCAGGCGCTTGTGCGGCGGGAAGGTGGCAACGACGAAGTGTATCTGAAACAGCCCGAACGTGCGCCGGGCGCTTGCGGCGATGTTCAGATGCCCCAGGTGGATCGGGTTGAAGCTTCCTCCCAGAATGCCTGTCCTCATATTCGTCGACCGGCTGCGCACGGCGCGCCTTGTCGCCACGCATCGCCTTGCCGCCGCCCGCATGGCGTCATCAGACCCCCAGCATACGGGCCAGCAGCCGTATGAGCTCGGGTATTCCCTCGCCGGTCACGGCCGAAACCGCGACGAAGGGCAGGCGGCGCCGCGTGCACATGGCCTTGAGCGTCCCTAGGCTGCGCGCGTTGTCGAGGGCGTCGATTTTCGAGGCCACCACCACCTGGTCCCTGGCGAGCAGCTCCGGGTTGAACAGGCCGAGTTCCCGCTGGACGGTCTTGTAGTCCGCCACCGGGTTTCCTCCGGGTCGGGAGACATCGACCATGTGCACCAGGATCCTGGTACGCTCGATGTGCTTGAGAAACCGGTCGCCCAGACCATGCCCCTCGTGCGCGCCTTCGATGAGGCCCGGGATGTCGGCCAGTACGAATGTGCGATAGTCCGATACGGAAACCACCCCGAGATGCGGGGTCAACGTGGTGAACGGGTAGTCGGCGATCTTGGGCCGGGCGGCGCTCACGCGGGATATCAGCGTCGACTTACCGGCGTTCGGAAGGCCGATGAGCCCGACGTCCGCGATCAGTTTGAGCTCCAGAGTGAGCTCGACTTCTTCGCCCGGTCTGCCGGGTTCGGCGCGTCTGGGCGCCTGATTGGTCGGCGTGGCGAAGCGCGCGTTCCCCCTGCCTCCCGCACCTCCGGCCGCCACGCGCAGGCGTTCCCCGGGATTGCGGAAGTCCCTGAGCAGCTCGTGCCCCGGCTCCCGGAAGACCTGCGTCCCGGGCGGAACGATCAGGATGACCGGATCTCCATCCCGGCCGTGGCGGCGGCTGCCCTCGCCGTGGCCGCCCCTCCCCGCCTCGAAAAACCGCTTGTAGCGGAAATGCAGCAGCGTGTTCACCCGATCGGAGCACTCGATGTATACATCGCCTCCCTTCCCGCCGTCACCGCCGCTCGGGCCGCCGCGCGGCACATACTTTTCCCTCCTGAATGCCACGCAGCCGTTACCGCCCGCTCCCGCCTTCACTTTGATCCTGGCGTGGTCGATGAACATCGCTGGTCGATTCCGGCGCAGGCGGCGAAAGAAGCAAAAAGGGACCCTTCGAGGGTCCCTTCCCGTTTTCCGTCGATTCGGGCAGTAACAGCGTCTATTGTGCTTCCTCCAGGATGTGCACGAAGCGGCCCATGCGCCCGCGGTCCTGGAACGCGACCCGCCCGGCCACCTTGGCGAAAAGGGTATCGTCGCGGCCGATGCCTACGTTGAGGCCGGGCTTGACCCGGGTGCCCCGCTGCCGCACCAGGATCGTGCCGCCGCTGACGAACTGCCCGGCGAAACGCTTCACCCCGAGCCGCTTCGACTGGCTGTCGCGGCCGTTTCTCGAGCTGCCGACGCCTTTCTTGTGAGCCATAGATACCTCGCGATTGACCCCGACCCGACGCCGCCGGGAGCCTTATGCACCGGGACGGATCTCCTCGATGATCACATCCGAGTAAGCCTGGCGATGCCCGCGGGTCCTCCGATACTGCTTCTTCCTCTTGTATTTCAAAACCAGAACCGTGTCGCCCTTGCCGCTCTCCTGCACGACCCCGCGCACCAGAGCGCCCTCGACGAGCGGGCGGCCGATATAGGTCCGCTCATCCGTCTTGACGAGCAAGACATCCTTGAATTCGACCGGGCTTCCCGATTCCAGATCGAGCTTTTCCACCCTGACCACGTCTCCCTGCTCGACCCGGTACTGCTTTCCCCCGCTCATTATGACGGCGTACACCTGGCTTTCCTCCCATTTGGAAACATTAATTTTATGTGCTTTGTGCCCGCCAAGGCAATACCAAATTCCGAGCGGCTGCGATTCGGTCACCGGCATGGATAGGAGCCATCATCGACTCGAGCTCCGCTTCCGCAAGAGCCATGATCGGCACCTCGAAGGGGTGCAACGGCAAAGGCCGAGGCTGGGCCGTGTATCGCGCGCGCCTCGCCTGCCGCGAAGAACGGCGGCGCCGCATCATCGCAGGCGCTTGCGGAATCGGAAATCGACGCCGAAGTCCCCTTTTTCGTCCTGCGAAGCGACCAGCGTCAGATTCCGGGTCAGGTCCCATTCGACGATGACGACCTGCTCCTCGTTGGTGGAAAGGTTGCGCGAGTAAGTCACAATGAGATCCTTCGACAGCCTCTCGCTGACCGTCACCCTCGCCGTCGGGTCCTTCTGGGGGCCGATCCAGTAAGGATCCACGCGGAAGCTGTGCAGGCCGAAAATGCGCTGCACTCTCCTGTCGAGAGCGCCGGTCAGCCCTGCCGAGATCAGGCTGGCGGCGCCCTGGCGCATCAGGTCTTCGTCGCTCAGCGTCGTGCGCGCCGCGGTCTCCTCTCGCGATATGCCGGCGGTCAGGAGAAGCACGATCTCCACCGTCGGGAGAGGGGGGTCGGAAGAAAGGCTGAAGCGGGGATCGCGCAGATTCCCGCGCACGTCCAGCCGCAGGCGGTATCGCTTCACGTCCGCCTCGGCGCGAATCTCCAGGTTGGGGTCGAGAGGCTTCAATTCGCTGAAGTCGGCCGTGGCATTGAGGATTTCAAAACGGTTGCCGCGGAAGAAGATCGTTCCTTCCACCGCCTCGACCCTTCCGGTCACGACCGGATAGGCGAAGGTCCCGCGCAACATGAGATCGGCGCGCGCGCGCACCCGTGCCAGCTCGTTGTCGATGTACAGGCCTTCCTGCGTGACGACGGAGATGTTCAGGCTCGTGCCCGCCAGAAGCGGGCCCGTGCGCTGCGGCTCCGCCGGCGCCGGGGCCTGCACCGCCAGCTGTTCGATCAGATTGAAATCCGCCAGGTAATCCGAACGCAGCACCACCACCTTGCCCGCCAGTCCCTGGGCGGCCCGATCTCCTCTCAGGTCCAGGTCGGCATCCACCGTGGAACGGAATCCCGGAGGGAACGGCAGTCGCGCCCGACGCAGCGAGAACTGCAGGTTCATCGCATTCACTTCGGCGGCGCGGAACTCGACGACCCCGTTGATGACCGCGCTGCCGCCTCCGAGGGAGCCGCGCACGTTTTCCAGCACCACCGCATTGCTGGAAAAAGTCAGCCGTCCCTGCACCGAGGAAAGCAAAAAAGGCAGGCTTTCGTGGGCGATTATGACGTCGCGCAGCAGCGCGTGACCGATGACGGCCGGATCGCGCAGGCTGCCGCCGATGCGGACATCGAGATCCACCGCCCCGCTCGCCGCGGCCCCCTGGAAAAGGCGCGGCAGCGACTGTATGTTGAGGCTCCCCTTCAGCACGAGATCCAGAGCTCCGGCCGGCTCGAGCGGAATCGCGCCCGATACCGTGATGCCGCTCCCTTCCCCCACGATGCGGGTGGGCTCCAGGCGCAGCTTCCTTTCCGCAATCCTGAAACGGATCTTGTCTTCGTTGTGCAATTCGTAATCGCGCACGCGCAAGCGCGCGCCGTCCAGCTCGCCTTCGGCGCTCAGGCTGCCCAGATCCCGGAGCGTCCCCTGGATATCCACCCGACCGTGCAGTGCGGTGCTCAGGTCGCTGAACAGCGGCGGCAGGCCGGCCTGCAGGGTTTTCTGCAGGTTCCATTCTTCCAGTGTGAGCCGGGCGTGCAGGGCATGACCTTCCCGAACGCCGACGGAGGCCAGGCCGCGGAGGCGCCCCAGCTCGGACTCGACCGAAAGATCGAGCCGCAGCGTGCCGTCGCGCAGATCCAGTTTTGCGCGCGCGCGGCCGAAATCCCAGGAGCCGTAGCGCAATTCCTTCAGCTCCGCCGCGCCATCGAGCGAGGGATTCTCGAGCGTGCCGCGGATCCGCAGGTCGGCCTCGCCCCGGCCGCCCAGAGCCTCAGCTGCAAGACCCGGCACCGGGAGTTCCCCCAGGGGGAAATCCGCCACGCGGGCACTCAGATCCATCTCCTGCTTCTCGATGTCGACGGTCCCGGAAGCGTCGACCGTGGCCGGGCCGCGCCGGATCCGGCCCCGGCGGATCTGCAGCCGCGATCCGGCAAGTTCGACATCCGCGCTCAGCGAATCGAAGGCGGTGCCTTCGAAACCGCCCTTTTCCACCCTCAAGCTTCCCCTGCCGCCGTATGTTCCCGCGCCGGCCGTGAACTCGATGCTGCCGCCGACGATCCCGTCGAACCCGGCCGGGATCGGCAGTCCCGCCCTCCTCACGTGCTCCAGCGAAATCCCCTGCAGGCTGCCCCGCGCGGCCACGGCTGCGGATTCCCCCTCGGCGGCGGGGAAATCGATCTGCAGCTCGCCCTCGAGCCCCTGCGCGCCGCGGCGCGCCCTGAGCGAATCGAACCGGACGGTGTTATCCTTCCACGATGCCGCGGCCTCGAGACTGTCGAGCTCGATTCCGCGCCATTTCCCCCCTTCGACCTGCACGCGCCCCCGATAGCCGGCCTCGTCGGGCAGGTTCAGGAAAAGGTCGCCCTGCAGGTGATAGCTGCCCGACAAATCCATGATGTCGGGATGCCGCTCGAGCTCCCGGTCGAGCGCGGGTATGACCCGGCGCGCCAGTTGGAAGACCTCGGCCGGCCTTCTCGTATCCAGTCTTGCCGCGCACCTGCCCTCGGCGCCCTCCAGGATCTCGATGGCGGAGTCCTGTGACTTCAGGGCGATCCGGTGAATCCGCCACGAGCCCCGGCGGTAGCTGAATTCCAGGTCCCCGGCGAGCGGCGTCCCCGGCCCCCCGGCGGCTTCCGGAGCATGCAGGCGGCATGAGGCGTCGAATTCGAGATCGCGCTCCCCTTCGCGCCAGCGCACGCCGATCTCGGCATCGGCCGTGTTGTCCAGCGCAAGCTTCGGCATCGCCAGAACCTGCGCCCCCGCCCGCAACGGCATTCCCAAAACCGAGATGGTCATGCGATGAGGCTCCGGATTCGCGCGCGAGAGCTGCAGCGCCCCCGAGACCATGAAAGCGCCTCCTCCTGCAGTCCCGCGCACATTCCGCAGATTCAGCGTCCGATCGCGGATCTCGAAGTCCCCGGCATCGGCGCGGAATCGCACCAGGCGATACTCCCCGCGCGGCATGGCAAAAGAACCGCGCATGCGGAATCCGGCGCCGTCCCAGAGAATCGCGGCCGAGACGGCAACCGTGCCGCGAACCTGCGCGAACGCGGGATCGGCGAGGTAGAAATCTCCCTGCCCGATGCTCCCTTCGTATTGGAGGGACAACACCGGCGCTCCCCAGTGGCGCAACGTCCCCCTGCCCTCGACGGTGCTATGCGGGCGCTTCACGCGGAAGGACTCGATGTCCAGGCCTGAAGCGAACAGACGAAGGCGGGCCGACAGCCCGTAGACGATGTCCCGGCCGGCCCACAGGACCCGCCCCTCTTCGTAGGAAAGCGTGATGTCATAGCTCAAGGGGTCGTGCCGGTGGCCGAAGGTGCATTCGAAGTCCCGCAAGGTCAGATCGAGCGGGATGCGCTTGTGGTTCCACTCGAGCCAGCCCCGGCGCAGGACGACCTTGCGCGCCGCGAGCTTGAGAGATCCGGCCAGAATCGATTCGAAGCGGCCGGCATTGAAGCCGCCTCCTCCCTCGCCGGAAATCAGCGTGATCTGCGGGCCGATGACGGTGAGTTCCCTCAGGTCGACGGCGGGCTTCCAAAGGGTGCGCAGGCTCAGGGCGCCTTCGATCGCCGCGATCTGCATGCGCAGGAACCCCTGGCGGCCGGGCCGGGGCGCCAGCCCGAAATCCGTGATGCGGAATACGCCGCGGCGGATATCGAACTCCAGCGAGCCCAGCGTGCCCTGCATGCCGGTCGCGCGCTCGAGTCTGGCGACGAGGTAGTCGTGCAGCCATGCATGGAACCGGGCGCTTTTCAGGTAGACGAAACCGCCGGCCGCGGCGGCGAGCGCCGCCAGCGCGGCGGCGAGAATCAGGAGTCGGGTGCGTTTCTTCATCTCCCGGCCGCAGCCTCCGGTCCGCCTTCGTCCAGGAAATACTCGATGCGGGACGCGCTGCGCGCGTTGCGCAGCCATTCGTCGAGCGCGGCGTTGACCTTCTCCTCGATCAGGATGCTCCGGATCTTTTCCGCGGCTTCCGCGGGCGGCGGCACCGGCAATCCCGCGTCGCGCAGCCGCCGGGCAAAGCTCTGCTCGTAGTAGGATGCGACCTCGTCATCGCCCACGCTGACGAACGGCTTGAAGCGCAGGTCGATGAATCGCAGCAGCTTCGCCTGCAGGCGCAGGTAGGCGACGAGCTCGGTCTCCTGCAATCCCAGGCGGCGCAATAGGGCAGGCAGGCCGCCGATCTCGGCATAACCTTTGCGCAGCTCGTCGAGGCGGGCCTGCACATACCCGCCTTCTTCCTCCCCCACGCCGAAACGTTCCAGCTCGCGGCGCAGGAGTTCCTGGTCGATCAGCCGCTCGAGTTCCGCGCGCATGCCCGAGGGCGGCCCGCCCCGCCCGAACATCAACACGGCGTTCAGATCCCGCGCCAGCTCGAGGTCGCTCAGGGTGATCACCCGGCCGTTGACTTCGGCCAGCAGCCGGTCGAGCCGGATCTCGCCGCCCTGCCCGGCGGCGGGCGCCTGGTGCGACAGCGTGATCAGGAGAAGCACGAGGATCCGGCGCGTCATCAGAACGGCGTCCCCACGGTAAAGAAGAAAAGCCGTCTCGGGTACCCCAGCAACCGCAGCGATTCCGGCAGATTGAGGTTGAAGGCATATTCGAAGCGCAGCGGCCCGATCGGCGTCTTGATGCGCAGCCCGACGCCCGCGCTGTGACTGAAATCGGCACCCCGCAACGCCCGCAGGTCTTTGAAGACGTTGCCGCCGTCGTAGAAACCCGAAAAGTAGAGCATGCGGTACAGGGGCGCGTGCAGCTCGAAGTTCGCGACCACGAGCGTGTTTCCGCCCACCGGCTGCTTCGTCTGCGGATCGAGCGGGCCCGCTTCGTTGGTCTTGAAGCCGCGCAGGCTGGAGGGCCCGCCGGCAAAGTAACGCTCGCTGATGGGCACGGCCGTGTCTCGCCCGTAGGGACGCAGGTAGCCGAAGCGCAGCGCGGCCGAAAGACCCAGGGAAGCAGGCAGCGGCCGGTGATAGCTGTTCTGCGTGTAAATCGAAAAGTAATTGTTGCTCCCGAGCCAGCGCGAGGTCACCCCCACGCTGGTCGAAGTGGAAAAGCCTCGTTCCGGGTCGAAATAGTTGTCGCGCGAATCGTTGACGTAGATCGCGCTCACCGTCGTCAGGTTTCTCGGAGTATCCTCGTGTCCCAGCTGCGAGACCGGTATCTGGAGTTTGCGCACCTGCACGTTCTGGAAATTGATGCGCCCGAGGGCCCAGCTGTGCCCGCTGAGCGGGCGGCTGTACTGGTAGGACGACGAGCCCCGCAGCGTATCGAAGCTGATCTGCTTTTCGTGGGCCCAGGCGACGGAGAGGTAGGAATTCACCGGCAGCAGCGAGATCCGGGCCTGCTGGAAGCTCAGCACCGCCGACTGCTCGACGGCGCTCGCGCGAAACCTCAGGTCGGCGCGCCGTGCGCGCCCCAGGAAATTGATGTTGCTGATCTGCAGCAGTCCCCGGACCTTGTCCCTTTCCTGGTAGCCGAATCCGTAGTTCAGTATGTACTGGTCGCCCTCGCGCACGCGCACGACCACGTTCTGATATCCGGCGGCGCTCTCGGGGTTCTGCGGCGCAACGCGCACGAGATTGAACACGCCCAGGCCGTAGAGCTCGCGCTCCGTTTCGAGCATCCTGCCCGTGCTCAGCGGCTCGAGCTCGCGCAGCTTGACGTGCCGTGCGATCGCCGACATGCGTGTGCGCTCCTGCCCCAGGATGAGGATCCTGTCGACATAGGAGCGCGGCCCTTCTTCGACGGCGAATTCCACCGCATAGGATTTCCGTTCGTCGGGACCCTCGACCCGGCAGGCAACGCGCGCCTGCAGGAACCCTTCGTCCTGGTAGGCATTCAGGATCGCCAGCCGGCTGCGCTCGGCGAGTTCGGGCGAATAGGGAGCGTCCGGCCGAAGCGCCAGTTTCGGTTCGAGCCGGGGCGCCGGCAGCGAGCGGTTGCCGGTGAAGGCCAGCGAGCGCACCAAGGCCCGCGGTCCCTCCCGGATGTCGAAGACCATGCGCAACCTGGAACCTCCGTCGGCGGATTCCAGCAGAGGTATCACCTCGGCCTCGAGGAATCCCTCGGATCGATACAGGCCCTGCAGCGCCCGCACGTCGGCATCGAGCTTGGAAATGGAGTAGGAGGATCTCTGAAGAAAGCGTGCCGCCCGGATCTGCATCACGGCGAGCAGGCGCGCGTCCGGGAGTGCGCGGTTGCCCCGGAAGCGGATTTCGCTCACGGTGACCTTGCCGCCCGGTTCGATGCGATAGCGCACCACGCCTGCGCCCGAGGCGTCGCGCTCGTCGAGGATCCGGACATACGCCTCGGGATACCCCTGCTCCTCCAGGTACTCGCGCAGGTTGCGTGCGCCCTCCTCGAGCAGCTCCGGCAGGGCGCCCTCTCCCGAAAGCACCGGCAGCAGGCGGCTCAGGCGGTCCCGCGGAATCCCGAAACCCTCGACCTCCACCCGGACCCTGCCGAAACCGGAAATCGCCAGCTCCAGGTCGACGGCATCGGCATCGCGGTCGAACGATTCCCGCAGCCGCGGTTCGGCGCCGAGGTAGCCGCGCTTGAGCAGATAGGCCCGGACCTCTTCGATGCGCTGCACGATGCGCTCGCGCCGGTACGGCTCGCCGGCGCGCAGCGCCAGCCGTTTCATGACGCGCGCCGTCTCTTCGGCCGGCACGCCCGACAGCGCGACGGAACGGATCGCGGCGCGCGGCCCCGGCTCGACATGGAAAGCGACATCGACCTGGCGCGTCGTCCGCTCGACAGCGGTGACGGCCGTGACCTGGGCCCGCAGATAGCCCCGCTCGCGCAGGTAGTCGAGGAGCGCGCGGCGCGCCGCTTCCAGCCTCTCGGCCGTGAACCGCTGCCCGGTCGGCAGCGAGAGAAGGTCGGCGACGGGCCGGCCTGCAAGATCGCTGCTTCCGGCGACCGTGAAGCGGTTGAAATACAGATTCAGCTCGAGGCGAAAGACGATGTCGACGGCGTCGCCGGCGGGCCGGGCGTCGACGGCTATCCGGGAAAAGCGGCCCGTGTCGTACAGTGCCTGGATCGCCTCCTTGAGCGGCGCGCGCGCGAGCACGTCGCCCGGTTTGATCCCCAGAAGCGGATCGAGGCGGGTGCGCTCGAGCGGCTCGTCGCAGGCATACTCGATCGCGCGGATGACCTTGCCGTAGGCGTCGGCCGCGGAGCGCAGCTCCCCGTCTGCAGGGGATTGCGCCCCCGCACCCTGGCAGCGGAGCAGCAGGCAGATCGCGGGCACGGCAGCGGCGACGACCCGGGCAAGCCGACGCCGACCCGACGACCCGGAAAGCGCACGACCTCTAGACATGGAAACGGAAGAGCACAACGTCGGCGTCCTGTATAGGATAATCCTTCCCCTCGATGCGCAGCAGCCCCTTGCTGCGTGCGGCCTGGAAGGATCCCGCCGCCAGCATGTCCTCGAAGCGAACCACCTCGGCCTTGATGAAACCGCGCTCGAAATCCGTATGGATCATGCCGGCCGCCTTGAGAGCCGGCGTGCCTTCGGGCACGGCCCATGCACGCGCCTCGCTTTCGCTGACGGTGTAAAACGAGACAAGACGAAGCAGCGAGTACGAGCGCGCGATCACGCGCGCCGGACCGCTCTCGGGCAATCCCATGTCTTCCATGAACGCACGGGCATCGTGCGGCGGCAGCGCCGCGATCTCGGCCTCGATCTTGCCGCAGACGGCCGCGAGCGCCGTGTTGCGCCACCCTGCGTAGGATTCGAGGCCGTAGGCGTCGACGACACGCGGGATCGTTGCCGCCTGGTCGTCGCCGAGGTTGAGGACGACGAGCAGCGGCTTGGCGGAAAGAAAGGTGAAGCCGCGCGTCAGACGCTTCTCCTCCTCGGAAAGCTCCAGCTCGCGCAGCGGCCGCTCGCGCTCCAGGACGGCGCGGAAGCGCGCGAGCACCTCGTGTTCGCGCTCGAGCTCCGCGCTCTTGATCTTCTTGAGATCCCTGGACAGCCGTTCCAGCCGCCTTTCGACCAGGGACAGGTCCAAGAGCACCATCTCGAGTTCAAGAAGCCGTATGTCGCGCGCCGGATCCACCGTTCCCTCCGGGTGGGGGACGCGATCGTCGTCGAAGGCGCGCACGACATGAACCAGAGCCTCGGCGTTCTTCAAGGCGGCGAGGCCGGCCGCCCAAGGCTCCGAGTCGCCGCGCGCGCCCTCCTGCCGGGTGATCGCGGGAAGATCCACATATTCCATCGTTGCGTGCGTGACCTTGCGCGGCCGCGTGATCTCGGCGAGGCGATCCAGCCTGGGATCGGGCACCCGGGCCACACCGACATGAACTTCGTCATGCCCTCCCCATGCCCGCAGATCCGCGCTTCCATGCGTGAGCATGTTGAAAAGCGTGCTCTTGCCCGCCCGGGGCAGCCCGACGATCCCGAATCTCATGCGGCCGGTCCCCCATCCGGAAGCCGTGCCGATTCTAACACGGCGGGATGCGGATCGACCGCACGGGCGAAGCCAGCGCTCCACAGCGTGATCCTGAACGGTGCGGCGGGCGGCCCGGCGCGAGCCTTCCCATAAGCCTCTGTTGTTTCAAGACGTTACAAAAAGCCGCCACAGGAGCGACACACCGCAAAAAGTTTCAAGATTTTCTTGACACGGCCCGAAAGGGGCAATATCGTAGGCCCCGTGGTCCAAAGTGGCCTAAAGTGGTTTAGCGGACCACTTTTGACCCTCATTTCTCACGTCGTCGACGAGATCTTTCCAGAAATTTGGTTGTAGTTTTTCGGGAAGTCGATGCTTGCGGGCAGTTATCCGGCCAAAGTGGACCAGAAGTTCCGGCTGAAGATCCCGGCGAAGTTTCGCCGGGAGCTCGAGGAGATGGGAGACACTTCCTTTTACGTCACCAGCGAGGACGGCAGGTGCGGCAAGATTTATCCCCAGGCCGTGTGGAAGCGGCTCGAGGAAAAGCTCAAGGAACCGCCGCGCATGGCTCCCGCCAAGATCAAGCTTGAAAGAAACCTGGATTACTACGGCGTCTCCACCCAGATGGATTCGCAGGGGCGCGTCCTGATTCCCCAGTTCCTGCGCGAGGACGCGCAAATCGCCGGGGAGGTCCTGGTGATCGGCAGGTTGGATCATCTGGAAGTATGGAACATCGAGATATTCCGCAAGGAACTCAAGGAGCAGCCGCTGACGGACGCCGATCGCGAGAAGCTGGCCGAATACGGGTTCTGAAACGGGCGCCCCAGCGGGCGCATCATCGCAATGTCACGAGCGGCTCTTAGGGCGAACACGATGGAAGGCAGGCAAGCGCAACACTCGCCCGTGATGCTCGATGAAGTGCTCGACCTTCTGTGCTGCCGCCCGGGCGGC
>Ga0129301_1000596_pt1 | contig 19697 bp, 17 predicted proteins | sample ConPoolayeHmetaG_FD_94489 | JGI IMG/M metagenome (GOLD analysis project Ga0129301, IMG submission 94489) | Hot spring microbial mat communities from California, USA to study Microbial Dark Matter (Phase II) - Cone Pool mat layer H metaG ...
AATACAGAGTAAAGGGGCTATTATGGCCAAAATGGCTGTAATTATAGAGCCAATTAATTCTAAAGATGAGATAAACCAATTGGCTGTTCCCGCTGTTAGAAAAGTTGACTTCATGCGGGTAGCTACAGTTAGGCCCTGAACAGTGGCCGCTGCTCCTCCACCGGCAATTAATGCTAATGTCCACTTCAGAAATGGAGAAATATCCGTAATTATGGAAGCCGTAGCCATAATCCCAGCGATGACGGCCGCTGGGGAAGCAATTAAGTCTAAAAGGTGATCAAGCCAAGGGATATAGTAGGCAAGTACTTCCAAAATAGTGGCCGTTCCAAAAGCAACCGTGCCATAATAGCTACCCATCCAAGCAAAACCGGGAGAAAGTTGCAGATGGCCCGAAAGGGAGGCCAGATTAATTATCAGTAAAGGAACGAATACTCTGAATCCGCAAGCTGCGCTCAAACCGATACCAATAGCAATACTCAGTAGTGTTTCCATGGCTAAGAGGACAAATAAAAAGCCCTGAGGGTGTGTTGAATCAAATTTAAGGTTCCCCTCCCCTGGAAAAACCAAGCCAGCGCGATCCCCTTTAATATCGGTAACAAGAAAATTTCATTTTTAGCTTTGCCAATTATTAAAGGGGATATATTTGTTCCCATAATTCCCTCATCTAACCTTATGGTTTCATTTATATGGGGACAAATTAAACCTTTACATTATTTTTGTCAATAATGCCTCAGTCAGACCGCCGATCAGTTTTTAAATTCCAGCTTAATTCAGGCGGGAGGGGGGAAGCGAGGAGAAGGGTAAATGGAATGCCCTTAAAACCCACTATTCTTGCCTAAGGCGGACCCCTTTGGGCATTTGTTAAGATGAATATAAGGAGATAAAAGATTATTGGCAGGTTCCTTTGTAAATTTTTGTTAAAGAATATTCGCTGAAGGATTTAATATTAAGCTGAACCGCAGCCCTCCGCTTTGCGAATGTGGGCAACTACCGCCTCAACGATGCGCGGCCACGCGCTCCCATGGGGCATGTCGTGCCCCATGCCTTCAATGATCATCAACTCAGCACCGGGTATCGCCTCCGCGCTATCTATTCCCCCCGATACTGGTACCAGCGGATCATCTGCCCCGTGGATTACCAGGGTCGGGGCAGTTATGGAAGCAAGGAAAGGTTTCCGGTTTCCATGAGCAAGGACCGCCAGGAATTGTCGCGCCTTACCCGGACCATAATATGCCCGATCATAGCTTCGACGCGCCAAATTTTTGTGCCAATCTTCATCAAAGGGAAAACCGGTACCGGCGATCGTTCGGTATAACTTCAGCATATAATTAACATAATCCTCGCGCTCTGGCGGTGGTGGAGTTAGCAGAAGATCTAAGATCTCGGGTTTGGGCTGGGGAAGTTGCGGATTACCTGTGGTCGCATAAACCTGCGTCATGCTCCGCACGCGGGAAGGTTGTCTGTAGGCTATCGTCTGCGCGATAGCCCCGCCCATGGAAATACCGCAAAGGTGGGCTTTATCTATTTTAAGGGCATCAAGAAGCCCGACTGCATCGTCGGCCATGTCGTCGAGAGTATAAGGGGCGTGCACTTTTTCTCCCTTCTTTCTGGCTGCCAGGGCTGCTTTTAGGTCGGGAAGGCCGGCTTCTTCTATTTTTGTAGATAAGCCCACATCCCGGTTGTCAAAACGGATTACATAAAGGCCCCTTCTCGCCCATTCTTTACAGAGCTCTTCATCCCAACCAATCATCTGCCCGCCTAATCCCGCGATCAACAATAAGGCAGGCGATGAAGGTTTCCCAAAGGTCTCATATTCGATCTGAATTCCATTGGCCACTGCCTTGGGCATATAAAAATTTCCCTCCGCTTTTAAAAATAGATAGCGCCAACTAATTGCCGGACGTTTTTATCCACCTTGCTTCCCATTATGATTTGGCTACCCATATTGTTAGTTCTTTAGATATCATGAATAATCTCTTTGCCCATAATCCGTAATCAAATTTCTTGGCATAAAGAAAAGCACCTCCTCGCCTTTCGTTAATAGAAGTTAAAAATGAATTGAGTGATGCAATCCTTTTTTAGCCCAGGAGATGCCAGGAGGCACGTTATTTTTCGAAAATATTCAAAGTGATCAATAGCAAATCTTTCGGCCCGTTATTTCTATAGCCATGTCTTTCCCCGGCCATAACGGTGAAAGCATCCCCTTTTTTAAAAGAATATTTTTCCCCGGCTACCACAGCTTCCCCTTCTCCTTCTAAAATGTAGAAAATATGGCTATATGGATCAATATGTTCCGGAAATTCGCCACCTGGCTTGGCTAAAGTTAAAGAAGCCTTAAAGCCCGAGGGAAATTTGGCTGGGGAAAGACTCTTGCGGAAAATATCTTTGGTTTGTCCTCCAAACGACTCCCAAGGTTGCTCATCTAAATGCAAAATTTTAAAATTTCTTTCCATAAAATTTTCCTTTCTGATGGGAATTAGCTTCCATTTTACCAAAAATTCATTCACCATAATAGAAATAAGCATGTAAGTATTGGCTAAAGATGGACTTTTTGGTATAAAGGGAAGAGTGCTGCTATTGACTTAGCCTAAAAAATCGAAAGGAGTTTTTGGAAATGGATCTTAAAACTAAAATTGCCGAAATGAAAGATTGGTTGGTGGAAATCCGCCGCACAATTCATATGCATCCTGAATTAGGATTTGAAGAGGTAGAAACTTCCCAATTGGTGGCCCAATGGCTGGAAAAATTCGGATTAGAAGTAAAAACGGGTATAGCTAAAACTGGAGTAGTCGGACTCCTCCGCGGAGGCCAACCGGGAAAAACGGTGGCTATCCGGGCCGATATGGATGCATTACCTATAGAAGAAGCAAATGAAGTTCCCTATCGCTCGCAAGTTAAAGGAAAGATGCACGCCTGCGGTCATGATGCGCACACCACAATTTTGTTGGGGGTCGCTCGTTTTTTTTCTTCCCTGCGCGACCAGATCAAAGGTAACATCAAATGGATTTTCCAGCCTGCTGAAGAAGGAGGCGGTGGCGGAAAAGTAATGGCCGAGGCAGGAGTATTAGAAGATCCTAAGGTGGATGCCATCTTTGGCGCCCATGTCTATCCAGATTTAAATATTGGCCAAGTAGGAATTCATGAGAGAGAAGGCTTAGCGGCTACTGATCGTTTTATCATCAAACTTTTGGGCAAGGGGGGACACGGGGCTTATCCGCATCTCTGCAAAGATCCCATCTTAGCTGCTGGGCACATGATTACGCAAATCCATTCTATTGTCAGTCGCAATGTCCCACCCTTGGAGAGCGCCGTAATAACCATCGGCAAAGTAAGCGGTGGGACAGCCTTCAACATCATCCCTGATGAAGTAGAACTAATAGGCACAGTACGCTCTTTGACCCCGCAAGTTCGAGAAATTTTAAAGAATAGGTTAGAAGAAGAAGTTCAGGGAGTTGCCCGTTCTTTCGGGATAGACTATCATTTCACCTTTGATTATGGCTATCCGGCGCTAATTAATGATCCCCCTATGTCCCGCTTAGTAGCCTCGGTTTGTACCCGGGCTATCGGCCAGGAGAACGTGATTTATGTCAAACCTTCCATGGGCGGGGAGGATTTTGCTTATTATTTGCAGAAAGTACCGGGGGCTTTTTTCCGCTTGGGCTGCCGTAATGAAAAAAAGGGCATCGTCCAAACTTTTCACAACGCCAATTTTAATATTGATGAAGATGTCTTGCCTTTCGGAGTGGAAGTGTTTGTCCGCATCATCGATGAATTTTTAGAATTAAAAATCGCCGCTTGAAACTTTTTCAATTTTTAATGCTGGTAATGGGGGCAGGGATTCGTCCACCAAACCGCACAAAAGGAGATGAACAATTGGCGTGGGGCACATTAACTATATAGGCCTCCCCAAAGAGTCCACCGAAGATAGCCTTGTCCCCCACATCCTTTCCCGGAACTGGGATCACGCGCACGGCGGTGGTCTTATGATTCATTACTCCTATGGCCATCTCGTCGGCCAAAATGGCGGCTATTGTTTCGGCATCAACTTTCCCGGGAATGGCAATCATATCTAAGCCGACAGAACAGACCGCCGTCAGAGCTTCTAATTTTTCCAAACTTAGATAACCTTGCTTTACTGCTTGGGAAAGGTTTAAGTCTTCACTGACGGGGATAAAAGCTCCGGAGAGACCACCTACGGAAGAAGAAGCAAAGGCCCCTCCCTTCTTTACCGCATCATTTAACAAAGCCAGAGCTGCCGTAGAGCCTGGCACACCAATAGAAGTTAATCCCAAGCACTGGAGTATTTCGCCAACGCTATCCCCCACGGTGGGCGAAGGGGCCAAGGAAAGATCAACAATCCCGAACTCTACTTTTAAAGCTTGGGCCACCTCCCGCGCAATAAGTTCACCTACTCTGGTCACCCGAAAACTTGTCTTTTTGATGATCTCGGAAAGATCGCCCAAGGTCAGCTTTTTCGGTGACTGCAAAGCCCTTTCCAACTCTTTTTTAACCACACCCGGGCCGCTGACTCCTACATTGATTACGCACTCCGGTTCGCCATACCCTAAATAAGCACCGGCCATAAAAGGATTATCTTCAGGCATGTTGGCAAAGACAACTAATTTGGCACAGCCGAACCCATCCCGGTCAGCCGTGCGCCGGGAAGTTTCTTTAATGGCTTGGCCCATCAGCAATACCGCATCCATATTGATTCCGGCCCTGGTGGAAGCAACATTCACGGAAGCGCATACCCTCTCGGTAGAAGCCAAAACTTCCGGGATAGTATTTATTAAAAACCTATCCCCTTTGGTAAAGCCTTTTTGGACCAAAGCCGAGTAGCCCCCGATAAAATTCACGCCTACTTCTCCCGCCACCCTATCCAATGTCCGCGCCACATCTATATATTCTTTTTCTGATAAACTCTCCGCCACCGCGGCAATGGGGGTGACAGCTAAGCGCTTATTGACGATGGGAATCCCATACTTCTTGGCAATTTGATCACAGGTGGGTACAAGTTCTTGAGCATAACACTTAATTTTTTTCTGGATCTTTTGGCAAAGGTCGTCTACATTGGCACTAACACAATCGCGCAGACTAATACCCAAAGTTACTGTACGCACATCGAGATTTTCATTTTTGAGCATCTCCAGAGTACGAATAATCTCTTCGGAACTAAACATTTTTCTCCTTTCGCCTTATACTCTATTAATAGCTTGAAAAATGTTCTTATGCTGCAAGTCTACTATAACCCCCATTTCTTCTCCTCGCCGCCGCAATTTTTCTTGAATCATCCTATAGTCCAGGTTTTGGGGAATATCCACCTCGTAAAATTGAATATATTCCACCTTCTCTCCAATCTGGGCAGTTTGGGCATCTAAGTTAGTTATATTTATGCCATGCTCGGCCAGGACTTCTGTTATTCCATAAACTAACCCGGGTTTGTCCTCGCCTCTTACGGTGAGCACAAATGGTTCTGTTTCGGCACTGGAAAATGGGGTTAATTCAGTTTTTCTTACAATGCGCAAATTAATGTTCAAATCTAAATCTGCGGCCAAATTTTGTAAATCCTCCTTTAGCCCGGAGATCATCTCTTTCTGCAAAGGAGTGGCAATTAAGATCATAGCAAATTGGCCTTTAATTGCCGTCTGGGTTAATTCCCCAATATTGCAATTATTTAAATAAAGAACCCGCGAGACATTAGCCACTATTCCCGGTCGATCTCGACCAATTACCGAGATCACTATCCCTTCTTCCATTTTTACCCTCTTTTTTATGGAAAATTAATTTTTCTTAATATAATCTATTTTTAGCTTTTTTGCATCTATAGGAATTAATTCTTAATGGTAGTATAAAATAAACGACATCTTAAGGCGTGGTTCGGCAAGCCCCAAGGGCTTGACCTACGAGAAATTAAAAATACCTCAAATGTAGGGCAAGGGCTTGTCCCTTGCCGCATTTGCTTTTATTTCTTATGTGTAATTACGACACAATTTCATTGGGGAAACTCCATAAAGCCAGACCACGGAGTAAGATAAGAGTGATAACTGTAAATATTTAATTGCTCCAATTAATAAAAAGCTGACCTTTAACTAAGAAGCGTTAAGATATGTAGGGCAAAGGCTTATCCCTTCCCAGAATGGGCAGGCTCCGCGCGGTTCTTTGCCCTGCGTGTGTTTAATTTATACCATCTACTATATATCAGCGGTGAGCATAATGAAAAGTAAATTATTATTTTTAATTTTTCTTATTTTTATTTTTTCTCAAATTTCATTAGCCGATGCGTTTTCTCCCTTTTTTACTCAAAACCAGAGCCCATTGATTCAAATCTACGGTCTCCCTTCTTGGGGTTCTGCTTCTCTTCTGCCTCCTGGAAAAGGAGATCTTCGCTTAACTCTGGACTATGCCAGCAACTATGTGGCTGATACCAATAATCGAGAAACTTTGATCCTCGATGGCGAAAGCGCTCGTTTCACCACGGGTGGGAAATATGGCCTCCCCGAAGGCTTAGAAGTAGGCTGGGAAATCCCCATGATCTTTTGGGGAGGGGGATTCCTGGATGAGTTTATCATCAGCTATCACTCTGCTTTCGGCTTCCCCCAAGGAGGACGCGATCAGGCTCCGCGCCATCGCCTGCTAATTCACTACCAAAAAGATGGCCAAGAGCTAATAAAAAAGCAAGACGCAAGTTCCGGAATAGGGGACATTAAATTATACGGTGGCTGGCAAATATATGAACAGAAAGAAAAAGCAGCTCTGTCTTTAAACACTTGTCTCAAATTACCTACAGGAAATAGCGACGATTTGCATGGCAGTGGAAGTGTTGATTTTTCCGTATGGATCAACGGCCGTCGAGATTTTTGGTCAGCATATGGAAAAGTATCTTTATTAGCATCCTGGGGGGTAATGTTCTTAAGCTCTGGAAATGTTCTGCCAGAACAACAGGAACATTTCGTTTGGTTTGGTAGTGCCGGCATAGGCTGGCAACCTTGGCCTCGCTTATCTTTTAAGATCCAAATCAATGGTCATTCTTCTTTTTATAAAGAAAGCGATCTGCGGGAGCTCAATGCCCCCGCAGCTCAAATAGTATTGGGGGGAACGGTTTTCTTGAGTGAGCGAATCGCCTTAGATTTAGGAATAGTGGAAGATCTAATTATAAAAACTGCCCCCGATGTAGTTTTTCATTTATCTTGCCGTTACAGCTTTTAAGTTTCCTAATTTTTCCTACCCCTCTTAAAGGCAGAATATGTAAATGTCTCACACCTAACTCCGCTGGCGAAAAGGAAAAGGGTAAGGAAACCTTCTTTAGTTCCATGATGAGGTTTGGCCACTTTTAGATTAGGCATTAGGAAACGGAATATTTTTGTAAGGCAAGGGCTTGACCTTTGGCGAATTTAATCCATAGGCTAAGGGCTTTACGCTTGCTAAATATAATTCCTAACTTAAGCGTCTAACTCCCCCAACTCCCTCTTAAGTTAAGAGGGGAGTTATGAAATTCCGAGATGGACAATAGATCAGATTTGTAGGGTAAGCCCTCGGGGCTTACCGGATATTAATAAGAGACAAGTCCTTACTCATCCCTATTGGTGGGTATCTTCCCAGAGGCTTTTTCAAATAACTCTACCGTACCAGAGTTTAGTTTATCATCTCCCTTTTCAGAGATTTCAATTTTGGCCTTGACATTTGTGTTATTTTTTTAAAAAATGTAATAATACATTTTAAAAAAATATTTCTTAAAAATTTTAATGAAATCCTGGGATCAATGGTGGACATATTTATTTCTGGGTTCGCCCCCAAGAGAAGAGGTTTCCTATATTCTGCAAACCTATCGCATTACTTTGCGTAAAAAAATATTTCTTTTCGCCATTCTTCTATTCCTTTTGGTAGCTTTATCTCTTTATGCTCTTGCTGTGGGCTCTTATGAGATTTCCCTTATGCATATTTGGAAAGCCTTGCTAGGTAAAGCCAGTAAGGCACATGAAACAGTTATTTGGAACATCCGTCTTCCCCGCATCTGTGCTGCCATAATCTCCGGTTGGAGCTTAGCGATCTCTGGTTTGGTTTTGCAATCTTTATTGAGAAACCCCTTGTCCGCGCCCTCTACTTTAGGCATAAGTCAAGGAGCAGCTTTTGGGGCCGCCTTAGCTATAGTTGTCTTCGGCGCGGGTGGAATGACCGGAGGAGCTTTGCGCATGCAGGGAGCTAGCCCCTTGCATATTTACAACCTTTACTTAATTACCTTTTTTGCTTTCTTAGGCTCTCTTAGTGCTACATTAATAATCCTGGCCTTAGCCCGTTTACGCAAGCTCACTCCCGAAGCCATTATCTTAGCTGGCGTCGCCTTATCCTCCCTTTTCGTTTCCGGCACTATCCTTATCCAATATTTTGCTTCAGAGATGGAAATTGCGGCCGTGGTTTTCTGGACCTTCGGCGATGTCGCCCGATCCACCTGGAAAGAAATTGCTCTGCTCACGGGAGCGGCTATCTTAATTACTTTATATTTCAGCTTTAACTGCTGGAATATGAATGCTCTTCTGGCGGGGGAAGATACGGCGAAAGGTTTAGGAGTGGAGGTGGAAAAATTCCGTCTTTTCAGCCTAATCCTGGCTACCGTAATTGCTGCTTTAGTAACCTGTTTCCATGGGGTCATCGCCTTTTTAGGCCTCTTAGCCCCCCACATTGCCCGCAGATTAGTGGGTTCTGATCATCGTTTACTTCTCCCCCACTCTTGCCTTATGGGAGCTATCCTCTTACTTTTAGCCGATACTTTGGGCCGGTACCTAATTGGTTCGGGAACTCTGCCTGTGGGTGTTTTAACCTCTTTCATGGGCGCACCTCTTTTTCTTTATCTGCTATTGCGAGGATATAGAAGATGACCATTTCCATTGAAGGATTGAAATTTAATTATGCCCACCACCCCGTTCTCCACGGGGTGAGTTTCCACTTAAAGAAAAGCCAAATGTTAGCGGTCTTAGGAATTAATGGAGCTGGCAAAACGACCCTGCTTAAATGTTTAAACAAAATCCTGACCCCGCAAAAAGGAATTATTCTGGTAAATGGCCGAGATGTCCAGCAAATGTCCAGAAACGAAGTGGCCAAAATTTTAGGATATGTCCCGCAGCGCTTTGCTGAAGAATCCCTTACTGTTTTTGATGCTGTTCTTTTAGGCAGAAAACCTTATATCCGCTGGGCCGCGACGGATCGAGATTATCAAGTAGTAGAAAAGGTATTAAAGTTAATGCACTTGGAGGAACTAGCTTTACGCCCCCTTAGTGAATTAAGCGGCGGCGAAGCCCAAAAAGTAGTCATTGCTCGGGCTTTGGCTCAAGAACCACAGCTTCTTCTTCTGGATGAACCAGTAAGCAATTTAGACCTTAAAAATCAAATAGAGGTTATGGAACTCATCCAACAAGTGGTCAAAACCCAAAAGATATCCGCTATAATGGCTATTCATGATTTAAATTTGGCTTTGCGTTATGCTGACCTTTTTCTGCTTTTAAAAGATGGAAAAGTTCATACCTTTGCCGGCCCCGAAACTATAACACCCCAAGTAATTTATGAGGTCTACGGCGTAAGGGTCACCTTACAAAAATTTAACGGCTACCCCGTGGTCATTGTCCTCGATAAAGTGGCCGAATAAAGAAAGGAAAGAAATTTGAGAAGAATGGCGATTTTTTTATTTATCTTGGCCTGGCCGACCTTATTTTCTTTCTGCCCTGGGGAGGCCAAAGAAAAAACTATTATCACCGATTTAGAAAAACGGCGGGTAGAAGTTCCTCTAAACCCGGAACGGATTATTTGCCTCGGTCCTGGATCTTTAAGATTAATTTGTTATTTGGGCCAAACAAAGAAAGTCGCCGGAGTGGAGGCTTTTGAAAAAACAAGAGCTGTAGGCCGAACTTATCTTTATGCCTACCCTGAGCTGGCTAAACTTCCTCCCATAGGCCCTGGTGGTCCGGCCGGCATCAATAAAGAACCAGATTTAGAAGCCGTATTAAGAGTTAATCCCCAATTAATTTTTGCGGCGAATATGGAGATGGGTGTGGCTGAAGGTTTACAGAGAAAATTAGGCATTCCCGTAGTTATTCTCTCTTATGGCGGGTTTGCGACTTTTGACGAAATTGTTTTCGATTCCCTCCGCTTGGCCGGAAAAGTCTTGCATGCTGAAAGAAGAGCAGAAGAGCTTATTATCTATATCCAAAAAACTCGTCAAGAACTACTAAATGAGACAAAAAGGGCAGCAGAAGAGAGCAAGCCCCGAGTATATATTGGTGGGATCGGGTATCGAGGTACTCAGGGAATTGAAAGTACTGATGCCAGTTATTTTCCTCTCGATTGGGTGCGGGCCAACAATTTAGCGAAGGAAGGTGCCAAAAAAGGGCACCTTTTTGTAGAAAAAGAAAAGATTCTTTCCTGGAATCCCGATTTAATTTTTATCGACGGGGGTGGTTGGCGTAATATTCAGCAAGACTTTCAGAAAAAACCAGATTTTTATCGGCAACTGAAAGCTTTTCAAAACCAGAATATATTCCTTTTATTTCCTTACAACTGGTATGTCACCAACATCGACACAGCTATTGTGGACTCTTTCGCCGCCGCCAAAATTCTCTATCCCCAAAAATTTCCTTACCTCGATCCCCTCAAGAAGGCCGACGAAATTTACTCTTTCTTTTTGAACAAACCTGTTTATGCCCAAATGGAAAAAGAATTCGGCCAGCTGGCCAGCCGGATCAACTTTTCCCTTAAATAAAGCTTCCTTTATTAGGATATAGTTTTTATTGAATAAGCAGGAATTACCCTTAATAATCCTCTGACCCATAAAAATTTTTTTTCTAAAAAGTAAATCAGCATTAGCAATATTTTATTAAAGAGAGCTCGGCTAAACCTTTTCTTTAGGTACCCCTAAGACCTTTCTATCCTACCATAATATGAAATTTAGCTTATACAAAAACGATTGCAGCCATTGGGGAAAAGAGATCTCTGAAAAAGGAGATAATAAACTAAACTGCGATAGGGAGAGGGAGATGAAGAAACCTCTTAGAAGATACCGACCAATGAGGGTGGGGCAAGGACTTGTTCTTTATTAATATCCGGTAGGCCACGAGTGCTTGTCCTTTACCTCAATTAAGACCATCCTTAAAAAGATGACCTACATATTTTTTAAAAAGATCTTTTCAGAGATCTCAAATTGAGATCTCTGAAAAACCTGCATTTCGGTCACTCCCGCGAAAACGGGAGTCCAGAAATGCCCTGAAAATACTTGATTCCTGCTTCCGCAGGAATGACGGAATTATTTCTTGAGAAATTTTTTCAGCGAGCTCAAAAAATTTCTTGACAATAGTGTTATCTTTTTATAATATGTGCTATCTTATTCCAGCAATGCTTAACGTTTGCTAAAAACCCGAGCTGTACGGGAGGTGCTCATGAAAGGAAAGCTAAGGATTTTAGCTGGCAGTGGGAAAATTAAAAACGCCGCTATTCTCGGTTTAGTCTTGCGGGCTGTGGGCAACGATCGCCGGGTATATATAGCCCGCTTCCTCAGACCTTGGCTAAAAGAAGAGTGGAAAGGGTTAGTTCGTTTAAATGGTCAAGTCACGATTCGGCAATTCGGCATAATGGATAGTTTAGGGAGAGAAGGAGAAAAAATAAAGAAAGAAGGTTGCCCGGCGGCTCGGGAAGTTTTAGATGAAATTATGCGGGTCCTCAAATCTCAGGAATATTCTCTCGTTATCTTGGATGAAGTTAACGTGGCAGCTTGCTGGGGATTTTTGACCATCGAGGATCTTTTATTTTTGATTGCCCTAACTCCAGAAAAAGTGGAATTAGTTCTTACCGGCAATTGCCCCGATCCGCAAATTATCTGGCAAGCTGACACCGTAGCTACTTTTCAGGAGATAAAAAATAATGAGCTTGATAGTCATTAATTTATTTTTTGCTTTTGATAGCACAAATATTAAAAAAATACTACTAAAAAATTTTAATTGGGGAGGATTTAAATGCTTAAAAGGATGGTGGTTTTAATAATTTTAATGCTTTGCGTTGGTTTAACTTGGGCGGCAGAGATGGAGAAAACTTTAAAAATCGAAGAGGTGGTAGTTACCGCTACTAAAACAGAAAGAGCTATCGAAGAAGTACCCGCAAGGATTCAAGTGATTACGGCCGAAGAACTGTCCAAAATTCCTGGTCAAAAAATAGATGACTATTTAAATAATATCTCGGGCATAAACGTGATTCGGGGCAATGGAATTTACACCCTAACTCCTAATGTAACTTTAAGAGGGCTATCGAAAGAAGGAGGCCGAACCCTGGTTTTGGTCAATGGCTTACCGATCAATAAAAGTGATACGGGAGAAGTAAATTGGAATCGAATCAACTTGGAGGATATAGAAAAAATAGAAATATTCAAGGGGCCTGCTTCTTCTCTTTATGGAAATAATGCCATGGGCGGTGTTATCAATATAATAACCAAATCTCCGGAAAAGGCTTTGGCAGGCCAGGTCTCGGCAAAATATGGAACTTACAATACTTACGGAGGCAATTTAGCAGTTGGCGGTAATCCCTGGGGAAAAGATTCAGGTCTTTATTACCGTTTATCAGGGTTCTACCAAAAAAGTGATGGTTATATCTCTACTCCTGAGGAGCAGAGGAACCAATACACACGCAAGAGATTTTTAGAAGAAGGAAATGCTGCTCTTGCTTTAGGCTATCGCTTTAATAAAGACCATAAAATAGAGTTGGCAGGAAGTTATTTTGACGACAAAAGAGGTGAAGGTACGCAAATTCTCGCTCCCGATGGCGTCCATCGCCATTTTGACACCACTAATTTTTCCCTGAACTATCAGGGAAAAATCAAAGATTGGCATTTGGAGTTTAAGGCATTTTACCAATTAGAAAACTATCAACGAGTAAGTGAGAGCCTCCGCGGAGCCACTTATACTCGGTTTGATGTCCAATCAGACCGGGTAGATAAAGGAACTCTTTTTCATATCTCTAAGCTTATTTTCCCCCATAATCAGCTAACTTTGGGATTTGATTTCAAACAAGGAAGCGTCGATGGCAAGGATGAATACAAAACTTCCCCCGATTATACCCACAACAAAGGTACTTTGGATTTATATTCCTTCTACCTGCAGGATGAATATGGCCTCTGGCCGGGGCGCCTCAATTTGATTGCTGGTCTGCGCTATGATTATGCTAAATTTCGAGAAGGTTCCTATTTTTCAACTATTTCTCCTTATTCTTCCTTCAACGGCCCCTTGGCCGAAAACAACTGGTCCGCTTTAAGCCCTCGTCTATCTGGACGTTTTTTTCTTTTAGAGAATTTAAGTATCTTGGCTTCCTATGGCCGAGGTTTTCGTGCTTCTATTCTTGACGATCTTTGCCGCTCTGGAATTCTTTGGGGCCTTTACAAAGAAGCCAATCCAAATCTTACACCAGAAACGATTGACTCTTATGAATTAGGGCTTGATTATAAACCTCTACCGCATCTACACCTCTCTACCTCCCTCTTCTATTCTGTAGGAAGAGATTTTCTTTATTTCGTGCCCACCGGAAGGACTCTGGCGGGCAGGCCTCTATATCGAAGAGAAAATATCGGCAAAGTTGAAATTTATGGGGGGGAATTGGACGTCAGCTACAACCTCAAACCCTTTACTATGTTCGCTAACTATACTTATAATCATTCCGAAATCAAAAGTTTTCCCTTGAATCGGTCTTTAGAGGGGGCGGAATTAACCAACACGCCCAACCACCAGGTCAAAATTGGGTTCAACTGGCTAAATCCTTATTTAAATGCTGGCGTATATTATCTTTATAAAAGCTCCCAATTTGTATATACTAATGAAGTTACCCAAACTACCAAAAAGATTTCTGAATACCATACCGTGGACCTGAAACTTTGGAAAGAGCTAATTAAAAATTTAACTATCTCCTTAACTGTGCAGAATGTGTTTGATAAGCAATATTTAGAGAGTGATACAGATCTCTCACCGGGGCGATTTATTCTCGGAGAACTCACCTATAAATTTTGATATTGGGTGAAAAATTCTTGTCGGGGTAAAGCAATGCTTTTTTTAATCGCCACGATCTTATTGATATGGGGGATGTTATTCCCTCCCTTTAATAGCGCGATAGGAGAGGATAAAATGGCCAGCTACGAGAAGGAAAACCATTTTTATTTAATAGCCCGCAAAGTTGCCCAAGAAGCAGTCAAAAAATTAGGTCAGGGCCATGATCGCTCTCTCCTTGTCTTAACCAATGCCGGATATGCGCCGGGCAATAATATAGACACTTCCTTAGCCTTAGAAGCTATTCGCCAAATAACCGGCTGTGCTCAAGAAAAAAAGGATTTAATAGTCATAAATTCGGCTATTGACCAACCTTTATATTTTTTCTTCTTTAACCGGCAAAGCGGAGAGAGTTTTTATGCCCAATCTCGAGCTGAAAGCATATTAGCTAAACCACTGGGAGAAATTCTACCTGCGGAGTTAAGCCAACTATTCCCCTATATGCTTTGGCAGAACATCAGCCTAAACAAAATTATTTTTGCTACCGAGGAAATGGAAGATTTAATAAAAAACAAACCCTTTGGCCGCAAGTGGGGAACTTTAATTAATTTTGCCCACCTTTGGGCTAAAGATCCGCCCTCCACATTAATCCGCATCGCCCAGTTTCATGACCATATTTGTCCGGGAGTCTTAAGTGGCTATTATATAGCTCGTTTTTTAATGGCTAAATTTCCCCGGCGCGAAGAAGAAAGATACTTCTTCCTCTCCTCTCCTCCGTATTGTAAGGATGATGCGCTCCAAATCATCTTCAACCAAACAGTAGGGAAAAAAGGAATGGCGGCTATGTTTTTGGCGGAGGAAGATCGCGCGCTTTTGCTTCCCGAGGCCCGAGAGGCTGCCGGGATTTTCTTTCGCTACGATCCGCAAAACAATCGCGGACAAGGAGCCGTTTTAGGGTTTGCCTGGAGCAAGCTGCTGCAAGATTGTAAAATAAGGGACCAAAAAGTTTCTTTCTTAAATTCCTTGAAGCAGATTCTCTTTATGATTGATCAGCGGGATGAATATGCTCGCTATGTGTATTTCATAAAAATATTCGATCTTCCTCCCGGAGAAAGTCCGCATAATTATGCCCGCGTGGGCGTAAATCCCTGGCAAAAATTGGGCTTATGGAGCAAAAAAGATTAAAGAAAATTTAAGCTCGGCCGCGGGCTTTTTTCACTTCCTCTAAGAATCTGCGGGCGTTTTCCACAATGACTGAATACTTCTTTTCGGCCACGGCTTTTTTATCCACCAATTCGCCGCCTACCGCAATGGCCGCTGCTCCAGCCTTAATGAATTCGCCAGCATTTTGCAGATTTACTCCTCCCGTAGGCACGAGGGGAATGTGGGGCAAAGGTCCCTGAAGTGCTTTGATATACGCTGGCCCCCCTACTTGGGCGATGGGGAATACTTTTACTAAATCTGCGCCAGCCTCCCAGGCCGTAAGAATCTCGGTGGGAGTCAAAGCCCCAGGAATTACCACGGCGCTATACCGGTTGGATACTTTGATCACCTCCAGGTTCAAAGAAGGGCTCACTAAGAACTGCGCGCCATTGATTAAGGCGGCCCGCGCCGTTTCCGGGTCAAGTACCGTGCCTGCTCCTAATAATACTTCTTGGCCAAATTTCTGGCTGACTTCTTTAATTACGTCCATTGCTCCCGGAACAGTCATCGTCACTTCTAAGACCGATACCCCACCTTCCTTAATGGCCTTGGAAACTTCCCAAGCTTCTTGGGCCGAGGAAACTCTGATTACGGGAACCACTCCTTCTTCCAGAATTTTAGCTAAGGCTTCTTTCATAGCTTCCTTCCTTTCTCTTTTTGATTAAACTATAAAAATTATTTGCGGGAGTACTTATTAATGACAACATCAAATGTTTTTCTTCTTTTTTTAGAAAAGCTGTCCTGGCGATCCCTCTCCTCTCCCCAGCCAGATTGTGTCGTAATTAATAAACAACTAACTTTCGTGAATGGAGTAGAGGCAGGCCGGAGGCAGGCCAGAGGCCCTTCCTTTTCATTTCGGCACAGTCTCAGCGGGGAGAAGCGAGGTGAGGGAGGAATCGCTACCAAAAGTTATCTCGATATTCTCAAACCCGCTCCTTTGATCTGCGCCTCTACCTCTTCTAAGGTAGACCAGTTAAAGTCGCCAGGCATGGTGTGTTTCAAGGCAGCTAAAGCATTCCCGTATTTCACTCCCTTCTCAGCATCACCAGTTAAATAGCCATAAATAAACCCAGCCGTAAAGGAATCGCCGGCGCCGACGCGGTCGACAATTTCCACCATGTAGGTGCGATCTGTATAAATTTTTCCGTCAGCATAAGCAATAGCCGTCCAATTATTTTTCCACACCGAAATATCTTCTCGGAGAGTAATCGCCACAGCCTTAAAACCAAAAGTCTTAGCCAAGGTCTCGGCCACCTTTTGGTAGTTTTCTTCTCTGATACCGAAAACTACACCCGTATCTTCTTCGGTAGTGGTCAATATATCCACCAATTTCATCAAAGGCTCTTGGCAGCTGCGGGCTTGGGCAGGTGTCCACAATTTCTTGCGATAATTAAGGTCATAACTTACTAAGCAACCAACTTCTTTTGCTGTCTTCATGGCCAAGGCCGTTGTCTCAGCGGCCGAGGGACTAAGCGCCGGGGTGATGCCGCTTACATGGAATAATTTAGCTTTGCTTAGAATCTTTTTCCAGTCCACTTCGTCAGGTTTGATGAGACTGATGGCCGAATTTCCTCGATCATAAAGGACCGAGCTGGCTCGGGGGGCGGCTCCATATTCCACAAAATATAGTCCTTGTCTGCCTTGGTCGCTGAAAATAACGTGAGCCACATCTACTCCCAATTCGCGGGCCCGGTTCCTGACCATCCTTCCCAAAGGATTATTGGGCAGTTTGGAAATCCAAGCCGCATGCAAGCCTAAACGGGAAACTCCTACCGCGACATTTAATTCACTGCCGCCGATCTCCACATCCAAAGAATGGGTCTGCTCCAACCTGCCAAAATGAGGAGGAGACAAACGCAACATAGCTTCGCCAAAAGTTACCACATCGTAAGTCATAGGCCACCTCTCTTTATTTTATTATTATAGTCTTAGGCGACTTTTGATCTGCTCAGAGATCTACACCATCGATCTCTGCTCCGCATTTATAACATTTATTATCTTTTATTTGATATTTAAGAATCTGGAATCCAAAACGATCAATTAAAAGACTGCCACATTGATAACAAAACGTATCTTCCCCCACATCGCCGGGAACATTACCAGTATAAACATAACGCAAGCCCGTTTCCAAGCCTATTTCTCTGGCTCTTTCTAAGGAACGGACCGGTGTCGGTGGCCGGTCCAGCAGGCGGTACATAGGATGAAATCGGCTAATATGCCAGGGCGTCTCGCACCCCAAAGAAAAGATAAACTTAGCTATATCTCTAAGTTCATCCTGATCATCATTGAGGCCTGGAATGAGCAAAGTAGTTATCTCTACCCATACCCCCAAATCTTTCATGACCTGCAGAGATTCTATGACTCCCGCCAGCTTAGCTCCGCATCTTTGTTGATAAAATTCTTCGCGAAAAGATTTTAGATCAACGTTCGCTCCGTGGAGATGAGGATGAATAGTCTTTAAGGTCTCCTTGGTCATATAGCCATTAGTAACAAAGATATTTTTTAATCCCTCTTTAGTGGCCAACTGCGCTATTTCTAAAGCATATTCGAAGAAAATGGTGGGTTCGGTATAAGTATAAGAAATAGTCTGGCACCCTCTCCTTTTGGCCATGGCCACTATTTCTTCTGGCGCCACCTCTTCACCCATAATACGTTTTTGATCTTTGGGCATCTGGGAGATCTCGTAGTTCTGGCAAAAATCACACCGGAAGTTACAGCCCACCGTAGCAATTGAAAAAGAACGGCTTCCGGGAGCAAAATGAAACATCGGCTTTTTCTCGATAGGGTCTACATTCCGGGAAATAAGCTGTCCGTAAACTAAAGTGTAAAGGCTTCCCCCTCGGTTTTCCCGCACCCTACAAACTCCCCTTTGCCCTTCGTTTATCTGGCAAAGGTGATGGCAGAGGTGACAGCGCACCTTCCCCTCGGGCAATTTCTCATAAAGGAGAGCTTCTTTCATGACCATCCTCTCAAACTACATCAGGTTCTAATTCCTTCTTGCGACCGAAGATTTTTACCAACCAAATAGAAAGCTCATAAAGGATCTGCACTGGCCCCATCATCAAAAGCATGGTGTAAGCATCTGGGGTGGGGGTGAGCATGGCTGAAAGAATCGAGTTGATTAATAGGGCGTATTTGCGATTTTTCGCCAGAGCCTGATAACTTATCAATCCCAAGCGCCCCAAGATGAGTAAAATAAGCGGAAGTTCAAAGATCAAACCAAAAGCAAAGATCAGGCCTACGGCGAAGGTTAAATATTTAGATAAGCCAATCATGGGCTGCAGGCTTTCCCGCCCATAATTTACCAAAAAATTTATACCTACCGGCAAAACAATTAGATAACAGAAAAAAGCACCTGCATAAAAAAGGAAAGTAGCTGAAAGGACAATCGCTAAAGAATAACGCCGCGCTTCCGCAGTAAAAAGAGGAGCAAAGGCCAGCCAGAGATAGTTAAAGATAAAAGGGGCAGCCAAAAAAATCCCGATAAAAAGGGAAAGGCGCAAAGAAGCAAAAAAGGCCTCGGGCAAACTATACATGATTAGCGGAAGATCCAAAGGCTTCTGCAAAAAATGGAGAGCATCTTTCCAGAAAAAAAAGGATATAACGGATAGTCCACCCACAATTAAAAAAATGCGCACCAGGGCGCTGCGCAGCCCTTCTAACTTATCAAAGATCTCATTCCTATCCCATTCCTGAATCTTTTCGCTTAATCCCATACCGAATGAATTATACGCTTCCCCATGCTGATTTAAAAGTTAAATTTAAATCAGCTTCGCCTACTCCTTCACCCCCTAACTGTCCGCAAGCCGCCAAAATGTCCGTCCCTTTACTCTGGCGAATCACCGCGGTAAAGCCATGGGCCAAAAGAATTTCCCTAAATTCTTGGATGGCTTCCTCTGCTGGCCGTTTAAATGGACTAGCGGGATGTTCATTGAAGGGAATCAAATTTATCTTAGCTGGCAAACCTTTCAGCAAACGGGCTAAACGTAAAGCATCGGCTGCGGTATCGTTTACTCCCTGAAGGAGTACATATTCGAAGGTTATTTTCTCCCGGTTAGGCAAAGAAATTTGGCGACAGGCTTGTAATAATTCGGTCAAAGGGTATTTGCGGTTTATGGGCATGAGGAAGTTGCGTTGCTCTTCAGTAGTGGCATTCAGGGAAATGGCTAACTTAACAAAATTTTTCCGCGAAAGAAGCTTTTTCATTTCGGGGATTAGGCCGGCAGTAGAAAGGGTTACCCGGCGATGAGAAAATTGCAGACCCTGGGGGGAGCAAATTATTTCCAAGGCCCGCATCACATTGTCAAAATTTAATAAGGGCTCACCCATGCCCATAAAAACTAAATTTCTAATCTTGGCGGAAGAAGCAAGAGTCGCCCGCACCCCTAAAATTTGATCAAGGATTTCAAAAGATTCCAAATTGCGCTGGAAGCCCCGGGCCCCGGTAAGACAAAATTTACAGCCTAAAGGGCAACCCACTTGGGTAGAAAG
>Ga0129301_1000597_pt1 | contig 19693 bp, 15 predicted proteins | sample ConPoolayeHmetaG_FD_94489 | JGI IMG/M metagenome (GOLD analysis project Ga0129301, IMG submission 94489) | Hot spring microbial mat communities from California, USA to study Microbial Dark Matter (Phase II) - Cone Pool mat layer H metaG ...
ATCCAATCCCAATCTCGCCTTGCTGCTCGGCCTGGCCGGGCTGATACTGCTTTACGTCGAATTCACCAATCCCGGCATGGTCGCTCCCGGGGTCATCGGAGGGATTTGCGTCCTGCTCTCCATCCTGGGCTTTTCGCTGCTGCCGATCAACTATGTCGGCGTGCTCTTGATTCTGCTGGCCCTCGGGCTGTTCGTGGCCGAGGTCAAAGTGCAGGGGTTCGGAGTGCTTGGTTTCGGGGGGATCGCAGCCATGGTGGTCGGCATGCTCATTCTCGTGGAGTCCCCGGATCCGGCGATGCGCATCGGGTTGGCGACGGCCCTGGCCGTCGCTGTACCCTTCGCCGTCATTTTCATCATCCTTCTGGTTGCCCTGCTGAAGTCGCTGAAACAGCAGGCGGCCACCGGAACCGAGGGCATGGTGGGCCTTGTCGGGACGGCGGACAGCGAGATTCACCGCCAGGGCCGCGTCCGGGTCAGGGGAGAATACTGGGCCGCCCGATCGGAACACCCCATTGCTCCCGGCAAGACGGTCCGGGTTGTCGGGGTCGACGGCCTGACACTGCGCGTCGAGGAAGTCGGCGAGTAGCCTGCGGGCTTCTCCCGAACATCGCCGGCGCGAACATATGGAGGAGCATCGATCATGGAATCCAATGCAGGCTTGCTGTTCGGTGTGGCGGTCGTCCTGCTCTATCTCTGGAGCACGATCAATATCCTGAGGGAGTACGAGCGCGGCGTGCTCTTTCGCCTCGGGCGCCTGGTGCCGGAGCCGGCCGGACCCGGGCTGGTGTTCGTTTTCTGGCCCGTGTACAAGCTGGTGCGCGTCAGTCTGCGGACGGTTACCCTGGACGTGCCGCCGCAGGACATCATCACGCGCGACAACGTTTCCGTGAAGGTGAACGCCATCGTCTATTTCCGCGTGATGAACCCGTTGCGGGCCATCGTCGAGGTGGAAAACTACCTGTATGCCACCTCGCAGCTGGCCCAGACGACGCTGCGCTCGGTCCTCGGGGAAGTGGAACTCGACGACCTGCTGAGCCGGCGCGAGAAGCTCAACGTGAAGCTCCAGGAAATCCTGGATCAGCACACGGACGCCTGGGGGATCAAGGTCTCCCTGGTGGAGGTCAAGCAGGTGGATCTGCCCCAGGAGATGCAGCGCGCCATGGCCAAGCAGGCGGAAGCGGAGCGCGAGAAGCGCGCCAAGGTGATCCACGCGGAGGGCGAGTTCCAGGCGGCCTCGCGACTGGCCGAGGCGGCGGGCGTGATCAACCGCGAGCCGATCGCGCTCCAGCTGCGCTACCTGCAGACCCTGACCGAAATCGGCGTCGAAAAGAACACCACCGTGGTCTTCCCTGTCCCGATCGACATCATCCGGGAATGGCTCAAGCCGAGGGGATAGGGAAGCCGAATGCAGGCTGCCGAAAGCTGACGGCACTTGCAAGAGTCGACAAACTGGCCGGACGGCGGAACGCCCCTGGGTTCGTGCTCGTCCGGGTTGGGATGTTGCCGCCATGAGCCCGAATGCGAGCGAATCGTCGAGTGAGCTGATACTGGATAATCGCAAGCTGATTATCGCCTTCTTTCTTTTCATGATCGCCTGCGGCGTGTTCTTCCTGATCGGCTTCATGGAGGGGAAGCGCCAGGGGCAGAGGGCGCGCGCCGAGCAGTCGCCCGCCGCCGCGCCCGCGGCGGCGCCGCAAGCCAAGGGGGAGCGCGGCGCGGTCGCGGAGCCGGCGCCGCAGGTGGTGGACGACGCCGCCATCCGGTCGCGATTGGAATGGTACGGAAAGGTCAGCGAGCCCGGCACGCCGGCCGATCGGCCGTCCCGGAGCCAGGCGGCTGCGCAGGACGCGCCCGTGCCCAAGGCCCCCTCCGACACGGGGCGACCGCCTCGCGTGCCCCCGGCGCCCGCGAAAAGGCAGGTCGCAGCCGAAACGGCCGGCTTGAAATACAGCGTCCAGGTAGGAGCCTTCCGCCAGGCCGACCAGGCGGAATTCAGGGCTTCCGCCCTGAAAGCGAGGGGATATTCCTGCACCGTCGTCCCGCCCGGCCCTGCGAATGAACTGTATCTCGTTCTGGTCGGCGAGTTCGGCTCGCGGGCGGAAGCGGTCGCCATGCAGTTGCGCTTGAAAAAGGACGGCTTCAGCTCTTTCATCAAGACCAGCCGCTGAACCCCGGTGCGCCGCCCGTTTTGGAAACTCGCTCTCCTGGCCGGGTTGTCGGGGATCCTCGGCTTCCTTTCGTTTCCGCGTGCGGAGCAGGGCTATCTGGCGTGGGTGGCGCTGGTGCCTCTGCTCGCCGCCACGGAAGCAGCCGCAACCGCCCGCTGCGCCGCGGGCCTGGGTTTCCTGGCCGGCCTTCTCCAGTGGCTCGGGCTGCTCGCGTGGATCCCGCCGGTAATGACCGCTTACGGCGGCCTGCCGCTTGCACTCGCATGGCTGCTCGAGGCGCTGCTGGCATCGGTGCTCTCCGTATATCCGGCCGCCGCCTGCGCGCTTGCGCGCTGGTCAATGGGGCTCGGGGGGAGAAAGGCCCTTTTCATTTTTCCCTTTGCCTGGGTGGGACTCGAGGCCTTTCGTGCCCATTTCATCCTGGACGGTTTCCCCTGGCTGCTTGCCGGATACTCGCAGACGCGCTGGCTGACGCTGATTCAGATCGCCGATGTCGCGGGAGTCTACGGCGTCTCCTTCCTCGTCGTGTGGGCGAATGCGGCCCTCGCATACGCCCTCGGGGAGCGCAGGCGGTCCGCAGCCCGGTGGTGGCCCCTCGGCCTGGGAGCCGCGATGGTTGCCGGTTGCCTCCTTTACGGCCGTGCGCGGCTGGACAGGTGGAGTGCAATCCCCAAGCCCTACCGGGTAGCCATGCTCCAGGGCAACCTGGCCTTCGGGGAGCCGCGGGAGGTCCTCGAGTGGAAGTTCGGGCAGGGTTATCTCGAGATGGCCGGCGGGCTGGGAGACGAGAAGATCGACCTGCTGGTTCTGCCCGAGGCGCCCGCAGCCCTGAATTTCCAGTTCGATACGGACTACCGCCGCGCCATGGAGTCGCTCGCCCGGCGCGCCTCGCTGGGAATGGTGCTCAACAACGTGCACTACCGCGAAGGCCTCGGCCCGACGCACTATTGCAACAGCGCCTACTTCCTCGACTCCGACGGCCGCGAACGGGGCCGCTACGACAAGATCTACCTGGTTCCCTTCGGGGAATATATCCCCTGGAGGAGCCTCTTCTTTTTCGCCGAAACGGTGACGAAGGACGTCGGCTCGTTCACTCCGGGGAGCGAATTTTACGTCGCGGAAATGGCGGGCCACCGCCTGAGCGCCATCATCTGCTTCGAGGCGATTTTCCCGCAGCTTTCGCGCGCGTTCGTTCTGCGCGGCAGCGGGCTGTTCGTCAACCTGACCAACGACGGCTGGTACGGCGATTCGGCGGCCCCATACCAGCACCTGCAGATGGCCCGATGGCGCGCCATCGAAAACCGGCGCTTCCTGCTGCGGGCCACCAACTCCGGAATCACGGCCGTAGTGGAGCCTACGGGCAGAATCCAGAGCGCGACCCCCCTGGGGCACGAGGCCGTATGCCTGGGGAACTTCGGCTTCGAATACGGCACGACCTTCTACTGCCGGCGCGGCGAGGTGTTTGCGATACTGTGTGTTATGATTTGTTGCGTCATGGTGGTTGGTTCCGCACGGCGCCGAATTCGCTTGCGGCGCCTTTGAGCCGGAGGACGCGATGCTGGAAGAGCTGCAGGACAGGGTGCGGGAGATCGACGCGAAGATCGAACGGATCCGAGGCTATCTTTGATGCCGAAAACAGCCGCTCGCGCATCGAGGAAATCGAAAGGAAGATCGCACAACCTGAGTTCTGGTCGAAGCAGGACGAGGCGCAGCAGACTCTCCGGCTGAGGCGCCGGCTGGAGCGGGATGTCGAACTCGACGCGAGGCTGGCCCGGGAAGCCGCCGACCTCGAGGCCCTTCTCGAGCTGGCGGTCGAGGGCGAGGATGTCCTGGCAGACCTCGAGCGCGAGATCCGGCGGCTCGAACAGGAGGTGCAGCACACCGAGATCCGCATGCTGCTGTCGGGCGAGCACGACGACGCCAACGCCATCGTGACCATCCATCCCGGCGCCGGAGGAACCGAGTCCCAGGACTGGGCCGAAATGCTCATGCGCATGTACCTGCGCTGGGCCGAGCAGGCCGGCTACGCCACCGAAATCCTGGACTATCAGCAGGGGGAAGAGGCGGGCCTCAAGTCCGTGACTTTCCTGGTCAAGGGCGACTACGCCTACGGGTACCTCTCCTGCGAAAGCGGGGTTCACCGGCTGGTGCGTATCTCGCCTTTCGACGCCAATGCCCGCAGGCATACGAGCTTTGCTTCGGTGTTCGTCTATCCGGAGATCGATGACTCGGTCGAAGTGCGCATCGAGGAAAAGGATCTCAGAATCGACACCTTCCGCTCCTCCGGGGCCGGCGGCCAGCACGTCAACGTCACGGATTCGGCCGTGCGCATCACGCACCTGCCTACGGGGATCGTAGTCTCATGCCAGAACGAGCGCTCGCAGATCCGCAACCGCGAAACCGCCATGAAGATACTGCGCGCGCGCCTCTACGATCTCGAGATGGAAAAGAAGCGCAAGCAACTCCAGGCGGTCGAAGACTCCAAGATGGATATCGCCTGGGGGAGCCAGATCCGATCCTATGTGCTGCACCCCTATCGCCTGGTCAAGGACCACCGGACCAAGCTCGAGACATCGGACACCGAAGGGGTGCTGGACGGAAAGATCGACGATTTCATTTACCGGTATCTGATCCAGCGGGGCGCCAGGGCCCGCATGGAGCAGATGCAGTGAGGGGGAGCGCGTCCGTCGCGGAACTTACATGGGCGATCTCAGGGATCTGGCGGGCGAACTTCGCAAGCAGGCGTCGCAATCCCTGCAGCCCTTGCTGCAGGAGCGCATACGGCGCCGCAGGCGCACGACCTGGGTGCTGCTCGTCGTGGTGGTTGCCCTCGGGCTGCCGATCGTCGGCATTCCCGCCTTGCGATCGCGCGCGCGCAACCGGGTGCAGGCATTGCGGGCGGCTCTGACCGCGCGCGTCCCGGCATCGGAGCCGGTGCGGCTCGAGGTCGGCGGCAATCCGCAGCCGTATCCTGCCGAATATTTCAAGGTCGCCAAGCCTCCCGACTGGGCGCGTATCCTGGGCATGTCGGCGCCGGCCTACCGGATTGCACCGGGAGCGGAGGTGCGTCCCGCGGTGCCCGTTTCGGGCGCCGCGACGGAGCCAACCGCGCCGGAACCGTCCGAGGCGCCGGCGGGAGAGCCTGTCTTCGGTCGCGGCGCGGCGGAGCAGCAGGCCTACGAGCTGGTTCTCGAGTCCAACCGCCAGCTGGCTTCCATGGTGGGCGGAAGCGACGCGACATTGCGATTCAAGGAATGGGCCGCCGCCAGGATCGACGAAGGCGCGATGCTGGTGCGCATCACCTTCGTGCATGTGCCGGACGGGTCCGAAAGGGAGTACATCTGGCGAGTGAAGTTGCCCGGCAAAGAGGTTTTCCCGGTGAATTTCTACGCACGCAGCCTGCCGAAGTCCTAGGTCGGCACGGCGCTTCGAGGCGGTCGACCGAGGTGCTGATCACCCGAGCCCGATTCTACCGCGCTTTGCTGTCGGCGATCATCGCCGTCGTCCTCGCGGCCGTGGCGTGGAACTACGTCCAGACGAGATGGCGCGGGAGCCGCGTGCCCGAGCATGCCGCGGAGATCCTGAGCGCGGACATCCTGCGCTCCGCCAGCAAGATCGAATACGTCGAGCGGCGGGCGGGCGCCGTCGTTTTCCGGCTGAAGGCCGAGCGGCTCATGGAGACCCGCGGCGGCAAGAGCCTTCTTCGGGGAATCGAAGGCTACGATCTCGACCCGGACGGAACCGTCCGCAATCTGATAACGAGCCGCGAGGCGGAGTACGACCGCGATACCCGGGAGGCTCTTTTTACCGGAGACGTCCGCATCCGGCTCGGCGAAAACACGCGCCTGCAGACGAGATCGCTCCGCTATGACATGGCCGGGGGAACGGGATCGACCGACGATCCCGTGGCCCTCGATTCGCCTACCGTCACCGGGACGTTCCAGGGAATGCGCTTTTCCACCCAGGCAAGGGAACTCGATCTCAAGGGCCCGTTGCAGCTCACCGCCCGCAGGGTATTGCTGGCAAAGGACGGCTCGGCGCGCACCGAAACCTACGAGATTGCATCCGGCAGCGCACGCTACGACGGCGGCACCCAGAGCGTCCGCTTCGACGGCAATGCGCAGGTGAAGTCGGAAGACGGACTCCTTTCGGCGCATTCCCTGGAGGTCAGACTCAGCCCCGACGGCAAACGGGTGACCGGCCTGCAGTGCGAGGGAGACGCACGCTACGCCGCAGCGACGGAAGGGCGTTCGCGAAGCATGCAGGGGGAGCGGATGTCTTTCGAACTGGATGCGACGGGGGCCGTTCGCAAGATCGACATACAGGGCGAGGCGCAGCTGTCGGAAAGATCGCCCTCGGTCGCTCAGGAGCTGCGCGGCGCGCGGGTTCTGCTGGAGATCGAACCCGCGTCCGGCCTGCTGCGATCGCTCGAGAGCACCGGCCGGGCTAGGCTCAGCCTGGTGCGCGGTGCCGACACGACGGTTCTCGAAGGGGAGAGGATCGAATCGCTGTTCGCGGCCGGCACCGGCGCTCCGGAGCAGCTTGGGGCCATCGGCAATGCCGCGATATCCATGGCATCGCCGACCGGGAGTATCAACCGGCTCGATGCCGGAGCGTTGCGGCTTTTCTTCCGGACGGGCGGGGATACGGCGCATCTCAAGGAACTCGTAGCCGAGAACGACGTGCGCTGGCGGCTCGCACGCGAGACTCAGGCGGGCAAGCGCGACAGCCCGGTGCAGCGCCTGAACGCAGGCTGGCTGCGTATCGCCTATGCTCAGGCAGGCGACTGGCCCGAGTCGGCCGATGCAGCCGGTCAAGTGGTCCTGGCCGCCGGGGCCGGCGATCGGGGTCCCGGCGAGGGCACGCGCGGCCTGCGCTGCGACAGGGCCAGCTTCAGGTTCTATCCGGGCGGCAGATACCTGAAATTCCTGGAAGGTTCGGGACACGTCGAGGCATGGTCGGCGCCGCCTGCAGGCTCGGCGACGGGCGAGATGCGAACCTGGAGCAATTACGTTTCCGCCGCCTTCAGCGAGATCGACGGAGCCGTCGTATCGGCCGCCCAGTGGGGCGATCTGAAGTATGCCGACGCGGCGCGCCGGGCGCACGCGGACAGGCTGGAATATTCCGCCTCCCCGGAAACCGTGGCGCTCAGCGGTTCTCCCACCGTCGTCGACGAAAACGGCACCACCAGCGGACAAACGATGCAATATCGCGTGCGCGAGCGCCTGCTGACCGTGGTCGGCAGGGTGCGTACCGTGCTCAAGTCCGCTGGATCGGGCTCGGAGAGCATCTTTACCGATTCCTCCGGAACCGGTTTTGCCGTCATTACCGCCGAGCGGATGGATTACGAGACCGAACGACAGCGCGCCTCGTATCGGGGAAAGGTCCAGTTGCTTTCGGAAACCAGCCAGTTGCAGGCCGCGACCCTGTCGATGAGCGAGTCGGGCGACGTCATCGAGGCCTCCGGCGGTGTGCGGCATCTGGCCTTCAGCGCCCGGGAAAAGCCGGCTGGCGGCAGAACCGGCGGAAGCGATCTCGTCGTCGTGCGCTCTTCCTCCCTGAAATTTGCCAGGCGGGCAAACTCGTTGTTTTACGACGGCGAAGTGACCCTGGAGTCGGGCGACGCGCGCCTGTCGGCAGACAGCCTGGAGGCTTTCCTCGATTCCGGGGGGAGGAAAATCGAGCGGGCAAAAGCCCGCGGGCATGTGCACATATTCCAGTCGGCACGCGAAGCCCGAGGCGACGACGCCGAATACCAGATCGACCCCGGCAAGTTCGTCGTCAGCGGCAACCCTGCGGTCCTTCAGGATCCGTCGCGGGGCAGGTCCTGGGCGCGGCGATTGACTTTCTATACCTCGGATGATAGGATTCTCATCGAAAGCTATTGAGCCGTTTAGCTTTAAGAGATTGATGCAAGATGACCGCCGATGGCTAATCTCAAACTCCAGGCACTGGGCGTCGGGAAGACTTATCGGGGAAGGAAAGTCGTCAACGAAGTCAGTCTCGAGCTCGGCCAGGGGGAAGTGGTCGGCCTCCTGGGACCCAACGGCGCCGGCAAAACCACTACCTTCTATATCATCGTGGGCCTGATCGCTCCCGACGGGGGCAGGGTTCTGCTGGACGGGAGAGACATTACCGATCTCCCCATGTATCTGCGCGCTCGCGCGGGAATCAGCTACCTGCCGCAGGAACCTTCGGTTTTCAGGAAGCTGAGCGTGGAGGACAACCTCTGGAGCATCGCCGAAACGCTCGAGCTTCCGCGCAAGGAACAGGAGGCCCGGGTGAACGAGTTGCTGGAGGAGTTCGGGATCGAGCACCTGCGCAGCCAGGGCGCTTACACGCTGTCGGGTGGCGAGCGGCGGCGCCTGGAGATCGCCCGGGCTCTGGTCTTGACGCCGAAGTTCATCCTGCTCGACGAACCTTTTGCGGGGATCGACCCGCTGGCGGTTCTCGACATCCAGCGGATCATCGAAAAGCTGAGGGCGCGTGGTATAGGGGTGCTGATCACGGATCACAACGTGCGCGAAACTTTGAATATCACGGATCGCGCCTATATAATAAACGAGGGCGCGATCCTCCGCGCCGGGGTTCCCGAGGAACTGACGAACGACCCCGAGGTCAAGAAGGTATATCTGGGCGACAATTTCCGCTTGAATTGAGCCAAAATGGACCCGCGGCGACACCATCTGAGGCAGTCCCTGGACCTCCGCCTCACCCAGCGCCTGGCCCTCACTCCGTCGCTGCTGCAGAAGATCGAGCTGTTGCAGCTCAACAAGCTCGAACTTCGCGAGATGCTCAATCAGGAATTGATCGAAAACCCGGTCCTCGAAGAGGTCCTCGAGGGGGAATCGCCGCGCGAAGTTTCCCTGGAGGAGCGCGCGCCCGAGGAGATGCCGGAGCGCGGCGACGAGCGGCGGGAGCGCGAGCGCGATTCCTTCGACGAGATCGATTTCCCCTACTTCTTCGAAGAGTACCTGGACACGGGGTACCGCAATCGCGAGGTCGAGGAGGTCGAAAAGCCCTCGTTCGAGGCCTTCCTGGTTCGGCCGCCGTCGCTGGCCGATCACCTCGAGTGGCAGCTGGCGCTCACGGAACTGGACCCGCGCACGGCCGAAATCGCGCGCGAGATCGTAGGCAACCTCAATCAGGACGGCTATCTGACCGTCAGCCTCGACGAAATCTGCCAGCTGGCGGGCTGCACCCTCCGGGAAGCCGAGGATGCCCTGCGGGTGGTCCAGAAGCTGGATCCTGTGGGCGTGGGCGCGCGGGATCTCAGGGAGTGCCTCATGCTGCAGCTGGACGAACGCGGACTGAAGGAAAGCCTCGCATGGCGGATCGTCCAGGATCACCTGGCGCTGGTCGAGCATCGCCGCTTCAAGGAGATCGCCGCGCGCACGGAAAGCTCTCTGGAAGAGGTCGTGGCCGCCGTGGAAACCATAAGGCGCCTCGCCCCCGCGCCCGGGCAAAAGTACAATCCGGAGCGCCCCACCTATGTCCAGCCGGAAGTCACCATCACGAAGATAGGCGGGGAATTCGTCATCCTGCCGAACGACGACGGCATGCCCCAGCTGCGCCTGAGTCCGGCGTACAGGGAGTTGCTGAAGAGCAACGGCATCAGCAGCGAAACCAAGAGTTTCCTGCGGGAAAAGCTGCGTTCTGCGATCGATCTGCTGCGCAGCGTGAGTCAGAGGAAGCAGACGATCTACAAGGTCTGCGCCGCCATCGTCAACCGGCAGCGGGAATTCCTGGAACGTGGTCCTTCGGCGTTGCGCCCCATGCTGATCAAGGACATAGCCAACGAGCTGGGGGTGCACAGCTCCACGGTCAGCAGGGTGGTGACCAACAAGTACGTCGACACCCCGCAGGGGGTGATGGAGTTGCGGAAGTTTTTCACGATGGGGGTGGAGAGCCCCGACGGTGAAGAGCTCTCCATCGTGCAGGTCAAGCTCAAGATCAGGCAGCTGATCGAGGGCGAAGACAAGAGCAAGCCGTACTCGGACAATCAGCTCGCGCAGTTGCTGCGGAAAGACAACGTCTTCATCACCCGGCGCACCGTGGCCAAGTACCGGGAGCAGATGCAGATCCCCGGCTCGCGCGAGCGGAAGATCGGGTATCTCTTGCGCTCCGAGTCCTGACCCTTCATGGCGCGCGTCACGTCTCGGGCGCCGGCACCGAAAGGGCCGGCGCGCGCATACCCAATCGACAGACGGGAGGAAATCCGGCGATGAAAGTGGAGATCACCGGCAGGCATGTCGTCATCACCCCGGCGCTTCGAAGCTATATCCTGAAGCGGCTGCGCAAGTTCGATCGGATGTTGGGGGATGAAGCGCACCTACATGTGATCATCGATGTGACCAAGGGGCGGCATACGGCTGAAATCGTACTGAAATCCAAGCTGCTGGATCTGAGTTGCAAGGGCCAGACGGCCGACATGTACGCTTCCATCCTCCTCGCCATCGACAAGCTGCAGCGGCAGGCTCTCAAGCACAAGTCGCGCATCATCGAGACCAAGCGCAAGCGGGCGCGGGTGCGCGCGGCCGAGGAAAAGTACCGCGCGCCGGCGGCCGAGGGCGGCGCCGGGGCGGCAGGCCGGGAAAACATCGCCGTCGAGGTGCTCGAGCGCAAGCCGATGACGCTCGAGGAGGCGGCCATGGAGCTCGAGCACGCGCAATGTCCTTTCGTAGTATTCCGCGACATCGAATCGGATGCGGTGAACGTCCTTTACCGCCGCCGCAATGGCTCCCTGGCGGTGATCCGCGCATGAATGCAGGCGGGCGCCGAGCATGGCGGGCGCTCGCGTGAAGGAGCGCTGATGCCCGATCGAACTGCTGAGCAGTCGTACGACGTGACGGTGACCGTGAGGGAGTTCGTCTCGGCTCCCGAACTCGGCCTGCAGCTGGAGGCCGTGCAGGCCGAGGAGGGAATGGACAACCTGATCGCCTCGCCGCGCATACAGAAGCTCGGGCTGGCGCTGGCCGGCTACGCCGACTACCTGCATCCCGGCCGAGTGCAGATCATGGGCGGCAGCGAGGTGAACTTCCTGGGCGTCCTGAGCCCCGCCGAGCGCAGCCGGGCCCTGAAGGGCCTGCGGGGGCATGGGATCTCCTGCATAATCGCCACCCGGGGGCTGGAAGTGCCGGAGGAGCTGCTGGAGCTGGCACGAGCCGAGAAGATACCCGTCTTCCGCACCTCCGCGCTCAGCTCGGTTGCGATCTCGCGCATCGGCAGCTACCTCGACGCGCGCCTGGCCCCGCGCATGCGGATTCACGGCGTGCTGCTGAGCGTCTTCGGGCTGGGCATCCTGCTGCTGGGCCCTTCGGGCATCGGCAAGAGCGAGTGCGGCCTGGAACTCATCCTCCGGGGACACCGCCTGGTGGCGGACGATCTGGTCGAGATCTCCCGGCGCGGACTCGATCGGCTGGAAGGGTCGGGCGGGCCGCATCTGAAGTATCACATGGAGCTGCGCGGCCTGGGCATCATCGACATCAAGGAGCTGTTCGGCATTTCGGCAACCGCGGAGCGGCATGTCATCGATCTCGTCATCCGCCTGGGCCGGTGGAAAGCGGAGGACGAGCATGACCGTCTCGGCGTCGAGCCGGCCAGCATCGATTATCTCGGCGTGCCGGTACCGCTCATCGAGGTTCCGGTGGAACCGGGCAGGAATGTGGCCACCCTGATCGAGGTGGCCGCCAGGGTGCACCTTCTGCGCCGGCGCGGCGTCGTGCCGTCGCGCGAGCTGATGGAAAGGGGATTCCCGCGCCCCGCGAGCGACCGGGAGCGGCAGGGCGATCCGCGGATGTCATGAGCTTGCAGGACTTGGTCGTGGTCACCGGGATGAGCGGCTCCGGCAAGGGAACCGTGCTGCGCGCCTTCGAAGACCTCGGCTATTTTTGCATCGACAACCTCCCCGTCCCGCTGATCATCAAGTTCATCGAAGGCATCCACGTGAGCGGCGGCGAGGTGGAAAAGGCCGCCCTCGGAATCGATATACGAGCGGGCGAAAAGCTGGCGGAGTTCGAGAAGGTCCTGGCAGAGCTCCACGGTTACCAATTCCGCGTGCGTGTTCTGTACCTGGAAGCGCGCGACGAGGTGCTCGTGCGGCGTTTCAGCGAGACCCGCAGGCCGCATCCGCTCGCCGGAGACAGACCCCTGCGCGAGGCGATCGCGCTGGAAAGGAAAAGGTTGCGCAAGATCCGCCGCGCTGCGGACATCATCGTCGATACCTCGGAATACACCGTCCACCAGGCGAAAGCCCTGGTGGCCAAACGCTTCCGCACGCCCGTCGGCGACCGGGGCCTGACCCTCTATTTGCTGAGCTTCGGCTACAAATACGGCGTGCCGCTCGAAGCGGACCTGCTTTTCGACGCCCGCTTTCTGCCCAATCCGTTCTTCGTCCCCGAGCTGCGCCATCTGAGCGGAAGGGACCCCAAGGTCGCCCGCTACATGCGCTCGTTCCCCGAAGCGAGAGGTTTCACGAAGCGGCTGCGGGAATTCCTGACGTATCTGATCCCGCGTTATGCGCGGGAGGGAAAAAGCTATCTGACGGTGGCCATCGGCTGCACGGGGGGGCGGCACCGCTCGGTCTACCTGGTGGAAGAACTGGCCAAGACTCTGCGGACGGAAAGCGCCAAAGTTCAGGTGCGTCACCGGGACGAGAAACGCTAGCTTCGTACGACCGGCTCGATTGGAATCAGGGGGAGGCATGATCGGTGCATTGATAGTCAGCCACGGGCTCCTGGCCCAGGAAATGGTGGCCGCGGCGGAGATGATCGTCGGGGAGATATCCCATATCCAGGCGGTGTCGATCGGATGGCACGACGATGTGGACGAGGCGCGCAAGGAGATCGAAAAGAGGATCTCGGAGGTCGATCAGGGCGACGGAGTGTTGATCCTGACCGACATGTTCGGCGGCACGCCCTCGAACATCGCCTTCGCTTTCCATCGGCCGGGCAAAGTGGAAATCGTAACCGGCGTCAATCTGCCGATGATCGTCAAGATCGCGACCCAGGGTGAAGGCATGACGCTGGAGGATCTGGCCAACAGCGTCTACGAAAAGGGGCGGTCCAGCATCACGATGGCCAGCTCCTTTTTGACGTCATGATCCGCCGGGTCGTGAAGGTCGAGAACAAGCTGGGGCTGCATGCACGCGCCGCAGCCCGCCTGGTGCGCACGGCGTCGCGCTTCCGCAGCGCCGTCCATCTCGCGCGCGAAGGAAGCCAGGAGCAGATCGACTCCAAGAGCATCCTGGGGGTCCTGATGCTCGCGGCGGCCGAGGGCACGCGCCTGGTCATCTCCTGCGACGGCGATGACGAGGACGAGGCATGCCGGGCCGTGTGCGCTTTGTTCGCGAACAGGTTCGGAGAGGAAAATTGAATACGTCCAGGCCTGAAACCGTTCTGCGCGGCAACGGCGTCTCGCCCGGCATCGCCGTGGGGCATGCGCTCAAGCTCGACAGCCATTACCGCTTCGTCATCAAGCACTGCGTGCCCGAGTGCGAACTGGAAAACGAAGTGCGCCGCTTTCGCCAGGCGGTCAGCGCCTCGCGCGCGCAACTGGAACGTCTGAAGCTCCGCCTCCAGGAAAAGGCCGGCAAGGAACACGGATTCATACTCGATGCGCACCTGCTCATGCTCGAGGATTCCAGCCTGCTGGCGCCCGTCGAAGATATCATACGCACGGGCCGCGCCAACGCGGAGTGGGCCGTGCAGGAAGCCGCCGAGCGGGTGCGCCTCGCGTACGAATCCCTCGAAGACGAGTATTTCCGGGAACGCGGGCGCGACATCGAATACGTCATCGACCGGATCCTCCACAACCTGTCGGGCGACAAGCCCTTCAGCTGGGATGCGCTCCCCGACGATGTCATCGTGGTCGCGCACGATCTCAGCCCTTCGGCCTTCGCATCCATGGATCTGCACAAGGTGCGCGGGCTCGCGCTCGAGTCCGGCGGGCGGACCTCCCACACCGCCATTTTGGCCCGGAGCCTGCGCCTTCCGGCCATCATGGAAATACGCGGGCTGCTGCCCGCCGTGCGAACCGGCGACCCCGTCATCCTCAACGCCGACACGGGCGAACTCACCGTCTGGCCTTCCGCCGAACTGCAGGAGAGTTCCCGCCGCCTGACGGGCTCGCAGGCGGCGGAGCCGGCCGCGCTCGCCGCGGAAAGCGCATCGGTGACCGCCGACGGCACGCCGGTGACGCTTCTCGCCAATACCGAGCTTCCCCACGAGGCCGCCGCGGCCAGGAGATTCGGAGCGGAGGGCATCGGGCTCTTCCGCTCTGAATTCATCTTCTTCGCACACTCGAACGGCCCGCCCGGCGTGCAGGAACAAGCGGAGATCTACGGCATGCTGGCGCGCGAAATGCGCCCGTACCCGGTCGCCGTGCGTACCCTGGACGCCGGAATCGACCGCTCGGGACTGCGCTGCGCCATGGCGTGCGAGCCCAATCCCAGCATGGGATTGCGCGGCATCCGCCTGAGCCTTGCCGCCCGCGATCTTTTTACCGCACAGGTGGAAGCCATCCTCAGAGCCGGCGCCTGCGGCAACGTCGAGATCGTCATTCCCATGGTCTCCAGTGTCGAGGAGGTCCGCGCCGCCAGGTGCGTGATCGGGGAGGTGCGCGCGTCGCTCGACCGCAGCGGAGCGGTGGCTCCTGCCGTACCGCTCGGGGTGATGATCGAGGTGCCCGCCGCGGTCCTGACGCTCGAGTCCATCGCCGAGGAAGTCGATTTCCTGTGCGTGGGCACCAATGACCTGGTCCAGTATCTTCTGGCCGTCGATCGCGGCAACCCCGATGTGGCGCACCTGTTCCAGCCCCTGCACCCCTCCGTGTTGCAGTGCCTGGAAAGGATAGCCGCCGTCGCCCGGCAACGGGGCAAGGCGGTGCGCATCTGCGGCGAGGTGTCGGCGAACCCGTTTTTCTGCGTCCTGTTGCTCGGCCTGGGCTACCGCCAACTGAGCATGAATCCCTTTTCGATCCCCGCCATCCGCGCCGTGGTCAACCGCACGCGCATCCGGGACGCGGAAAGCGTGGCCGAGCAGGCGCTCGCGCTGCGCGCGGCCGCCGAGGTATCCGAGTATCTCATCGATGCCGTGCCGCGGCTGCTCGGCATGGACCTCACGCCGTACGTCAAGGAACTGCGCCGGCCCGCGCTCCTCGGCGAGTCGGGACCGGCCTGATCGGGCGATGGCCGTGGCGGCCGGGCGCGACATGGGGGGCTGCGCGGTGCGACAGAAGGTGTTCCGGAAAAGCCCGGCGAGGAGCATAATGGGTCTGGAACGCCCGCGGCGGTTTGCATGCGCGTGCGCCCGTGGGCGCCGGCTGCAAACCGCGGCCGATCCGGCGTTGCCGCCTGATACTTTGGGGGCTGAACTGCATCTAAGATAGCAGGAAGGCCGGGAAGGAACAGCGGCCGGGAAAGGAAGTGTCCCATGTACCGCAAAACGGCAATCGTTCTTGCATTGGTCGCACTGACCGCCGCAGGCGCGGCGGCCGGGCCGGCCCCGGACGACCGGATCGCCCGATTGTCCCTGATTGAAGGACATGTGAGCTTCCAGCACGTCGGGGAAGTCGACTGGAATGCCGCCGGCATCAACCTGGCGCTGCAGCCGGGAGACCGGATATATACCGGGCAGGACGGGCGTGCCGAGATCCAGTTCGACGATGGATCCGTGCTGCGCCTGGCCGAGCAGGCCGATGTCGAGATTCTGGCTCTCAAGGAAGAGCTGATCCAGCTCCGCCTCCTGGTCGGCCTCGTGTCCCTGACGGTGCGCAGCGATCTGCCCTTCGAAGTCAGCACACCGGCGGCGGTATTTACGACGCGGCAGGAGGGCGCGTATCGCTTCGACGTCCTGGAGAACGGCGACAGCGACGGGATCGTGCGCAAGGGAATCCTGGCGGCGGCCAACGACAAGTTCCAGCGCGAGGCGGTGAGCGGGGAAGTGATCCATGTTCCTGCCGGTGAACAGGGTGCGGGCGAGCTGTCCCGCTACGATCAGCGCGATGCCTGGGACGAGTGGTGCGACCGGCGCGACGCCGACCTGACGGCCTACGAGAGCCGCAAGTACCTGCCGGAGTACGTGCGGGTCGGGGTGAGCGACCTGGATCGTTACGGGCGCTGGGTGGAAGTCGAGACCTATGGGCCGGCCTGGGTGCCGTACTATGTCGACCCTTACTGGTCGCCCTACTGGGACGGCAGGTGGGTCTACAGGCCCTTCTGGGGCTGGACCTGGGTTTCCTATGAGCCTTGGGGCTGGCTGCCTTTCCATTACGGCCGATGGCACTTTGCCGCCCGCTTCGGCTGGTGCTGGCTGCCGGGACCGGCGTTCGGATTCCACTTCTGGTCGCCGGGGCTGGTGCGCTTCCATCGCGGACCCGGCTGGGTGACCTGGTGCCCGCTGGGCCCGGGCGACTACTATGACATCAACAACTATTTCTTCAGGAGCCGGCACAGCCACTATCTGACGAATCTGCGGGTGCTGGAGCGGCACGGCCCCGGCCGGCTCGCCAACTGGAACGCTCCGAGGTCCGTCCGCGGTCTGCCGCTGGATGATTTCGTCAACGGCAGCCCGAGGGGCAGAGGGCGATCTCCGGAGGATGATCCCGGCTTGTTCCGCGGCCCGCGCAGCGAGATCGCCGGGGCCCTCGACATCCGCCCCACGGCCCGCAGCTTCGCGCCCGCGCCGGAACGCGCCGCCGTCCGGCCTGCCGGCACGGCGGAGCGCCCGACATTCGTCCGTACCCCGCCCTCAGGCGAAGCGGCGCGCGGCGGGCGCTTCATCCCGCTGTCCGAAACCGGCCTGCCGGCGCGCAGCATGGAACGTGCCCCGGCGACCCGCACGGGCGACGAGGCGGCCCCGGTGCGGCGGTATGCAGGCACGGCCCGGCAGGGCGCCGCCGCGATCCCGCCCGCAAGCGGCGAAGGCCGCCGGCTCGAAAGCAGGCCGGCCGCCCCCCAGCGACAATCGGTGCCGGCCGCCGAGCCCGAGCGCGGCAATGCGGTGCGCATATATCAGGTCCCGACCGCCCGGCGCGTGGAGAGCACTCAACCCGGCCGCGGCAGCCAGGATGGCTATGGGCAGAGACCGAGCATCGATAGAAGGAGCGCGCCGGCAACCGGCGCTCCGGCGCAGGCCCCGGTGCGGCGTAACGACCAGGCCAATCCGCAGGGAGCGCGACCGGCGCCGGCCGCCGCACCCGCCAGGCGGCCCGACAGCACCACGGGCGGCAGCAGCCGGCCTCCGCAGCAGGACGCTGAAAGGACAGGCGGCCGGCGTCCGATGAGCGCAGCCTCGGCCGGGGAGTACCGGACGGGCCCGGCAGTTGCCGCCCCCTGGTCCTATCGCGCTCGGACGGTCGAGCCGTCCGGCATGGGCGGCTTCGAGCGGCCGGCGGCCCCGCGCGTCATGCCCCAGGGCGGGGCCGTGCGCGCACCCGCCTATTCCTATTCCATGAGCGCGCCGCGCCCGGCGATGCCGGCGGCGAGCACCCCTTCGTACCGCACGCAAAGCGCAGGGCCGTACAGCATGGGCGGATTCTCGCGGCCGGCGGCCCCGCGCGCCATGTCCCAGGGCGGGGCCGTGCGCGCGCCGGCTTATTCCATGAGTGCGCCGCGCCCGTCGATGCCCGCGGCGCGCAGCGCAGGAGGCGGGCGCCCGGCGGCAGGTGCCGCCCCGGGGCGACCGCGCCGGTGACCCCGTTGCCGGCGCCGGCGGCGAATGCGTTGACTCCCGCCCGACGAAGACCTAGAATCGCGGCTTCGGATCCCAAGCCATGAACGATCTGGGCCGGCTGTTCCCCTTCCTCCGGTCGCACGCCCGAAGACTGGCGTGGTCCCTGGCGCTGCTCGTATTCGCCGGCATCGCCGAGGTCATGACCACGGCCCTGGCCATCCCCATGTTCGACAAGGTCCTCAATCCGAGCGGGGGCGCGCTTGCGGTCGCCGCGGGCGACAAGCTGCAATTTCTCGACCGCATGCTCTCGGCCCTCCCGGGCGGCATCCTGGCACAGCTCTCGCTGGCCCTGGTTCTGCTGACGCTCGTCAAGGGAGCCTGCATCTACTGGTCCAACTACGGCATGAGCCACGTGGGCCAGAGCGTCGTCATGGACCTGCGCAACCGCCTGTTCGAACACGTGCTTCGGCAGTCGATGGGATTCTTCTCGCGCAGCTCGACGGGGCAGCTCATGTCGCGCATGAACAGCGACGTGGAGCAGATCCAGGAGGCGGTTTCGACCTCGGTGGCCGAACTGTTCCGCGAATCGGTGCTCCTGGTGGCGCTCGTGATCTGGATATTTTACATCGACTGGCGCCTCGCGGGCCTGGCCATGTTGATCGCGCCTGCGGCATTGGCGCTCACGCTCGCCATGGGGCGGCGCATCCGCCGCGTCAGCCTCCGGAGCAGGGAAAGCGTGGCCGCGCTCAACGACCGGCTGCAGCAGTCGATCAGCGGCATGGGGGTCATCAAGGCCTTCGGCGGCGAGGCCCACGAGAACGAGCTTTTCCGCAAGACGGGCGAGAGCCTTTTCCGCGCCAACATGAGGGCGGCACGCATCCTGTTCCTCAATTCGCCGCTCATGGAAATGCTGGGCGTGCTGTGCTTCATTCCCTTGCTGATCTATGCCCACGGCCGCATCGTGGAAGGCAGCCTGACACTGGGACACTTCGGCGGCTCGCTGTTCTCGCTCTTCCGCATGTACGATCCCATCCGCAAGTTGAGCCGCCTGCACGTGCAGTTCCAGCGGGCTCTGGCCTCGGCCTCGCGCATCGCGGAGCTGCTCGGCACGCGCGTGGAAATCAACGACCGCCCCGGGGCCGTGCCCCTGCGGGGCGTCGCCGAGGGCATCGAGTTCCGCAACGTCTGCTTCGAATACCGCAACGGCGACGGCTGGATCAGGGTTCTCGACGACATCAGCCTGCGCGTGCGGCCGCAGATGGTCGTAGCCCTGGTGGGGAGCAGCGGGGCGGGGAAATCGACGCTGGTCAGCCTGCTGCCGCGATTCTACGAAGTCACGTCGGGCAGCATCCTGATCGACGGCAGAGACATCCGCGACTACACGCAGTCGTCGCTGCGTCGCAATATCGCGATCGTCACCCAGGAAACCTTCCTGTTCAACGACACCATCCGCAACAACATCGCCTATGCGGATCGGGAGGCTTCCGACGAAAGAATCGTCGAGGCGGCCAAGGCGGCGCTGGCGCACGACTTCATCATGGCCTTGCCCTTGCAGTACCGGACGGTCATCGGGGAGCGGGGCCAGCGGCTCTCGGGCGGCGAGAGGCAGCGGATCGCCATCGCGCGCGCCCTGCTCAAAAACGCGCCCATCCTCATCCTGGACGAGGCGACCTCGGCGCTCGATTCGCAGGCCGAGCAACTGGTGCAGCAGGCGCTGTCGAACCTGATGCGCAACCGCACGACCTTCGTCATCGCTCACCGCCTGTCGACCATACGCAACGCCGATCTCATCGTGGTGCTCGAGGGGGGGAGAATCGTCGAAATGGGAAACCACGAGGAACTGCTCGAGGCCAA
>Ga0129301_1000600_pt1 | contig 19647 bp, 17 predicted proteins | sample ConPoolayeHmetaG_FD_94489 | JGI IMG/M metagenome (GOLD analysis project Ga0129301, IMG submission 94489) | Hot spring microbial mat communities from California, USA to study Microbial Dark Matter (Phase II) - Cone Pool mat layer H metaG ...
ACCGAACCCCGGTGGTGGCCAACTTGACCTGGTCGATGGACCTGATGGAGAGCAGGCACCTTGAGAGGAAAACGGGATCAAGGTGCAGCATCCACAGGCGGCGACACCAGCCCTCCGGTTGCAACGGGGACCTAAGGACCGGTCTGGACATGTCGTACGCCTCGTAGTCGGCAGGGTCAACCGCGAAGAGATTGTCCCTCAGAGCCATGTCGTGAAGAGGTGTCCCAGGGTAGGGGATAAGTATGCTGGCCTGGAGGCTGTCACCTATCCTCGCCTTGTACCTGAGCAGCCTTCGCACGAATCGGAGCGTGGCTCGCACCTCCTTGACGCCCTCCCAGGGATAGCCGACCATCACCGTTAGAAGGACCCTCAGCCCAGCATCCTTCGCATTCCGAACCCCGGCCTCCATCGCCGTGAGGGTCTCCATCTTGCAGATTCTGTCCAGGGTGGACTGGCTGCCCGACTCGATTCCGATCTTCAATAGGCGGAAACCGATCTTCGACAAGAGGTTGCATGTCTCCCTAGTGAGAGAGTCCGCCCTCGAGTTGGACGAAAGCATCACTTCGCCCAGAATGCCCCTTTTTTCCAGTTCCAACTTGAAGGCCTCTAGCCAGCTGGGGCTCCAGGTCATTCCGCTTTCGTTGTCATCGAATATCTCCTTGGGTTTCTGGCGTTCAACTATATGTTGCACCTCATCCGCCACATTGCCGGGGCTGCGAGTCCTGCATTGCTGTCTCCAGAAAAGATGTTGCCAGGAACAGAAGGAACATCTCCCTGGTGCCCGGCCGTCTCCACCGCACCCTCGGCCAGTCATGATGTATGTTGACGGCCTATTTAGGTACGCTTCCCCGTACAGCTCCCACCTCGTTAGCTCCCTGTCGATGAAGGGAATCTCGTCGAGATCCCTCCACATGGGCGCAGGGCCGTTGCAGCGGGGCTTGCCGTCCACCAGATGCCAGATCCCGCCCGGAAGGTCGTCCGTGTGCGATCTGCTTTGTGATTCCAGGTGCCGGGCGAGGTTGAGGATGGAGAGATCATAGTCTCCCCCTGTGACGACGTAGTCGGCCCGCGATCTAAGGAGGCTTTCCTGGGGCCTGGCGGTTACGTGGTCACCCACAAGGACGACGGGCCCAAACTCACACCTGTAGGTGTCTGCGAGCTTCCACAGGACCGGCATAATGGGCGTCTTAGCCTCCATCACGATCATCTCCGGCGAGAATCTATCCAATTCCGTGGCAAACTGCCGTTGGGTCATGCGGGCGTTGATGCCGTCGATGAGGGTTGACTCGAAGCCAGCACGGTCAAGCAGCGTGACGGCTGAGGCGGGAACGAGGGGGTACAGCCGGACATGGGACGAAGACGAGTACCTGAACTGTCGGTTCTGGCCCAAGAGCGGGAAGCGACCAGGCCCAGCCAGGGGAGGATACACAAAGGCGATTCTCAATGATGTTCCGCCTCGGCGAAGTCCTGTATGAGAACCGTGACGGAAAAAGATTCGCGGGATCGCGTTTGATGGCCTCTGGAGCTCCGCAACGTTCCGGGCAGCGAACTCGCACAGGTCCTCAGCCCGAGGGATTCTCGGATGGAAGCCCGTTGCGGAACCGCGTCAAACCTGCAGCCATTCCTCACTCCATCGAGGCCCCTGCTGAATGAGAGGATGCCAGACGGCTTCGGTTCGGGAACGATGACCGCGCTCACGGCCTCAGCAAAGATCAGCTGTTTGTACCTCCTTAAGATGCGACGCGTGGGGTTGAAGACATCTTCGTGCAAGGAAAGCCGTGCCACTCCCCGGCCGATGACACTACACCCCTTCATCGGGCAGGATAACCCGCTTGGCCCGGGCACTAGAGCGAGCGCCTCGGCGTCATGCCACGCCTCCAAGCAGCGCCAGGCGTACTCCTCAAGCGATACGGTGCGGTACTCCTTCCTCAGATCGTCGATGCAGCGACCCATCTCCACCTCCACTTTCCTGAACAGGGCACGACATTCAAACAGCTTGGGAGCAGCCAGCGCATAGCGATCCGTCAGGGAAAGCCCTTACCTTGCTTTGGTTCTTCCGGATCCTTGGGGGAGCGAAAAGGCCCAGGCCAAGCACGGATAGCCTTATATTCCCGAATACCCGAGTATTTTATGCGATCCAGCCCACCATTCAGGTCAAGAACCTCCCTGAAGACCTGCTGAAGGAGCTCAGGCGGTTGAAGGTCGAGCTGGGCTGCCAGACTTGGGCCGACCTCCTGGCGCGGCTCGTCGAACCGGAGAGAGTCATCTCCTTGAGCAAGGAAAGGCTGACTGAGATGAAGACCGGGGTTCAGGAATTCCTCAAGCTCGGCACGATCGTCTCCAACAGATGGACCGGGCCGCCGACGGTGCTTGAGGAAACGAGGAGGACAAGGAACCATGGCGAGGCGTAGCCGCCCGCTAACCCTGGACTCCAACATCTTCATAGCCGCCCTCAAAGCGGATGAACCGTACAGCCAGAGATGCCGTGAGATACTGGGAAGGGTGCCGGAAGCATTCATCCTAGCGGAGCCAAGCATAGTCTACACGGAGGTCTGCGGAACCCTAGCAAGGAGGATCGGACCGCAGGTAGCCGCCCAGGCCGAGACGCATCTCGACATGGCCATCCATCCCAGGCTGCTGGCAAGCTGCGACAGGGCCTTCTGCGCATCGTCCTACCCTCTATGCGCTCAGTGCGGCATCTACGCCATCCATGCAATGTACCTCAAGGTTGCGATACAGAATGGCGCTGTGCTAGCACCCCTTGACAAATAGGAGTTCATAGACAGGGTGAGGGCCAGTATCCGAGTTCCCCTACTAGACCCAGACCGCGCGGGGGCGGGGGATTCAAGGGCGCGCGTACGTTCATAGCCGCTGCAGCTTACCTTGAAGGCCGGATCGTCGTAAGCGATGATCCTCGCTTCACGAAGATATCGGAAATCGGGGCCCTGACCAAAGGGGAGTTTCCATCGCACCTGGGTTGATCTCCAAGCGGGTGCGAAAACGGGTACGACCCGCAACCCCACCGGCCAATGAGTGGGGGGTTACGGCTCAACCCCCCCTCTCTTCCTTGGCCCCGACGTGCTTGTCCCGGGCACGACCTTTCAAGGGGATATGAGCGAGCGCTTGCACTCGGAGCACAGCACATTAATATGCTAACTAATAGGAAATACGGGCGATGAGATGGATTCCTGAATGGCTCGGCACCTGCTACGCCAGGCTCTTCGCCGAATTCGGATCTGAATCCTTCTCGTCCGGTGAGGCAGCAAGGATCCTGGGAAAGGGGGGAAGCTACGTCAGGGTCGTGCTGAGCAAGCTCTCCCGGGAGGGGTATCTCTCGAAGGAGAAGAAGGGCAGCGAGATGACGTACAGGTGCGCGGGTCCCTACGAGGTCGTCCTGAAGGTCGTCGGATCCATTGACCTGCCGCAGCGGCAGCACATCGCCCTTGCATTACGCCTGGTCTGCGAGTCGCTAAGGGTCCTGGGCGACGACCTTGTATCCGTGGTGGTCTACGGCTCCGTCGCCAGGGGGGAGGCTCGGAAGAACAGCGACATGGATGTCCTATTGGTCGCGAGGAACCTTCCCCGCACCTTCTACGATAGGGCGGCACTCATCTACCCCGTAAAGAGGGGTTGCAGGGACATCCAGACCGATCTCTGGCGGCGGGAAGGGATCCACTGCTCCATCCAGATCTACCCGGTCCTGCCGGAGGAACTCGACGACTTCAGACCCCTCTTCCTCGACATAGCTACGGATGGAAGGCTGCTATTCGACAGAAGGCGCTTCATGGAGCAGAAGCTGGCGGGTTGGAGGACGAGGCTGGCAGAGATCGGGGCCAAGAAGGTGAAGCTGCCTGACGGGAGATGGTATTGGGACCTCGTCCCTAGGAGGTCCGAGTCCAGGGCGGTGGAGCTATGATGATGGAGCGGCTCGCCCTCAGCTACCTTAGGAGGGCGGAGTCCCGACTCATCGTCGCCCGCACGGCCCTAAAGAGACGATCCCACCCTGACGCGGTGCGTTACTCGCAGGAAGCTGTCGAGATGGCCCTGAAGGGCGTCCTCAGGGCAGTGGGCATCGAATACCCAAGAAGTCACGAGGTTTCCACCATCCTGTTTGCCGAAAGGCAAAGGCTACCATCGGAGGTGTCGGAGAAGCTCGAGGAACTGGCCAGGATCTCCTCCGAGCTATACGACGCCAGGGGGCCCGCCATGTACGGTGACGAGGAGTCGGGAACGCCCCCTGAGGAGATCTTTAGCCAGGACGACGCGGCCAGGTTCGTGCAGGACGCCGAGTCCGTAATAAAGGTCTGCAGATCGGCCTTTGCGGGGCTTGGGACCGAACCGGAGGGGGAACGCCGACCTTAGCCGTACGCCCAGCCGCAAGCGAAGCGAATGGGATGCTGGTGGGCGAGAGGAGGACACCTTGCCACCGTCGCAAGGTGTTCCGGTTCCCCGCTGGAGGCCGATGAGGCCAGCGCGTCCTGAGGCTGTTCCAACTCGTTGAGACATATGGCGCGGCGATGGTGTCATGCGGCACAACTCATTCCTGACCGGGCTGCACGACCGCGCATGGGACAGCCTCCACGCCAGGATGATCCGCCTGTTCTCATCCAAGGAGGTTCTGCCAACAATCCCGAACGAGGCACTCGACCTCTGGGAGACCCGCTTGAGGCCGACTCTAAGCGGTCAAGGCAAGGTCCAGACCTTCATTGGGGGGTTGACCTTCAGGCCAACTCCGTCAGCCCGAAAGCGGCCCGCCGGGCTTGACGCGATCATCGGCGAAGTTCAGCGAGTACCAAATCTCCATGTTCACCAGATCGGTCAGATGGGAGTCCTTCTTTCTGAAGAGGGCCCGCACGGCCTCGGGCCTGAGAATGCCATCGCGCATGAGCTTGCCGTTCGAGACGAGCGTTTCAGCGAATTCGCGCAGCTCGTTGGCGTACCAGCTCGCCACGGGAAGGAAGAACCCGATCTTCGTCCTCCTCGTGATCTCGGGCGGGAAACCCTTCTCCTCAAGGTAGGTCCTCAGCAGATCTTTGGTTCGCGCAGTACGGAAGATCTCTGCAGGCGAACTGGCAAGGACCGGCTCGAGCACCGACCTGTCCATCAGGGGGTATGTGGGCACAAGGGAGCTTGCCTGGTGGTAGTGCCATGCGAGTGCGAAGACGCTCGGGAGGCTTGACCGAACGCCGATCAGCCGTCGGCAGTTGAACGGGCCCAGGATAGCGGCCTCCAAGATCTCGTTGCGAAGAGTGGAATCCACACGCCGCCAGTCTTCGGCCGAAAGGAAGGAATCGGAGAAGACCCGTCGCGTCCGGCCGAGTGCTATGGAAAGCTCCCGCAGCAGGAAGCGGCCCGGGATGAAGCCCTCGATGAAGATCTTCGCCAGCCGACTGATGTGTCGCGATCTCTCCGGGCCGCGGGCGACGCCCACGACATGCTGCCAAACGTTCAGCCGCAGAAATCGCTTCGAGGATGGGCCGAGATGGCCCAGACGCACAAGCGAGAATACCGCGTCGGCCGCGGCCCAGTCCACCCAGGACGGATAGCCCCCGAAGAGTTCGTCGCCCCCATCGCCGCAGAACACGACCCTCGCCCCCTCGCCTGCGGCCAAGGCGGCAGCGCAGTATCCTTCCCCGCCCGGGTCACCGCCTTCCTGTGCGACCCGGACCATCTCCCCAAGCATCCTGCGCAGGTCGTTCCAGTCGATCGACCGGCTCTTGTGGGTTGACCCGATGTGCTCGCTTGCCTTGAGGGCGAAGGGTCTCTCGTCCCAGCCCCTCTTCGCACCGCCCACGGAGAGCGTCACGATCGGGCAGTTCCATTGCTCTCGTGCAAGTCTGGAGAGCGTGGCACAGACGGTCGAGGTGTCTATTCCGCCGCTGAGGTAGGCGTATGGAGGCGGTTGCACAGCCTGCATCCTAACCTTGGTCGAGTGGGCGATTGCCTGCCAAATCGTTTCCCACCTCAAACCCTCCTGCCTCTTCGAAAGATGGACCGCCGCATCCCAGTAGATGGATTGCTCGAAAGCTTGTTGGTCTGCTCTGAGCATGGACCCCGGCCCGACCTTTCGGATCCCCTCATACATCGTCCTAGAGCCATCCGTCCTGCCCTGGATCAGCACCTCGGCCATGCCCATCCTGTCAAGGGGCGGGCGGGGACCAGCTCGAGCCAAGGCAGCGAGATCCGTCGAAAACACGATCGCACCCTCAACAGGCCGGTAGTAGAGAGGCCGACTCCCGAAGTGGTCCGTAACGAGATACAGTTCCGATCTGGCGGGGTCAAAGAGGACGATCGAGAACTCACCGTTCAGCCCCCCGAAGAGGGCGGCGCCTTGCGATGAGAAGCCGCTGGCCAACCCGATGGCCTGATTCCCCGAGTCGACTGGGTAGATCCTCCCCATCAACGCGACGAGGGGACCTTCCCCTTCATGATGCCATTGCACAGGCTCCCCGGGTCGGTTGAAGGCCCGCAGCTCAAGGCGATCGGAGACGTATGAATGGTCGGGGCCGGATTGCCCAATGCACATGTAGGTCGACGCCTGGTCGAGAAGTGGGCCGTCGATTCGCCCATGAAAGGCGTATACGCCGACCAGTCTCGCCACGTTGCCCGGGTAGGATGGGCCCCATAATAAGATTTGCCGTGCATCCGTGCATCCGTGCATTGAACCTTGACGCTCTTCGCTGTCTGGTCTCGGGACGAGCCGGCAAAGCGGTTCGTCGAAGCCCACATCGGTGAGTCGCGTCACATCGTGCTCCCGCTGCAGCGTAGCCACCTCAGGCCATGAAAGGGGTCGGGGGCGACTTTTGGGTAAACCGTCCGCGGCGCGAAGCATTATATGGAGCTTTGTGGCTGCTTGTTCGAGGAAGACGGAAGGTGTCTGGCCAGGAGTACTGTGCAGTTCCCTACAGCCCGGACTTGCTGCCAGACATCGCGCAGCTGATGGTCTATCTGTGGGGCGGCGATCCGGAGGCCAACACGTCCTACTTCCGGTGGAAATACGAGCGTAACCCGCATTCAGACGAGCCCCTTGCCGTGGTAGGCCTGAGGGGGAGCAAAGTTGTGGGGTTCCGCGGGTTCTTCGCCACCAAGTGGACCGCGGGACGGGACCAGACGGTGAGGGTGCTCTGCCCTAGCGATACATGCGTCCACCCGGACCACCGCAGGAGAGGGCTTTCCGTATTGATGGGCAGGGCGGCGATGCGACTGTATGAGGGCAGATACCCCATATTCCTCAACACGAGCTGCAGCCACCAATCCCTTCCCGGCTACGTTAGGATGGGCTTCCTTCCTCTCGCTCAACGGAACTACCTCGCGAAGGTGCGTCTTTCAGCGTTTTTCTCATCATTGCCGGTCTTGAGCCCTGTCAGTCGGATCCTTAGAGGGCAGGGGCCGTCCCAGGCCCAAGGGCTAAGACTGCCGCTTGGTGGTGCCTTGGAGTTCCTGGTCACAGATAGAGTTTTGCCCGAAGAGATGGCCGGAGTCGTCGCCAAGCGGGGACGAAACCCCGTCCGCCTCACCCTCTGCCAGGATGAGGCGTATTTCCGGTGGAGATTCGCCAGCGGGAGAAGGCGCTACTCCTTCTGCTACCTTATGGAGGGGCAGAAGGTTGCGGGCTACGCAGCTCTAAGGCTCTTCCGGAGGGGACGCGCCACGATCATCGACTACGGAGGAGTAGATGAGAACTGCACAAAGACGCTTCTGGGTGCCGCCGTTGCAACGTTGAGGCTCGACGTGCTCTCCATCTGGGACTTCTCCGTGGAAAGTTCGCTCAGGCAGTACCTCAGCTCGCTAGGATTTCGGCGGGACTCCCTGACAGCCTTCATAGAGAAGAGATTGTGGGGAGAGGTTTCCCTCCCTCTTCTGGTGCGTCCCGTCGCGGAGAGCTTCCGAGAGGACGACTGGTACATCGGGGGGCTGGACGTTCGCAGGATCGAGAGCTGGCTCATAAGGGAGATTTGCTCGGATGCCGCGTGACCTGCGACTGAGTGCCAAGAGAATTGTGCCACGCGCCGCATCGGGCCGCTCTCTATGAACGAATAGGATGAGTGGGACGGCAGAAGGAAAGCAATTGACAGAAGTGCCCCGTTTCCCATAAGAATCCCCACAGCTAGTGCACTCAGACGAAGGCGGGTGTATCGATGTTCGCTCGGACCGGGAGGCCCAGAAGTCTGAGCACGCTTTGCCTAGTGGCTCTATCGCCGGTGCCTCTCTTACTGTTCTACGTCCTGCCCCCAGCCTCAACGGTTCCCGTCCAACTCGTAGACAACTGTGACTTCAGATCCTGGGAGGACGGGAATCCTACGTGATGGGAGGCGGTGATGGAACAGGGCACTACGCTTGCACCCAGCCTCGACAGCGCCCATGGGGGTTTCTCCGTCCAGATGAACACGACCGACTCCTACGATGTGTATCTGCGCCAAGAGATATGGGTAGATGAGTCGGTTTGCCGCTCGGTGATTCTTGGGTTCGTCTTCAGGATCGACGAGATCGACGACATCGACTCCAACGGCCAGCACAGCCTCACGGGACTGGAGATCGGCCTTGAGGGAGGGGATGTGGACTGGGACGGCCAGCCCGAGTATATGTACCACTACTTCTTCACCGATGAGTGCGTGAGGGCGGAGGACTTCCCGGCATGGCAGTACAATACCACGCCCACGGATGCACCCCACAAGATGGCCTTCCTTCACAGGGTCGACTCGGTTGGCGTCTGGAACAGCTTCGAATGCAACATCTCACACCTCTTCCTCGAAAACCTGGGGGGCTTTCCGCGTGGTGCCATAGACCTCCGCGTCTGGGCGTTTAGGTGGGGGGATGGAAAACCGGATTCCGGGATAAGGGCAACGATCGACTCGGTCGGCATCTGGGTTCCCGAAGGGACCGCCATAGCCATTCTGGTACTGGGCGCCATGGCCGGCGCATCCCACCGACTGCTTGACAAGGCCTGCGCGGGCCAATCCGCTCAGCCTGCAGATTGCCATGAAGCTCCGACGACCGCACGCGCCGAGCACGATCTTAAGTAGGGCGGGAACCGTCCGAGGTGATCAGAAAGAGGCCGTCCCGCAGTTGGCGACGCGAAGCACGCACGGCGCGCTTCGGATCGCTTCGATCGAGAGCGATGCAACCCTTTTCCAACCCGCTTCGAAGTGGATCCGAGTCAAAGCGGGGCGGGAGTTGTTGAGGGCGGTACCTGGCTATCTCCTGGCGTACGGGCGGCCTGCGTCTGGCTCTCTCCGGGAGCGACGTCCGGTCCGGGCAAGCCGGATAATTCCCGGTCCGGAGAGTCCCGGAACAACTTTTCGCGCCGGACCGTCCCAGCCGTCCGGGCATCCAAGGAGGACCGATCGATGACCGTGGGAGAGCTCCGCGCATCCAAGAGCCCCGCCTCGCACCAGGTCGACAGCCGCGGGCTGGCCATCCTCGGATTGCTGATCATCCTCGTTGTCGGCTCGAGCCTGAGGATCTTTCGGCTCTCGTCGGAGAGCCTCTGGCTGGATGAGACGACGAGCGTACTCATATCACAGGTTGAGTGGGCCAAGTCTTGGGAATCGATGGCGAGCGATCCCAACCCTCCCCTACACTATCTTGCCCTGCGTTGGTGGATCGGGGTCTTCGGCGACAGCGAATCGTCGGTGAGGATGCTGTCCGTCGTCTTCGGGATCGTCTCGATAGCCTTCATGTACCTCACGGCGCGGCAGCTCCTCGGCGAGGCCGTGGGACTGCTTGCAAGCCTCATCCTCGCCTTGTCCCAGCTGCACATCACCTACTCCCAGGAGGCCCGCGCATACGCGATGATGTCCATGCTCGCCCTCGTCTCGACATACTGCCTGCTGAGGTTCCTGCGGCATGACGGGTCGAGAAACCTTCTAGGGGTCTTCTTCTCGAATGTTTGCATGCTCTACACGCACGTCTTCGCCTCCTTCGTTCTCGCATCCCAAGCACTCTTCGTCGCCTACCTGTGGCTGAGGCAATCAAACGCGTCTGCATGCGGGGGCCGCGCTTCGTCGGAGGCCGCGGGAGTGTCGGAATCCAAACCTGGCCCCCCATTCGGCGGCGTTGAGAGGAGGGGCCTCCTTCGGTGGGTTGTATGTCAGTTCTTCGTCGCATTGGCCTTTGCGCCCTGGGTTGCGAACATGCTGGCAAACCTTGCCAGGATAAGGGGCCTCAGCCCTGAAGGTGTCCCAGGGATGGGAATATCTTGGCTTGGAAGGCCTAGCGTGGCGGGCCTTGCGAGGACCTTGGAGCACTACAGCGGTGCTGGCGAAGTCGGACTCCTCCTCTTCTTCTGCCTCTTCGTCCTCGGCGTCTTCTGCGTCGGTAAGCACTCCGGCAGATTCTCTTGGCGCGCGCCCGCAGTCTCCCTCTCCACCTATTCGTGGACCCTCACGCTTGGAAGCCTCGATGCCGTGGTGCTTCTGCTCTCCTGGCTGGCGTTTCCCACGCTTGTCCCGTTCATCCTTTCCATCGTCCTCTTCCCCATCTACGACCCACGCTACACCATCGCCGCCTCCCTGAGCTACTACATCCTCGTTGCAAGGGGGATCAGAAACGTCGCGGCTGGCACGAACAGACTGGTCGGCATGCTCTTGGTCTGCATGCTCTGTGCGTCAAGCGCATGGGGCCTTCGGCCCTACTATGCCCAGACCCAAAAGGAGCAGTGGAGGGAGACGGAGAGATACATATCTGCGAACATGGCCGCCGGCGAGATCATAGTGTTCAATGCCCCCTACGTGCGCGGCGCGTTCTGGTACTACCACCGTCACCACGGAAATACGACCTATCTCACAGGGGCGCACACCGTGCAAGAGTTGCACGAGGTGCTGAATCAGAACCCGACGGCGACGGGCATCTGGCTCGTGCTTTCCCACGACCGTTTCACCGACCCGCAAGGATCCGTCAAGAAAGAGCTTGACGCAACATATCTCCTGCGGGAGGAAAAGCACTTCGTGGGCATAGCGATCCGTCACTACACTGCAAGGAACGATTGAGCAGACGTAGTTCGGCAGGAGTTCGAGAGATCGTCAACAGCGCGCAGCAGCTTTCGAAGACCCGGATTGACTGCTTGATGAGCGACCCCATGCACACCATGGTGCCTCGGGGTAGACCAGTTGGGGAACCGTCCATGCGCGCTTGTGGGTAAAGCCGCTCGCAGATCCAACCTTGCCAGCTAGGCTTTCACCGCTAATCTTTTTCTTCCCAGCGATGGGTCCTGAAGTGAACGAGCGGAGACAGGAAGCCGGGGCGAAAACTTGAAAATCGCCTTCGTTGCACCTTTCGGACTCAACGTTCTCCCGCCGTACCAGCTATCCGGAGGAATATGGATTTACGAGGTGGCGCGCAGGCTCGGCACCCGGCACGATGTGTGGGTGTACTCCTGGCGTAACCCCCTCCAAGCCGAACCGCGCAGAGATGACGTTGTACACTATAGGTTCCTCGACTCCGTGCTCGCTAGGCCCACCCGTAAGGTTTTGCACCCGCTCATGGGGCTGAGGGGTCCGCGAACACCGTATTTTGCATCGGCGCTCGCCAACCCGGGCTATAGCCTCGCAGTCGTACGAGACATCCTTCGCCAGCATTTCGACGCAATCCTAGCGGATGAAGTCTTCACACTTCCCGTCCTCTTGGGCAGTTTTTCCCGTCGGCCTCGCGTGGCTTTCCGCATGCGCGCCGAGTGGCTCGCTCAGTTCGACCGCTCCTTCGTCGAGCGGCGGATCAGGTCAAGCGACCTCGTTCTCGGCTGCAGCAGATACGTCACCGAGGCCGTGAGGCGACGATTCCCAGAATACGCGGACCGATGCCTGACGGTGTACGAGGGCGTAGACCAGGGACGGTTCGCCCCGCTCGGAGCCCGGAATGGTAGAGATCACGATCCAACAACCTTGCTCTTCGTGGGAAGGGTTTCGCCCGAGAAGGGGCTTCACACTTTGCTAGATGCCTTCTACAAGGTCCTCAAGGAGTGCCCGGACTGCAAGTTGCAGGTCGTGGGACAATACACGTCCGCCCCACTTGAGATGATCATCTTGCCGAGCCATGACCCTGGCGTTCGTTCATTGGCTCGCTTCTACCGACCTGAATCCCAGACAGCCTACCGCGACTACCTCTTGGTTCAAGCCCAAGCCCTCGGGATTCGTGACCGGGTCAGCTTCTCAGGGCCAAGGCCGTACGAGGACATGCCGAGCTTCTATCGATGTGCGGACGTACTCGTCAACCCATCGTTCGTCGAAACATTCGGGAGGTCCCTGATCGAAGGGATGGCCTGCGGGCTTCCGGTTGTCGCGACGAGGGTAGGGGGCATGCCGGAGATCGTCGATGAGGGGCGGAATGGCCTCATGGTCGATCCAGGCGATTCGGAGGCTCTATCCCAGGCCATTCTGAAGCTGGTCTTGAATCCGAGGCAGGCGCGGTCCATGGGTCTAGCAGGCCGCAAGAAGGCCATCGATCGCTTTGCGTGGGACGTGATTGTGCCCAGACTCCTGGAGATCATAGAAGATCCTCGTCCCAGGACTGCTCGCTCACTGGTCTCGCCAAAGAAGTGATCTGAGGGCTACTGCCCACCGATGGGTCCCCGACTGGCTCTTTAAGGGTCGGGCTGCCGGTCTAGCCGGCGAGCCTCGGATTCTGCCTCCCCTTCCCGGAGGCCGCCAAGCTGCGACGGACCGCTCTGTCTTGCGACAAATCCCAAAGAAATAGCGAAATTGCGGTGAATATTTTAAGAAAGTTTTGCTCGATCTCCTCATGAGCGGCGCAAGTCTGCGTCCCGAGGTGTAGAATCAATGAAGCAGATAGGAAATCTCACAATCGCGCTCCTCATCGTGCAATCCATCACTGCAGCGGTGCTCAGCGTTGACGCCGTGTCCCCGGGTCTTGACGATTTGGAGGTTTGGGTGGCCCGTGAGGCCATGAATCTGGTCGAACTGTCCCATCTTTGTGACGACCTTGCCGCGCAGATCTCTGGGGGCCGAACGGATGGTACGAACCTCGCCGACTTGCTTGCCAGCCTGTCCGACCGGCTTGAGGCAGTCAGGACCGCGCTGGATGGCCTCGAGGCGCAGATACGATCGATGGAGATGCCCGAATCGGATGTAACCGCAGGACTGCTCAAGGACATCGAACTTCTCAGGTCACAGAACGCCGCCCTTCGTGAGAAACTCCAGATCCTGAGGAAAGCAGCCTACGCGGGGCCGCCCCTAGCTGAAGGCGGGAGTACGGACTCTAGGCTCGTGACAAGCGCTTTGGGCAAAGCAGCATACGCCATGCTCGTCGTCTCCCAGGAGATGCGGGGAAGCTTTTTGGACATCTCGAGCATCATCGGAGCAGGCATCGGGACGCTCGCAAGGCTCAGCGATGCCACGGGTGGCCGGTTGCCAGTGGGCGCCACGCCCGGGCTCGTGGTCACCGTCTTCGCCGTCCTCCTTGCCTTCGCGCTGGTGAGCATGGCCATTCAGACCTACTACAGGGAAGCATTCGATCATAGGGCAGACGACACCCGCATCCCGGGCCTGCTAGTAGCGTCTGCCGTGCCCTGGGGTGATGTCTCCTCACCGACAGGTGGGCCATTCTTGGACATTTCTGCCAAAGGCGAGGCGACGGGCCGCGCTGGAAAGCTTTCGGACGCAGATGAGGAGTACGCCATCATGCTTCTGAAGCTCGGCTACAGGGAGGAGGCCCTCCGGGTCGTATCCCCCGGAACGACCACTCGGCATTCGCCCCGCGGCCAAGCACCACCCCGGGATGGGGGTCAGACCGATGGATCGCTCGTCGGGCGCGCAGGGCCCGGCCCCCTGGGCAGGCAAACGCGGCGCGATCCTGCGAGGCATTTCGGACAGGCAAGGAGGCTGTACAAGAAGGCCTTCAACTCGCTGATAATAGCGGGCAGAAGGAGCAGGCGGTACAAGATGGGGCCCATCCGACGGGCCGGGAAGAAACCCTAGCGTTATTCCCCTAGCGGTCGAAGGGGAGATTCCCGTTGAGCGCTTGTACCCGTACCCGGCCGAGCACGCGTCGAAGACTTGCCCTGCCCGTCCTAGATGCGGTTCGTGGCCATGGATGCCAAGATCGATGAAGAACCGGGCGTGGTCCGCAGCCGGGTTGGGCCTCGGGTAGGTGCGGATCATGGGTGAGGAGAAGGAGGTCTTGCCGTTTGATCGGGACGCGACTAAGCTCAGGAAGATCTCAGGGGACGGGCATGGCCGGAGAACCTTGTGAACTGGAGCGGCACAGGCAGACGAAGGAGACCTTCAGGCACCGATACGAGGTTGCATACGCGTCGGGATCGACGTACGCGGGGTTGGCACAAAGATGGCGCGAGGTCGTCGAGTTCCCGCTGGTATCGTCCGCGACCCCCCCGGGGCTTGTCCTTGACGCGGGTTGTGGCGACTGCACGTTGACCAGGTTCCTCTGCACCCCCTCAAGACGGATCATCGGACTCGACTTCTCATGCCATGCCCTGCAGGCCGCAAGGAAGTGGTTTCACGGCGCCAGCGATGAGACGATTCCGGAGCTGATGAGAGGGGATATCGATCGACTACCCTTCAGAGATGGTTGTTTTGACGGAACGGTCTGCGTCGGAACCCTGGAGTACTTTTCTGACCTGCGAGCGGTCCTCGCTGAGCTGGGAAGGGTCTCCAGAAGGGGCGCACGCTTGGTATTCACCGTGAGAAACAGGAGACGCGTGATAGGGGCAACCCGCCACGGAGTTGAGAGTCCAGGGAACGTCTCCCCTTTGTTTGCCTTCCACGATGTAAAACAGGTGAAAAAGGCCGTGGAAGAGGCAGGAGGGCGGAATCCGAGGATCTTGCCGTACTTCGCCATCTCTCCGGCAGGCTTGGCAGGGCTCCTCGCCGCTTTGCCCGGCCCCCTGCAAAGAGCGGGATTCCGGGTCTTGTGCCTGCTGGAGAGGATGGCGACAGCTACCCGTGCCGGGTTGCTCATCTCGAGGGTGCTCCTCGTCTCCTACACCGTGACCTGACCCGCATCGTCCGCCTGGAACACCCTCGCCGTAGAAGACCGATCCCCGACGAACGCGTAGCCCATCCCGACCGATCACTTTGGCACCGGTCGACCGGGCCTATCGCCGAACGTGACGCGGAGCCAGATCTCCAGATTTACGAGCGTCCCGATGAGCTCCCAGTTCCGAGGGATGTCGGAGAAAAGCGAAAGCACGCCGTCCCGATCCAGAAGCCCAGATGCCATCAGCCTGCCTCCAAGCACCATCTCCTCGGCGAAAGCACGGAGCCCGTTTGCATACCATCGCATTAGAGGTGCGTAGAAACCGCTCTTGCCCCGCACCACCAGCCGCATAGAAAAGCCCTCTTTTTCCATCAATCTCCTGAGGAAATCCTTCGTACGTGGCCTCTCGTAGAATGCGGCTGGCTCCCTCTCTAGAACCGGCTCGCACACCCGTCTATCCATGAAGGGGTAGGTTGGGACGACGGACGCAGACCGATGCCAGTTCCACAGCGCCCTGAACCTAGATGGGTCCGACTTGGTGAAGCTCGTGAACCTGTAGGCGTTGAAAGGGCCTAGCCTGTACGCCCTGTCAAGCTCGCTTCGAAGGACGGCCATGGCTTTCGCCCATGCGGAATCTGGCACTAGGCTCGTCGATATCACTGCGCGCGCCTTCCTAGAGGAGCGGTCGAGTCTCTTCCGGGGCAGGAAGGTCGGAAGAACTCCCTGGATGAGAATCCTGAGCAGGTGCCGAAAGGCGGCCCGTCGGGGGGTTGTCGAGGGATCGAGATACCTTGCCAAGCAGTGCCTAAGCAGCCTGAGGCCCGAGGCAGTGACCCGCCCCTGGTATACGAGCGAATATAGCGTATCGGCCGCCAACGCTTCCAAGAGCGACGGGCGGCCCCCAAAGGACCCGTCTGCCCCATCCCCGCTGAAGACGTGCTTCGTCCCCTGCTCGGAGGCATGCAAGGCAGCGCAGTAGTAGGGCAGCCCTCCGTCTCCTTTTGCGCTTTCCTCGGCCACCCTTATGCACTTCTCAAGAAGCCTCGGAAACGCCTCCAACGAGAGCGGCCGACCCGCCTTGTGGACTGAGCCGATTCGCTCGCTCGCAAGACGAGCGTATGGTTCCTCATCCCAACCTCTCTCGTCGATGCCCAAGGACAGGGTCACGAGCCGGGGTTCGGTCTCGGTCTCGCGGGCCAGCTCTGATACCAGACAGCTCACCAGACTCGAGTCGGTCCCCCCGCTGAGGTAGGAGTAGAACGGTGGCTCAAGACCCGTCATCCTTTGAGCTACAGACTCTCGGAGACGTTGCCGGAACTCGTCTTGCGATAGGGCTTCTGTTCTTCTGCGCCGAAGTACCTTCTCTGCGTCCCAGTACACGCACTCCGTGAGCCCCTGCTCGTCGATCTGGATGTAGTGACCTGGCCTCGCCTTCCTCACAGGCCTCAGCAGTGTCCGAGACGAGCCAATCTTGCCATCGACCAGGAGTTCAAGGAGGCCAGTCTCGTCGTAGTCCGGCTCGGTGTCAAGCTGCGCCAAAGACCGGAAGGAAGAGGAGAACACCAGAGCGCTGTTGACCATCCTGTAGTACAGCGGCCGACCGCCGAAGTGATCTCTAGCCAAGATAGCGCGTGTCTGTCCAGGATGGTATATGACGGCCAGGAATTCGCCGTTGAGACCCTGGAGGACGCTAGGACCGATCTGGCCGTAGAGCCTGCCAATCCCTGCGGCACTTCCTCCCTCCAGAGGGGGAAACAGCCTACCCGACAGGGCAACGAACACGTCTGAAGTCGATAACCATTCGAGCCTCTCCGCTAGGCTTTCATAACCTCGGATCTCGAAAGGGCCCGAGCAGTAGACATGATCCGGCTCGCCTAGATCGATGTTTCCTGCGACCGCATCGATCAGGGATGTCGGGCTGCCTTCGCCCCTCGAGTAGCCGCCCACCAGGGTGCTCATTGGACTAGTCGAGGACCCGGCACGGATAAAGCTTTGGCAATCCCGGTCCCGGCTCGATTGGTCGAGGTTTCCCGCGGGCAACTCGATCGACGTCTGCCCGGTAAATCCACGTCCCAACCCGACCTAACGTCTAAAGCCAGGGTAGCCAAAGATGACCGTGTGGCAACAGGCTCGAATGGAAGCAAGCGCCCACGATAGCCACGGCGAAGTCATTTTCCCGGTCGCGAGATGCGATCGTCAAGGAGCGACCGCGAGGACACCAAGAAGAGTTCTCATAGAAGCCATCCCATGGAATCATCAGGGCCTTCTTTCCGGGGTCAGCTGTCGTAACGTGGGAGATGCGACGTGTCGCACGACCTGAACGTTACCTTCCTGAACCTGCCATATCCCCGGGGATTTCGGGTACACCGGCAATATGCAGGGGGCTTCGGCACGGTCGAACACCTAGAACCGGGTGGTCAGACCGGCTCGACGCTGATGCCTCGCATATTCTCGGCCCAGGCAGCTGCAATCGCTGAGGGGATGGAACATCGCACCTTCGTCATCGACGCGCTCTGCACCACGCACGTGAACCCGGTCGAACTCCCGGTTCCTAGAGATGCGAATGCCCAGCGGGACCGCATCGGACACATGAGATTGCAATGAATACCACGGGATCATTCGGAAAGGTTCCGGTCTTCCCGGCCCTGGATTCCCCAACCTTCTTTATAAAGGCCAGACGGCCCCTCATCATCGGGGCCGCAAGGAGAACCGACCACCGGGGAAGAATCGAATGTCAAGAGGTCTTGCAAGCGGACTGCTGATTAGGGAGGCAGCCGTTCCACTTACGTCATCCATCCTCTTGTGTTTGCTGTCGGCCATATCCCTGAACCAGGCATCAGCACTGCCTGCAGGTTTCCAGGAGTTCTACCTGCCGCTGCCTGCCGATCTGACCCAGGACGTCTTCCAATCAATCCACGGCTGGAACCAGCCCAGGGAACTCATGCACTACCTCGTCGCCGTCACGGCGAGCGGCGACAATACCGTCGTCTATTACGACCACTGGGAAGTCGACGGCTTGGAGGGCCCGGGGGCCGCTGGGTACGATGAGGTCGTCCATCTTAACAAGGGAGAAACCCACGTCTTTGAGAGCGCCAACATACCCTCCGACTTCCGCGGCGCAGCCACGTACTACGATGGGGGCGACAGGATCTACGTTGCCGGGGGCCTACTGCAGGTTGTTGTGTCAACATGGGCCGAGGCTCTGGGCACCGTCTTCACGGATGCGTGGGAGATCTACCCCGTCCAGGCGTGGGGCACCAGCTACGCCGTACCGGTGGGTCAGGATCTTGGGCAGTGGCCGCATAACTACGATGATTTCGATGCTGTATACATCCTGGTCATGTCTGCGACCGACGGAAACCAAGTCACCATCGACGGCGCCACGACAACCTTGAGCCGGGGGCAGAGCGTAGCTTACAGCGTCCCGAAGGCAGGCACCTGGGTGACCTCCACCCACCCAGTCCAGGTCCAGCTCGTGACCGGGCAGCCGGGCAGCGCCTACGAGATGCGGGGATATACCATCACTCCCTATGAGTACTGGGGTTCAAGCTACTACGCCGCCGTCCCGAGCTGGCCCCCAAGCTCTGACGGTAATCCCCTCACCGCCCACGCCCCCTACACCGATATCTTCCTCTACAACCCGAACCCCTTCTTGATCACCATAACCTGGCAGGACCTGTCGGGCTGCGGCACCATCTACCTGGAACCGGGTGAAACCAGATCCTTCCAAGCCTCGACCTGGCACCACGTTCCGACAAACTCCGGCGTCTACCTGAGCTCCTCACACAAGTTCTGGGGCATCGCCTCATGCGACACCGAATCATTCATCTGGGACTGGGGATACTCGCTCATACCGGAAGCGCTGCTGGGGACGGACAACTACGTCGGTTGGGCGCCGGGAACCCGCACGCTCAGCGACAACGGCTCCCCCGTGTACATAATGGCGACGAGCGATCATACGACCATCTTCATTGACTACTCGCCAAACGATGGCATCTTCGACAGGGTGATAAGCGACCTCGACAGGCTGCACACGATCGAGGTCTACGACCCGGACATGGACAATACGGGCATGCACATCGTCAGCACGGCACCGGTGGCGGTCGTCTGGGGCGAAAGCCCCATATCGGCAGGCGCGGGGGACCCGTACCTCGACATGGGGTATGCGTGTCTTCCGCTCCCGATCGAATGGGTAGACCTCGCGCTGGAAATCGACAAGTCAGCGGAGCCGGGCGTAATCCGCCCTGGCGAAGCGGCCAACTTCAGGATCATGATAAGGGTCCCGAGCTACGCGGGCTCTCCCGTGACGGGCATAGGCCTCGTCGACGCCCTTCCTTCCGGCTGGCTTTACCTTGCAGGCAGCGGATCTCCCACTGATCCAACTGTCACCGGGGATCCCGCCGACGGATGCGTCCTAGCTTGGGACCTTCAACGGGACCTTTGCCCGGGCCAGTCCCTGACGGTCACGTTCAAAGCCGTCGCCACCCCATCCGCGGACACAACCAAGCCGAACAGGAACGTTGCCACCGTAACGGGGCGGTCCCTGGGAGTGACGCTGGCGGCAGACGACGACGCTTTCGTCCAGGTCGTTGCCGCCCACAACCCAGCCATCCTCGTTACGAAGACTGGCCCGAGCACCGCCAGGATCGGAGACACGGTCACCTACACCATCACGGTCCAACACGACCCCTCATCCGA
>Ga0129301_1000601_pt1 | contig 19618 bp, 21 predicted proteins | sample ConPoolayeHmetaG_FD_94489 | JGI IMG/M metagenome (GOLD analysis project Ga0129301, IMG submission 94489) | Hot spring microbial mat communities from California, USA to study Microbial Dark Matter (Phase II) - Cone Pool mat layer H metaG ...
GGCGAGCTCTCCTTAGATGGTTCTTTAAGACATACAAAAGGAATTTTTTTAGTAGCAGATTTTGCTGTTAAGACTGGTTTTGAGAGAATTTTTGTTCCTCGGCTTTCTGCGGCCGAGGCAGCCTGTTTCCAAAATTTAGAAGTATTTCCAGTTAATTCTTTGTCTGAATTAATTTCTTATCTTTTGGGGCTTAGACAATTAAAATCTCTTAAAAAGCTTGATCTAACTTCTCTTATTTTAAATTCTGATTCAGAATTTGATATGGCGCAAATTGTTGGTCAGTATCAAGCCAAAAGAGCATTGGAGATTGCTGCGGCTGGCGGACATAATGTGTTTATGATAGGTAGCCCTGGTTCGGGAAAAACAATGTTGGCGAGAGCTTTACCGGGGATTATGCCTGTTTTAACCGAAGCAGAAGCAATAGAAGTTACTAGAATTTACTCGGTAACAGGCAACATTGGACCAGGAGAATCCATTGTTAGAAGACGGCCTTTTCGGGCTCCCCATCATACTATTAGCCGGGTCGGGTTAGTTGGTGGAGGCAGCAAACTACAGCCGGGTGAAGTAAGTTTAGCCCATCGAGGGACTCTATTTCTGGATGAACTCCCAGAATTTCCTCGACATGTTCTAGAAGCTTTACGCCAACCTTTAGAAGATGGCTATATTAGTATCTCTAGAGCAGCAGGGAGAGCAATTTTTCCTTCTCAATTCGTTTTGGTGGCTGCTTCTAATCCTTGCCCTTGTGGTTACTTAGGCCATCCAATTCAACATTGTCGTTGCCTTCCTGGACAAATTGCTAACTATCGGAAACGGCTTTCTGGCCCAATTATGGACAGGATTGATATCCATCTTAATATTCCTCCAGTAGAAATAGAAAAATTAACCACCAGTCTTTCGGCAGAGGAAGGGGAATCTTCGGCCAAAATAAGACAAAGAGTTGAACAGGCAAGAAGGATTCAAAGGATAAGATTTGCCAAACTAGGGATAAATCTTCGTTCAAATAGCGAGATGAGGATTAAAGAGATTAAAACAATTTGTAAGCTCCACTCCGAAAGTCTTAAATTACTCAATCAGGCAGCAGAAAAGCTTGGTTTTTCTGCCCGAACTTATTTTAAAATAATTAAAATCGCCCAGACAATTGCTGATCTTGCTGGTGAGGAGCAAATAACTCCTCCGATTATTGCTGAGGCACTTCAATACCGAGCCGGCCAAATAGATATTTTATAAATTGAAATTATATTTGACCTTAGCTTTAGTTCTGGTATAATCTGATTAAGTTATGACAAAAAGAAGAAAAACAAAAAAAGAGAAAATTATTGCTTCTTTAAGAAGACAGATTAGATTCCAAAGAAATCAGGCTGTTTTTTCTTCTCAAGATAGGAAAGAACCCATTACTCCTTTGATTGAAAAAGAAAGCAAAATTTCAAGTTCTGAATTAGAGCAAAAAATTGAATTTAATTTTTGGTCTAATGAACAGATTTCCCAAACAAAAAAAGATTTATTAAAAAGTTTATTTTTTTCTTTAATTGCAATTATTTTTGAATTTGTGTTATATTGGAGATTATCTTGACAATTTAAATTTCCCTGCCTGAAAGGAGGTGAATTTAAAAAATGGAATTTTACTGCGTCAAATGTCGGACAAAGAAAGATGTTGGCGATAAGTACGAAAGGGTGACCTTAAAGAATGGAAGAAAAGCAGCTCGAGCAGTTTGTCCTACTTGTGGAACGAGAATGTTTAAGATTGTTTCTGCCTGAGATAAATTCTAAGAAAGCCGCTTAAATAAGATAGTTTGCGATTAGAAGGCGGCTTTCTTTTTTAGATCTAAAATTTATCATTGACCGAATGCTTTTAGGAAGTTACAATTAGAAAATGGAACAGGGTATAACAAACCAGATAGGAATTATCTTAATAGGAGGATTTTCTTCAATTTGGTTGTTTATTTTGACGATTTATTTTATTAAAATAAGCAAGCATTATAAAAAATTAACTAATGTTTCACCAGGTGCGTTGGATCAGGTGTTAGAAAAAATACTTAAGGAAATGAAGCTCAATGCCGACCAAATTAAGTTAATTGAAAAGAAATACCAGGAGATGACAAAGGAACAGAAGCGAGCAATCAGTTGTTTCAGTTTAGTCAAATTTAATCCTTTTGGCGAAGTTGGTGGCAAACAAAGTTTTGCCGCTGCTTTACTTGATAAGACCGGAGCAGGAATTATTTTGACTGCTTTTCACAATCGTGATTCCACCCGGATTTATGCCAAAATGGTGAAAGGAAACAAATCCGGAGAATCAGAACTATCCGAAGAAGAAAAATTAGCAATTAAACAGGCTTTAAGGAGGTAAAAAATGATTTCAAGATTGAAAAATATTTTACCTTTCTTGGGTATTTATTTTTTAGTTTGCGGCATTTCTTTTGTTGGCTTTTCATGGGCAATGAGTAAAGAGCGAAAAATAATTTCTCCGGTTGAAGAACCCCAGGAAGTTCCAGCCGGTGGTCTGGCGATGCTTTTTTCTGGTCCCAAAGACCAAGAGTGTCCGATTAATGGAGAGATGTTCACCAAAGAACAAGCCACTATTTGGGAGAAGAACAGACCTTTATTGGTAATGATTGAAAATCATAAAGATTCTCGGCCGCAATCAGGTTTGTCTAGAGCAGATGTGGTTTATGAAGCGATAGCAGAAGGAGGGATTACTAGATTGATGGGAGTTTATTATTGTCGGGCAGCAGCCCCAGTAGAGAGGAAATATGATGTTGGTCCAGTCCGTTCAGCCAGAACATATTTTCTTGATTGGGCTTCAGAATACTCCCAATATCCCCTATATAATCATGTCGGTGGGGCAAATTGTAGTCCAGTTTCGCCTGGTGGACCTTGTACTACTGATACCCGGGTGAGAGCTTTAGAGCAGATCGAGCAATATGGTTGGTTGGACCCTAACCATCATTCTGATATGAATCAGTTTGCTTTAGATTATAAATATTGTCGCCGGGAGCCAGAAAGAACCGGAGAGACCAAAGCAACGGAGCATACTGTTTACTGTGATACCAGTTCTTTATGGAGATTAGCCGAAGAGAGAAATCTTGCTGGTTGGGACAAAGATTTTTTTAAACCTTGGCAGTTCAAAGATGATTTAGCAAAAACAGAAAGAGGTACAGTTGATAATATTAGTTTTGATTTTTGGCAGGGGTATAAAGATTATAGTGTTATTTGGAAATACAATTTAGAAACTAACAGCTATTTAAGAGAAAATGGCGGAGAATCGCATTTTGATTTTCTGACCCAAAAACAGATAGAAGCAAAAGTGATTGTTATTCAATTTACTAAAGAAACTGGACCAGTAGATTCTCATAAGCATATGCTTTATGGAACTGTCGGTAGTGGTAAAGCGTTGATTTTTCAAGATGGAAAAGTAATTTCAGGAATTTGGGAAAAGGCTAGCCGAACAAAAAGGACGGTGTTCAAAGATGCTCAAGGAAGAGAAGTTAAATTCAATCGCGGTCAAATTTGGATAGAAGTTCTGCCCTTAGGAAATAAAGTTGATTATGAATCCTAAAAAGTCATTTAAGGGTTTAATTATTTCTCGAGCAAGATTAAGATTGCTAAAGGAATTTTTTAGCTTTCCTAGGGAAGCTTTTTATATTCGGGAGTTAGCAAGAAGAACTAAGGAAAAAATTAATTCTATCAAAAGAGAGTTAGTCAATTTAGAAGAGAGTGGTATTTTAGTTTCTGAGAGGCGAGGAAATAGAATCTTTTATTCCCCCAATAGAAATCACCCGTTTTTTTACCCCCTTTTAGTAATGATAGCAAAAACCTTTGGTTTGGGATTGGAGCTTGAGAAACAAAAAGCCCGTTTGGGGAAAATTAAATTAGTATTTTTTTCTAATCGATTTTTAAAATGGGAGAGTAATGCCAATGAGGTTGATATTTTGATTGTTGGACGAGTAGTTCTACCCGAGATTGGAGTTTTGATAGTTAAAGAGGAAGAAAAACGAGGTCGGGAGATAAATTATGCTGTGATGGATTGGGACGAATTTAAACTGAGAGTTACCAATAAAGACCCTTTTATTATTGAATTTTTAATTAAAAGTCCGGCGGTAATAATTGGTAACGAAGAGGATATTTTTAGTATTTGATTTTAATAAAAAATGAAGAGAAAAGTAATCAAGACTGGTCACAGTTTAGCAGTGACAATTCCTAACCAATTAGTTGATAATTGGGGAATAGGAGCAGGAGAAGAGGTTTTGGTGAATTTTAGTAACAAAAAACAAAAAATTATTTATACATTTACTAGTAGACCAAAACAAATGGGTCTTTTTAATGATCTAAAACGAAAGAACAAAAAATGAGAACAAAGCGTCTTTTTTGGTTAATTATAATACTGAGTCTATTGGGAATTTGTATAGATTTGCCTAAATTTTTTGAACAGGAGATCAATTTTTTGGGTTACAGACAGAAAATATCATTCCATCGACCTGATATCAACCTTACTTTTGGTCCTTTAAAAATTACTAAAAAACTCGAACTTAGAAAAGGATTGGATTTAGCCGGCGGAGTCCATTTGGCTTTTGATGCTAAAACAGAACAAACTCCTCCTGAAAGCAGGAATGAGGCCTTAGCTTCTTTAGAAGAAAATATTAGACGTAGAGTTGACATTTATGGTTTAGGAGAAATTTCTATAAGGACTATTAAATCAGTTTCTGAGGTAAGATTGATCGTCGAAATTCCTGGCGAGATTGATCCCCAACAAGCGATCTCTTTAATAGGACAGACTGCTCAGCTTGTTTTCAGGCTCGAAAAAGAATTACCTCCCGAAGCAACAGAATCAGCGACAATTTATGATTTTTATTCGCAGGAAACAGGATTAACTGGTGCTTATTTAAAACGAGCTTTAGTAGATTTTGATAAAAATACTGGTAAACCTCAAATAGCGGTAACTTTTAATGAGGAGGGGAGTAAAAGATTTGCCGAAATTACCAAAAATAATGTTGGGAAGAGATTGGCAATTTTTCTGGACCAATTTTTATTGATGGCGCCCCAAATTAAAGAACCAATTCTTAATGGAAATGCTGTAATTAGTGGCGATTTTGATCTGAAGACAGTTAAACAAATAGTTAGCCAGTTGAATGCCGGGGCCTTACCAATTCCACTCCAATTAGTAGAACAATCAAGGATTAGTCCCACATTAGGAGAAAGTTCTTTGAAAAAAGGTTTTTTTGCTGGTTTGATTGGGGTAGGTATTGAGGCTGTTTTTATGATTTTAATCTATAAATGGTTGGGATTTTTAGCTATTTTGGGACTGATTGTTTATGGTATTTGGACCTTAGCTCTTTATAAATTGATACCAGTAACTTTAACGATGCCAGGAGTAGCAGGATTTTTGCTTTCTTTGGGGATGGCTGTTGATTCTAATATCTTGATTTTTGAGAGAATGAAAGAAGAGATAAGAAGTGGTAAACCTTGGCGAACAGCAATGGAATTAGGATTTGGAAGAGCTTGGGACTCGATTCGAGATGCAAATATATGCACCTTAATTACTTGTTTCGTTTTGCTTAACCCTCTTGATTGGCCATTTTTAAATACAGCTGGAATGGTGAGAGGGTTTGCAATTACGCTTGGCTTGGGAGTCATTCTGGAACTATTTACTAGTATTGTTGTGGTAAGAACTATAATGAGAGTTCTTTATAGAAGAAAGGATTAAAATGAGATTTATGAAATTTAAATGGCTTTATTTTTTGATTTCTAGTCTGATCATTGTTCCTGGTTTTTTTTCTCTGATTAAATGGGGACTACGGCCTTCTATAGATTTTAGAGGAGGATCTGTTTTAGAGGTGAAATTTGAAAAAGAGATTAATTCTTCCGAGTTAGAAAAAGTTATTGAGGAAAAACTTGTAGGTGGACAAGTGATTAGAATGGGAAAAGAGAATCGATTCTCTCTCAGAAGTAGCGAGATTTCCAATGACGAGAAAATAGCTTTTTTACAACTTCTAAAAGAAAAATTTGGTCCAGTTGAAGAAATACAATTTGCTAGTTTAGGGCCAGCCTTAGGGAAAGAGTTGTTAATAAAAACTTTTGTGGGAATCCTAATTGCCACTTTGGGGATATTAATTTATGTCTCTTTGAGATTTAAAGAAAAAAGTTTTGGGATTTGTGCTATTTTGGCAATGTTACATGATTCATTAGTTTTATTGGGGGTTTTTAGTCTTTTAGGATATTTTGCCCAAATCGAAGTTGATAGTCTTTTTGTCACTGCAGTTTTGACTGCTCTTGCTTTTTCTGTTCATGATACCGTGGTAGTTTATGACCGCATCCGAGAGCTTTCTCGTCTTTATCCAAAACTGAATTTTTCTCAATTAGCAGATAGAGCAGTTTTACAAACTTTGAGTCGTTCTATTAATAATTCAATGACGATAATTTTTGTTCTATTAGCTTTGTTTTTATTAGGCGGTGAGACAATTAGATGGTTTAGTTTTGCTCTTTTAATAGGAGCAATTAGTGGTACCTATTCTTCTACTTTTGTTGCCGTACCGCTGTTGGTCATTTGGCGAGAGAAATTGAACTTATAGAAATGACGTCCTCCTCGCCCGTGGAAGGGCATAAGTTTCGCAGGCGCAAAAATAAGATTAAAACTTTTAAATTTTTTTAGCAATTTGAGGAATTCGGGCAAGAAGATACTCACGAGTATTTTTTTCTTTATTCTCTTCAACTTCATTAAAAATGATTTTTAGTACCTTACCAACTTTGGGACCAGGAGGAATTTTTAGAACATTCATTACATCATAACCATCAATTTTTAAGTCTTTAAGAGAAAGTGGTTGTTTCTGAACCCCCGCTAATCTTTTTTTGAATAACTCTAATCGCCAAGAGGTTTTTTTCGCTCCTCCACCAAGTCTATCGCCAATTCTTAAGTCAAGAATATCCTTAAGATTTTCTTTACCAACTTTACGAATAAATCTTTTGATTGCTTTATCGGTTTGTCTCTCGTCAACAGTGAATTGATGCCAACGAATTAATTTCCAAAGTTTTTCTATTTCTTTCTTGCTTAGTTTTAACCTAAAAGCAATTTTTTTGGCAATTTGAGCACCGACCACTTCATGATTGTGAAAAGTTCTTTTTTCGCCTTTTCCTTTAGCGACTAAAGGTTTTCCGATATCATGGAGCAAGGTCGCAAATCTTACGAGAGGATCTTTTGATGGACAGTACCTTAAAGATTCAATTGAATGGGTCCAAACATCGTAAATATGATGTTTGGCTTGATGTAGTCCATATCCTTTTTCTAATTCAGGAATGATGAATTTTAAAAGGCCACTATTGCGTAAGAAAATAAATCCTTCTGCTGCAAACGGACTGGATAAGATCTTGAGAAGTTCATCACGGATTCTTTCAGCAGAAATATTTTTTATTAGAGAGACATTTTCTTGGATAGCTTTAAAAGTATTTTCTTCGATGATAAATCCTAGTTGAGAGGATATTCGGATTGCTCTAAGCATTCTTAAAGCATCTTCGTTGAATCTTTGTTGAGGATTACCAACTGCTCGAATCAATTTATTCTTGAGGTCTTTTTTACCCTCAAATGGATCGATCATTGCAAAAAGATAATCGATCTTTTCCTGCCGCTTTTCCACGAGTGGGAAAGAAGCTATTTCTTTAATTGGTTTTAGGGCGATTGCATCAATAGTAAAATCGCGTCTGGCAAGATCTTCTTCGATTGTTTTTCCCCAAATTATCTTGTCAGGATGGCGTCTATCTGAATAGCCCTTTTCCGATCTAAAAGTGGTGATTTCTATCTTGTTTTTAGGATAAATTATTGTTACCGTCCCAAATTTATTATTATAAAAACTATTTTTAGGAAAAAGTTTTAATATTTTTTTGGGGATAGCATTAGTAGTAAAATCCCAATCTTGGACTGGTTTTTTTTGGATAAGATCCCGAACCGCCCCACCAACAAGGTAAATCTGATAATTAGCGTTTTTAAATTTATGAAAAATGAGACTAATATATTTGGGGATCAAAAAACTAGCTTTTTGATTAATCATTTTATTCTAAATTATCTTATGATAAGATCAATTTATCTAATTATAACACCCAAATATGAACTATCACTGGCAACTGTTGGCAAAATTTACTCTCGATAAAAATAATTACAAAAATAAATTAATTTCAATTTTGTTAAAAAATCGCCATATTACCGGCAAAGAAGCCAAAATATTTATAAATCCTCCTCATCCGAATAAAATTTCTTTAAAAGAATTAGGTGTTTCTCAAGAAGGAGTAGAAAAAAGCAAAAAAAGGATTATTCAGGCAAGAGAGAATAAAGATCAAGTAATTGTTTATGGAGATTATGATGCAGATGGACTTTGTTCAACTGCAATTGTTTGGGAGACACTTTATCAAAATGGTTTAAAAATTTTACCTTTCATTCCCGATAGAATTAAAGATGGTTATGGTTTAAAACCTCAAAAGGTTAAAGAACTCAAGGATAAATTACCAGATTTGAGGTTGATTATTACTGTAGATAATGGCATTACTGCTTTTCAAGGGGTAGAACAGGCAAAGGAACTAGGGATTGACGTGATTACTATCGATCATCATCTAAAACTTCAAGATAAATATCCTCAAGCCTATGCTTTAATTCATTCCCCTTTGGTATCGGCAACAGGTTTAGCCTGGCTTTGGTCACGTTTTTGGGGTATTCCTGATTTGGGCCTAGCGGCATTAGCGACAATTGCTGATGTGATGCCTCTAGTTGGCGCAAACAGGTCATTTGTTAAGTATGGTTTGCCAATATTACAAAAGACGCGACGAGTAGGTATAAGGCATCTTTTTCAGGAAGCAGGTATCGAAAAAAAAGTAATTGATGTTTTTCAAGTAGCTTTTATGCTGGCTCCAAGACTTAATGCCTTAGGCAGAGTGGCAGATCCTTTAGATGGATTACGTCTAATTTGTACTAAAAGATTAGAAAAAGGAATAGACTTGGCGAAATTAGCTAATAAGATCAATTCTCAAAGGCAACAGATGGTTGAAGATGGGATATTTTTAGCAAAAGAATTGATAGGTAAAAAATTAAATCCTATATTGATCGTTGAGAATGAAACTTATCATAAAGGGATTATTGGCCTTATCGCTTCGAAATTGACTGAGGAATTTTATCGACCAAGTTTAGTCATAAGAAAAGAAAAAGAATTAAGCTATGGTTCGGCTAGATCTATTGACGGCATTGATATAATTTCTTTATTGAAAAAAGTAGGAAAATTTATGGAAGAATTAGGCGGCCATCAAAAAGCAGCCGGATTTACCTTGAAGACAAAATATTTGCCCAAAATAAAAGAAAGATTGCTTAAGATCGCCCAAAAGGAAATTCCTGACAATTTGCTGACTCCCACAAGGGTTGTAGATTGCGAGGTTAAGCTTTCTTCCCTTAATTTAGATTTCTACAATTTAGTTTCCAAAATATCACCTTTTGGGGAAGGCAATCCGGAACCAGTATTTTTAGCCCGCAATTTAAGAGTTTTGTCGTTAACGACTGTAGGTAAAGAAGGTAATCACCTGAAGTTAACGGTTGATGATCCAGCAACTCCTCTAGTTGAAAGAATACCTGCCCAAGCGATTGGATTTCAACTAGGAGAATTAGCCTCAAGAATTCTGCCAGGAGACTTTGTTGATCTTTTATTTTCTCTTACCCTTGACTGCTGGAATGGGAGACAGAGTTTATCCCTAAAAATCAAGGATTTAAAAATAAGTAGTCAAATGATAAAATAATTTACCTTTATGAAAAGTACTTGGGTTACCGATACCTTAAATAAAATTGGCAAAAGAGTTTGTCTTTTTGGTTGGGTTAATGCCAAAAGAGATCATGGCAAAGTTGTTTTTGTAGATCTAAGAGATAGAAGCGGTGTAGTTCAATTAGTTGGCTTTGAAAATCTGAAAAACCTATCTAATGAAGATGTAATTGAGGTTGAAGGTATTGTTAGAGAAAGAGAGAAGAAATTTTTTAACGAAAAAATTGCCACTGGCAAAATAGAGGTTGCAGTAGAAAAGGTAAAAATTTTATCAAATGCTCAACCTTTACCTTTTGACATCTATGGCAGAGGTTATCAGCTTGATGAAAATAGCCGGCTAAAATACCGCTATTTAGATTTAAGACGACCACGACTTAAAAATAACCTTTTTTTGCGTCATCAGCTATTGCAACTTTTTAGAAGCGTTTTGTCCAAACGGGGTTTTTGGGAAGTAGAGACTCCTTATATGAGTAAAGCTACACCGGAAGGAGCAAGAGATTTTTTGGTTCCTTCTAGATTGCAACCAGGATGTTTTTATGCCCTACCTCAGTCACCTCAACAATATAAGCAATTATTAATGGTGGCAGGAATAGAAAGATATTTTCAGATTGCTCGTTGTTTTAGAGACGAAGATCTAAGATCAGATCGACAATTTGAATTTGTTCAGGTAGATATTGAGATGTCGTTTGTTTCTCGAGAAGATGTTTTAAAAATAGTTGAGGAAGTAATAACTGAAGTTTTTGAGATGATTGACAAAAAAATTTGCCAAAAACCTTTTCCGAGAATTGCTTATCAAGAGGCAATCAAAAAATATGGGGTTGATAAATTTGATATAAGAGGCAAAAAAGATCCTGATATATTAGGTTTTGCTTGGGTGATAGATTTTCCTTTGTTTGAAAAGACAGAGACGAGAAATCTTGCGCCTGTGCATCATCCTTTTACCTCTCCCAACCCTGAAGACCTTAATTTTTTAGATAAAGATCCTTTAAGAGTACGATCTTGGCAATATGATTTAGTTTGTAATGGTTGGGAAGTTGGCGGAGGGAGCATTAGAATTACTGATCCCAAAGTTCAGGAGAAAGTATTTTCGATTTTAGGTCATAGCAAAAAAGAAATTGCGGAAAAATTTGGTCATTTATTAGAGGCATTTAAATTTGGAGTACCTCCCCACGGAGGAATTGCTTTGGGTTTTGATAGATTGGTAGCTCTTGCTGCCAAAGAAGAGAGTATTAGGGAAGTGATTGCTTTTCCGATGACTTCCGGAGGAAGGACAGCGGTAATGGAGGCACCTTCATCGGTCCCAGAAGAGCAATTAGAAGAATTGGGAATTAAGACAATAAGATCTCCCCGGTCCATTAAAAGGAGGAGGTTACTTATCCCCGGTCATGAAAGGTAAGGTATTCGTAGCGGGGTTATTTTAAGGCATGAAAATAAAAAAGAATAAGAAAGATGACCAATGAAGGGAAAGAATTTTTGGTTATGGTTAATAATAACGATTGCTCTTTTACTTATTTTGTTTTGGCAGTTTCAAAAAAACTGGTTTTTGATTCCATTTTTAAAGCCGCCTGCTGTTTTAAATTTTTCTCCTTATCCTTTAGCAAAACAAAATTCGATGCCAGATCTAAGTCAAATTTCAGCCAAGTCTTTTGTAGTTATAGATTATGATTCAGGCCAGGTTTTATTAGCAAGAAATCCAAATCAGCGCTTACTTCCTGCTTCTTTAACTAAAATGATGACTGCTTTAATAGCATTGGAGTCTTTTTCTCTTGACGAATGGTTATCCGTGGAGAATGAATATAAGATAGGGAAAACAATGGGATTAAAGCCAGGTGGAATGATAAAAGTTCGTGATTTAATTTATGGATTATTAATCCATTCTGCTAATGATGCTGCTTGGGTTCTGGCTGATAATTATAATAAGAAGAATTCAAATAATTTTATTCAAAGAATGAATGAAAAAGCCAAAGAAATTGGCTTACAACAAACAAATTTTGTTAATTTCGATGGGGAAGACGATGAAGGCCATTATTCAACTGCTCTAGATTTAGCCAAATTAACAAGGATTTTTCTGAAAAATGATTTTTTGGCCAATGCAGTTCAGATTAAAAATTTAACTGTTTATGACAGTTTGAATAATGCTTATTTTTTAGAAACTACAAATAAACTATTAGAGGCTGGTTTTGAAGGAGTCAAAACTGGTTGGACTGATCAGGCAAGAGAGTGTTTTGCCGGATTTTTTTCTCAAAATGGCAAAAAACTAATTACAATAGTTTTAGGCAGTCAGGATAGATTTCACGATACTCAAAATTTATTGGACCAGGTAATGGAGCATTTCTTTTGGATAGATTATTCAGAGAGAAATTCAGGAGAGACTGCTTCAACATAGCCTACAAATTCATTATCTCCTTCAAAAACATAAATTGGTTTTAAGAATTCGAATGGATAATCAGGGTCCAAATAGGCAAGATAAATTTTTCTGATAGCTATCTTTTGTTCTGGGAGGAAGCGATCACTAATTTTAGCTAAGTGGTAGTGGCCATTCTGAAGTTCTTCCCAAGCTTGCGAAATTGATCTTAAAGGATAGGTTGAAAACTTTTCTTTATCTATTTGAAAATAAATAAATTTAGCCTTGACGATTTCTTTACTTCCTTCTCCAGATACCCAAACTGAAATATTGGAATCGTTTAATGATGGGGGTAAAATAGGTACATTCTCTTCAAGATTATTTTTAAAAAAATCCACTTTAGCTAAATTTGCTTCTGAGATTGAGGGAGCCTTTAAAAGTTGAGTAGCGGTGAGCTGGTAAAGAGTGATTTTTCCTTCTGGATTCAGATCGTCCTTTTTCATTCCTATTCTTTGCAAAAAACCTAATGCTTTTTGGGTGATTTGGTTAACATTGGGCGGTAAATTTTGATTAATAATTGTTTGATCGGTTTGAAAAGGATATTCATATTCTAAATTCTGGGTGAGGGGATTAATGGTCAGTCGGCTGTTATCTAAAGGGTTTTTGTAGAAAAAGAGATCTTCTTTAATTTTTTCGGGTTGGCTGATAAATCCTAATCTTGTAGCGATTGATTGCATTTCTTCAAAAGCAAGAATTTTAGATTTTCTTGGAAGAATAAAATAGACTTTTGCTTGATTTGGTAGCTCTGGTAATTGATTGGTCACTGTTTCCAAAGAAAATTTATCCGGTTTTTTCTTCGGTTCTTGAAATTTAAATTTAGGCAGCGTTCCAAATAAAGTATCTGGAGGAGGAGGGGGAGGAGGATGACTTTTTTTCCATTGATTAGATAAAATCCTGAAGCTAAAGCCGCCTATAAGAAGAAAAATAATTAAAATACCACTAATTTTAATTATTTTTCTCGTCCAATAGGCAACCTCGGTAAGAGTAGTTTGTTTATTATTCATTCTTAGGTTCAGTATATCAATCTGGTATGATAAAATTCAATAAGATGAATAATGTTAGAGTAAGGTTCGCTCCAAGTCCGACTGGTATTCCTCATATAGGTAATATTAGATTGGCTCTTTTTGATTGGCTTTTTGCCAAAAAGAATAAAGGAAAATTTATTCTTCGAATAGAAGACACTGATAGGAAAAGGTTTGATCCTAATTCGCTTGAGGCAATTTTAGCAAGCTTAAGATTTTTGGGATTGAATTGGGACGAAGGACCTTATTTTCAGTCTCAAAGGATTAAACAATATAAAGAATTTGTTAACCAATTACTAGTCAAAAATTATGCTTATTATTGTTTCTGTTCAGAAGAAAGATTGGAGGAAATGAGGAAAAAACAGAGGGCGAAGGGATTAGCGCCAAAATATGATCGATTCTGTTTAGGACTGAGTAAAGCAACAATTAAACAAAAATTAGCAAAAGGCAATCCTTATGTAATTAGGTTGAAGATACCTGATGAGAGAGAGATTGAGTGGGATGACCTAATTCAGGGGAAAATAAAAATAAATACTGAAACAATTGATGATCAGATTTTAATTAAATCCGATGGATTTCCTACCTATCATTTGGCGGTAGTCGTTGATGATCATTTAATGCAGATAAGCCATGTTTTTCGTGGTGTTGAATGGATTTCTTCTACTCCAAAACATCTTATTTTGTTTGCTGCCTTTGGTTGGCAACCACCAAAAATTGGCCATTTTCCACTAGTTTTAGGCCCTGATAAAACAAAACTTTCCAAAAGACATGGGGCAAAATCAATTCTTGATTATAAAAATGCAGGTTATTTACCAGAGGCATTAATTAATTTTATAGCACTTTTAGGTTGGCACCCTAAAGATGATCAAGAAATTTTAACAGTTTCTGAATTGATCAAAAAATTTGATCTTAATGATGTTCAGAGACAAAATGCTATCTTCGATGAAAAAAGATTAAATTATTTGAACGGTTATTATATTAGACAAAAATCGAACAAAAAATTAGGACAACTTTTAGAAAAATTTATTCCTGAGTTTAATTTTGATCAAAGAATTTTAACAGCTGCTTTGGTGAAAGAAAGAATAAAAAATTTGTTAGAAGCCAGAGAATTAATTTCTTTTGTTTTCCAAGATGTAGATTATTCTCCTGAACTTCTTTTGCAAAAAGGTTTCACCAAAGATGAAGCCAAATTAATGTTAATAAAAGCAAAGCAGATTATTCAAAAACAAAAAAACTTAAATAATTCAGATATTTTGCAGAAACAGTTGCTCGATTTGATTAGAAAAAATAATTGGCAGACAGGTAATTTTTTTATGGTCTTTAGAATAGCAGTTACTGGTAAAACGATCACTCCGCCAATAGTCGAATCCTTAAGACTCCTTCCTAAAGAAAAAGTGATTGAAAGGCTAGATCAAGCGATTAAAAAACTGGCACTGGGAAATTTTAAATCCTAATTCGATATCTGCTAATTAATGTTTTTCCTGAATTGAGTTTAGCAGTAATTGTTAATCTCATATTCTTGATATTTTTATGATAAGTACAGACATTGTGGGAACAGGTGCCAAACAAAAGTTGTCTTGAAACAACATTGCCTTCTTTTGGGAAAACAGAACCAAAAACTCCTTGTTCAACTCCATTACTAAGATAAGTTAATTCATAAGTAATAGAATTACAAAGACTAATGTTAAAGAATTTGACATTTAAAGCAAGTTTGTCCCGTCTGAGACTGGGAGAGAAAGTCGGTCGAGTAGTAATAGCAATACCATTTTTTGTTTTCCAAATCCTTTTTTTTGCAGCGCTGATTTGTGGAGGGGAAACAGCAATTCCTAAAAGACAGATGAAGAAGAAAATTACTATTTTTCTCATTACTGTTTTTATGATATATTAATTCTAATGAAAAATAAAGTTTTAATTTTTGGCGGAGTAGTTTTAATCACAATTGGTATAATAGGATTTTTTATCATAAGGAACCAAAAACAAAATTTTACTCCAGCAACAAATCAACAAGATTTAGCTACTCCTACTCCTTCAGAAGTACTTCAAGAACTTGTTTGGAATGATCCGGGGGGATTTATTTTCAATTATCCCGCTGGGCTTAAAATCAATGATCATCCTAAAGATAATATCAACTATAGTAATTTAGAAATTACTGCTGAAGGAAAACAGGGAAAAATTTTAATTTTAGCTCGGGATAGCCAATATAAAAATTTGGAGGAATGGATTAAGGGAAATAAAGATTTTAAAGATAATTTAGTTTCAGAGGCAACATTGGGTGATAAATCCGCTAAAAAAATTGCTTTTTCTAATTCTGATAGGATAACCATTGGGATTATTGACGATGAGATTCTTTTTACCATAGAAGTGATACCGGAAGGCGAGATGTTTTGGCAGGATATTTTTGATCGGATTGTGACTTCATTTAAATTTTGGTACCCGAGTCCAGCTGATTCTGGGTCTTCTGGTGAGAGCGGAGAAATAATTGAAGAGGAGGAAATTATAGAATAAAGGCATAGTTATGGATTGGAAGCAGCGGTAATTAAGGGAGTTTTTAATTAAAAAATGGTATAATTCAAATGGGTATATAAAACTTTTCTTGATTGCTCTTCTTAAGATCTTCTTCATTATATTTGAGATATACCTTGATGGTTTGATGATGTTATAGTTTCAATGAGTAACAAAATACAACTTAAAAGTCAGAGTACCCAAGTTATTTTAGAAGCTGCTTTAGAAAAAGGAGTAAAAGTTGAGATTATTTCTAAACGGTTTCACCTTTTTAAAACTGATCTTTGAAGGAAAATCTTTATTTGTTAAAGGTACTGCTTTTCCGGTTAACCCCCAATCAGCCTGTTTTATTGCCAATAATAAATTTTTAACTAAAAGTGTTTTGCGGAGTTACAAGATTCCCATCCCACAAAGTTGGCTTATTAGAACTGCAAAAGAAGCAAAAAAAATAATTCTAAAAAAAGATTTGTTTCCTTGTGTTTTAAAACCAGTTAGAGGATCTCATGGGAATAAAGTTTTTGCCAATATTGAATCATTAGAGGAGTTTGATGAGGTTTTGCCGTTAGTTTTTGATACGCCAGGCAAGAAAGATATTTTGATTGAAAAATTTATTAAGGGGAAAGATTATCGTTTATTAGTTATTGGGGATAAAGCTTCCGCAGCAATGGAAAGAATTCCTGCCCATATTATTGGTGATGGATTGAGTAACATCCACCAGCTGATTAAAAAATTTAATCAAAACTGCCTTGTAGGGGAAAATTATGAAAAGCCTTTATGCAAAATAAGACTTGATGGAGAAATAAAAAGAAATTTGAAGAAACAAGATAAAAAATTAACCTATGTTCCACAAAAAAATGAAAAACTTTTTTTGCGGCAGAATGCCGACATCAGCACTGGGGGATCGGTAAAGATGTTACTGATGAAATACCATGAGTTAAAAGAAATTGCTATTAAAGCCGTTAAGGTTATTGGTATGGTAATAGCAGGGGTAGATATTATTTACGATCCCTTAGTAAATAAACCATATATATTAGAGTTGAACGATTGTCCTGGTATTGATATTCATCATTTTCCTGTTTTTGGTCAATCCAGAAAAGTAGCAAGTGATATTGTTGAATTTTTGTTTAAAAAGACTATTCATTAGTAGGTTTTTTTAAACTCTTCTGGTCAAATTTTCTTTTCAATTGTGCCTATATTCTTCTGTCTTGATTAAAAATAATTTCTTTTTAAATGTGCCCCGATTTTTGTTTTTGATTTTCTGTTGTTTTCTAATTTCTGATTGCTTCAACCCCAGTTCCAAACTCAAAGTATCAAGTAATTGATAAAGGTCAACAATTTCATTAATAATTTCCTTTTTAGTTTTTGCTTCAATTACTTCTCTTGCTTCTTCTAATATTTTCTTTTTGAGTTCTTTTAAAAATTTCTTTTTACCCAAAACTCGCCAATAAGGTTTCTTTCCATCTCTTTCAATGATCTGCAAAATCCTATCCCTGATTAATTTGTTATAAACTTTTACCTTTTTCTTTTTTAGATATTCTTTTATTAATTTAATATCCTCAAAATCTTTTGGTCTTGCCATTTTCTTTTTCCATTTTATAAGGTCTTCCAATTTTATAAATTTTAAATCATCGATGATATCTGCTTCAGCGATTACTTTTTTGATATTTCTGATTAATGAATAACTGGCTGGAATTAGTTCAATTTTCCCTAATTTAATAAATTTTTTCTTCTCATCATTTATTTCCTTTTTTGGATATTTTTTCAATAATTTTTGATATAAGTCATCAGTTACTACAACATCTAAATCATGGATTTCTCTAATTCCCCTTACCCCTAGGGGTCCGCTTCCATAAATCACATATTTTCCATCAGGTAATTTTAATTTCCTAAATTCAGCCAATAACCTTGGGAAATTATCATTCATAGATTTTTCATTTTCTTTTTAAACTCTTTGGCCGGCTCCTCGCTAATTTTTGCCACAATAATTTTCAAAAACCTCTTCCACTTTCCACTTTTGTTTAACATATTCTTTGGTCAATTTACTCTTTATATATATTTATAATATCAGCATTATCTAAATGGTCAACCACTGAAACGATCATTGCTTCTCGGCGGGATGAATGAGGCAAGAAAGAAACTGAATCAGCCAGGGAAACTTATATCCTTCCCCGGCCGGAGAGGCTTCATTTTCTTCTTTTTGGTGTCCATAAATTTTGCCACCAAAAAGAAGGCTTTTGTTTTTTAATTTCTTTAGCGATCTCTTTTGCTAACTTTGTAAACACCAATTTTTCTTGCTCACTTTCTCTTTTTCCTTTTAACCAACTTGTTGCTTCTTTGCATCCCTGAAATTCATATTCTTTCAAAAGCAAAATTTCATCCAATAAATCAGCATCTTTGGCAATCTTTGCCTCCAGTGTTTTCCTTTCTTGGTATTCTTTTGAAATTGCTAATAATTCTTTTGAATTTGGCAATTTTTCTAATTGTTCTTTTCTAATTTCTTCTTCAAAGACTTTTAGATACCTCTTATTGACCCAATTTTGATCTCCTGATCTTACTTCTTCAATATCGTGCAATAAACACATTTTTATTACTTTATTGGTATCGGCTTTTAATTCCCTTGCTAAGAAATAACCAATAAAGGTAGTTCTAAAAGAGTGGGAAGAGATGTTGTCGCTCTCGTCTTTAAAAAACAAAGTTTGTTGATGAGCTTTTAAGATTCTTCTTAATATCCCGATTTCATAAAAAAATGAGGTTAATTTTTTTGATTTGATTTTTTGCCATATTCTTAATTTCCTACCATTTCTTACTGGCTATTGTTAATTAACCTTGGCAGAACCGATTATTGAGTATCATATTGAATCTCAAGGATCAGGTTAAAATAGATAGAAAAATTTTTGTTCGCTTCCGCAATTAAGTTGCTCCCGAAAACCCCAACCTATCCACACTTCCTTACCAGTGGCATTAAAAAACTTTTTTCTTCTTCCGTAGCTTCTAAATACCTGTTTCCTTTATTTCCCATAATATTTTTTACCTTTTTCTTGGAGTAGACCTCGATCCGGATCGCTCTTAATTGGGTAAATCAAGCATAACCTTCTGGTGGTACTCCAAGTGGTTCATCTGGTGAAATGCCGGGTGTCTGTATTACAGGACAGACATTTTCCCAATTTTCCAGTCCTTCTATCTCGGGTACTACTTCAACTTTGCCAAAGTCATCGCCAATCTTAAGCATCATTTCTATCGGGCTTTTTATCCAGCAAAGATTAAGATTCTCAGCTTCAAATTTAAACTCGTAATTGCCACTTCCTAATGGCTTAATTTTTATCTCTATGGGTACACCAGCAATTGTTCCTTCATATTTCCATTCACTTTTTTCTGGTTTTTCGGGATGCTCAAACTATTTAAATGAACCTACCGGAATAGTTTTCTCAAAATTACCTATCTTTACTGTTACTGCTTCGTTTAAAGGATCTATCCCGTCGCTTTTTTGTCCAAGAGTAAAGCTCCCTTTAGCTTCAAGTTTATTTTCCGTAATTTCCGAACCAATTTCAGTTTCAACTTTGGCAGAAAAGGAAGAGAAAGAAGTTTCTGTTTGGGCCCTAACCAATGAGGTTTGAGAAAGAGGAATTGCTAGAAAAAGAAGGAGGATTATAAATTTAGTTAATAAGGTCACTTTTGTTTGATTTTTAATTGTTTCTTTCATAGTTTTACCTCCATATTTAAGTTATAAATTCGGCCTTTTTAAATTTTATCATTTTTAATTTAACGCCCGAAGTCAACAATTTCATATAATAAGTTTTAAACGCACCTATTTGAAACTTGCTTAAAAATTAACCTTTTTGTTAAAACTTTTTTTCATTTTATGATAAATACAAAAATTTGTAAATAGAGAAAGTAAATTTTTACAAGAGCGAGCC
>Ga0129301_1000603_pt1 | contig 19598 bp, 16 predicted proteins | sample ConPoolayeHmetaG_FD_94489 | JGI IMG/M metagenome (GOLD analysis project Ga0129301, IMG submission 94489) | Hot spring microbial mat communities from California, USA to study Microbial Dark Matter (Phase II) - Cone Pool mat layer H metaG ...
GAGATGTGAACTCTAAAGAGGTTAGAATGGCTGATTTCGAGGAAGCTATGAAGCATATTGGTCCTTCAATCACACCTGACATGGAGAAGTGGTACAAGAGTTTCATGGTGCAGGTTCGACAAGTGCAAAAACCAGCAACTCCAGTTGCCTAGGAGCAGATGCCCATATGACTAATAAGACTTGGAAGACGCGCTCCCCAGCTTTTATTTTGTTGGAGATTCTGAAGAAAAAAGGCGCCATGACAGAGGCTGAAATTTCTGAGGTGTTAAGTGAGGAGCTTGGAGACTTGGGTGCTAGGGACCTTAACGAGCTGCTTATGCGATTGGAGGTTAGTGGCAAGATTCGAACAACTTCTCTGGCTCGTGGAAAGAAGCGGGTTGAGCTTGTAGAATAGTTTTCAACCTTTTTAACGTGCAATTTTATGAAGCCTTCTTCGGATGTTATTGTTGTCGGAGGAGGCCCTTGCGGTTCGTTTACAGCTGCAAATCTTGCTGAGCACGGCATTGGCGTGTCGGTTTTTGAAGAACACAGCGAAATTGGAATCCCTTCTCACTGCGCTGGTCACTTTAGCATTAGCGGATTGAAACGCTTAGGATTGTATCCACTTCCAAAAGAAATAATTGAAAATACTTTTTGCGGAGCAGTTTTTCATTCTCCAAACGGAAAAAAGTTTTCCATTCGCTTTTCTTCTCCGCTGACGTGTGCTGTTAATCGGAAACTTTTTGACAAGCATATCGCCAAGATGGCTGAAGACGCCGGAGCAACATATTCTCTTAATTCGAGAGTTGACTCGCTCATTATTGAGAATAACTCGGTGAGAGGCGTTTTTGCAAACTGTGCTGGAAAGTCTGAAGGTTTTCGCTCGAAGATTGTGGTAGACGCTGAGGGAGTGTCTTCGATGCTTTTAAGGCAAGCTGGCTTGGCTCCGCCAGACAAGCACATGCTTGTTAATGCTGTTGAGGCAGAAGTTGAAAACGCTAAAGGCTTGGAGCATGACATGGTTGAAGTGTTCTTAGGAAACAAATTTGCTTCAGGACTTTATGCGTGGATCATTCCTAAAGGCGACGGCAGAGCTGGAGTTGGTTTAGGCTCGAAGTCTGGAAATCCGAAGAAGCTTCTTGAATGGTTCATGTTTAAGCATTCAGTAGCCTCTAGAAAATTGAACACTGCAAAGATTCTGAACATGACTTTTCATCCCATACCGCTTGGAGGCATGGTTCCAAAGGCTTATTGTAACGGATTTTTGGCTGTAGGCGACTGCGCTTCACTAGTCAAACCTACCACAGGCGGCGGTGTGATTCTTGGACTGAATTCTGCGAAGATTGCAGCGGAGATATGCCAAGAAGCTTTGCAGAAAAAAGATTTTTCCACAAACATTCTAAACACTTATCAAAAAAGATGCCAAAAGGCTTTAGGTTTTGATTTGGGGTTTATGCTCAGCGCCAGAAAACTGCTTAATTCCATGTCTGACGAAAAATTTGATGACGCAATAAGCTTCTGTTCCAAATTCAGTTTAGACAAGGCTCTCCAAAACATGCAAGACACAGATTTTCAAGGACGCTCAATTCTACACACTCTTCGAAACCCTCGTATGCCCGTTGCATTTCTCTATCTTCTTTTATCATGGCTTTTTGCAAATGCTTAAAATTAGAGCAACGGTAAGCTTCTGTGGAGAATAAGCAATGAGCGAGTTTCGTTACAAACTGGTTATTGTTTTTCGCTCTGATCTAAAATTAAGCAAGGGCAAGATTGCGGCTCAAGCGGGTCATGCTGCAGTTTCTGCTGCTGAAGAGGCTCGTAAGAGGCATAGGGAATGGTGGGAAGATTGGCTTTACGAAGGACAGCGGAAAATAGCGGTTAAAGTGAAAAGCGAAAAGGAGCTGAAGAAACTGGAAGAGCAGGCGAATGAGCTTGGATTGCCCTGCGCTTTAATTTTTGATAGAGGACTTACCGAGATTCCTCCCGACACGGTAACATGCCTAGGGATTGGTCCTGCTCCTTCTGAAAAAGTTGACAAGCTCACAGGTAAGCTTCCTCTCCTTTAAGCGAAAAAAAGGCGCAAAAAAGCTTGCTTGTTCCTAAAATTGAAAAACTTATCGGCATCGAAGTCTATGCTACACGCTCTTCTGGTATCGGCGGAGTAATTCGACAAAACATTGAAGATTTTGTAGTTGAAGAGCTACTTGCGGACGGCTCAAAAGCAACGATAGAGGCTCCTGCAAAAAGTGAAGCCTTAGGCGCTTCCAACATTAGAAACCGCTATCTGCTCTGTGTCCTCGTTAAACGAAATTGGGATACTTTTGCAGCAATAAAAGCAGTAGCAGACCAGCTTGGCATTGGCTTGAAGCAAATCTCCATCGCAGGCATAAAAGACGCAAAAGCTGTCACAGCCCAACACGTTACAATCGAAGAAACTACGCTTGAAGAGGTGGAAAAAGTCAAAATTAAAGATATAGCGCTTTATCCCGTTGGCTATGTTCGAAACAAGCTTTCATCCTTCTACCTCTTCGGCAACAGCTTCCACATCAACATAAGCTCAATAAACCACACTCCATCTACCATAAGAAAAAGAATCGCACAAACAGTTGAGGAACTTAAACAGATTGGCGGCATTCCAAACTTTTTCGGACACCAACGCTTCGGCACAACCCGCCCAATCACGCACCTTGTTGGAAAAGCAATCCTCAAAGAAAATTTCAAGAAAGCAGCAATGCTATTCTTAGCCAAACCAAGCCCACACGAGCATTCCGCATCGAGACAAGCACGAAAAGAATTACAAGCAACACAAAACTTCAAACAAGCACTGCAAAACTTTCCCAAACAACTTCGCTACGAACGAATAATGCTCAAACAACTAGCTGAAAAACCAAACGATTACATAGGCGCCTTCAAAAAACTACCAGTAAAACTTCAAGAGCTTTTCATTCAAGCCTACCAATCCTACCTCTTCAACAAATTCCTCAGCAAAAGAATAGCAAACGGACTACAATTGAACAAAGCCGAAATAGGAGACTACGTGGTAAGCTTACAACGTTCAGGCTTGCCAATGGTTACAATGTACAAAATCGCCAACACACAAACACTCAGCGAAATCAACAAAGCGATAAGTACTGGAAAGATGCGGTTAGCTATCCCACTCATAGGCTTCAAACAACCCGTCTCGCAAGGAGTTCAAGGAGAAACAGAAAAGCATATTCTAGAAGAAGAAGGAAACATCAAGCCAGAACACTTCAAAATCAAAACACTGCCAGAGCTAACCACGCGAGGAGAACTGCGAACCACCCTAACACCTCTAAACAACTTCACACTAAACGAAATTTCACAAGACCCAACCACACAAAAAAACAAGGCTAAAACAAGCTTCACACTCCATCGCGGCTCATACGCCACAACAGCACTAAGAGAAATAATGAAAACACGCAACCCAATAAAAGCAAAATTCTAGAACATTCTCGTTTAAACTAACATTTAACTCAACGCTTCAAGGTATATATCGGGGGATCTAGAGCCTCAGAAAGAGCAACAGAGCCAAACATTCATCGCCCAATTTTGTCTATATATCGTGGGATTAAAATCTGCTTTTCAGCCAAGGGGTACAAACTCATACACTAATTCCCCTCCCAGCGAAACCTTCGCAGCAAGCTTAACTTTCAAGCCAACTTTAATCTGGGAAAGCTTAAACCCGCTGACCCAAGCAAGCACCTTCACATTTTCCTTTAATCTGCCAATCGCTACAGTGTATGGCTTAAAAGCGCAGAACGAAGTTGGTCTAACTACCACATGCGTAAAAGTCTCAATTTCTGCCTCACTGCTAAGCTCAGTCCACTCCATCTCCGAACATAAACATTCTGGGCAATCTGCAGAAGGCGGAAAAAACAGCTTACCACATTTGTGGCACTTTGTAGCATACACTTTGCCTTGCTTTAAGCCCTCCCAAAATTTCAAAGTTTTGCTGATAGGAATTTCTTCTACAATCGTTATCGGCTTAGACTTTATTGAAGGCATAGACAATGAGCTCACTTTTATCATCTCCTCAAAATGGTAACATAACAGTAATGACCTGTTCCGCCGACGTTATGAGCCAAGCCAACATAATTCTTCAATGGCACTTGCCTGTTCTTCTCAACTGCTTCTTCCCTAAGCTGGTGCACCAGCTCATAAATCATGCTACAACCTGTTGCGCCAATTGGGTGGCCCTTAGCCTTCAAACCACCATCCATGTTGACGGGGATTTTTCCGCCAATTTCCGTTTGGCCTTCGCGCAAAAGCTTCACTGCTTCGCCTTTTCCGCAAAAGCCTAAATCTTCGTATGCCAAAAGCTCTGCAATTGTAAAGCAATCGTGAACCTCGGCAAAGTCTACCCGTTCTGGTGTAATTCTAGCCGCTTTGTATGCTCTTTGAGCTGCTGCTACGCTTGCATCTAAACTTAGAAAGTCAGAACGCTTGCTCAGATTAGCAGTTCCAGAAGAATAGCCGATTCCAGCAACCCAAATAGGCACATCAACCTTCAGCTCCTTAGCCTTCTCTTCAGAGGCAACAATAACCGCTGCTGCGCCGTCAGTCATAGGTGAGCAGTCATACAGCTTAAGCGGAGAAGCAATAACCATACTGTTTAGCACATCGTCAACGCTTATTTTGTTCTGGAGATGCGCAACTGGGTTCATAGCCGAATACTTATGAGCCTTAACAGCGACAAGCGCCAAATCTTCTTCCGTGGCTCCATACTTAGCCATGTACGCATTAGCATACAACGCATAATAGGCGGGAAATGTCAAGCCAAAATTGTGAAACTCCCAAAGATAGTAGCCAGCACGTCCAATCCACTCCATAGCCGTAGGAGTGTCAATCTGCCTCATCTTCTCCACGCCTAAAGCCATAGCAATATCGCAATGACCACATGCAACAGCAGAATAAGCAGCAAAAAACGCTGCGCTTCCACTCGCACAAGCAGCTTCAACACGCATCAACCCAGCTCCAGTCAAACCGCAATACTCACCAGTTACAACTGCTGGAAGAAGCTCCTCGTACCAAGCGCCAGCACCCGTAGAGCCTAAAGCAACAAATTGAACATCCTTCGCACTCAAGCAAGCATCTTCCAATGCTGGCTTAACAGCTTCAAAAGCTAGCTCGGAAATGTTAACATCACTTCTAATCCCAAACTTGGAATTACCAACACCAATAACTGCTACTTTGCGCATATCCACAGCATCCCCCTCAGATTATAAATGGTGAATATAAAATTTAAAGAAAAAGGGAGATTATCCGCCTATTTTCCTTTGAATTCTGCTTTTCGCTTCGAGAACAGTGCTTCAACGCCCTCTTTAAGGTCTTCAGTCGAAAAAGTCAAGCCCATCAAGCCGGCTTCGATGCGTAATCCCGCTTCCAATGGCACTTGCGAACCAAAGTTCAAAGCATTCTTCGCATACTTCATCGCAATAGGTGGACCTTCAGAAAGCTTCTGAGCCAAGGCTGCGGCTTCTTCTCTTAGCTTTTCAAAGTGCACAACCTTGTTCACCAAGCCGATTCGCAAAGCTTCATCAGCCTTTAGTCTAACACCTGGAATCATAATCATCTCTTTAGCCTTCGCCAAACCCACAAGCCTTACAAGCCTTTGGGTTCCACCCCAGCCTGGAATTAAGCCTAAAGAGATTTCTGGGCTTCCTAGCTCCGCATGTTCCGCTGCAATCCTGAAATCGCAAGCCATCGCTAGTTCTAAGCCTCCGCCAAGCGCAAAACCGTTAATCGCAGCTATAACTGGTTTAGACATTTCCTCAATTTTGCCGAACACCTTCTGTCCAGCGCGTGAAAATTCCTCAGCCTTCACAGGAGTTGCCTTTGGAAACATTGTGACGTCAGCGCCTGCGCTGAAGGCTCTGTCGCCGTCGCCCATGATTACAACGCATTTTATGCTTTGATCCTTCTCAGCAGTGTCCAAAGCATCAGCAAGTTCCTCCATCAGAACATCATTAAAAGCATTAAGTCTATGCGATCTATTGATGATTATCCACAAAATGCTTTGTTCTCGCTCTATTTTCACGGTTTCGTATGCTTTACTCAAATTAATTTTCACCTCTTATAAGCTAAGCATATGTGCCTATAATCTTTTTTCACAAAAAATGCACTGAGCTTGAAAGCCTGAAAAAAGAAAAAATGGGGAATTTTAGCATTTTCTTCTAAAACATTTGCTAGTTCAGATAGAATGCGCTTGCCGTGTTGCCGTCGTATTGTTGAGGCGTATCGCCGCCGCCATATGGGTAGACAGAGCGTGCATAGCTAAAGATAGATTCCATTGACTGGGCAGGATTAGCGCCATAATAGTTAATCCATGTGTACTCTAAGAAGTAGTAGGTCCATGCGCCATTTTTGACTGAAGATAAGTCGTAGCCGTAGCCGTTTGCCGTGCATGTTGTTGTCAAGTATACATTAGCCTTGTTAGGCATAGCCATTAGGTTGTCGCCGAAGCCTCCGCTGTAGCAGTGGTCGAGGAAGACGAAAATGCGGCTTGCAACAGCATCATCAAGAATCGCTGCAAGCTCCGTGTCGTATAGGTTGCCGTTTTCGCCGTTTTCTCCGCTACCCGAATCCCACATGCAAAGATAGGATGAGCCAGCGCCGTTGCCAGAACCGTGACCTGACGAGATAAAACATATTACATCGTCGCTGTCTGCGCTTTGCACCATGTTAATAAGCGCCTGCTTAACAGCGTATTCTGTCGCCTTTCCATCGTATTTCGGATAGTTGGCTGTGTGCCCGTCGCCGTAGACCCATATGAAGTCATAATGCATAGTATTATACAAGTGGTTGTACCAGTCAGTCGCATCTTCATCACAATAGGATAGATCGCTGATAGCCTTGTAATCGCTTATTCCCACGATAACAGCGTATTTCTTGACTCCTCCAACAGCGTTGACACTAAACGACACAGTGTCGATGGCGCTGTTTCCAGCGTTGTCCCATGCACGTACATCCACAACATGAGCACCATTTGAGACTCCAGTAAATGTGTGGCTTGTAGATGTTCCTTTGTTAATCCATGAACCTGTGTCAATTCTAGTCTCATAGTAACTGATTCCGCTTCCACTGTCTGAACCAGTCCACGTGACTGCCACAGTTGAGCTTGTTAGAACAGCGCCTTCAGCTGGAGAAGTTATCGTTATCGTTGGGGGTGTAGTGTCTGGAGCGCTTGGTGTAATGGTGACTGTGATCGTGTAGGTTCCTGAGCCTTTATAGGCGTAACAGCCGACCTTCCAAGTTCCAGTCGTTGCAGGAGGAATAACATTTATCCACTCGGGATTTGCGGAATAACCACTGTAGGCAGAGTTAGGAATATTTGTCTTGACTGAACGGTCGCTGTATGTCCATCCGCCAGTCCTGCGATTCAGGTTATCCCACATGGAAAAATCAAAATCTGCGCCGCTAGGCATCTGCAATGTCGCCTCTATCTTAGCGGTTCCACTGGGCACGCTGAACGAATGCCGTGTGCTGTCTCTTCCTTGACTAACTGTGCCCGTAAAGGTGGTTACCTCTCGCGCCTCTAACCGCTCTACTGCCTCGATCTCACTGATCTTGGCAATAGAAGAGCGTGCAGTTTCTTCAGGCGTTTTCATAGCATATGCAAATCGAACCGTTCCGAGAAGAATGCAGAGCAGCATTAAGCTTAGGATAAGAAGTCTTTTTGTGTTCATGCTTTTTCATCTCTCTCTTTGAGAGCTATACTCTCAATTGACGGACAGAAGTTGTGCTTAGGTTGTATATAAATTTTAACAATAAACAAAACCATTAGGAACACTGAAACATAATTTTTAGGAACAACCTAGTAAAAAACGATACACTGGCTAGTCAAAAAAGAGAAAATTAGAGAATAATAGGCGATTAAGCGATCTAGAATCTCCTCAACAGATACTTCAACACTGTAAGCTTCTGAATCTCTTTCGTTCCCTCGTAGATTTCCGTGATTTTAGCATCTCTATGATAGCGTTCAACACGGTATTCACCTAAATAGCCGTAACCGCCTAACACTTGTATAGCGAAATCTGTAACTTCCATCGCTACTTGCCCAGCATAGTACTTCGCCATCGCCGTAGCCATCGGGTCCAATTTTCCAACATCGACAAGCCATGCAGCGCGATAAGTAAGCCACCTTGCCGCTTCAATCTTCGTCATCGCTTCAGATAAACCGCAACCGATAAGCTCATGCTGAAGCAACGGCTGTCCAAAAGCTTCACGTTGTTTGGAGTATTTGAAAGCAATTTCCCAAGCGCCTTGAGCCATTCCAACAGCTTGAGCAGCTACACCTACTCGAGTCTTGTCGAAAAATTCCATCGAATGATGAAATCCTCTGTTAAGCTCTCCAACAATGTTTGCATCTGTAACTTTCACGTTATCGAAACGAACTTCACCAGTAACTGAGCAGCGAATGCCCATCTTGTTATGAAGCTTCGAGGTTTCAAGCCCCTGAGTTCCTTTGTCAACCACGAACAGCGTTTCGCCTCTGTATGTTGGTCTGATTTTGGTATCAGTCTGTGCCAGCACTACGAAGAAATCTGCTGTTGTAGCGTTGGTTATGAAAGTCTTAGTTCCGTTAATCCACCACTCATTCCCGTATTTTGTGGCTGTAGTCTCCATCTTTGTTATGTCGCTACCGCTGACGTTTGGCTCAGTGAAGCAAGCGGCACTCATCCATTCTCCTTTACAGATTTTTGGAAGATACTTCTCCTTCTGCTCCTTAGTGCCGAGAGCTGCAATTAATTCGCTGCCAAAGTTTCCGCTTGAAATAGCCACGCCTAACGAGGAATCGGCTCTGCACATTTCTTCAACAGCCAAGCAAGTTTCAAGCAGTCCACAGCCTTGCCCACCGTACTCCTGCGGAAAGATCAAGCTTGTGAAGCCAAGCTGTGCCGCCTTCTTGTAAAGCTCTAAAGGGTATTCTTCTTTCTTGTCAAGTTCCAAAGCCAGCTCAGGCTTAAACTCCTTTGCGCAGAATTCTTTAACAGCGTTTACTATTCCACACTGCTCTTCAGTCAACTCGAACTTCATCTCTAATAGAACCCCCTACCAGTCTTTTTACCAAGCCGACCTTTACCTACATAATCCTCAAGAACTGGGCACGGTTTATACATTTCCATCCCATACTTAGCGTAGAGCTCCTTCAACTTGTTAAGCACAACATCCAAGCCTATTTTATCCGCATACTCGCACGGACCTGAGGGCCAAAAAGTGCCGAGCTTCGTGCCTGTATCAATGTCTGCAGGAGTTGCCGCATCGTCATGAATTAGCCATGCCGCCTCGTTCACGGCAACAGCCCAGCTTCTTTCAACATCATAGCTCTCGAGCAAGTTGAATGGGATTCGTGGTCTACCCTTCGTCCAATCATAAAAGCCCACGCCTGTCTTCTGTCCAAATTTTTTCTCCTTTACAAGTGGTTCAATGACTTCAGCGCAAGGCTTGAAGCGCTCACCGTAGGCTTGGTACAGGATGATGCCAACTTCATAGGCGATGTCTAAGCCAACAAAATCGCTCAGCTCGAACCAGCCCATCGGAAAACCGCCAGTATATTTAACTGAAGAGTCGATTTCCTCTTTTGTCGCCTCCTTCCGCTGAAAAGCCCAATAAGCCTCATTGAACACCACTCCAAGAATACGGTTAACCACAAAACCGCGCACATCCTTACGCACAATTATCGGAGTCTTACCAAGCTTCTTCGCTAACTCTGCAAGCGTGGTTACAGTTTCCTGATTTGTATTTTCACCTTTTATCACTTCAACAAGCACCATGGAATGCGGTGGGTTAAAGAAATGCATGCCCGCAACTTTATCTGCGCGCTTGGTAGCTTGACCCATCTCCGTGATGCTTAAAGTTGAAGTGTTAGAAGCCAATATCGCATGAGGTGGAGCAACAGAATCAAGCGTAGCGAAAACTTTTTTCTTCAGCTCCATGTTTTCTGGAACAGCTTCGATGGCGAAGTCTATATCTTTCGCTGCCTGCTCATAGCTTGTCGTTGTGTGAACTCGCTGTAACGCTGCATCAGCATCCTCTCTTCTAACACGCTTCTTTTCAACAAACTTGTCTAAGCTCCACTTAATTTTTTCTAAAGCCTTCGCAAGCAACTCGTCGCTTATGTCTACCATTGAGACATCTATTCCAGACAAAGCCAAAAGTTCAGCAATGCCGTGACCCATAGCTCCAGAACCTATAACTGTTGCTTTCTTTATTCTTTCAGCTGACAATACGCTCAAGTCTCCTCTAACCATTAATGCTTGAGGCTAGAATGGTAATAAAACTTTTGAACGTAGGGTTCATGTTTTTTGTGAAAAGAAACAAAAGAAAAATGAGAATTTTATTGTTGTTTCATCAAGTAGCCAACAATCGTGTTCTTTTGAACTTCGGTTGTGCCTTCGTAGATTTCCGTTATCTTAGCGCATCTGTGATAGCGTTCAACATGATAATCAGCTAAGTAGCCATATCCGCCGAAAATCTGTATAGCGTCATCCGTGACTTCCATCGCCACGCGACCAGCATACGCTTTAGCCATGCTAGTAGCCACAGCGTTAGGCTTCTCCTTATCATACAGCCAAGCAGCCTTATACGTTAACAGCCTAGCGGATTCGATTTTGATAGCCATCTCGGCAAGCTTGTGACTGACACCTTGAAAGTTTATAATCGGCTGTCCAGACTGCTTGCGTGTTTTCGCATAAGCCAACGCTCTTTCAAAAGCGCCTTGGGCGATGCCTACTGCTTGTGCAGCAACAGTTATGCGGGTTCCGTCGAAAAGCTCCAGCGTGTAGTAAAAGCCTCTGTTCAAGTCGCCCACCAAGTTTGCTTCTGGTACTTTCAAGTCGCACATTGCAAGCGAGCCTGTAACGCACGGTCTTATGCCCATCTTGCCGTGAAGCTTTGTCGCTTCCAATCCTTCCATGCCTTTCTCAGCTAAGAACAAGCTTTGTCCACGATAGGATGGTTGAGCGTTTGGGTCTGTTTGGCAGAGAATTATGAATGTGTCGGCGATTGTGGCGTTTGTTATGAATTGTTTGTCGCCGTTGAGTACCCATTCGTTTCCTTGTTTGACGGCTGTAGAGTCCATGCGTGTGATGTCGCTTCCATGCTCAGGCTCAGAGAAGGCTGCTGCAGCTATTTTTTCTCCTTTCGCCAGCGGTGGAATATACTTGCTTTTTTGCTCCTCGTTGCCATGCTTTAGCAGCACGTCTGGAATCATCAAATTGCCCAGCGAGATGGCTACTCCTAGGCCGGGTTCTACTCTGCACAGTTCCTCAACTACAACACAGTCTTCTAAGATGCCTAAGCCTTGTCCGCCGTATTGTTCTGGGATTCGCATGCTAGTGAAGCCTAGTTGTGCGGCTTTCTTGTAGAGGCTCATTGGAAACTCTTCTTTCTGGTCGTATTCCAGTGCAAGTTCGGGTGTGAGTTCTTTTTCAGCGAATTCCTTTACAGCTCGTTTGATTTCCTGCTGTTCTGGGGTTAGTTTAAATTCCATGGTGTGCTTCTCCCTAGATGCTTATGCCTTTTGTGTTCGTAGTTCATTAATCTTGTTTTTCAAAGGTGGCACTATTTTGAATAGGTCTTCGGCTATTGCGTAGTCTGCGAAGCTGAAGATGGGAGCTTTGGGGTCTTTGTTTATGGCTATGATAAGTTCAGAGTTTTTCATGCCTAGTACATGCTGGAAGGCGCCGCTTATGCCTAGAGCTATGTAAAGTTTTGGCTTGACCGTTTTTCCTGAGGAGCCCACTTGTCTGTCTGTGGGAAGCCAGCCTTTATCCACTATAGGTCTTGAGCAGGCAAGAACAGCGTTTATTGATTTTGCAAGTTCTTCGATTTGGGGTATGTTGGCTTGGTCTTTTATGCCTCTGCCGATGCCTATGAGTTTTTCGGCTGCGGTTATGTCTACTCCGCCTGGCGGTGGCAGAACGTATTGGAGGAAGCGTTTTTCAGCTATCTCTTCTGTTAGTGGTGAGGGCATCTCGGTGATTTGTCCGTTTACGGGTGGTTCTGGTTTTTTAGGCGGGAAGGTTGCTTGGCGGATTGTTGCCAAGTATGTTTCGGCTTTGCGGGCTGTGGCTTTGGCGTTGACTTTTCCGCCGTAAAGCTGGCGTGTTACCGTGAAGGCGTCTGCTTCAAATGCCAAATCTATGACATCTGTGGCTAATGGCAGGTTTAGCGAAGCTGCAAGACGTGGCGCTAAGTCTATTCCTTGACTGGTGTGCCCCATCACTACAAGTTTTGGCTTGTACTGTGTTATAAGCGTGGTTAGGATTTTGCGGTAGGTTTCGCTGTTGAAGTTTTCGAGTTTCTGGTCTGCGACAACTATGACGTTTTTTGCGTACTCTGCCAGTGGCTTTGCAAGTTCTTTGTTGTTGGTTAGGAGTATTGCGGTCGCGTCTCCGAGTTCACGTGCCTTGGTAAGCATTTCGTATGTGATGTCGCGGATCTGTCCTTGCCTGTGCTCAGCTAGTACGAATATGTTTGTCATTTTAGATCAGCCCTTTTGATTTGATTATTTCTGTTATGCGTGTGGCGATTTCGTCTGGCGAGCCTTTAATGAATTCAGCTTGTTTTTCGACGGGTGGCACGTAAAGCTTGTCTATGGTGAGCCATGAGCCTGCTGTGCCTGCGTCTGTTTCAGATAAGCCTATGTCTGCTAGGCGGAGGAGTTTGATTTCTTTTTGCATGGCTTTGCGTATGCCCATTATGCTGACGTAGCGAGGCTCGTTTATGCCTGTCTGTACCGAGAAAAGTGCAGGCAACTTTATTTCAAGCTGTTCTTCCATGCCTCCTTCAAGTTCACGATTCACCTTTGCAGTGCCAGAGCCTAACTCAAGCTTTTTGACCATCGTAGCATGCGGTATTCCAAGCAATTGCGCGAGGATTGGGCCTACTGCTGCGCTGCCATCGTCTCCTGCCTGCATCCCTGTAAGAATTAAGTCGTAGTGGAGGTTTTTGACAACGCTGGCTAAGATTTTTGCTACTGCATAGCTGTCCGAACCTTCAAATTTTGGGTCAGTTAAGCGGATAGCAGTGTCTGCACCACGAGCTAGACATTTGCGCAATGTGCTATCAGAGTCATCAGAGCCAATAGTAATAGCAGTAACTGTTCCGCCGAGCTTTTCTTTTATGCGAACAGCCTCTTCAAGCGCATAGTCGTCCCACTCGTTAATGTCATAGACTAAACCAGCTTTTTCTATGTTCTTGCCTGTGCTGTCAATTTTTAGTTCTGCTTCAGCGGTTTCTGGAACATGCTTAACACATATGATTATGTCCAATGATTTTTTCTCCTTTGTTGCTGTTTTGTTGATACACGCATTTCATATATTTTTTTGCTTGAAAATGACTAATTCGGAATGTTAATAGCCTACTATTGCTGCTTTCAAGAAACATTACTTTTTGGAATTCCTTTTCAGCTTAATCATCACTGGAGCATTTGGCATCATTTTCTATGCAGCATATACAACAAGACTGGAAAAAACTCGACAGATCACCAGTTCTATCCATTGCCACTCTAAATAATTGAAGACTTCAACTCAGGCTTGCAAAGTCCTTTAGATTAGCTTCTAACAATAGTGTAAGCTTTCAGAAGCAAACTAATAAGATACAATAATGCCTTGCTTAGATCACGATAAAACATTTAGATTACATCTTAAGCAATTTAGTATAAAAATCTGTCAGCAAAAAACCAAGAGAAAAAAATCGTATTAGCCAAGAAACAGCCAAAACAACATCAAAAACCTTCAAACTCGATCTTAGATTCTAACAGCCAATTCAAGCTATATATAGGGGGGTTAAAATCCGCTCTCAGAGAGCAAGCTCTGGCTATTTCTTTGTCTCTTTCAATGCTTCTTGGAAAAGCTTCTTCACTGCTGTTATTCTTGCCTTCTGTGCCAGTACATCGCTTGTAACAAGGTCTAAGGCTTCTTCTGGACACCATTTGATGCATTGCGGTTCGCCTTTGTCCTTGCACAGGTCGCAAACGTAAACCACTTTGGCTTCTGGGTGAAGCATAATAGCTCCGTAATCGCATGCTTCAATACACCATCCGCAACCGTTGCATTTGTCTTTGTCTACGCTTATCAAGCCAGTTTCTTCACTTTGTGTTAATGCGTCTCTTGGACAGGCAGCGACGCAAGGCGGATTTTCGCATAATCTGCATGTAACAGGCAAGTTTACAAGCTGATTAATGCGTACAACGCGAATCCTCGACTTGATCGGGTTAAATGCTTTGTCCTTCGTGTATGAGCACATGTACTCGCAGACTTGACAGCCAACACATTTGTCTGGGTCAGCTGAAACAAATTTTCTTTCATGAATCTTTACCATTTTTCTCATGCCTCCACAATACTCATCAAATCTTCCATGCCCAACTCTTTGAGCTTCTCCTTTGTAGGCACTCCTTCCTTTGTCCATCCACGCGCTTCATAATAGTCGTCTAACAGCAAATCGAGCTCTGCTTGAGTTACCATTGCGCCTTTGCTTGGTCCTTCGTCTGGAATTGGCTCATGCATAACTTTCCACGGCAACGTGTCATCCTTTCTGCTTAAGCCTTCTCTGATGTTAAACAGTCTTGCCGCATTTTGAATCCTTTCGCCGCATTTCTTCAGTTCTTCTGGAGTCATTTCATAGCCTGTCACCAGACTGTAAAGTTTCGCCATGTCAGGCAACTCTTTATAGTATGTGCCACGTGAGAACTTGCATACGATAAACGAGTCAATTAGGTTGTAGGTGTCTTCCATGTCTTTAACAAGCTTGCCTCTTCCCTTCTCAGCCACAAGTCTATTCACCTTGCCTTTCACGTCAAACGCATAAGCACCATGCCTATTGTGATCTGCACCGCGGAACGAAACTGCAAAACCAAGTGCAGCGGTTTTCAAGGCACGCAAATCATAACCTGTAATTTCAACGCCTTTAATGTGCGCAGCCAGCTTCTCTGCGCCATTGCCGATTTTTTCAGCCGCAACCTTTACGCCGTCTGCAAACAATTCGCCAATTCCCTCACGCTTTCCAATTAGCTCAACAAGCTTAACCATTGCCTCAGCGTTGCCAAACTTTGCATCAACTCCTCCCAGTTGTTCTTGTGAGAGTAAACCTCTTTCGTAACAGTCCATTGCAAATCCTACAGTTACGCCTGCACTAATTGCATCCATTCCGTAATAGTTTGACAGTTCCATTCCCTTAATAATCGCATCAAGCCTATCCACGCCGCAATATGGTCCGAGAGCCCAAAGCGTCTCGTATTCCATCCGTGTCATCGAGTCCTTATACGGGCCTTCGCCAACTACGCACATGTGCTCACAACGCATTGCGCAACTGCTACATCCGATGATTTTTGCAACAAATTTCTCGTTCAAAACTTCACCGCTGACCTTCTCTGCGCCTTCAAAGCGTGAATTATTATAGTTTCGAGTTGGCATACAAGATAGTGAATTGTGAACCAAAACATTTTCCGGAGTACCTAACGTCCTATATTTTTGTGTTGCTGGGCCCTTCATTCGCTCATGAAACTCTTTCACATACTCCATAAACTCGTCAGGCTTAGCTACTGTGATGTCGCGTGTTCCACGAACCGCAATTGCCTTAAGATTCTTGGAACCCATAACAGCACCTAGACCAGTTCTTCCAGCAGCTCTCGTTTTGTCGTTGATAATACAAGCCAATCGAGATAGCTTTTCTCCTGCAACTCCAATAGACGCGATACGAATGTAGTAATCGCCAAGCTCTTCCTTAAGAGCGTCTTCAGTTTCTGCAGGCGACTTTCCCCACAGGTGCGAAGCATCTAGAATCTGAACTGCATCATCGTCAATCCAAACGTAAACAGGTCTCTCCGCTTTGCCCTTAAAGATTATAGCATCATATCCAGCTCTTTTCATTTCAGTTCCAAAAGAACCATGCGCCTTAGCCTCACCAACACCAAAGCTTTGAGGAGACTTCGACACAAACGCATGTCCATTTCCGCCTGTTGGCCACACTGTTCCCGAAATGGGTCCAGTAGCCAAAATCAGCGGATTGTCAGGGCTAAGCGGGTCAACGCCAGCTTTAGAATGGTCAAGCCATAAGCGAATGCCTAAGCCTATTCCACCAATATATTTTTTCGCATAATCCTCGTTCAAGGGTTCAACATGGGTTTTTCCAGTTGACAAATCAACATGGAGTACTCGTCCAGCATAACCGTGCAACATGCTTTCCTCCAAACTCTGTGAAGTGTTACAGTTTTAACCCGTAAATATTATATTAATTTATCTGTAAAACGTCCCTAATTTGCTTGAACGGAATAGGTAAGCAAAACGTACTTTTCAATTAAGTTTAGTTTAAAAAAGGGGATGAATTGCTTTCTAGAAGCGTTAAATTGCTTCTGCAAGCAGTTCTAGAATGTCTCTGATAACAATTTTGTTTTCCACATCCAGCGTTTTCACCGCATCTTCCAATGTTGCCACGCAGAACGGACAAGCAGTTGCTAAAACGTCAACACCATGCTCCAATGCCTCTTTAACTCTATCTACTCCCGGCCTCTTTTCTTGTGGCGAGTCTTCAGTCCAAAATCTTCCAGCGCCACCGCCGCAGCAGAAGCTGTTCTCTTTTATTCGCTTCATTTCGATAAGCTGCAAGCCGTTTATTGATTGAAGTATTTTTCTCGGTTCTTCGTATATTTTGTTGCGTTTTCCTAAGAAGCATGGGTCGTGATAGGCGACTTTCTTGTTTAAGGGTTTAGATAGTTTCAGTTTTCCGTTTTCCATTGCCTCAGCTATGAACTGCGTGTAGTGTTGGATGTTGAGTTTTGCCTCGCTGTATGGTTTATCGTTTTTGAACGTGTTATAACAGTGAGGCGATAGTGTAACGATTTTTTCAGCGTTAAATTTCTCGAACATGCTTAGGTTGTGTGTTGCAAGCTCCTCGAACAGTCCTTTTTCGCCCAGTCTGATTATGTGGTCTCCGCAACACCATTCCTCTGTGCCAAGATTAGCGAAGCTTGCACCAATTTTATTCAGTATCAGCGTCATCGACTTTGCAATATTCTGATTTCTTAGGTCATAGGCTGACAGACAACAGACAAAGTATAGAATGTCGGCTTTCGTTTCTGGCGGAATTACGTTGACTTTCAGATCTTTTGCCCACTCAAGTCTTTTGCTGAAATGTGTGCCAATTGGATTGTGATATCTCATGACGCTTGTTAATATGTCTCTCACAGTGCGTGGAAGACTGCCGGTTTCAACCATGAGACTGCGTTCTTCCACTATTGCATTTGAACTGTCTACGAGTTTTGGACATGCGGTGGTGCAGGAATGGCATGAAGTGCAAAGCCAGATGTTGTCTATTAATGGCTTCAATCGCTCTTCTTTGCCTTCATCTCGCGAGTCTGCAATAAATCGGTAGTTTGTGGATAAGGCTGTTGGTCCTAAGAATCTTTCGTCTAATGCCGCTGGGCACGCAGAGTAACAGATGGAGCATTTCGTGCACAGTGTCAGATCCCAATATTTTTTCAGTTCTTCTGGCATCTGAGAGAATTCGTTTGGTGCTGAAAGTGCTTGTTCTGATTTGGTTAAGACTGTCTGGATTTTATGGTATTTTTCAAAGAATGGCTCGATGTCAACGACCAGGTCTTTTATTACTGGCATGTTCGAAAGAGGCTCTATAAGCAGCGAATCAGCTTGCAGGTCAATTATTTGGGTGTAGCATGCTGGCACGGGTTTTCCGTTAACGTTAACTCCACAGCTTCCACAGATTCCCATTCTGCACGAATGCCGGAAAGTAAGTGTTTCGTCAAGATTGTCTTTGATGTAGAGTAATCCTTCTAGCACGGTCATTCCTTTGCGTACGGGTACTTTGTATGTGGATGTGTAGTGTCTCTTGCCTTGAGGGTCAAATCTTTTTATCTTGAATTCAACAATTTTTTCTGTTTCTGTGCTCACTTTATTTTTCCTCCTAATAGGTTCTTGCTGCTGGAATCCACTTTGTGATTGTTACTGGGCTGTATTCGAGTCTAGGTCCTGAAACAGTGTAGTATGCTAGTGTGTGTTTGAGGAAGTTTTGGTCGTCGCGTTTTGGATAGTCGGTTCTTGAGTGTGCTCCTCGGGATTCTGTTCTTGCGAGTGCGCTTACTATTGTTGCTTCAGCCAAGTCTAGTGTGAAGTCGAGTTGTAGAGCTTCTTGGAGTGCTGTGTTAAATTGTTCTTCTCTGTCCTCGATTCTGATGTGCTTGAATCTTTCTTTCAAATTTCTTATTTCTTTCAAGGCAATTTCAAGCGCACTGCCTGTCCGGAATATCCAAACCTTCTCATTCATAACCCGTCTCATCTCGTCTCGGACAACAGCAACTCTTTCGTTGCCCTCGCTGCCCAGGATTCCGTCGAAAACTCTCTTTTCTTCTGCCAATGCTTTTTCCATAGGTATTTCTCTAAGACTTGCTGACATTGCATGTTTTGCTGCTTCTTCTCCAGCAACCGCTCCAAAAACTAGACATTCAGCGGTAGAGTTCGTTCCAAGCCTGTTTGCGCCGTGTAGACTGATGCATGAGCATTCACCTGCAGCGTAGAGCCCTGAGATTGGGGTTGCGGTTTTGATGTCTGTGCTTATTCCGCCCATAGAATAGTGGGCTGCGGGTCTTATTGGAATAATCTCTTTAACAGGGTCTACTCCGCCGAGCTTTATTGCAACATCACGAATGAGCGGTAGCCTTTCGTTTATCTTTTCTTCGCCCAAATGTCTAAGGTCTATTGCTATGTAAGGTCCATAAGGCCCTTTTAGTCCACGTCCTTCTTGAATTTCTGTTTGTTCTGCTCTTGAAACCACGTCTCTTGGAGCTAGCTCCATCTTTTCTGGAGCGTAGCGTTTCATGAAGCGTTCACCATCAGCATTAAGCAAGTATCCCCCTTCGCCTCTGGCGCCTTCGGTTATGAGCACTCCTGAAGGAACCAGCCCTGTAGGGTGAAACTGGACGAACTCCATGTCTTTAAGAGGCGCGCCTGCACGGTAAGCTATTGCCATTCCGTCGCCTGTCGATGAATGAGAGAACGTGGTGAACTCGTACATGCGTTCATGCCCGCCTGTCGCGAGGATTATTGATTTTGCGCGGAGAGCGTTCATTTCACCTGTTTTTAGGCTTATTGCTGTTATACCAATGGCTGTGTTGCTTTCTGTGAGGAGTGAGGTTACGAACCATTCGTCATAGAATTTTATGTTATTGTAGGTTATGGCTTTGCCGTATAGCGCATGCATTTCGTGGAATCCCGTCATGTCCGCAGCATAGCAGGCTCTAGGATAGCTGTGTCCGCCGAAGGCTCGTTGGGCTATTTTTCCTTCTGGAGTTCTGCTCCACGGACATCCCCAATGTTCTAGAGTAACTATTTCTTTTGGAGCCTGTCTCACAAAGAATTCAGCTACGTCTTGGTCTGCAAGGTAATCTGCTCCTTTGATAGTGTCGAACGCATGCAAGTCTAGTGCGTCTTTCTCGTTCATAACCGCGCCTGTTCCGCCTTGAGCACAAACCGAGTGAGAGCGTACAGGATGGACTTTTGAGAGCACTGCAATGTCAAGTTTGTTGCTTACTTGGGTAGCGGCAACTGCAGCTCGCATCCCTGCTAATCCGGCGCCTACAATGA
>Ga0129301_1000605_pt1 | contig 19580 bp, 18 predicted proteins | sample ConPoolayeHmetaG_FD_94489 | JGI IMG/M metagenome (GOLD analysis project Ga0129301, IMG submission 94489) | Hot spring microbial mat communities from California, USA to study Microbial Dark Matter (Phase II) - Cone Pool mat layer H metaG ...
AGGTCTTTGCTAAGACCTATATAAGGGATAATCGCTTTTTTGCTTTTCCTCCTCTAATTCTGGATGATTTAGAGGTATTTAGCGATGACCTTCTTTCTAGGTACGATGTCCCCGAACACCACAAAATTTACTTGTCCGGGCGAAGGAAAGAGTCAAAAATATCTCTAATTTTTATAAGCCCGATTTTAACCCCAGAGAAAAATGATGACCAGGGGTAGGGAACTCACCTTTGATTTGACCAGAATAGTCAATATAAAAAAAACCCTTCTGAAAGCCCAGTCCAAATGTCGGGCTCTTTTTACCATAACCGATGCGGAGAAAGACGGTATTCCTAATGTTAACTTCACTACCCAATGAAAAATCATACCGCTTCTCATAGATCGAATAAGAGAAGTCAAATGCGGGCAAAATAGAGAGGCGATTTATCGGGATATTATAGGAGACGCCTAAATGGGCAGTAGTTGGGAGATAAAATTTTTCTCGGACAAATCTCAAGACATCCCCCCAGTTAAGATAAGAGAAACCAACCTTGAGACCTTGCCAATTATAAAGAATCCCCCAATCAATGCCCCACTGGTCGGTCTCATAAGTATATATTCTTTCGTAGAAGTAGCGAAGAGAAGCGCCCAAAGAAATTCTTTCTGATATTGCCTTGGCTAAGTTGAAGTAAAGAGTCACATCCTTTGGGGAATAATCGCCAATTTTTTCCTCTGGTTTATCACGACGCAATTCAACACTTCCGTAATTAAAAAGAATTAGCCCCAATCCGAAATTTATCAGTTTAGTGGGATGGATAAAAAATAGACTGCTCTGGTCGGTATCGAAAATCCAGTCCGCATAACCAAGATTTAAATTAATGGAATGGAAATTTCCGGCGATTGCTGGATTGAAATAGATGGCAAAACCACCTTGAGCTTGTGATACACCGGTCAGACCCATTCCGATTTCTCGGGCACCGACACCGATCTTTAAGGAATTTAACCCGACACTTCTTTCGGCAAAGAGGCGGGAGATAAAAAATAGGGCAAAGAGAAATTTTATTAGGGATTTTATAAAGTGAGTAATTACGGTAAAATCTTTAATCTCGGGAATCATCTTCTATGTCTCAATGATTTCCACATTTGCCCGGGGAAGGGTGATTCTCTGACCTTCTTCTAATTCCACTTCTAAGACCCTGACCTTAGATTCCGTCTCAATTGTCTGGAGTTCAATTGGTAAGTTGACGACTTTCCCTAAGAGACCAAAGTAAGGTTCTCGGATAATTCGCACAGTCATCCCGATTTCCAAACCGGTTTCATAAATTCGGTCGGTTGTCTCTTCCCGGTGTGTATCCTGAGCGACAATCACCTCGGGCCGCATCACCCCGGCTCTTATCTGGGTGGCGCCATTGATTGAGGCAATCTTTCCGGCAAGCGCGTTGAGGAGTTCAAAGGTTCGTTTAGCCATCTTCATCTTTCCGAATCCTTCGGTAACGATTAAGGTAAGCCCGCATTTCTCCTGACCGGTTATGGCCACACCAATATCATAGCCCAAGAATTCTTTAATCGTCTCATCTTCAATACCTCCGACAACGACCCCAACTACACCTAACTTCCGTGCCTTTTGGAGGGCGGGGAGGGTAATTAATGAACCCCCGACGATTATCTTGCCTCTCATTTTATCATTAAGAGCATTATCATCAAGGATTTCTTCGGGTGAAGTAGCCACCGGCATAATTTCACCCCGGGCCTCACCGCCGATACCAAAGATTCCTTGAATTAGCGTTGCATAAGTGCCAATCTTTACCCCTTGGGACGGAAAGACTTCTTCAACAATGCCATCAATATAAGCGGCTACCTGAACCGGCTGGGGTGGTTCGCGGATAATCACCTGACCGGTTATCTCCGAGATACTTTCAATTGTGCCAGTTATTGGTGATTTGACCGAGGACTTAAAGAGTCCAAAGAAGCCTTTGGTCTGAGCAATTATCTCGTCCGCTGCCACTTGCTCTCCTTCCTTCTTTAACATTATCTCTCTTATATCTTCGGGTGGAACACCGAGGAGACCACAGACATTGACCGGTTTGACGCCGCCCGGAAGATTGGTCCGGGCAACAATATCCTCTCCCTTTACCTTCATCCCCACCTCGGTTAAAATATCACCCGGGATGGGAAGCCTTCTTTCTTTTAAGACCTTTGTCCTTTCGGCAACCTTTAATCCTGGCGTATAAGCATGTGCCATAAATTTAATGATAAAGAATTTTTTCAAAAAGTCAACTCCCCAAATCTTAAATAGAAATTAGGCTTTGAATTAGGCACTCAATTAGATAGAGAATTAGACCGAGGATTAGCCAAAGAGTTAGCCAATTTATTAGTCAGGGGATTAGTTAAAGAATTAGACCTTCAATTACCCTTTCGGGTAGTTAGAGAATTAGAGAGAGGATTAAGCCTTTAATTAGAAAGAGGATTAGATAGAGAATTAGGCTATAAATTAGACCAAGAAGGCGACCCAGAGGGTTATCCCCTATCTTCCTTAAAAAATCCCATAAGTTATGATAAATCAAAGACTTAGTGATAAAAATCGGTCTTCACAAACTTGAACTTTTGTTTTAGAACTTTATTTTGGGTAAAAAATATAATTAAGAGGCAAAGCGGCTCGCTTTTTAAATTTTATATCTCTTCAATAATACAGACGGCACAGGCATAACTGTCCGTATGAGAGATTGAAAGATGGCAATTTCTATTGCCCAAATATTCCTTTGCCTTTCCTTTAACGATTATCCAAGGACGATTTCTTTCATCATCAATTACTTCAATCTCCTGCCAGGAGATTTTTCCCCGCAGACCAGTTCCTAAGGCCTTAGAGAATGCCTCCTTGGCGGTGAACCTTGCCGCATAGGACTGAATTTTCCCCTCACTATTCTTCTTCTCACAAAAATCAATTTCGCTTTTGGTGAAGATGCGATTGCGAAATCGGTCACCGTATCTTAAAATTGCCTTTCTGATCCGGGCGATTTCAATAATATCAATCCCGATACCAAAGACCATAATAACCTTCTTTATTAAGGGGGTGAGTTTAACTCATCAATAATCTTTAATAGTTCTAAGATGTCTTTTAATTCGTAATCGGCTCCAGTCTCTTTTGTGCCGAAGGCATCACCGTAGCGAGCAAAGGCGGTCTTCATCCCCAAGAGTTTTGCTCCGACAATATCCCGCTCCTCCCAATCACCAACCATCAGGGTTTCATTAGGTTTCAAATTAAGTTTATTCAAGAGAAAGATAAATGGCTCCGGGTCAGGTTTTCTCTTTCCGGTATCATCAAAACCGACGACAACAGTGAAGTAGTTCTGAAAACCGAGATAGCATAACCTGAGCCATACCTGGATTTTTGGAGCGTCGGAGATGACCGCCAACTTTAATCCCCTCTTTAATAGTTCCAGGAGAGTGAACTCGGTATGGGGATAAGGCACCAGGGTAAATTCCCGAGCCCGCCGGTAGCCAACGATACCACTGCCCAGGATTTTATAATCAATCTCTCCCAATTCCCTTTCCAAGAGGAGATTGAAGACCTCTTGAAATTCTATCCCCTTCTCCTCGTAGATTTTATAAATCTTTTCCTTTAATACCTTCTTCTCCATCTTTAACCCAGCATCAATCATCGCATCACAGGCGGCATCAATCGCCATCTCCTTCATCCGCATAAAGTCAACCAGGGTATTGTCCAAATCAAAGATTACCGCCTTAATCATCTTTTTTACTGATTAAAACTATCCAGTAAGTCCAGAAAATCAAAGAGCCGATACCGGAGATGAGATACCAAATCAGGAAGGTAATTTGTTTGGGAAAGAGCCAAATTTTTGTTGGCAATGTAACTTCGGTTTTCTTTTCTGTTATATCAACCAATAATTCCCTTAACTTCATTAAGGTATTGCTTATCTCCAAAGGGGTTGCCTCTCCTTTTTCTTTCCGGGCAATTACCTCTTCTAAGATTTCTTCCCCGCTCTTTAATCTTTGATACCATAGTCCAAGGTCAGCGCTTGGTGTTTTAAGAAAGTAGGCCGAACTACCGACGGTCAAATTTTTCCGCTCGAGATATTCAATACCTTTTGCCAAGAATCCCCTTGCTTGATAAACATCCATCGCCTCCCCGGCTAACTTCAGCCAGTCTTCACAACCAATCTTAAACCGGTAGCGCCGGACAATTTCTAAGGTTAATGTTACAAAGAAAACGATGGTGAGGATAATGGCGAAGATTAGAGAAATTCGTTTCATTTCTTTCCTTGCTGGAAAAAGGGCAAAAGTTTCTCGTAAGTCTCTTTTAAGTATTCGGCGATGGTTTTGGTCTCGGCGATTATCGGGAGAAAGTTGGTATCGCCGAGCCAACGAGGGACAATATGGATGTGGAAATGACCAACAACTCCGGCACCGGCCACCTTGCCCAGATTCGCCCCGATATTTAACCCCTGACAGTTCAATGCCTCTTTTAAGACCTGGGTGGATAAAATGACCAAATCAAAAATCTCTCCCCTCTCTCCTGGTAATAATCCTTCTAATTTCTTATGAGCAATTGGGGCCACCATTAGATGACCATTATTATAAGGGTAGCGATTCATAATGACGAAGGCAGACTTTCCCCGATAGAGGATAAAATTCTTCCGATCCGGCTTTTCTTTTAACACCCGGCATAAGAAGCATTTCTTCTCTTTGCAATAAATATACTCCTTACGCCAAGGGGTCCAGATTTTATTCATCAGTAAAATGAGAGCAACATATCGGTTATCATTCTTTTATTAAAAGAGGGTCATCTGTTCCTTTACCTCTGGTTCTTCTTCAAAGAGTCTTATCTTACCGAAGACGCCGTCGTAGCCGGGAATAAGATTAACCTTTCCGGCGCGCATCTTTTCAATACCCTCGGCAATCTTTTCAAAATCGCTTCTTTTCTTTATCTCTTCAATTGGGAGGTTAATCAAGATATCAAATTCCGGACCAAAGGTCTTAATCATTTCCCTATACTTATTCTTAACAGCGATGCTCTCCTTGGCTACCTTCATACTATCGGCAATTATCTCATCCAAGGGAATTAGATTTTTATAGGGGATGGCATTTTGGGGAATAAAACCATCCTCCCGGTCGGCAAGCAATTCTACCCGGTGTAAGACACCAATCGTCAGTCGTTTTCCACAGACCGGGCAGAGGTCATTATTAAGCATCGCCTCCGATGGTGAAAGACTCACTTGACAACTCCGATGACCATCGTAGTGATATTTTCCTTCTTCGGGAAAGAACTCAATGGTGTATAAAAATCGTGCCTTATCCTTTTTCTTAAGGGTATCTTTTATCGCGAAGAAAGAAATCTCGGTATCAAAGACATTTGCCTCCCGACCAAGTTTCGGAGGTGAGTGGGCATCGGAACAAGAGATTAAGGAAAACCGGTCAAGAGCCGAAAGCCGCCAGTTCATCTTCGGGTCAGAAGATAGACCGGTCTCCAAGGCAAAGACCTCATCGGTCAAGTCTTCAAAACACTCCTCTATGGCATCATAACCAGAAGCCGAGCCAAAGAGGGAAAACCACGGTGTCCAGATATGGGAGGGGACGATGAAGGAATCTGGGGAAACCGTCAAGATTCCTTCCAGCATATCCCGACTGGATAGGGAAAGGGTTGGGCGGCCATCCGATGACAGACTACCATATTTTGCTAAAAATTCATTTATTGCCGCGGCATCCTGGAAAGAAGGGGTAAAGATGATATTATGAATCCGTCGGAGCCGACCATCTTTTACTGACATATTATTTACTTCGCTGGTTAGAATAAAATAAACATCAGCCGTTGACTCCTTAGGGGTAAAGACTCCATCCGGCTTTTCGGTTAAATCTTCCTTTAATATCTTGAACCACTCCGGGTGAGTAAAATCACTCGTCCCAACCAATTTTATTCCTTTGTTCCGGGCCGATTCGGCAATTTTTTTTATCGTCATCTCCTTACTTACCGCTCGGGAAAATGGTGAGTGGATATGAAAATCAGCGATAAACTTCATAGCGGCGCAGTTTATTCAGTTTTGCCCTTGACCGGGAGATAATCCTTCTCTCTTTGGGTGGTGCCCCGACATAAAAATTTCTCTCCCCGGGTTGATTGACCGTGTGAAAAAATCCATAGCCGGCATCAAAAATATTTCCGGGTGAACCGGGGAGGATTGGTGGTCCATCACAAGCCCAGATGTTCACTATTCCCTCGCCCTCAAAGATTGTATCAACATAAGAAGGAAAGAAGCGATTTTTCTCATACCGAACAACGGTATCAAAGATTATTGTATCCTTCCAGAATTCATAATAATCCCATTCCCCGGTGGTGTCTTCGTAATCGTATTCAATTGTTAAATCAAGCCAATACCAAGTAGCACCGTTTGCCTTACGCCAGACAACCCAAAGGACCGAATCTTTATTCAAGATGTAAGTTGACTCGGGTCTTAAAATTTCAAAATTACCCGGGAGGAATGCCTCACCCCGGGCTGAGCCGGCGGAATGCTTTACTAATAATTTATATTTTCTATCAACAACAAATCTCTGCCAATCGGCAAAGAGATACCAGTGATAATGGTAATCAGCAATCTTTAATGCCGTATCGTTAATCTGACAGGTAGGGACAACGGGAAATCCGTTTTTATTATAGATATACATCTCTTTATAATAAATTGTCCCCCAGGGCGCAACATCCCGAAAGATAAACGATGATATATATGCCTTTTCTTTTGAACGACAGCCGCTCAGGAAAGATAAGCCAAGGAATATAAAAAATAAGATAGCAACCGATAAAATATATTGGACACCGGTTAACCAAGAAAAAGAGAGTAATTTCTCTTTTGCCATTTTCTTGTCTCTTGCCATCCTTCTATCCTCAGCGCCGCAACCTTTTCATCAACCTCTCCCTCATCTCTTTCACAGAAAAAAGGGTTCGGGCACCAGATTGACCGATACGAAAATATCTCTCGCCGGAATGGTTTGCCCCATTATAAAAACCCCTTCCCGCACCTCTTATATTTTCTTTTGCGCCCGGTAGGATTGAAGAACCATCTATCGCCCAGATATTTATCGTCCCCTCTCCCCAATTCACTTGGGCACAATCCTTGGGGAAAAGAAAATCTCCGGAATAGGTTAGAGTAGTATCATTAACCGCTGTGTCCAAAGTAAGCCGAAATGACCTCTGAAGACCAAGGGTATCAATATAAGAATAACTGAGGTATAAGGAGAAGAAATACCAGGTTGCTTTAACGGCCTTCTGCCAGACAATAAGGAGACTGGAGTCTTTTTTAAGAACGAAATTGAGTTGTGGTTTTAGGGTCAAGAAATCAGAAGGGACAAAGACTCGAGATGAGGCCTCTCCGTCCGAGTGCTTGATTGTCATTTTATACTCCTGCCCCAGAGTAAACCTTCGGTCCTCGGAATAGAGATAGTAGTGGTAATCAAAATCGGTTATGGGCAGGGTGGTCTCATTAATTTGTGCTTGCGGAATCATTGAGAAGCCATCTCGGCTATAAAGGTAAATCTCCTTGTAATAAGTCGTGTCCCCCTCTTCGCCCACACTCTTTATCAAGAAAGCGGTGATAAAGGGTTGCTGCACTTTATGGCAAGAAAGGAAAAAAGGCGAAACTACTGATAATAAATAAGCAAGCGCCGCAAAGAATATCTTTTTTGAACGGTCGTTCATCATCTAATATTTCTTAACTCTCTTTTACTCCATCCGCATCGGCATAATTAGGAATAGTTTTTCCTTTCGCTCCTCTTCGGCAACGGGTTTAATGACACAGGCCTGAGAAGGCGAAGTGAATCCTAATTCTACCTCCTCGCTTTCAATATGCCTTAAAATCTCCTGCAAGGAAGTGCCATTGAAGGCAATCTTCATCTTCTCCCCTTTATAGTGACCTTTAACCACTTCTTTACCAACCCCGAGTTCGGAGGAAACCTCCAGAGAGCAGTCCGGCGTCGTTAAGTTAAAGATTACAATCTTTGAGGTTGAAGGTGCGAAGACCAATGTTCGGCTCAGGGTCTGGATTAAATCCTCTTTTGGGCAAACGAGAGCGAAGGGATATCCTGTTGGTAGGACCTTTTCATAATCAGGATAAGGACCTTCAATGACCCGGGATATAACCCAGTAATCTTCGCCAACAAAACCGACGAGTGCTGAATTTAGGGAGACCTTTATCTTCTCCTCGGCGGAAAACGGCAGGACATTAAATACCTTAGGGGGAATGATAATTTGAATCTTTTTGATTTTGCCAAAATCGCCTTCTTTTTTGATAAGTGCTAAACGGTGCCCATCGGTGGCAACCATCCTTGTCTCTTTCTCCCGGATTTCCCAAAGGATTCCCGAAATCGCCGGTCGACCGGTCTCCTTTGAGATGGCGAAGGCGGTTGTGGAAAATAAACGACTGAGCAGTGAGGCGGGAAAATAAAAATCCGTCTCCTTGGGCAATTGCGGTAATTCGGGAAATTCCTGAGGGTCTAATAGGGAAAAACTGTATTCACCTTTACCGGCCTGCATCTTCAAAAGATTATCTTCCGTCTCCAAGGTAATCGTCGGCTCGGTTAATTCCTTTAATATCTCAAGAAATTCTCTACCCCGGATAATCAGCTTAGTAGCGGTGATGTCCTTCTCTTCCTCAGGAAAGGCTAAGGTTGTCTGAATTGATACATCCAAATCAGTTGCTAGGAATGAAATCTTTTTTTGGTCAACTTCTAAAAGGATATTCTGGAGAACCGGAAAATTTGTTCGGGTGGGAATTACGGGAAAAACCATCTCAACTCTTTTCCGAAATACTTCCCGACCAATCTCAAACTTCATAATCCCTCCTTTTTCATCTGACGGAGATTCTTGACCATAAGGTTAAAACTCGGTAACATTTCAGTATATCTCATAAGTCTAATAAAAAGGTAAAAGAAGTCAAATTATTAGCGATCATTGATGGAGGTGAGCGGATTCGAACCGCCGACCTTCTGCTTGCAAAGCAGATGCTCTCCCAATTGAGCTACACCCCCAAACATTTTTCTTATAATTTTAATACAAAATAAGAAAAAATCAATAGCCGGTAAACCGGCTTGATTTTCTAAAAGTTTCGGTTTATATATAAAAATATGAAAGAAGTATATTGCGTCCCTTTCGGAAAGGAAACGGCCACCGAGATTTTATTCCAGAAGGCACTTTCTCTTTTACCAAAACCATCGTCTTATTCAATCTTATATATCGCGCCGACGCCCCGTAAGGCAAAAGAGGCCACCAAGATATTCACCAATCTTCAGGAAAAGAAGGCATTCATCCCTCCTCGTTTTTTAACCTTAAAGCAGTTGGCCCGGGAGATATACTTCTCTTTTGGGGAAAAGATTTTTCTCCCGGATTACCTCAAACCGGTCTTTATCTCCTTTTTGTCCCGAGAAAGGCTACCCCTAAGTTATTCCTATCACATCAGCAATTTACTAAAAGACCTTAAACAATCGCGCCTCTTAGAAAATTGGGTTGAGACAAAAAATTTGGTGAGGGAAAGTTTTGCTCCCTTTCCCGATGAGCAACAGCGGATTGAGAAGATACTGGAAATAATTGAGCGATACCAAATCGCTTTGTCGGAAAAGGGATTGATTGATTCGGAGGACTTAGTAAAAGAGGCAACCCAAAGATTAGAAAAAGAGAAAAGGCCACCGAAAGGGATACTGATTATTGATGGTTTTATGGACTTGACCAAATTGGAGGAGTTCTTCCTCGCTACACTCATTAAGAAATTTAAGAATGTCTTAGCTCTTGCCTACTTTGACCCCGCCTTTCCTCAGTTATATTCTTTACCAAAAGAATTTCTGGACTTTCTGCAAAACGAAGATTTTACTGTTGTCAATCTACCCGGCGACCGACCTCCCCGGACCACCGACCATGGTTTTTATGTGTTTCCATCCCGGGAAGAAGAGATTGAAGGAATTGCCCGGATAATTAAAAAATCCCATATTGAAGGGAGACTAACTATTTCTAAAACGATTGTTACCTTTCCCGACCTCTCCCTCTATGCACCAATTGTGGAAAGGGTATTCACCAAGTTTGGAATTCCTTTTACCATTTACCCCCAACGTTCGCTTGCCGCTTCACCAATTATCATCCCGGTAATCTCTCTTTTACAAGCCGTTCGGGACGATTATCCCCGGGTGCCAACGACAACCTGTCTCACCTCCCCCTTCTTTACTAAAATTAGTGAAAAGACCAAAGAATTCGTCTCCTTCTATTCGAAAAAAGCCGGGATTATCAAAGGGATTGACAATTGGAAGAGTTTGGCAAAAACCATTCACTCTTTCGTTTTGGATGAGAGAGGCAAGAAGAAACCGCCGGCGAGTATCTTTCGCATCCAACGCGATATAAATTTCTTCCTCTCCGTCACCCAAACCTTAAAAAAAGAAAAGGGCAAACTCTCCGGTTATCTAAAAGAATTGGAAGCAAGTTTGGAAAAGTTAGGTTGGATGCCGCCGACTTTTGATTACTCGGAAGAAGAATCTCCACCTTCGGTGCCCTTAACCGAGTTTTTAGAAGACAAGCGGGAGTTTCTTTCTCTCTTACAAAATTTATCTTACCTTGGAGAAATGGAATGTTCCTTCTCGGAATTTGTTGAAGTACTTGAGACCAGTTTGCGCTATAATCCAATAATGCCGGAAAGAGAAGAAAGGGGGGTGAAGGTCTTAGGCCTATTGGAAACTCGGGGGCTTTATTGTCAAGACATCTTCTTCGGTGGGCTTTGCGAATCTTCGCTTCCTTCACCCTTACAACGGGACCCTTTTTTATCGGATGGGTTAAGAAAAAAATTAGGTCTCTTACATTTAGACCGTCATCAAGGGTGGCAAAAACTCCATTTCTACCGCGTATTAAATACCTCAAAAAATGAACCTTTTCTCTCTTACCCCCGGCAAGAAGGCGACCACCTACTTCTACCGTCCCCCTTCTTAGAAGGAAATCCACTCACCCTAATTAAAGAAGATATAATCTTTACCAATGAGGGAAAACAAGTCTTAGAGGGCCGGCAGGCAAAAGAGGTTATTGATTTACCTTTCTTAAAACCAATAGACTTTTCTTCCGATTCCCGGATAAAGAAGATGTTGAGGAAAAGACTTCATTCCTATATTCATGTTACCGATTTGGAAAAAATTAGAAGATGCCCTTACATCTTTTATTTAGAAAATGTCTTAGGATTAGAGATAACCGAAGAGACCAGTTTTGAGATTGAAGCCCGGGAGTGGGGGGAATTGGTGCACGAAGTTTTGGAAAAACTTTATGCCGACGGTGAAATCCCTCTGGCAGAAATTCCGAAAAGAATAGAAAATATCCTTAATGCCCTCTTGGCCGAAAAACATCTCCCCCCTTTCTGGAAGGATTGCGCCAAAAGGATATTTGAAAAATTATTGCCTGATTTTATTGAGGAGGAAAAAAATTTACGGGAAAAAGGGTTTCACCCTTACAAGACCGAAGTAAAAATTAAAGATAAGTTCTTGCCTGGTCTTTTTATCTATGGGAAGGTTGACCGAATTGACCAGCAGGGGAATTTTTATCTCATTTTAGATTATAAGACCGGCGGTCAGCAAATCTTTCCCAAGGATATTGCCCACGGAAGTCATCTCCAACTTCCCCTCTATTCCTATCTTTTAAGAAAACAATCGCTACCAATTTGTGGTTTTGGTATCTATTCGCTGAGAGAGAGGAAAGTGAAGTGGTTAGCCAAGACCGAAGAAGAAGCAAAAGCTGCCGAAGCGTTGGCATTTAATTTTGGGCGGGATAGCATTTTAATGGCACTCAAAGGTCATTTTCCTTCTACCCCATCAAATAAGGACAATTGTCAAAATTGTCATTATAAATTTCTATGTCGGATATAGTCAGTCATCAACCAGAGACCAAAATGAAAAGCCCGGAAGAGTTAATTACCACCCTGGTCCTTTCCCCGGCTGGGTCGGGTAAGACCGAAAGATTAGCCCGGCGCTATATCGCTTTATTAAAAGCCGGGGTGGAACCAGAAAGAATCTTAACGATTACCTTTACCGATAAGGCGGCCGCCGAGATGAAAGAAAGGATATTTCGCATTCTCAAAAAGGAAGACCCAGAACTGGAAAAGAAGTTAAAAGACAAAATCTTAAAACTCCGTATCTCCACGATTGACTCCTTTTGTTTTTCTCTCCTGAAGACCTTCTACTTTTTTCTTCGGTTGCCGCCTGATTTGGAGGTGAGCACCGAAACGGAAATCCTCTGGAATCTCTCTTCCTATGATACGCTGATGCGTATTGCCGGTGAGCAAAATTCGCCCGATTACCATCTTCTCTTAGAGTTAATTTCCGATAAAGGATTTCGGGGTTGGACCGTCCTCTACGACCTCTTCACAAAACTCTTCCGAGAAAGACTCTCTTGTCTTCGGGTAAAGGAATGGGGAGTAGATGAAGAGTTAATTAAAAGCCTAATGCCTTCTAATCCTTCGGTATATGCATCAATCCTCGGCGAAGATTATCTTAATTGCTTCCCCAAAAATAATACCGCCGAAGAAATTGAAAGGGCGTTTTTGACCTTAGAAAAATCCAAGGGGAAGTTCTTAACCACCAAGGGGGAGAAGCGAAAGATAAAAGGTCAAGGCGATTTGGACGACCTCTTGGCCGGACTGAAAGAATATTACTATCACTTAGCCAAGGTCTATTATACCGAATATTTTAAGAAGGTCTTCTCACTCTTTACCCGCCGATTTTTAGCTGATTATTCTTCAAAAAAATATGAAAAGGGGGTTGTTGATTTCCACGATTTGGAATTTCATACTTATCGCCTTTTAACCGAGTTTGAGGGATGGGAGAATATCCTCTATCTCTTTGATGCCCATACCGACCATATCTTAGTTGATGAATTCCAAGATACCTCTTTCCTCCAATGGGCAATCATTGATAAATTGAGCGAGGAATGGCGAAGTGGTTGGGGGGCAAAGCGCGCGAAAAATATTGAACCAACCCTTTTCTTAGTCGGAGACGATAAGCAGTCAATTTATCTCTTTCGCAATGCCCAATCGGAGATATTTCTGCGGGCGAAAGATAAACTTGAGGGTTTTTTAAAAGACCGATTCCGATTTGAGACGGTGCGGGATAATTACCGCAGTCTATCGTCAATTATTGATTTCACCAATTACTTTTTCTCTCAACTTTTCACCGGTGATCAGAATCAACCACCCTTCATTACGCGCTATTCAGAATTTGCCGGAAAGAGGAAAAATCCCGCCCCGGGTAAGGTAGAGATAATCGTTTCGCCGGGGACAGACCGAATAGAAGAAAGGAGGAAATTAGAAGCCAAGATTATTTGTCAAAGGATTAAGAGCCTACTCGGTGAAGAGATTGTCTTTGATCAAGAGGAGCGGCCGCTAAAAGCCCGATATGAACATTTTGCCCTTCTCTTGCGTCGGCGGACCCATCTGGCGATTTATGAAAAGGCGTTTTTGGCCGCTGACATCCCTTATTTAGTCGTCAAAGGGATTGGTTTTTATGAAGAGCCGGAGATACAAATCCTCTTGGCCCTGATTAACTTTTTCGCTGAGCCGACCGATGATTTTAGTCTTTACTGTCTCTTGAAATCGCTCTTCGGTTTAGCGGAAGGCGAAATTTTCCTCATCGCCTCCCAACCCGGCGAAAGTCTGTGGAACAAAGTTCTTCGTTACCGAAAAGATGTTGCCGAAAAGATTTCCCTTTATCTCAATAAAGTAAATAAAGTTCCGACTTCTTTAATCATTGAAGAGGTGCTCACTCAAGAAGGTGGCTGGCGCATCTTCGCTGCCCATCAGCGCTATTACAACATAAAGAAATTCATCCGCATTATTGAAAATCTGGAGTGGGCGGGAAAAGGGCTCTTAGAAATAAAAGACTACTTTGAGCGGGCAAAGGAAAACAAGGATGAGCCAAAAGCCGATGTGTTTACCGAAGGGATCGATGCGGTTCGGATTATGACAATTCATGCCGCCAAGGGGTTAGAATTCCCGATTGTCTTCTGTGCCGGATTGGATGAAGAACTCATCCCAATAAAAAAGACAAACGATTTCATTCTGGAAGAGAAGGATGAAGCCACGGTTTCTTTAATCTATCTCCCCGATAAAAATCTCCAACGGACAGAAAAGAGTTTTCAAGAAATGGCAATAAAGATGATTGAAGAAGAAAAACGGGTCTTTTATGTCGCCTGCACCCGGGCGAGAGACTATCTTATCCTCTCCGGCATATTCCCCAATAAATTGAAGAGCTCCCGACTCCGATGGCTTTCCGAGATATTAAAGATTGAATTGAAGGATGATAAGGTCTTTTCACCAATAAACCTGCCGGGAGTAGAATTTCTCTCCGGAAAAGATTGCGCCGACTTATGGGAAGAGAAGATAAAAAAAGAAACGGCGAAAATTGAAAAAGAAGAAAAAATTTCTCCCGTTCCTAAATATCTCCTCGGTGACTTAAAAGAGGAAGAAAAGATACTGCAACCGGTGACCAAGGAGACAAACGAAGATTTACGGCGACACGGTGAAGGGGCGATTATCTTTGGCGAGGTGATGCATAAGATTTTAGAAAGAATCGCCCGGGGTGAGTTACCGGGGCAACTAGAGGCAATTCTAAAAGAAGCCGCCCGCCTCTTTCGCTTGATGGGAATCCCGCGCGACGAAATAAAAACTTATCAGAAAGAAGTTCTGCAACACTGGGAAAATATGACCAAGAAAGAATTGGCGGAAATAATCTTACCCCAATCAAACAGTTTTGCCGAACTACCATTTATCTATTCTTCCGATAATATTATCTACCAAGGGAGAATTGACCGAGTAATAATTAAAGGGGACGAGGTCTTGGTCTATGATTATAAGACCTATCCGATAAACGAAGAAGAGATTCCTTTCCTTTTAGATTTTTATCACCAAAGTCAGATGGCCATTTATTTAAAAGCGGTTTCCGAAATTTTTCCCGGGAAAAAGGTCAAAGGTTATTTAATCTTCACCGCCCACGGTGCCATTTATCCCTTAGGATAAAGTGCGCCCCCGGAATTGGTGATTACGATTTTCTCTTCCCCTTTATATTTTCTTATCCCCGGGAGGGCGGTGCTTGACTAATAACAAGAGTTTAATTATATTCCAATATGAAGCAATTCCTTTTGAAAGATATTCACCTAAAGGTCTTTGCCCTCCTTATCGCCGGCACAATCTGGTTTGCCGCAACCCTGGACCGAAACTATGTCCTGAACCGGAAGGTGCCAATCAAATTCTTGGGACTACCACCAACGAAATTGATTGTTTATCAATCCCTGGAGGAGGTGAATGTCGTCTTAGAAGGAAAGGGGAGAGATTTTTTTCTAACCGGTGAACAGCGATTGGCTTATGAGGTAGCATTAAAGGATACAAAGCCGGGGAGACAAAGGCTAAAGTTTAATTCCGAAAACTTAAACTTAAAAAGGCAATTACTAATTAGAGGATTTAAACCCGAATATTTAGAATTTGAGATTGATGACCTCAGAGAAAAATTAGTAGAGATTAAAGTTCCATTAAAAGATGAACTGCCAACCGGGTTCTTCCTCACCGGTGTTGAAGTAAAAGATAATAAGGTGTATCTCTGGGGGCCGAAAAGTGAACTGCCATTTATCACTTCACTCGCGACTGAGACCTTATCATTAAGGGGATTAAAAGAAAGTGTTAAAAAAGAAGTCTCGGTTTTGGTGCCTTCAAAAAAATTTTGGGCTCGGCCTGATAAAATATTGGTTAGTCTAACAATTGAACAAGAAACGACCCGAGAGATTGATAGTATCTGGGTGAAGACCGATCGCAAAGGTGTGCGGATTATCCCGAAAAATGCCCGAGTCTTTATCGCCGGTCCTCCTTCCCGAATTAAGTCAATAACGAGAAATGACATAAAGGTCTTTTTGACACTTAAAGATTTGAATCCCGGTATCTATAAACTTCCCGCCCAAATCTTACTACCGCCGGGGGTTATTTTTAAGCGATGCGAGCCAGCGCGCTTCCAGGTGGAGATAAAATAAAAATGAGTCTTTAATCGTTTTTATTTCCCGCTATGTATATCTTAGGGATTGAAACATCCTGTGATGAAACCGCCTGTGCAGTATTAAAAGATGGCCGAGAAATCCTCTCCAATGTCGTCAGTTCTCAGTATCTCCATTCAAAATACGGCGGTGTCATTCCTGAGGTAGCTTCACGGGCGCACATCCAGCACTTAGTGCCAATCATCAAGACCGCTTTGGAGATTGCCGCTATTGGATATTCCGACATTGATTTAATCGCCGGCACCTATGCCCCGGGTTTAATTGGTTCATTGATTGTTGGGCTCTCTTTTGCCAAAGGGCTCTCTTTAAGTCTTAATAAGCCATTTGTTGGTATCAACCATATTGAAGGACACATCTTTTCAACAATCCTTGCCGAACCTGAACTAAAACCGCCTTTTCTTTCCTTGATAATCTCTGGTGGCCATACGGAATTTTATCGGGTTAAAGATTTTTGCGATTACGAATTATTAGGAACAACCTTAGATGATGCCTGTGGTGAGGCATTTGATAAGGTTGGTAAGATACTAGGACTGCCTTATCCCGCTGGGATGAAGATTGAAGAATTGGCTAAGGCGGGAAGGCGAACGATTAGCTTCCCCCACCCCAAGGTTCCGGACCTCAATTTCAGTTTTTCGGGGTTAAAGACCGCGGTTTTATATTTTTGGCAGGCAAACCGAAATTACCCTTATCAAGACATTGCCCATTCCTTCCAAGAGGTGGTCTTTGACTTTTTGGAAGAGAAGATTTTATTGGCGGCAAAAAACTACTCGCGGGTGATAACGATTAGTGGTGGTGTGGCGGCAAATCAGCGGTTGCGCGACCGGTTAAGGAGATTAGGGGAAAAGGAATGGATAAAATTTTATCTACCTCCCCCTTTTCTCTGCACCGATAATGCCGCAATGATTGCCGCTGCCGGCTACGAACGTTATAAGCGAATCGGTCCTTCCTCTCTTGATTTGGAGGTAAAGGCAAATGAACGCCTTTAATCCCGACGCTCTAATTCCTTGGTATTATGAAAGGACTAATAATTGAACGGATGACCGAAAATGATTTAGACCAGGTCATAAGAATTGAACGAGAGAATTTTAAACTCCCGTGGAAAAGGGAATTTTTTCTCAGTGACTTAAATAAGGATACCGCCGATTGTTTAGTCGGCAAAGTTGCCGGAAGGGTATTGGGCTATGTCGTTGCCTTTCGGGTTTTAGATGAACTTCATCTGGCTAATATCTCCGTAGATAAAAAATATCAAAGAAAGGGTATCGGGACGAAATTATTGGCGACGATAACCGAACAGGCAAAAGAAAAGGGCCTAAAGAAGATTTTCTTGGAGGTGAGAAAGAGTAATCTTAAGGCGCAGAAGTTTTACGAGAAGTTCAATTTTCGTTATGCCTATACCCGAAAAAGTTATTACGAGGATGGCGAAGACGCCTTAGTCTACGAGAAGAGAATAAATAATAATCAACCAACTGCCTGATGTCCTAAAAATTTTTATCTTTTGTGCTATGAAGCATCTTCCTTTATTTTATATTTCTATCTAAACCTAATTACCCTTATTTCTTTTGCCTTTTAGCAATTTACTTACTGCCTTACCATAAAGAACTATCTTTTCGTTAAAATTTTTAGTTCCCCTTATTTCTAATTTTAGTAGATTAAAGGTTAATTTTTTGTCCAACCAAAATTTTACCTCGCGATAATGAATATCACTGTCATTCCTCATCTCAATTTCACCGTGCGTCTTACCTTTAACCCTAAAAATCACCTTTTGGTCATCAAGCTGATTTTTTCCCTTGGCTTTTGAGTTTTCCACTTCGTAATTATTGACTAAGGTATTTACCACTTCCTTATTCCCAAAGACATGAAAAATTCCTTCTTCTTTTATCACTAAAAAATCTACTTCGCCGCTATTAAAAATACTTTTATCAATAAAGGCGGCAAGGAGTCTTTTCTCCGATAGCCTATTACATAATTCGCGCATCGGTTCTTGTAACTTTCTTTTATATTCATCTTTGTTTCTCAAATATTCTTCTCGCTTTTCTGGAAAACTATTAATACACCTCAAAAATAAATCACCAAGTCCATTCATACCCCGAAAGGTGTAATCGCTTTCAAATCTCGTCCTCCCGTAAAGAAAAATCTGCCATTTCTTTTCCCCACTTTTTACCGAATAGGAATGACCCTCTAAATCAATCACATCCTTTTTCGCCTGTGGTTCACTTCTATATTCTCTGCCAATCCCTAATAATTCAGCAAATTCCCGAGCGTCGGCGTGCCCTTTTCTCTTTACATAACTGGCTTTTTCGGAAGTCATCGCTTTCTTTTTGCCCATATCTTCAAACCTTCTTAATAATCAGTAATTCCCTTGCTTTCTTTATGTGATTACTGCTTTTCCTTTTACGATTGAGACCAATCCTTGTTTCCCCCTGTCCCATAGTATATTGGATTGGTAATTCAACAATATCAAAATTTTTATACCATTTCCTCACTGTCGGTGAATCATTATAAGATAAGATAAAACCGCCCTTATGATTTAATAGCAGTTCTCGCAACAATTCGTGATTAAAATTATTGTGGTGGATAGGAAAATTCCTCTGGGGGTAAAGTCCGCGAAAAAGCGTGCTATCTTTTCCTAAATAGTATGGCGGGTCACAATAAAGAAAGTCATTGGGAAATTTCGGGATAACCTTCTCAAAGGAGGCACATTCGACACTAATGTTTTTCACCGCAAAATTCTTTACCCGTTCCAGAAGTCGGCGATAGGTCTCTTCATTGGCATAGACGCTTGACATCCAACCCAAAAATCCCGGTCCATAGGAAAGGTTGTGATTAAAGTAATAATATGTTGCCAATTTTAAGGGTGTTAATTTTATTTCTCCCTTCCAGTGTTTCCTCAATTCCTCCTTGACCGACTTGTAAGTCTCTTTCGTTGGTTTTAGCCCACGTAATTCCCGGTATAAATCTTCCGGTCGGGCAATTTGAATTTTCCAAATAATTAACCAGGATGTCAAAAATCTCAAAACCCAATACTTCTATACCTAATTCCTTTGCTACCGCAATCTCAATTGAGCCGCCGCCAAAAAATGGTGAGATTAATCTTCGGATATTTTCGGGTATTCTTTCTACTACATAACCGACCGCCCAACTTTTCCCCCCGGCGTATCTTAAAGGAGAACCTAAATACCTTTTATATCTCTTATCTTTACCCCTTAAATTTTGCAAAAATTCTTGTTTGGGACTTATTAGAGCTAAATCCGAAAATAAATACTGTTGGCGAGAAGTCTTTCTTTTTGGGGAAGAGATTGCTTTATGTCTCAGGGCAAACCTACTCATAGATTATCCAGTTGCGGGTATCCTGTCTCTGGCTGTTAAAACAAAAATTCCCGCCCCAGCCAATAATCTCAACTCACACCTCCTCTTTCTCCAAAAGAAAGTAATTTTTGTGTCTCGGTTCCAGTATGCCTTAAAAACCCTTCCATATCTTTATTATACCGCCATTTATTTATCTGTCAACTACAATCGCCCTGTTTCTAAAAACTCTTTCGGATTTTTGAAGG
>Ga0129301_1000606_pt1 | contig 19561 bp, 20 predicted proteins | sample ConPoolayeHmetaG_FD_94489 | JGI IMG/M metagenome (GOLD analysis project Ga0129301, IMG submission 94489) | Hot spring microbial mat communities from California, USA to study Microbial Dark Matter (Phase II) - Cone Pool mat layer H metaG ...
CTGTAGTGCAGCATGCAGGAACTACCATGAAAACTTTGTTTCCTAATGCCTTGAAAAACAGGCGAAGCGAAATTGCTGGACCGCAACCCGCGCATGCTGCATGACCCTTAAGCAGATATTCTTCCTTTGGAAGCTCTTTTATTGTTACCACTTTTCTATATTCACTCCTTTAAATCAACCCAAACAGCTTCTTCTACTCTTCCACTGCGCATCCACTTCAACGATTTCTTAGCAATCTTTTCAATCGTCTCGTAAGTTACGTCTCGCCCTCCTAGACCAGCCAAAAAACCAGCAACAAGAGGGCGGTTTCTTTGGTTAAACAATGACGCTTTGACTTCGGTGGCGAGAAATCCCTCCATCCCGAAAGATATGTGACGGTCGATTGTTGTTATCATCTGCGTTTGTGCCGCAAGCTTTGTTACTTCTTCTATTGGGAAAGGACGATAGACGCGGACTCTCGCAGAGCCAACTTTTAGCCCTTCCTTGCGTAGGTTATCTATTGCTATTTTGGCTTCGGTGCCCATTGTTCCCATGGTGAGCAGTATCAAGTCAGCATCTTCACACTTGTACTTCTCAATCAGCCCACCATATTCAAATCCAAATAATTTGCCATACTCCTTGTCAACTACTGGTATAAGCCGCTTCGCATTTTCCATGGCTTCCTGTATCATATACCGAAATTCCATATACCATTCTGGCGATACCAGATTTGCATGAGATAGCGGGCGATCAATGTCTAAGGTCCAGCCAGACGCGTATGATGGTAAAAATTTGTCGATTTTCTCTTGGTCTGGAATTTTTACGGGCATGTAGGTGTGTGACAATATGAATCCTTCAAGGCAAACCATGGCTGGGATGAAAACCTTTTCATTTTCGCAGATTTTGTATGCTTGGATTATCGTGTCAAAGACTTCTTGGTTATCAGCACAGTAAAATTGCAACCACCCGGTATCTCGTTGTGAAAGAGAATCACTGAAGTCTGGCCAAATGCTCCAAGGCGCGCCCATTGCGCGATTGACAACAGCCATCACAATTGGCAAACGCGACCCCGAAGCCCAATGTAAGGTTTCATGCATAAGGGCTAGTCCGTGAGCGGATGTTGCTGTGAAAGTTCTTATACCTGTTGCCGCAGCGCCTATGCATGCGACCATAGCGCTATGTTCGGATTCTACACGAATATATTCTGTATCCATTTTCCCGTCTTCAACAAACTCGGCTATTTTCTCAACGATTGTTGTTTGCGGCGTTATTGGGTATGCTGCGACAACCTTAACTCGTGCTGCCTTTGCGGCGTAACCAGCGATGTGATTTGCCGTATCAATAATCATCTGTGCCATTTACTCTTCCTCCCGATGCATTGATATCGCCTTAACTGGACACTCGTTGGCGCATATGCCGCAGCCTTTGCAGTAATCATAGTCGATCGTTGGGGAATCATCTTCTTGGCGTGATATGGCAGCATCCGGGCAGTATACCCAGCAAAGAGTGCACCGTGTGCATTTTGAATAGTCAACTTCTGGGCGGAAAGTTCGCCATGAACCAGTTTTTCCCATGCTGCCAGTCGTCGGAATAGACAGTGGTGTTAAAGGCATTTCTTTCCGATTTTTAGGAATTACAATCATTCGTTTTTCACCATCCCTTTATTAAACGAGCATAAGCACGTTCAGCCGCGCCTACATTTTTCTCAGCTGCTCCACCTGTCCATGTTTCTTTTATCGCTTTCAGAACACTATCCAGTTTTACTTCGTCTGTTGCTTTAGCAAACGCCCCGATAATAGCAGTATTAACGACAGGTAATCCAGCAACAAGCAGATTAAGCTCAAGAGCAATTCCAGTAGCATCAACAGTAGCAACTCTACAGCCTTTCAAACCGGTCTCGTCCGGTTTCCTCGTAGTATTAATGATTACTATCCCATTTTCCTTCAAACCCTCAGTCACGTCTACAACTTTGTAGATTGCAGGATCAAGCACTATCACGTAATTAGGAGTGTAAATTTGGCTGTGAACAAGAATAGGTTCGTCGCTTATTCTCGCAAATGCCTTAACAGGAGCGCCTCGCCTTTCTGCTCCAAAGTATGGAAAAGCTTGAACCCATTTGCCTTCCATGAAGACTGCATGAGCCAATAAATCCGCAGCGGTGACGCTTCCTTGTCCACCTCGACCGTGAATCCTGATCTCCTTAAGCACTACTTTTCCCTTCCGTATGGAAATGAAATTTGGGATGAAACAGCCTTATTAGTGTTAGCTCAGAGAAAGGTCAAAACTAACATGAAAAGTAGCCCCGAAAGAGCGAATATCGGAGGCCCATATGTTTTTACTTTTTGAAGAGTTCTGTCTATGAGAAGACATAGTGTCCCAAGCTTTTTCTCTCCAATAACTTTGACGCCGTGGATTGTTGTGCTCTGACACGCTGTCGTGACCTTTTCTAGATTAGACAAAGCAGAGAGCGTTGCCTCTTTAATGTGGCTAATCAACTTATCATGGTTTATGGCTTCTCCAACAGGGTGGTATCCACGGGTATTTAGTATTATGGCGTTTACAGAATGAGTATCGGTTGTGAATACCTCGCACTCGTCGATTCCTATTGAGCGAACTGCTGAAAATATTTTTTCGCGAAGTCCCGAAATCATGTTATTACCATCGATAATAATGTAAGCCGTTTTTTGTTCTTCAACCTTAACAACAATTACAGTGATGCCGCCTGGTCCCATACCCTCTTTTAGGCTGAACTCTTCAGGAATAATCGTCGCAGCGCCGACTCCAAAGGAAGAACGCTCCAAAGAAACCGCTTTTTCTAATGCTGTGGTTGCTACACGTTTTAATGCACCTAAAGTCTCGCCTATGTTCTCTATGCCGTTTATGCTGTTGTGTGCGTTAACTGTGACGCAGCAGTTTAGCCCGCGTTTTTGTGCTTCATTCCGAGCATACAAACCCAATTCTTGTGGCATGTCTTCTGTTGTGTTTGGCGCAAGCGTAAAGGAAAGAAAAGCGAAATCGCCGAAAATTTGGCAACATGCAGTGGCTAATCCGTTGCTAACAGTAATGAACGGTGTAGCCTTTGCTTCAAAAGTCGCAAAGTTCGCTAGCTCAGCAATCTTGCTGATTATTTTCTGATTTTGGATTTGGGAAGCTAAATCATACTCATGACCAAGCAGTCCATGCGGGACGCACACATCACAACCCAGTTTCGACTCTAAGGATTCCTTGAGCATTGAAGGCAAAAGGCTGCTTCCAATATTTTTGAAGGGGCCAGGGTGAATAGACGACACTATTATAGCCGCTTTTGGTTTGGAAGAATCAAACTTTATCATGTATGCCTCAATGTCTTGACTTTCGCCAAGTTGCTCAAGAATCTCCTCAAAAGGAGCAGTCAAGTCAACTATCCAATTAAGCAGGAACGCTTTGAAAATAGACAGTGAAGGAACCCCAATCGTTTGCGCTTCTACGCGGTTCAAAATAGAGACGAACAACCAACTTGAAACAAACCCAATTGCCAATGCAAACAAGAGAATGAGAATTATTGAAGTTACAGGGTATTCTATTCTTGTCCAAAACATTATGAACGGAATTACACAAGCGAGAGGATGAGAAAAAGAGGCGAGAGTAGTCCGCGTGTAACTTGTGGTTGATGTGGAAAATAGCACGACTAAACGCAGAATTGATACGGCTAAAAATCCAAAAAGGCTTAATTTGATCCACCATGATAAGCCAGCAAGAATCGCCACTGCAACGCCAATAAAAATAAAGAGGAACCATAAAGCCCAGCTGAAAAGGGAAAGCCCTATAACTCGCCTTATATCATAAACGGGGTCTTGTCTTAAAACCGACATATGCAGGAAATAGTCAATAAGCAGGTTGATGAGAAAGAGAGAAAAGCCAAGAAGAAGACCGTTCATCAGCCCTTCTGCTGTGGGAAAGACAATCAATGTAGAGAGAAAACCTCCACTTATGCAGATTACGGCTAAAAGCAAGAGCATCGTTTTGTATTGTGGAAGCTTGAAAAGAGAAGAGTAATGCTTAACTGCTCTGTCCATTGACTGGGCTAATGAATTTTCAGTTGACAAGTTTATCCTCTTAAGTGAGTTGTTGTATGAAATCTTTCATGCATATTAAAGTGTCGCGAAGCCCAGAAACGTTTTAATGACGAAATGAGACATTCTCTAATAACTAGTACATATTATGATCTGCTATTTTAACATGAAAAATAAAAAATTGGCAGAAAATGTTTTGTGACAAATACCGTCACTATGTTACCCTCATAATACTAAAGAAGAGTAACTGTTTTATCTTTCAAATGCAGATTATAATGTTTTGCGAGACTTATGCCAGAACCAAGTATACCGCCGACAATTTTTCACATGCTCGAGAAGAATTTAGGCAAGGAAATACGCGTGATTCTTGATCCGTCTTATGGTTTTGAAGGAAAGCTGATGGCTGTCACACATGAACCGGCTGGAATCTGGCTTTCAGGCGCTGAGGCGATTATACTACGAGCAACTATTGCCCAGCCAATACCGCAAGTTGCAAGTAGAGAAGAAAGAAGCGAAATATTCATTCACTTAAATTCTGTTCAACGGATAGAAGTTCTGCATGCGACTTCTCGGCGCTAAAAATTGTTAGGCAGCAGAGAAGAAGACATTTGCTAAAACACATACTATGATGAGAGCTATTGCTAATCCTAAGAGGAGTTCAGGTTTGACTTTCACGCCCTCGGTTTCCTCTTCAAAGAAACGCAACAGTCCAGCGCTGGCGGCGGGCATTGGGGATGATTTTTCTTTCTTCTTTTTGCTCATTAAGTGCGCCTCTCACTAGTCACGTTAATTTCTATTATCTTCTTCATTATTAATGTTGCGCAATACTCAAAAGAATTTTATTTAAGAGTGGGCGATAATGTGTTGCAAAAGGTGTGCATAATGAGTAACCCGCAAAACGAGTATAACAATGTGTTTGATCTTCTGCAAAAACATCACAAATGGTTCCAAGAAAGCATACCGCTCATAGCCAGTGAAAATATCCCAAGCCCAGCAGTCCGTGAAGCAATCGTAACAGATTTTGGAAATCGCTATGCCGAAGGGTGGCCTGGAGAACGAGTTTACGCTGGCTGCCGTTTTATAGATCAAGTAGAGTTCAAATGCATTGAACTTATGAACCGGCTGTTTGGCGCGGAGTTTGTGGATGTTAGACCCATTTCGGGTGTTGTTGCAAACTTGGTTGTTTATACGGCGTTCACTGAGCCTGGCGATGTTATGATGGCTCTTTCAATTCCATGCGGCGGGCATATTACAACGGGCAAGAAGGAGTTGGGTGGCACAGCGGGAGCCGTGAGGGGTTTGGTTGTTGAATATTTGCCCTTGGATTATAAAGAGTTGAACATAGATGTTGAGAAGGCGAAAGTTAAGATTAAGGAACTTACCGAAAAGGGTAAACCGCCGAGACTTGTCATGTTTGGCGCAAGCGTTTTTCCATTTCCACATCCAGTTAAAGAATTAGCCGATACCATTCACTCGGCAGGCGCAACAGTTGGATATGACGCAGCGCACGTAGCAGGTCTAATTGCGGGAGGACAATTTCAAGACCCACTGAGAGAAGGCGCTGATGTCGTCAGTCTGAGCACGCATAAAACGTTCTTCGGACCACAGCACGGTGGAGTTCTATCATGGGATAAATATGCTGACAAGATAAAACGGGCGACCTTTCCAGGAATGGTAAGCAACCATCATTTGCATGCAGTTGCAGGTGTCACGATTGCTTGTGCAGAAATGTTAGAGTATGGAAAAGAGTATACGAGTCAAATAGTGAAGAACGCCAAGGCGTTAGCCCAAGCGCTTTATGAACGTGGATTTGATGTTTTGGCAGAGCATAAAGGCTTCACGCAGTCGCATGTAATCCTAATTGACATAACGAAACATGGGGACGGCGGCACAATCGAGGAGACGCTTGAAAAAGCAAACATAATAATCAACAGAAACCTGCTACCATGGGACATAAAAGAGGGAAGGCATTTCATGCATCCAGGCGGAATAAGACTCGGTGTTTCTGAAATAACAAGGCTCGGAATGAAAGAGTCGCAGATGAGCGAAATCGCAGAATTCATCAAACGCGTAATAATAGACAAAGAGCCACTTGAGAAAGTGCGCACAGATGTCGCCGAATTCAGAAAAACCTATCAAAAAGTGCACTACTGCTTCGAAAACGCCACAGAAGCTTACAAATACATGAAAATACGCTAGGCAAAGCGAAAAGGCATGAAAGCTTTAGGCATAGTATTTAGCGCAAGAAAGAAAGGAAACTGTCTAAATAGCGTAGAATACGTTTTAGGAAAACTGAAAGAACAAGGGTTCAAAACAGAAATTGTCAATGCTTACGATTGCGAGATAAAGTCTTGTAGACACTGCAATTATGAATGCTTTGCAAAAGAATTAAGAGGCAAAGCTGAAGAATGCCCAATTCAAGATGATGTGCCAAAAATCTACAAAAAAATGCAAGAAGCAGATGTAATTGTGTTCGCAGTCCCAACATACGGCGGAAAAGCTGCGAGCCTGTATTGCGCTTTTACAGAGAGAGGACAAGGAATTATCAGAAGTTATGAAGAATTTAAAAGTACGGTATTGAGCAAAATCATAGCAATCATAGTCATCGGGAACATTCGTGCAGGCGGCGACCTTGCATATCACATGGTAATCCTTGACCACCATGATTGCGAGAATTTTTCCTCGGTGCTTTTGCAATCTAAAGAATATGGGAAGGGTTCGATTTGTGGGAATTTACTCGAAGACGAAAAAGTCAGAGATAGGCTAGAAGACCAGGCGAAGTTCATAATTAAGAAGTGGAAAAGCAAGCGGTAGAAAATGCGCTTTACAATGTGGACTATCGGTCACGGTAACCGTTTCATAGAAGCATTCTTGGAATTATTGCGAAAGCATGAAATCCAAGTTCTTGTGGACGTTCGCAATTTTCCAACATCGAAAATCGAGCATTTTAGAAAGGAGTATTAGGAGAAGCGGCTACCTGAACATGAAATAGAGTATGTTTGGCTGGGTAAGGAACTTGAGGATACTGAAGGGGCGGTTATGGAAGGCATATGCAAACCAGACTATCCGAGAAGGAATAAAACAGCTCATAGAGATTGCGAAGGTTAAGCGTATGTGCAATGTGTGCATGGAGCTCAACCCAAAATATTGCCATAGAAGGTTTATCACAACATGTTTAGAAAACAAAGGCGTCAAAATAGTGCACATAATCGAGAAAGAACAAAGACGCCTTGACAGCAACTTTGCTTAAAAATCAAATTGGCAACCGAAAATTTCTGGGCCTTCCTCCCAGCGGTAATTGGTAAAATCCATGAACATTTCGATATGACCAAGAGTTTTGAAGCCTTGCTTGTGCAAAAACTTTATGGTCTCGGTGTTACGTGCTACTGGTTTTACGCATAGGACCCTAACGCTTGTTTTGCGAGCTTCGGAAATGGCATTTTCTATCAATTTCTTGCCTACTCCTTTGCCTCGGTAGGCTTTGCTAACTATAAGGGGCTCTATCTCCGCTTCGCTTCCTTCAATAATCAATCCGACAAGACCGACAACCTTGGAATCATGGACGGCGACCCAAAGTCTTTCAGAGCCGACCTTAGCTAAGTGTTTGTCAAAGTAATCTTCAGGATGCTCGCCGCCAATAGTTGGGTCTTGGTAGATTTCACGGTGCCACTCTGTCAGCTCCCGCCACAAAGAGCGACATTGCAGTCTATCATCCTCGTAGTATCGCCGAATCACAATAGACTTCTTCACAGTCTCACCTAACATAGTTAGGCTACGTTTTATCTTAAATATTGCCTCTTTTCAACATGCTATAGGTGAGAAAGTGCATATTTCAGAGTTTCAAAGAATGATGCACAAGTTATACTTTCATAGAGATCCAAAGCGCGGCGTAGAGGAAACATACAATTGGCTTGTGGACGAGGTGAAAGAGCTTGGAGAAGCGTTAAGAATGCTTGATAATAAGGCTTTGGAGAACGAGTTTGCCGATGTTATTGCATGGTTAGCCTCTCTTGCAAACGTTGCCAATGTAGACTTGGAAAAAGCAGCTCTTAACAAATATGACAGCAGATGTCCAAAGTGCAAACGTTCCCCTTGCCAATGCACTTTTTAACGCGAATTCACCAGTCGTTTCTGTCCTAAGCCAGTAAGCGCCCAGACATATGGTTTGCTTTGTTTGCGCTCCACGATGCCTTCTGCTTCTAACAGCCTTAAGTGGTGCATGACAACGCCATAATGCATTCCAGTTTCTTTGGCAATCGCTCTTGCGCCAGCAGAGTTTTTATCCAAAGTGTTTAGCACACGGGTTCGAGCTCTCAAACCTAACTTGATGTTTCTGATGTATGATAGGTAAGCGTTAGGATGATACGCCTCTCGTGACATGTTCACCGAAGATAAATATGCCTTTTCGGTTAGAAAAGTTTTGTTAGGCGAAATCAGCCAGCGTTATCTGCTTTTTTCTCTTGCTTTCAAATAAGGCGTTAATCTCTTCTTTCATAAGCGCAATCCTTTGAGAATAATAACGGGGCAGTCTATATTTATCAACCAATTGTTGCGCTGCTTCCAAGTATTTTTCAATGCCACCACGGTAAACAGTCAAATTCAACTGTCCACCACAGAATGGACAGGCGCCACGCAGAGGCAAGCGACGAAAACGTTTACTGCATGATTTGCACCTAAAACCTTGTGTTGAAAACGCCCGCATATTTCCCGCTATATCCCGAATAAAATGCCTCGTAAGCACTTTCAACGCCACCTTTCTAGCGTCAACCGCACTTATTTTCTCAGCAAGCTCAAGCTGACTATTTAACTTTTCAACCATCGTCTTGAACCGTTTATAGGCACTCTCATTGTTTCCAATATTAATGTTGGAAACAGGTGTTGTAAACTTGAAGCCTTCAAACTGTGCTTCGGTTCCGAGACGATGCTCTATTAGATCTATCAGATGGCTAACATGTTTCGCATCCACGTTTTCACATGTCTTTTCATAAAACTCAAGAGGATAAACTCCTGCAACATCAACATCATGCGCTTGCCTTTGCACTTCTTTTGTGTTAACAATTGGAATCAGAAGCAATGGAGCATCCATTATTCCGCCTATCTGCCCAGGCAAGTAATCACGTGAAAAGTTTAGAAAGGTATCGAGTGCAAGCATTAACGCATCCTCATCCCCATCACAATCTCTTCGCTTAGCCGAATGCCAAATTGGATGAGCATAACAAACATTCAATCTAGTGAAACCAACGATACGCCCCAAAATCCCAACCGAAGTATGGGGAGCCAAGCCAACAATCAAATGTCCTACAAGGTCATCTATTCTTCTGACATTGTAGTGGGATGGAAGCCCATAAACCTTCACCAACATCTCATCCACATAATTCGCAACTCGCACGAAATACTCAGCACAGTTCAAGGGAATAATAACATCCTGAATCTTCAACTCGCATAGCTGATTAGAGTCTGTTAACAGTGCACCATGAGCGTCATTAGTATAGCCTAACTGCTCAAGTTTATCAACAGAAACTCGAACTTCCAACGGCGTAAAATGGGTCAAGGGAGCATTCGTAGCATCAAAACGCACAGTACCATCCTTATACACAGACAAATCATGTTTTGCGCGTAAAATCCCCTTCTCAATAATTTCAGGGGTCTTCGTCGCATTCGTTAAGCCCTTTACACCCTTCAAAATCTTTGGAAGAGAGACGCCTAACCTGTTACATGCGTCCTCAAGAAGTTTTTTGAAGTTAATAGCTTGTTTCTGATATGTCGTAGCGGACGAATTACAGAATGAGCACGAATCGCCTTTCAGAGCTTTGCCGCAACGCGGGCAATACTTCTCGTAGACTGTTTCTAATCCACAAACAGAACATTTAGACATAAAGGTAAACGTATTGCAGCTTGGGCATTTGCGCTTAACCAATTCAACAAAAACAGATTCTCTCTTTGCTGCTTCCATAAGGTCTCTCTGCGCTCCTCCAGTCAAACCCACCGGGAAAAGAACGTGAACGAGAGGTTTCATTTCACGCCTCTTAGACTTCTCAGGTCTCCCCATTCGCGCGCCTACGAACGTTGGAACCTTCTCGTTAACCGTTAAACATGATAACAAACCAATCGCTTCCAGAATAGATTTGGCGGAATTTAAATCCACATTGTCTGAATTTCCATTACCAAGGCAAAACGCAAATGCATACGCATCTTCGCCTTCAATAACAAGTTTTTCATCTAAAACATTATGTGGAAAACACATTTTCTCCAAAGCTTTCTTTACGCTCGCTTCTGCCCCACCAACAATTTTGCTAATTACACCATTTCCATTTTGTACTTCGGAGCTAGAAAGCCAAGTTTTTAATGTTTGAAGCTCTCCTGGAGAAAGATTTGACCAGAAGTACGTGAAGGATGGATGGAGAGGCACGTTTAGAGCTAATGATAAAGCTATGGCTTCCTCGGCTTTTGGCTTGTAGGCGAACGGGTTTGCCAAAAATGCTCTCAATCTTTCCAGTGAAACTTTGCTCACTTCCGCCGCCGTCGCAACGTTTCCATTATATTTTTCAGCAATAGCATTCTGAAGATCTGCAGCCCACCACTCTTCAACATATCCAGAAGGCGAAAGAAGTTTGCTGCTGTAAAGGAAATCTCCAAAACTGACTAGAATGTCTCCCAAAAAGAGTATCTTCGCAATTTCACTTTTTATCTTTCCATAATTTTCAACGTTAACGCGAACAACAGAACCGTCTCTCAGAAGCACAATAGGCGGCTCCAAAGTATCCACAGGAACCGCAATTCCACCCTTGCCAGGAAGCTCCAAACGCAACTGAGTGCCAGCAGCGATGAACCCTTGAAGCACGAGCATAGTGGCAGGATGAATGCCCACGGCAGTTAAGCCAGAATTGCGTGCTCTTCCATACCTTAGACGGAAGCCGCCACACGTAGATGGAAACGAAAAAATCGGGCGCCCTGCAATAACATCATCCATAAACCCAGCAGATTTTCGCCCAGATTTTTTGCGAAACTCCTTAAGCCAATCCCACCCTTGAAAACCAAGCTTCTCGATTATGGTTAAGACTTTCAGGGCACGCCCGACAACCCCGTCATTTACAACTCTGAGCGCTCCTCCTCTTACGCGGTTAGTTTCTATTCTGGGGAGATTGCGAAAAGAAGAGACTTCAACAGGGTCTGATTCAGTTCCAGTGACCTCAACTGGAAGCCATTGGAGAGCTTTTCGTAGCTCTTCATCGGAAACATGATATTGAAAACGACCTATAGAACGCTCATAAAGCCGTATCTCTTCAATAAAACGTGATATTTCCTCTTCTGTGGGTTTGTAGCGATCAAGCCCTAACAAGCGCCTGACGAAATCTCCAACAACAAGAGTCAATGCTTGATCAGTTCCGCCTGCAGACCTTATTGGACCAGCAAAATAGATGGCAAGGTACCGTGTGCGGTCATGGTTAGTCTTAATTTTAACGCTGGCCACACCTTGTAAAGGCGCAGCGGTAAGCCCCTCAGTGAGAATTGCCAGAGCCGTGCGTACGGCTTGTTCAGCCGCTACCTCAGCTTCCATGTGTTCAAATTTTCCATAAACTATTTCTTCTGCAATTTTGAACGCTAGTTCTTCCCTCATAAGTTTGGAACTCAAGGCGCGAATGCTCTCTGCAACGCCTTTCGGTCCAACAAGTCCCTCTACTAAGTCGGCGAGGTCTCTCGCGATTTTGCATTCTACCTTCAATGTTGGGTCAAGTCCTTTTTCTCGTGCTTTCTCACTTAAGGTATACAGTTGTGTAAGCTGATTCTCCAACTCGGTAACATATTGTTGATAGGCTTTGCTCATCGGGCTGTTCAAGATTTCTCTCCGCAAACTCTTCTCGTTCTTCAGTTTATTTTGCTTTTTAACAGAAAAAACACAAAGCTACTTTGTTCAGTAGATGCTAAACTGTATGAATTCTGCACAAAAGTAGCATAGAGAATTTTTCCTTGGAGCCGCCAGTAGCCCTTTCATACGCTTCTGCTGCAACTTTGCTTCGCTTATCGCTACATTCTTTACAGCGTGCATGCCGCAGGTCAGATGGACCATCGCATACCCCACAGTTTAATATCAGAACCTCTCCTAACCCTCTCAAGGTTGCCCATGCATATTCTTGAACGTCATATTTTGGCTCAAAATCCGGCCAAATAGCAAATGAATTTTCGCCCTCTAAGATTTTCTTTAATGCACCAAAATAGCTTTCAAAAACCGTCAAGTACCATTCACACCCTAGAATGTTTTATGCCTTCTACGATCTCAGCAACTTTGCTTTTAGCTTCGGCGCTCTCAATAATGTTGCCCGTGACTATTATGTCAGCACCTGCACTAGCTGCGGCTAACGCTTGGCTTCTAGACCTTATACCCCCTCCAACAACAAGTGGAACATCAATACTTCTCTTGACAGCGTAAATCATTTCAGGAGGAACAGGCTTTTTCGCGCCGGAACCCGCTTCCAGATATATGAAACGCATGCCCAGATATTGCCCAGCAAGAGCGTGCGCTATGGCAAGCTCCGGCTTCTTATAGGGTATTGGAATTGCTCGTCCTATAACGCCAGCAGTGCCGCCTTCGCCAACGATTATGTAACCCAAAGGAATTGCCTCTAAACGGTATTTCTTTACTAATGGTGCGCCTAGAACTTGTGCGCCCATTATGAAATATGGGTCAGAAGAGTTTAGCAACGACATGAACCAAATGGCATCGGCATGGCGGCTTATGCCTGACACGTTATTGGGGAAAAGAATTGTTGGAATTTCTACTGTTCGTTTAACGGCTTTAACAACGTCGTCTAGGTGTGTGGAAGAAGAGAATGTTGAGCCGCCTATCATTATAGCGGATGTTCCGCTTAGCTGTGATTTGTTGGCGATTCGGGAGGCTTGGGGAGGCGTAGCCTTTTCGGGATCTATGAGGGTTATGTGAATTGTCCCTTCAGCCTCGATCTTATCAAGTAGATATTTTTCTACAGCTTTCACCATAAAGCCTCGCTCTATTAAGCTTCTTTAATCTCTGGCGAAGTTTTTCTAGAGCCTCCATAAATCTTGTCAGTGAACATACAGTAAATGTCAATCTCGTTTTGCACAGGCTTAATTTGAAACTCTTCCTTTAACCCGCAGCTACTACAGCCTACAACAGCGCGTCCTTCTTCGCGCAAGATTTCAACTCTTACAGTTTCTTTTCCACATTTTGGGCATGAGAAAAATTTAGGCAATCGCTTTTTTGGAATGCGAACAACTTTTCTCCTTCTTCGCCCCATTCCCTAATCCTTCTATACTTTGGAAGTCACGCCATACCAGTATTTTTATGTTTGCTCTTAAATACTTGCCTATGACCATAAACAATAAGGGTGTAGCCAATGGAATTAACACCTTCCATGCTAAACATGGATTGGAAGGAAGTAGAGACCAGAGTAAAGCGATTTATTAGAGATTATTGGGAAAAATCAAAGGCAAAAGGCATCATCGTATCGTTGTCTGGAGGACTTGACAGCTGCACTGCAGCAGCACTTTCCGCTTTAGCCATAGGCGGAGACAAAGTTTTAGGGCTTATGCTACCGGAAGAAGAAACATACAACAAGAAAGACATCGTGCATTCAAAACTGGTGGCAACGAAATTTGGGTTTAAAACGCAAGTTTGTGATGTCACGCAGACTTTAGAAGCGTTGTACAAGTCAATACCCATCTTCGACCCATCGGAAAAGGTTTGCAAGGGCAATATAAAGGCTAGAACCCGCATGATCTATGTTTATTATCATGCTAACAAACTTAATCTGATTGTCTGTGGAAGTTCAGATAAGTCTGAAACAATGATGGGTTACTTTACCAAATGGGGAGATGTTGCCGCTGACATACACCCAATAATGGATTTATACAAGACCCAAGTACGGCAACTTGCCAAACACATAGGCGTTCCAAAGGCAATCTGGGCAAAACCTCCAACACCCGCGTTATGGCCTGGACAGCTTGCAGAAACAGAGCTCGGGGTAAAGTATGACCAGCTCGACCTTATACTCTACGGATTAGAGCATTTCATGAAGCCAGACGAAATAGCGAGAAAGGTAGGCATAAGTAAGGGGTTAGTAGAGAAAGTAAAGAAAAGGTGGCTTTCTATGGAACACAAAAGACGAGTACTATTGACGGCAAAGCTTGAATACCGAACAATAGGAACAGATTTCAGACTCCCACGCGGTGAATATTAACCGCTTAAGAGAGGATAAACAATGAAAGAGGAAATTCGAATAGCTCTTGCACAAATAAGTTGCAATCGTGAAGACAAAGCAGAAAACCTGCAAAAAATGGAGAATTTAGTCTTAAAAGCCAAAAAACAAAACGCAGATCTCATAATTTTTCCAGAACTCTCGCTAACTGGATACGTAATTAGAGACCAGCTTTACGAACTAGCAGAAAAAATACCAGGACCAGCTACTAAAGCCATGGAGAGAATTGCCAGAAAAACAGATTTACACATCGTGTTTGGGATGCCAGAATTAAGCGAAAAGGCACAAGCAACAATTCACAATACCGCTGTCCTTATGGGCCCGGAAGGTTTTATCGGTAAATACAGGAAAATGTACCTTCCAACGCACAGTGTATTCGAAGAGAAGCGATATTTTCGTCCGGGATATCAAACAGCAGTGTTTGACACGGAAATAGGAAAAGTGGGATTAATAATATGTTACGACATTTTCTTTCCCGAGGTAAGCAGGCTTACACGCTTGAAAGGCGCGCAATTAATAGTTTGCATTTCCGCATCACCAGCAGTCCGCCGAACCTTTTTCGAAACGTTAACGTTGGCAAGGGCTATAGAAAACACGGCATTTCTAGCTTACGTGAACCTAGTCGGCATAGAGGATGGATTACAGTTTTGGGGAGGAAGCAGATTAGTCGGACCTAATGGGAAGGTTCTTGCTCAGGCGAAGTATGATGATGAGGCTCTTGTGATGTGTGACATCAACTACGCGGACATAAGACCTATAGAGACATTTGTTCCTACGTTAAGGGATTTGCGCCCTGAGCTTTTTGATAAACTAAAAGAGCACGCTGAAAGTTTTTAGTCAAAAGAATAAAATTAGGCGTATCTTCAGAGAACAGAATATTCAAGTTTCTTTACAGCTTTTTCAATAAGCCCTAGTGCTTCTTCTAATCGCTCATATGCAGAAGCATAGGAAATTCTTACATAGTTTTCCATGACGCCCAAACATTAAACCTGGAACTGTGGCAACATGAGCTTCTCTCATGAGAAACTCTGCGAATTGCACAGATGGCATGTTGAAACCCATAATATTCGGAAAGACGTAGAATGCGCCTTTCGGTAGTTTGCAGTTGAAACCGGTGATTTCGTTAAGTCTTTTGTAAACCATTCGACGGCGTCTATCAAATTCTCTCATCATATTCTCGACAAAATCTTGTGGTCCTTTTAAAGCTGCTAAAGCCATGTATTGTGCTGGGCTGTTTACGCATGCGACTGTGTATTGATGCATCAGCCAAAGAGGCGAGATAAGTTCTTTAGGGCCGCAAACGAACCCAACTCGCAAGCCTGTCATTGCGTAAGTTTTGGAGAAAGAATTGACAACCAAGGTGCGTTCACGCATCTCGGGAAAAGTAGCAACACAATAATGTTTCGCATCATCATAAACCATCTTTTCATAGACTTCGTCAGAAATAACAATCAAGTTATGGTCGACTGCAATCTTCACCAGCTCTGCAATTTCGTCATACGAAAGTACTGCGCCTGTGGGATTGTTTGGATAATTCAAAATCATCACACGTGACTTGTCTGTGATAAGTGACGTCACATCCTCTATAAACGGCTTAAACTCGTTTCTCTCCAATAGCGGAATAGAAACAGGAACCCCACCAGCTAAGACCACACATGGCTCATAGCACACAAAGCCCGGATCAGGAATTAGCACTTCGTCTCCTGGGTTTATCAAACCTATTAAGGCTGCGAAGATCGCCTCAGTGCCGCCAACTGTTACTAGAATTTCAGTGTTGGGATCGTAATTTAGGCTGTAGTCGCTGTAGGTTTTTTGTCCTATCGCTTCGCGGAGTTCTTGAATGCCGTTGGTTGGAGCGTAATGTGTCTTTCCTTCTTTTGCCGCCTCAATACAGGCTTTTATTGCATGTTGTGGAGGATTGAAATCGGGTTCTCCTACGGTTAAATTGATAATGTCTGGTATTTCTCTGGTCAAAGAGAAAAAATGGCGTATTCCAGACGGCTTTATCTTTTTAAGACGTTCTGCAGGTTCGAAATTTGAAGTCAAGGCTCTTTCCCCATCAGATGTTGTTTGCATAAGCATAAAATGTTTGCGTTAGCAAAAAAGAGCGCATAGGGAGCACTTTTCGATATCTTTAAAAGGCTTGCGTGTATACAAAAGTGTATTCATTAGGCATAATTTCGGAAGTGAAAGTTTGAAGCTGAAAGAAGGGGTACAATCATGGCTAATAAGCTCATTAAACGACCCCATTGCAAAAATAATTGCACAAAATAGCCAATTAACAAAAACGCAGCTTGAAACACTGCTTATTGATATTCTATCCGAAAATATTGCGGGCAAATCGTTAAAATACGATGAAAAAGCCAAATTACGACTGACAAAGGCCAAAATAAGCCGTGGCTCCTTTAATAGAACATTAAAACAGGCAAAAGAAAACGTTATAAGATCAATATACACTGTGCTACTTTTAGGGTACTTAGGAATCTTTGACAGCACAACTCTCGACCCCTATCTTGAGATAGCCAACAAACTGCAGGAGTATGTAGAAGCATACAAGAACATGCCATACAAGAGTGAAGAACTAAATGACCGTCTAAAAGTCATCGAAATGGTCAGAGAAGAGCTCGAAAATAGTTTAAAACGGCTCGGAAGTCCATCAGAAAGCAATGTGTGACGTCACAAATCACAACAAAATATAATCAAGGATTCAACTATTAAAGACTTGAGATAAAAGCATAGGAAAATGCTGGAAATCAAAAAGTAGACGCAAAATAAAGATTTTCACTCTAACTATATCCCAAATTTTTACGTTCCTAAGTGTGATGTGTGACATCATGGAGCATGTAATAAAAGAGAATTACCATAATCTTTAAATCCTTTATGGTAAAACTGTGATGTGTGATGTAACGTGATTAAATCACATCTAATCACATGCGAATCACAGAGGTGTCGAGGTGACTGAAATCATACTGATACTTGCTGTTATTCTAGTTACTGTCACTTTTGCAGCTGCTATAAAGTACTATAAGCAACTTAGGCAAGCTCAAAGAGAATATGAAAAGGCAGCAAATGTTGTCGAAAACATTATTCTTAGTTTTAACAGGCAATTTAAACAGGAAGCTCAAAAGCTGGAGCACATAGCATACAAGGTGGAGGCTGTTTCTTCCAAAGAAGATAAAGCTCTGAAAAAGGCGGAGGAGCTGGAGAAGCGAATTCCCCAAATAGAAAACAAGGTGGAGATGCTTCACGAAGAAAGAGCAAAGATGTTCGCCAAGCTTGATGGAATTGATAAGAGTTTGCATGATGTTGTTGCGTCACAGGAAACGATAAGTGCAAAGGTCAAAGTGTTGGAGGAGCAAGCCCAAGCGGTCGCAATATCTCCAGAGGGAAGAGTTGAAGCCGTGATACCGATAAAAAGGGAGAAGGCGTTGGCGCCTTTGACTGATACCGAGTTATCTGTGCTGGAAATGTTGTCTGCAGAGGGCCCTAAAACGGCGCCAGAGATTAAGGAAAGGGTTAAGCTTAGTCGGGAGCACACTGCACGGCTAATGAAAAAGCTTTACGAGGACGGATACTTGGATAGAGATTCCGCCAAAATCCCATTTAAGTACAGTGTTAAGAAAGAGATGGAGAAGCTATTAAAGAAAACCGAGACTGAGGTTGCTTAGGTTATTCTAAGGAAGGCTTTTCTTGTTCGCTTAACTGTTTTAGACGTTTCTCCATGTCGGAAAGGTTTTGTGAGTCAGGAAGCGAGTAAATCGCATTTCCTTTTCTGGCTAGATATTCAGGATAATGCGTGACCTTTATTGGAACTGCAAAGTGTATCTTCGGTTCAGATATGAGTAGAGCCTCGCCAACATCGAGCATTTTTATTTCAGTATCACTATACTCCAAATAAGGCGTGTTTTCTGTCAAGTATATTCTATCCTTGCGAAGTTCTGTCTTCATAATTACCTTCGTCCACAACTCCGCAAAGACATCAAAATTAATCCTTGAAGGTCTTGGAGTTACAGCGTTGAGTCCGACTCGATATTTACGGTATGTTAGTGCAATATCAGAAAATATTGTGCGCGGCTTATTTGGGTCTAGAAACTCGTGAGCCTCTTCAAGGGTTATGAGAAGCGTGGGCAGTTTCTGCCATTCCTCGTAACTCTCCTCCCACATGCGTTTATAATGCCTTGCAACGGTAGAAGCGGCGAGGCAGGTGACTTTGTTCTGGTCATCAGAGCTTATTCCTGAAATGTCCACAAGACACGTTATTCCATTGCAGATATTCTGAGTAACACTGTCAACAAAGCTATAACTGGACGCTGGAAACAAGTCAGGCGAGAGAGAGGATAATTTAAGCATGAGAGCCTCAATCACATGTTTCATCCTATAATCTGCAAGGTGCCCCACTCCCGCGTATCCTTCAGCCCCATATGCTTCTCTAGCCTTTTGAACCCAAGTCTTACCTATGTTCTTGTAAAGTTTTCGTGCAAGGCGAAATTGAGGAACACCGAGATCAGGAAATAGCGTAATAAGTCGTTCAGGAGTAATTGTATAAAGGCCGACGGTCATTTTTCCATCTCTTGCAGAGTAATATTGTACTTTGCTGTGGAAAAGCGGGTGATCCTTCAAGCCTTTTTGCGGTTTTATTCCTTTTCCGTCAAGAAGTTGTCCGGCAAAGTCAAAGATTAGAGCCACTGTTTTAGGGCTGTAGTCAATGAGTTGTGCATTAAGAATTAATTCCGTGTTGGTTTTTCCAGAACCAGTCATTCCAAACATGCCCATCATCAACGGTATCGCTTCGGCATTTATTCCAGCAGAACCCAGCAGCTGCTCTCCAGAACGGAGACACCCGATTTCGAGCTCGCCTGAAAGTTTCAGAACCGTGCAATCCTCTTCGTTTGCAGTGTACACTTTATCTCTGTACTCTGGATTGAAAGTTGGTGAGCGTGCTTTTCCTTCTTTCTTTTCCAAAAATAGAATTGCTTCTACACCGCGAAAACTGGAGTATGGTCCAAAGGCTTCTTTACCTTCAGCCTCTCTCAGCTGTTCAATTGTTTTTAAAGTGGAGCTACTTTGAGCGTTAACAACTCTGGCGTAGAAGCTTCTTTCACCAGAATCTATCCTAACGATCTGTCCAAAAGAGAGAGTAATCCCACGGTTTAGGAAAAAAGAGACTCTGTCGCCTTCTGTTCCGCACACAAAGCCTATAGGGTCAGACATAAGCACTCCATACCTCCCGCTCATATGGATATTTTACTCCGTGAATTTCATCTGCGAAACTAGATGTAAGCTCTTCTCTATGAAGAA
>Ga0129301_1000609_pt1 | contig 19453 bp, 17 predicted proteins | sample ConPoolayeHmetaG_FD_94489 | JGI IMG/M metagenome (GOLD analysis project Ga0129301, IMG submission 94489) | Hot spring microbial mat communities from California, USA to study Microbial Dark Matter (Phase II) - Cone Pool mat layer H metaG ...
AGTGCGGGGGGTGGGATTTGAACCCACGAACCCCTATGGGATAGGCGCCTCAGGCCTACGCCTTTGGCCATGCTTGGCAACCCCCGCTCACAGCCTTATTCTTGTTTCTCTATTTTATGGTAGAAATTAAATCTTGCTTTGATAAAGGCTGCAATAAAAAAGTGGATAATTGGATTGCTTGTTTAAATTATGCGAAAGTCTTCTTTTATAGTTGTTAAAACGACATGTGTGTTTGTTCTTTCCACATGTGGTATTGCCAGAAGTCTTTTAGTGAATTTGCTCAATTCTTCTCGATTCTTGAATTTGGCGATTATCATTGCGTCTATTAATCCTGTCACGTCATAAACGCAGCAAACGTTCGGAAGTCTCGCAATCTCGTTTTCCACTTCCAGAAGGCGTCCTTTTGAAACGGTTATTTCACTTACAACTGTCAATTCATAACCAAGTTTTTCATGGTCAAGTAATGCTGAATAACCTTTGATTAATCCTATCTTCTCCATTTTCTTTATTCGAGATAAAATTGTGCCTATGGAAACATTGCATTGCTTGGCAATCTGCCTAGAGGAAAAACGTGCATCAGCAGTTAATGCTTTCATGATTTTGACATCTGTTTCATCTAATTCCATAATCCATCCACCTCTAATGCATATTTGTCCTATTGATTTATCTTTTATTTAACATTTGCTCAATATTTTACTGATAAGATTTTTATACTTATAGAAATAGTCATTTAAACTATAAATTTGCCTATAGGGAATGTGGCAATGGAAAGAAAACAAGCAGCGCAAAACTTTGATATATGCCTAAAACTGATGAAAAACGCTGATTTCATACTTCTACACTTCACAGACATTCTTGGATTCCTCAGAGGCAGAACCATCCCAGCAGAAGAAGCAGAAAAAGTCTTAACAAAGGGCGTTGGATTTGACGGTTCATCCATAATCGGTGGAGTCAACATAGAAGAAAGCGACATGGTTATGAAGCCAGACCCATCCTCATTTACCGTTTACCCACACTATTTCTATGATAAGGATGTTGCAAGCTTCATCTGCGACATATACAATCCTGAGGGCAAACAATTCAAAAGCGACCCACGATACATTTGCCAAGAAGCCATAGGAAAAGCATTAAAAGATGGATATGAACCAACCGCGGCTGCAGAATTAGAATTCTATCTTGTACAAAAAAACAAAAAAGGTGAAGTCTACCCCGTAGAAAATCATCTAATAGACAAGCAAAGATACTTTGACATAGCTCCAAACAGAGACATTACAGAATCCTATCGAATGGATTTATCTAATGCCTTATTCGGCATTGGAATAATGGTTGAGCGACAACATCATGAAGCTGGCTCAGCACAAAATGAAATCACATTTAAATATTCAGACCCCAAAACAACTTCCGATAACATAATACGCTATAAATTTGCGGCCAAAGCTGTAGCTGACAAAAAATATGGCTGGACAGCAACATTCATGCCGAAACCATGGTTTGACAAACCAGGTAATGGCATGCACGTTCACATAGCCTTATTTAATCCAAAAACTGGCAAAAACTTGTTCTATGACCAGAAAAGCTATGCTAATCTCTCCCAAATTTCTCGATATTTCATTGGCGGTCTATTAGAACATGCCAGAGCTCTCTGCGCGATCATAGCACCCACAGTTAACAGTTACAAAAGACTCGTTGTAGGCTATGAGGCTCCAGTGTATGTTGCATGGAGCAAAAGAAACCGCTCAGCCCTAATACGAGTGCCAGCCTTTTCTCATGACAATGAAGAAGAGGCAAGAATAGAGTTCAGATGCCCAGACCCGCTGTGCAATCCATATCTGGCTTATACGGTAATATTAGAAGCAGGATTAGATGGCATAAGAAAGAAAATCGACCCAGGAGAACCGGTAGAGGCAAATATTTATCATCTTAGCAAAGCCCAACGTAGAGAACTAGGCACCAAGGTTTTGCCAACATCGTTAAAAGAAGCTTTAGAAGAATGGGAAAGTGATGAAATTTGCATGCAAGCACTTGGCAAAGAGATCACTACAAAGTATATGGAGCTTAAGATGCAAGAATGGAAGGAATACGAGTCGCACATGCCAAATAACAAAAACAAGGTTACAGCATGGGAACTGCAAAAATATCTTTACGCTTAACAGTGGGAACAAAATATCATGTTTAATTAGGACGCAGCACTCTGAAAGACGAGAAGATACAAAATGAAATACGATACCATACTTGTCCTCGACTTTGGCGGTCAATACTGCCACCTCATAGGAAGGAGAATAAGAGAGCATGGTGTTTACTCCGAAATAGTCGACCATGACATAAAACCCGAAAAAGTAAAGCTTCTAAACGAAAAATACAACATAAAAGGCATTATCCTTTCAGGAGGACCTGCCAGCGTCAATGAACCTAATGCGCCCAAACCAGACCCGCAGATTCTTGATTTAGAACTACCAATCCTTGGTTTATGTTATGGGCATCAACTAATAGCCAGTATGGTTGGAGGAAAAGTTGAAACTGTTGAACAGCGAGAATATGGAATAGCCTACGTTAGTATAGAGAGACTTGTAGGTGTTTTGAAAGGTTTAACCAAAAAAGAAAAGGTTTGGATGAGTCATGGGGACACTGTTTTTACTGTGCCCGCTGAATTTGAGGTTTTGGCACATACAGAAAATTGTCCTGTAGCCGCCTTCAGACATAAGAAGAAGCCAATATATGGTTTGCAGTGGCATCCTGAAGTTGTGCATACAAAAAATGGCATGCAAATGCTGTACAATTTCATCTTTAAAGTTTGCAGATGCAAAGCTAACTGGAGAATGGAAGACGTTATAGAAAGAATGACTAGAGAAGTAAAGGCAGAAGTCGGCGGAGAAAACGCCGTAATAGCTCTAAGCGGAGGCATAGATTCAAGCGTAGCTACTGCCATCGCAGCCAAAGCGATAGGTAATAAACTTACAGCAGTTTTTGTTGACCATGGGTTCATGAGAGAAGGCGAACCCCAATTTGTCAAAAAGACTTTTGAGAAGTTCAAAATAAATCTCATAATAGCGGACGCACAGCAGAGATTCTTGGAAAGACTCAAGGGAATAACTGACCCAGAAAAGAAGAGAAAAATCATCGGCGAAGAATTCATACGGGTTTTTGAGGAAATCGCAGAAAAAATAGGCGCAGAATATTTAATCCAAGGAACAATTTACCCAGACAGAATCGAATCTGGCTTCAGAAAATTCTCTGATAAGATAAAGACACATCATAATGTGGCTGGGTTACCCACCAAAATCAAATTCAAGAAAATTGTGGAACCACTTCGCGATTTGTATAAAGATGAAGTAAGAAAAGTTGCAAAAATGCTTGGATTACCTAAAGAAATAGTTTTTAGGCAACCTTTTCCAGGTCCAGGATTAGCAGTAAGAATCGTTGGCAGTTTGACTGAGGAAAAAGTTAGAATTGCAAAGAAAGCAGATGAAATTGTTAGGGAAGAAATCGAAAATAGCGGTTTAGAAGAGAATTTATGGCAATATTTTGCTGTCTTAACTGACACCAAAGCCACTGGAGTAAGAGGCGATAGCAGAGCTTACGGATATGTTGTCGCAGTTAGAGCTGCTGAAAGTAGGGAAGCGATGACTGCAAATTTTGCAAGAATTCCTTATACAGTACTGGAAAGAATCTCTACAAGAATAACTAATGAAATACCTGAGGTTACAAGAGTTGTCTATGACATAACGCATAAGCCGCCGGCCACAATCGAATGGGAATAAGTTTGTTCTAAACCTTAGATTTTTCCATTAAATCTTCAATTTTAGCCTGTTTTAAGAGATTGATATGCTTAACTAGTTCTTCAACTACGGCTTCTAGAATTTTCTTTCCCTTCTCTATAGAAGCAGTTGTAGATGCACCGAAAACTCCAGAATTAGTCTCATCAATCGTGTCTAATGGAAGCGTAATGCCTTCAATTTGCAAGATATGCCTACGCGGTTCTTCGTCAACAGCCTTATCCATATTTACAATTTCAGGATGCAAAGCCAAATTCACAGAAGTTTCCTCTGCACATGCATGCCCTCTTTCTTTAGGTGCAAAAATGTCTGGTAGGAGTTTTCCAGCAAGTAGCCACCATTGAAAAATCGACACGAATATTCTTTTTTCTTTAAGCTCTTTAGCCATCTCTAAGAGAGCACATCGATTACCACCATGCCCATTAACTATCACAATTTTACTAACTCCATAATAATTAAGCGACAAGCATACTTCTTTCACATAACTTTTGAATGTTGAAGGCGATATGAAAACTGTCCCCCAAAACTGCTTATGATGAGAACTTACGCCGAAAGGAATCACTTGAAGACACATAACTCCAGCTTTTTTTGCAGTTTCCTCCGCTATGGCTTTAGCTATTAAGTGGTCAGTTCCGAGAGGATTATGCGGTCCATGCTGCTCGTTAGAGCCAACAGGGAGAATCACAATATCATTCTTTGCAAAATATTTCTTTGCTTCAGCCCAGTTCATTTCATGAAGCATAACCTTCAAGGCTTTCACCCATTCACAAAATTGTTTATATTAATAGGTGATGGAATATAAGTTTACAGTTTAAGACGGTGAAACTCTTTGAAAGCTCTGATTTTGGCTGGAGGCTTCGGCACAAGGTTAAGACCGATAAGCTGTACAAGACCGAAAATTCTTTTTCCAATAATTAACAAGACGCTTCTACAATGGACATTAGAAAGACTCGCCGAAAACAACATTACAGAGGCAATACTAGCAGTTAATTACCAAACAGAAGCCTACATAAAACAGCACAAAATTCCAAAATGTGGATTGAAAATAAAATATTCACGAGACCCTATGGGAAAACCCTTAGGAACAGGTGGTCCTATAAAAAAGGCTGCAAAACTTTTAGGTCATAATCTTCCATTTCTAGTTTTGAATGGCGATATATTCGCCGATTTAAGCTACACAGAAATATTGAAGAGACACAAAGAGGGAAATGCCATAGCAACTATAGCCCTTCACAGAGTTAAAGATCCAAGCAGATATGGAGTCGCAGAGCTAGCAGAGGATAATCACATAAAAAGATTCATTGAAAAACCGCTACCGAAGGAGGCTTCAACTAATCTGATAAATGCAGGCGTTTATGTTCTTAGCCCAAAAATTTTCAACTACATTCCCAATGGGAAAGCGGTTTCAATCGAACGTGAAATCTTTCCAAAACTTGCAGAAGAAGGCAAGCTTTACGGGTATGTGTTAGAAGGTTTATGGATGGACATAGGCAAACCAGAAGAATACTTGGAAATAAACAGAATTTTGCTCCCTTCCTTTGCTGACAAACACAAGAGCAAAAAGTTCCCAAAAGTAGATGTTAAGAACCCAGCCATTTTTGGAAAAAAAGTTGTAATTGGAAAAAACTCGATTATTGGACCATTTGTGGTCTTAGGACAGAATGTTGACGTTGGAAACAATGTTCACATAAAAAACTCTGTGATTTTCCCAAATGTCACTATAGGCAATTCCTCGTCAATAAATGAGACGATAATAGGTGAAGGCGCAACTATAGGGGAAGGCGTAAAAATCGGAAAAGGGTGTATTATCGGTGATTTTGCCAAAATCAAGAATCATGTTTCACTTACCGAAAATGTTTCTATTTGCCCAGCAAAAGAAATCTCTGAAAGTGTATTAACATCTAAATGCATTATTTAGAAAGGAGCAAGCAACATGTTAGGTCTAAGACGTCTATTTGGAACAAACGGAATCCGCGGGCTTGTCAACAAAGAATTAACCCCGGGAATGGCAATAAAAATTGGAAGTGCCGTAGGAACATTTTTTAAACATGCGAAAATCCTTGTGGGCTATGACGCCAGAACAAGCGGGCCGATGCTTGCAAAAGCCCTTATTGCCGGTTTGAATGCAAGCGGATGTGATGTGTTACTTGTGGGAATGGCTCCCACACCAACATTACAATTTGCTGTGAAGAACCATAAAATAGATGGCGCAGTCATAGTGACAGCATCGCATAATCCGCCGGAATACAATGGAATAAAAGTGGTATGGAGTGATGGAATAGAGCTTTCTCGTGAACAAGAAATCGAAATTGAAAACATATTTTTCGATGAAAATATAGCCTATGTAAAATGGGACAAAATAGGAAAAACAAGCGAATTACATGGTATAGTTGACGAATATATAGAAGCAATAAAAGAACATGTGGATGTTACTAGAATAGCTAAAAAACACTATCATGTTGTAGTTGATGCCGCAAACAGTGTTGGCAATCTGACTGCACCCCGATTGCTTAGAGAGTTAGGATGCAAAGTCACAACCATAAACGGAAACATTGATGGAACATTTCCAGGAAGAATGCCTGAACCACGACCAGAAAACCTCGAAGATATGGCTTTGACAGTAAAAGCAATAGGCGCTGATCTAGGCGTAGCATTTGATGGCGATGCTGATCGCTCAGTTTTTGCTGATGAAAATGGCGAGATTCATTGGGGTGACAAAACCTTTGCATTAGTTGAGAGAAATTTTCTAAAGGCTCACCCAAAAGAAAAAATTGTTACGCCAGTAAGCTCTTCAACATTAGTTAAAGACATAGCTGATGCATATGATGGAGAAATCGTATGGACCAAAGTGGGAAGTGTAACAGTTTCTCAAACAATGAAAAAAATAAAAGCAAAACTTGGCGGAGAGGAAAATGGCGGAATCTTTTATGGTCCACATCAAGCCGTTAGAGATGGAGCAATGGCAACAGCCCTAATCTTGGATATTATGGCTAAGACTGGAGAAAGACTTTCAAAACTGCTCGGAGAATTGCCAAAATATTTCATTGAAAAAAGAAAAGTGGAATGCAAAGAAGAGCTTAAACAGAAAGTATTAGAAAAGCTGGTCAAAGAGGTGCGGAATCTAAACATAAGTACTATTGACGGCGTAAAAATATGGTTCGAAGACAAGAGTGCAATTTTGATAAGACCAAGCGGAACAGAGCCTATTTATCGTTTGTATGCCGAAGCCAAAACAAAGGAAAAAGCCGTAAAAATTATCAACGAATACATTTTAAAACTTAGAAAGATAATTGAAAGTCTAAAAAGTTAAAGCGTTCTCTAAATCGATTTTGTGGAGAACACCATATGTCCTCAATAATACTGAACATAAAACCCGAAGAAATCGATACACTTGAAAAACGAAGTAAATATACGATTAGCATAATAGGATGCAGACAGACAAGTGTTCTCCATGCTTATCTTTTTGCAGAAGCAGGATTTAGGGTCATATGTGTTGACGCAGACCAGACAAGAATAGACAGCATCATGCGAGGTAAAATGCCTCTATTAAAACGTGATATTGAGCTTAAACTGAAAAAATTTGTAAAAACAGGACTTTTGAAGGCAATAGGTGATTTTAAATCTGCTGTTTCTCAAAGCGACGTTATTGCTATAACAATTCCAGTGGAAATGGATGAAAAAAAGAAAGCTGATTACTCAAATATGCAGAATGCTTGTAAGCTTGTTGGCGCAAATCTCCGTCGCGGTTCCTTAGTTATCGTTATGAGCGTTACTGGCGTTGGTGTTACACAAGGTATGATTAAAGAGCTTTTAGAAAATACTTCTGGATTAAAAGTTGGAATAGATTTTGGCTTGGCGTACAGCCCATTTCAAGTTTTAAAGGGGCAAGTATTGGAAAACATGGTAAGTCAAGAGAGAATTATTGCAGCAATAGACCGAAATAGTCTAAACGCCACTTCACACATTTTAGGGATTATTGCAAAAGGTGGCTTGAAAAAAACTGCAGATATAAAAACAGCTGAAGCTATTACGCTTTTTGAAGCCGTGCAGCAGGATGTCAATGTAGCCCTTGCCAACGAATTTGCTGTCTTTTGTGAAAAAGCTGGTATAGATTATTGGGAAGTTTATAAACTTGCAAATAGCAATACTTATCCTACGCTTTCATTGCCTAAGCTTACTTATGAAAATATTTGGGGAGAGCCGTATCTTTTATTGGAAGATTCTGAAAATTTGAACTTGAGACTGCGAATTCCCGCAATTGCAAGAGAAATAAATGAAGTAATAATTAAACATGCAGTTAATTTGACCAAGGAGGCGCTAATTAATTGCGGAAAGACTTTGAGAAGGGCGAGAATCTCTTTGCTTGGAATTACAAGAGTACGAAACATGAAAAGTTCACCGAAAAAAACTGTGAAGGAACTTGCTAAGATATTAGAAGCCAGAGGCGCCAAAGTCAGTCTTTATGACCCATACTTTATAGGTGACGAAATGCTAGAGACGAAATATAGTTTTAAGAAGAATTTGGCTGGAGCTTTGGAAAATGTTGATTGCATATTAATATTAACTGGGCATGACTTGTTTAAACGTCTTAATCCAAAGAAATTGAAGGTTGTGATGAAAATGCCGGCGGCAATTATTGATTTTGAAGGTGTTGTTGAACCCGATAAAATTGAAAGGGAAGGTTTCATATTTCGTGGTTTTGGAAGAGGAGTTTGGGCAAAATGAAAAAATTAGGCGTGGCAGTTATCGGAACAGGCTTCTGGGGAAGAAACCAAACAAGAGTCTTTAAAGAATTAGAAGAAACAGAGCTGTTAGCTGTCTGCGATATAAATGCTGAAAGAGCGAAAAGCGTAGCTAAACAATTCAATGTGGAAGCTTATACGAATATTGGAAAAATGTTGAGGAGAAAAGATGTAGAAGCTGTAAGCGTTTGCACATGGTCAACAAATCTTGCAAAAACGGTGCTAAAAGCTCTGCAAGCTGGAAAACATGTTCTAGTTGAAAAACCGATGGCAACAAATACAAAACAAGCAGAAAAACTGCTCAAAACTGCTGAAAAGAACGAATTACATCTTACAGTTGGTTTTTTGATGCGGTTTATTCCAGGCATTCAACACATCAAAAATGCAATCGAAAACAAAACAATCGGCGATTTAGTTTGCGCCACTGCAAAAAGAGTTTCGGAATGGCCAGAGAGAATAGGCGATGTGGGAGTTGTCAAAGACATGGCTATTCATGATATAGATATAGCAAGATATCTCTTCGATGAAGAGCCTATAGCAGTCTATGCGAAAACTGGAAACATGAAGCATAAGAAATTCGAAGATTACGCTCATATAATGTTGACTTTTAAAAGCGGAAAAAGTACTTTCATAGAATCTAACTGGTTAACACCATATAAAACACGAACTTTAGTGGTTACAGGAAGCAAGGCAATAATGAAGCTTGATTACATTTCACAAGAATTAACTATAGAAGATGCGAAAGAGACTATGCAACCTAGGTATCCATGGCAAGAACCACTAAAACTAGAGCTTCAACATTTTGCAAATTGTGCCTTGAAAAAAGAAAAACCTCTCATAACAGGTATAGATGGCTTAAAAGCACTTAAAATAGCTGAGGCAGCATTAAGGTCTTCGGCAATAGGCAAAGTGGTTAAGTTAAAGTAAGGAAATCAGGATTCCTTTTTTAATTTTGGCTTAAGATTGAATGGTTTGCCATCTAAGATAATTTTTTCTGGAATTTTTTCTTTCCATTTTTTTAAAAAGGGTAAATCCTCATTTTCCTTCCGAAGTTCATCGGGCAACATTTCAGGGATTTCGTCACGTATCGGATACCATCTTAAGCATTTCGGACATACAATTAAGCCTTCAACTATCTCGTGCTTCTCTTCAAAAATATGCAGTTCAAGCGGATGATGTTTGTCAATTGGACATGCAAGTATTTCCATCAATTTTCTTTTAATAGCTTATCCCTCCCACTATAGTTCCGCCTTTAAACTATAAAACATTTTCATAAAAACAAATTACCTAATTATCTTTCAATTTTGCCTTAATATCTAAAACAATTTGATACCAGTTCGGACCAGTTGACCGAACAACACGTCCAAACACAATTTGGTAAACTACACCTAAACTTTCAAGTTTTTCACTTACTTTCCACTTAACTTTGGTAATTGGATTCTCGTTCTTCTTTGCATGTTCAAAATCGTAGTAATGTACCCATCCGCCAGTTTTTTTGAGGGCTAATATGGCATGGGGCAGGTACTCATAGGCTTTTTCAGGCAGAGGCATAAGGACTCTATCTGCCAAATGGTGCAGTCTTTTTTCGATGACATCTTTTGCGTCGCCAAGGATAGGTATAACCTTTTCATATGTCCTGTTTAGTCTAACATTCTCTTGCATGTTTTGAACAGCCACCGGGTTAATGTCGATTGAATATATTTTCTCTGCGGTAGAGTGTTTGGCAATCACTATTGAAAAGCAGCCAACTCCAGCAAACATGTTTATAACTACTTCTCTATTTGCAATCTTTTTTGCAATTCGCGTTCTCTCGTAGAAAAGTCTAGGCGAAAAATAGCATTCATTAACATTAATCGAGAAAAGACAACCAGATTCTTTGTGAATAGTGGTAGCTTTTTTCTCTCCAGCTACAAATTCTAATTTTCGAAGCCTTAAATCACCTGAAACCGGGCTTGTCTGAGCTAACACCGTTTTGACATTTCTATGAACATTTATGATGGCTTCTACTATGGCTTGACTATACCTTCTGGAAGTTTCGTTTAACCGAATAATAGCTATGTCTCCCACAATGTCATAGGAATTGTAAATGTAACTGAGAGCTTCAGGAGAGAGAATTTCTGAAAGATTTTTTCGTAGGTGCTTCTTCAAGTTTGTTCTTCCACCAGAGTAACTACGTCTGGAAACATTTAAAAGCAAAATGGATTTCCTTTGTTAGGAGAGGAAGCTAAGCATGGAGAAACAATCAAGTGGAATTGTTTACGAATGTGTAAGATGTGGATCCAAAGTTCCATCAGAAGAGTTGGAACTCCGAGGCGGAGAAATAAAGTGCATAGTCTGTGGTTACAGAATACTGAAAAAGATAAAGCCACCAGTTGTGAAACGTGTTCCTGCCAAATAATTAGACCAAAAAAGGGAGAATCTAGTAAATCAACGCTATTGGATTTTTATTCTTTTAGAAGCTATGATGGCGTTAGAAGATTTCTTTTTCTCTGATTTTACGAAGAGCCCTTCCGCGAAGTTTTATTGATGGACCGACAACTTCTTCAGGTTGTTTTTCAACAGTTTTTCTCTTTATAGTTTCCCCGCAGATTCCTCTTGGAAGCAATCGTCTTTTTATGCATAGGGCATATGTGCAGTTGGCGACATTGCATATTTCTTCAGTCCACCTGCACCATGTGCCATCTCGGCGATAGACTGTAGCATTTTTTGCACATTTGAAGGATTGGCATGTGGGAGAACAGATTTTTTCCTGCGCCAATATCTACACAACCATACAGCATTTTGTTAATAAAATTTGATGTTACGCAATTTTTCTCTAACAATACCTTTTTACTAAATTTGATATAAAGTTTTTTCTTTTAAACTCCTTATTTTTACTCTAACTCAGACTTGACTGCGGCTTAAAATGTCTTCTTCTATAGACCTCTATCAAAAGAACCATAATCACCGAGACTACAATTATTATTGCGGTTATTAGATGGCTTGTTTCAACAAAGAATCCAGCCAACATCACATATGCTCCTAATTTAATTCCGATTGTAGTTGAACTGTCAACAAAGAGATACTGCGCAATATATGGTTGCGTTTGATCGAATAGGTAAAGATTTATCTGTAAATTTCCACCGGTAATGCTGTCAAACGTCGCTATGCCATCTAATTGTGTGTATTTAGAGCGTGGTGCCGAGCCTTCTCGCTGCAACATTATCTTTACGTTTGAAATTGGCTGTCCAAAATAATCAACAACCTTGATTGAGACTGTTAGACCCCAAAGTTTACAGCGTAAAGTCACATTTAGATCTTCGAACATACTTACAGTTGTTTCATTCAGCTTTATTCCTTCAACATCATAAACTGTTATGACATATTTACCAAAGGCGCAATTAAAAATTGCTATTCCGTTTATGGTAGTGTTATTTTCATAGAGCAAACCACCCATTAATTCTTGAACCTTAATCCTTGCATTGTTAATTGGTTCACCATTCACATTTGTTACATTGACTTGTAAACTCTTTGTCGGGCAGATGAATGTTAAGTTATACCAAGCCACGGCATTTCCGTTCACAAGTAATGTTGAAAGATTTGTTACATTAAATGATACGCCATAACGAGAGGCATTTAAAGTATAGTTTACGTTAGGCAGCAAAGACCGTGTTATGACGGTGCCGTTAATGTTTGTAGTTAACGTCTTATTTTCCCTTGTCAAATAAATCTTTGCTTCACGAACGCCAATTTCAATTCCGTCTTTAATTGCATAAACTGAAATTTTCAAATTGGTCAAGTTGCAGTCAAGAATATGTGGTGCAGCGCTTGTGATGGGCAAAATGTCTTCATAAACTTTTTCTCCCTTATAGAATGCTTGAAAAGTGTAGTTTCCAATTTCAAGTGTCATTGTTACTAAACCATTGGAGTTGCTTGTTTTATTTACTACAAGATTTCCATTCTCAAAAACTTTGACTGTAGCACCTTGCACGATATCTCCAGCAAGATTCTTAGTAGTCACGTTAATGTCAAAGCCTGGAACGGTGAAGTTTTGAATGTCTGGCGGGATTTTTATTGTAGCATTCGGTGGTAACCATGTAGAAGTAATGTTTACAGTGTAAATTCCGATTGACGCATTTTCTGGAACAGTCCAGTTAGCTAAAACCAAGCCTTCTTCAGTAGCATTTACATTGATTATTGAATAAATTGTTTCTCCTTCAGAAGTTATTTTTATTGTAACGCTTTCGTTTGAGTAATATCCTGCCGCTTTGATGCCTACAAATTGGCGCCTGTGATATTCTGTAGCATTTGTTAATCCAATGGTAAATGTATCAGTAGCTAACGCATCTGTGGCTGTCTTGTTGAAAGCAACAGTGTATGTTCCTACATAGTTTGTGTTTGGCATTCCATTGAAATCATTAGGGTAAACCAGTGTGGCGTAACCGCTTCCTGTGTCAGTGGTGTTTGAGAGAGTTACAATCCTCAAATAAGTCTCATTTCTCGGATTAGGAGGTTTAACAGTAATGTTTGCATAATAAATGGTGTCTGGTGCTCCGCCAGTAACATTCACTTGGATAGTGACGTTGCTATTTTCTTGCAATTGCATTGGAGGGTCAAGCGTTACAATTGCTTTAACATAATAGGCAGGCTCTACGGAGAACATTTTTGTGTCGTTACGATTGTTTTCAATATCTTCCAATGTTATTGTATGATTTCCTTTAGGAACTGCAGGAACATGAAAGGTGGCATTTACTACGTTCCCTACCGCTGTTGCTTCGTTAACAATAATGTTAGCGAACCATATTCTATACATACCATCAGTTTTGTTTATAGTTCCAACAATGCGAACAATGTCACCAACTTTTCCAATTGATGGCGTAATAGAGGTGATTTCAACATCTACTGCACTTACGTTATGAAGAAGCGTTACAAAAGAGGACATCACAGCTAGCACAATCATAAGAATAGTGATTATGGTTAATTTCTTCATGTTACCTTCTCCTGTTGCTATGCGTAAATTTCAATGCGGTTGAACACATTTACTATAAATGGAGCATTTTAAACTTTACCTTTTTGTAACTCAAACATATTCTAAATCGCATTGACATCAAATGATTTTTTATCAGCAATTATAGCAAAAACAACTTAAATGCCCGAAACGGTGAATACTGTTTAAACTAAGAGGATTTAACATGATTGATGAAATCTTAAGTTTAGTTGCAAAACATGAAGAATGGCGTGAAAAACAGTGCTTAAATCTCATTCCCTCTGAGAACATCATGAGCCCCACTGCCAGAAGACTTCTCTCATCAGAGCTTAGCCACAGATACACTGCGAGAGACCACTTCTACATGGGAACCCGTTTCACTGATGAAATTGAGCAGTATGGTGAAAAACTGGCTAGAGAAGTTTTTAGGGCTGAAACAGCTGATTTGCGTCCTCTTTCCGGACACATTGCAGACTTAATTTTCCTCGCCGTTCATACGAAACCAAATGACACACTTATGTGTGTCTCTCCAGATGATGGCGGATATCCTGGAATGTGGAGGAATGGTTTAGCAGAACTTTTACATCTTAGAATAGTGCCATTCCCATTTTCAAAACAAGACAGAAACATAAAAGTGGAAGAAGCAAAGGAAACTATAAGACGTATTAAGCCTAAAATTGTTATTTTCGGTGCAAGTAGAATTACCTTCCCGCATCCAGTTAAGGAAATAGTCGAAATCGCCCATGAAAACAATGCAATAGTAGGATTTGATGGCTCACATGTTATGGGTTTGATTGCTGGGCAACAGTTTCAAGACCCACTGCGAGAAGGAGCGTGTGCCTTGTTTGGTTCAACCCACAAAAGCTTTTTTGGTCCTCAAGGGGGCATTATTCTGGCTGATAAGGAGCATGGACAAGTCTTAAAGGAGAAGATTTATCCAGCTTTTGTTGATAATGCCCACTGGAACCGCATAGCAGCATTAACTTTGGCATTGGCTGAAATGAAAGAATTCGGCAAGGCTTATGCAGAACAGATAATCCGCAATTCAAAAACAATAGCTAAGACGTTGAATGATTATGGTTTTCCTGTTGCTTGCAGACATTTAGGATTCACTAAATCTCATCAGGTGATATTAGATTATGGAGACCATAAGCAAGGAAGAATAGTTGCAGAAAAACTTCAAAGCGCAAACATCATTGTTGATTGCGATATCAGAGTTGGCACTTGTGAAGTTACACGGCGTGGAATGAAAGAGAACGAAATGCTAAGAATAGCTGAACTCATCAAGAGAACAATTATTGACAGAGAAAAACCAGATAACATTAGAAAAGATGTTGCCAGGCTTTGTCGTGAATTTCCAAAAGCCGAATACTGCTTCGACGAATAAACCCTTTTTATCGACGAATTAGCATTTTTTATCCTCAGATAAAGGCATAGTCAAGAGAGAGTAACCCTCATGGAAACTTTGGTTCCGCCTCTACTCATTCAAGCCTTAAAGAAACAGAAGTATCATTTCGTTGGTCGCCATTCTGCAGTTAAGAGGTGTAGATGGCTTTACGAAACCTTAATTCATGATAGACCATGCTACAAGCAAAAGTTCTATGGAATAAAAACGCATCAATGCATACAAATGACTCCAGCATTATTTTACTGTACGCAAAAATGCCTATTTTGCTGGAGAGCCCAAACAAGTGACCTTCAAATTAAATGGGATGAAATGAAAATACCAACATGGGACTCTCCTGAAGAAATTGTTGAAGGAAGCATCAAAGCACATCTTCAAATTATAAGTGGATATAGAGGCAATCCAGAGACAAACAAGCAAAAATTAATGGAAGCTTTAACTCCGAGACATGTAGCCATAAGCTTGACTGGAGAACCAACACTCTACGAGCATATAGGAGAGTTAATTCAAGCTTTTAACAAAAGAGGATTTACAACTTTTCTAGTGTCTAATGGAACTATGCCTTCAGTTCTGGCTAAATTAAGTGAAGAACCAACACAAATTTACATTTCTGTATGTGCCCCAGATGAGAGAAAATTTAACAATATTTGCCGACCTCAGGTTCCAAAAGCTTGGAAAAAACTGAATGAAACTTTAGAAGTTCTGTCCAGCTTCAAATGTCCAACTGTTATCCGAATAACTTCAGTGCGCAATTTAAACATGGAAAACATAGAGGGTTATGCAAAACTCATTGCGAAAGCTAATCCCACATACATAGAACCTAAAGCTTACATGCATGTGGGATTTTCTAGACTTCGTTTAGGTTATGAATCTATGCCAAGCCACCAGGAAGTTCGAAAATTTGCAATACAAATGGCAAAAGAAACAAGTTACAATATAATCGATGAAGTACAAGAAAGTCGTGCCGTATTGTTAAGCAGACTTAAAAAAGCCATAAGATTTGCTGATGGCTGATTTTTGCGAATGATTCAAAATCTTAATGGTTTCTCGGAATCCGAAGGCTCTATTATGAATAATTGAGAGCAAAACTTAAATAATTCGTGTTCCCTATTGCCGAAAAACTTGAACCGATAATTTAAGCGAGGTGCCACAAAAATGGTTAAAGAAGGAAGAGGACGCTTGTTCAGAAGAAAAGACGGCAAATACTTAATTTACCTACCAAAAGACTTCGCTGAAGACAGCATGTTCCCATTCAAGGGCTCTGATTCCATATTCGTAAAAGTAAGCTTCAAAATCGGAGATGACAAGCTCCTCGTAGAAAAATGGAAAGAAACAACTGAGTAAACAATTAAACAAAACATATAGTTTTCTATCCCTTTTTTAGAGACACAATAAAATATTTCTGCGTATCTATCTCTAAATTAAAGGTGCCAGCTTTATGCCTTCACTAAAAAACATTTTGAAAGAAATAAGAGAAGAGTTAAAAGAGAAGGAAAATTTGCGAGAAAATGCCCAAAAAGACATGCGAAAAGCAACAAGCCTTTCCAAACAAGCAATTCTTATGATTCACCAAAAAAGATTAAAAGATGCAGAAAAGCTTGTTGAAAAAGTAGCAAAGCTAATTTCAAAGCTTAACAATGTTGCTGTAAAATATCCAAGCATCATTTATAGCGGTTTATTCGATGCTGCCCTCCAAGAATATTCTGAAGCAAACATAATTCTAAACTTGGTTAAAAAGTCAAGATTTGTAATCCCTAAGGAAATTAATGTGCCTTCAATTGATTATGTACTTGGATTGGCTGACGTGATAGGTGAATACAGACGCATGACACTAGACGCCTTACGTGAAGGGAATGTGGAAAAAAGTGAAAAATGTTTACAGACGATGGATGAAATTTACATCGAACTTATGGCGATGGATGAAGCCTACATGCTAGTGCCAGGTCTTAGAAGAAAATGTGATAGTGCTAGAAAAATTATTGAGACTACACGTGGTGATGTCACACAAGAGATCCGTAGAAGCTCGTTAGAGGAGTATCTTAAACGTTTTGAAAAATTTGCAAAGCAAAGAAGGCATACTCAATGTTTTGCTGAGTAAGAGAATATGCGAATACGCGATATGAACACTCCATTTTCTGTTGAGAAAGCTCATAAAACACAGTTGCATTTGTCCAAACGCATCATCTTCAAAGACATGTTGCCAGAAAAAATTAGATTTATTGCTGGAGTGGATGTCGCTTATGCGAAACGAACATCAATTGGCGCCGTGGCAGTTCTTGATTATAATTCTCTTAAACTTGTAGAATCTCAGATAGCTTTCTGTGAAACTCGCTTTCCTTATATTCCGACATTGCTTTCTTTTAGAGAAACACCATCAGCAGTTTTAAGCATCAGAAGACTGCAGATACAGCCAGATGTTTTTCTTGTTGATGGTCAAGGTTTCGCACATCCTTATCGTTGTGGATTTGCAAGTCACTTAGGTCTGTTGATAAGAAAACCAACAATAGGCGTAGCAAAAAGTAGATTGTTTGGCGAAGCAGAAAAGACCAAGATTGAAGAGAATGTTACTTTTCTAAAAGACAAAAGTGAAGTCATAGGAGCGGTGGTTACAACAAAGTCTGGATGTAAACCTGTCTATGTAAGTGTTGGGCATATGATTTCGCTCAAAACAGCTATAAAAATCGTTCAACACTGTGCATGCAATAATCGTATTCCAGAACCAATTTTAAAAGCTCACGAGTTGGCGACATTAGAAAAAGCGAAAAATCAATAATAGAAAAGCCAATTAACAAATAGGAAGCGAAAAAATGCTTAATCCAAAGCTTAGAGCACTGGCGGAGAAGATTCATGATAAAAACCTTCGAGAGAAAGTTATCCAGTTATTGGAAAATCCAACATTTGAAATAGAGGGAAAAAGGTATTCAGGCTTGCCTCTTGAGGTTTCACCTGCTGGACGCTCTCATCATCACTGCTATCCAGAAGGTTTGATAGAGCATATTGTTTCAACAGCCAATATTGCCTTAGCAATGTGTAATTCAGTAGAGAAGATTTACCATGGAAAAGTGAATCGTGACTTTGTGATAGCGGGTATTTTATTGCATGATATTTTCAAACCAATTACTTATGCAGCGAATGAGAGTGGAAGTTACAGTTCGACGCACTTGGCGGATTACATGGACCATTTGTCTCTTGTAATTTCAGAGCTTGTTCGAAGAGACTTCCCATTGGATATTGTTCACGTAGTTTCTGCTCATCATGGAGACTATGGTCCAATAAGACCGCACACAATTGAAGCCTTGATCTGTCATTTGGCAGATTTAATAGATTCACGATTGAACGGGGAAATTTTGAATGCTGCACGATATCTTGCAAGAAGAGCAGTTGGTGAAGAACTGTTTGGGCTAACTTCGAAGGAAGCCTTCGAAATAATTCTTTCGAAGTCTATCGAAGGCTGGGAAAGTGTTGCAAAGACAGTCGAAAAGATAAAACGGAAAAGAAAAACGCACAAAGCTTAATAGCCTTAATCTTTTGAAAATTAGAAAAAAGGTGACTGCAAAAATGGAAATATCATTTGAAGATTTTCAAAAACTTGATATGCGCGTTGGAAAAATTTCTGAAGCAAATCAGATTCCCGGCTCACGAAATCTCATAAGAATGATTGTAGATTTTGGAACAGAGAAAAGACAAGCTGTAGCGGGACTTTTACAATGGTATAAACCCGAAGAACTTGTGGGCAAAAAATGCGCATTTATATTGAATCTTCAACGTCGGAAATTGATGGGTGTAGAATCTCAGTGTATGATTTTTGCTGCGGAAGATGATAAAGGCAATGTAGTAATCATTCAGCCAGAGAAAGATATTGCAGAAGGAAGCAGAATCCATTAGGCATTACTGTTTGATTTTGAATGTGACCCAAAAATTGTTATATATTTCCTTCGTTAATAATCGCTGTTTGCAAAATTTAGGTTGGTCTAAAATGAAGAATAAATTCGCTTTTTTACTGATAATAGCGATGCTACTTACTATACCTATGTCAAATGTAATATACGCAGCAGATGGATTAGAACTGGAAATAAGTCATGAATAGACCACGGGTGATTCTAGTCGTGCTCAAGCAGTTGCCACAGGAGACATAGATAATGATCGTATTATAGAGATAGTTACTGTAGGATATTTCCATAATTCAACATCAGGCTATTATGAAGGTGAATTAGACATATGGAGTTGGAATGGAGACACACGATATGAGACAGCAACAAGCGCTCCAATAACTGTTATAGCACAAACGGTTGATCAGATGACACAAATGTTTGCAATGGGCGGGTTTGGATTAGGTCTAATGGCGCTAATACTGGCTGCAGTCGGAGTGTACATAATTCTGAAAAAGAAGAAAACCCCCTCTGCACTTATGCCAGCACCACCGACACCGCCAACATCTCCATATATAGGTCTAAATCTAAAACTCCTCCATTTTTTCTTAACTTAACAATTTAGCAATAGCCTCGGCATTTTTCTCGCTTTCAGCCAGATAATCAACCATTTCCATGTCTAAATCAAGCCACTTTGC
>Ga0129301_1000610_pt1 | contig 19445 bp, 12 predicted proteins | sample ConPoolayeHmetaG_FD_94489 | JGI IMG/M metagenome (GOLD analysis project Ga0129301, IMG submission 94489) | Hot spring microbial mat communities from California, USA to study Microbial Dark Matter (Phase II) - Cone Pool mat layer H metaG ...
CGGCATATGTCGATGCGATCCCCATGCCGTCGGCCGTGGCCAGCATGACGATGCGCGTGTGTTCCAGCGCCTCCTGGCGGCGGATCTCTCTTGCCAGGGCCGTGCCTTCGGGTCCCGCCATGCGGGCGTCGAGCAGGGCGACGGCGAATGGCTTACCCGATGCGGCGGCCGAGCGCAGGAGCGCCAGTGTCGTCCGGCCGTCGGATGCCAGGCTCGGTTCCATGCCCCAGCGGATCAGCATTGCCTGAAGGACGCGCCGGCTGGTCGGGTTGCCGTCGGCTACCAGGACGGGGATGCCGACGAGCTTCTCGTGTTCCCCGGTGCACGATTCCGCCGCAGCGCGCTCGGGCAGAGAGAAGCGGGCGGTGAAATGGAAGGCGCTGCCTTCGCCGACCGCGCTTTCGACCCAGATGCGCCCGCCCATCAGACGGACCAGCTGCGATGAGATGGAAAGCCCCAGGCCCGTGCCCCCGTATTTCCGGGTCATCGAACCGTCCGCCTGCGAAAAAGCCTCGAAAATCACCTCGCGCTTGTCCTCGGGGACGCCGATGCCCGTATCGGTGACGGTGAAATGCAGGGAGACCCCGTCGGGCCGATGCAGATCGGATTGCACGTGCACGATCACATCGCCGCGCTCGGTGAACTTGATCGCGTTGCCCGCCAGGTTGGCGATCACCTGGCGCAGGCGATTCGGGTCGCCGACCAGCAGGTCGGGGACGTCCGGCAGGACATTGCAGCTGAGCTCGAGCCCCTTTCGATGCGCGCGCAGGGCGAGCATGTCGAGGGTGCGCTTCAGCGTTTCGCGCAGGCTGAATGGAACCGGGTGAAGCTCGAGCCTTCCCACCTCGAGCCGCGAAAGATCCAGGATGTCGTCGATCAGCGACAGCAGGGAGTCGGCGCAATTTTTGACCGTCTCGAGGTATTCGCGCTGCTCCGGCGAGAGATTCGTCGACAGGGCGAGCTCCGTCATGCCTATGATGCCGTTGATGGGCGTGCGGATTTCATGGCTCATGTTGGCCAGAAACTGACTCTTGGCGCGGCTGGCGGCTTCGGCCGCCTCCTTGGCTCGCCTGAGATCTTCGGCGGCACGCTTGCGCTCGGTGATGTCCTCGATGAAGCCCTCGTAGTAAAGCGGCTCGCCCTTTTCGTCGCGCACGAGGCGCGTATTCTCCGACAGCCATATCACCGCGCCGTCCTTCCGGTAGGCCTGAAACTCGTGGCCGGCGACGGCGCCCTTTTCTTCGAGCAGGCGGATGACCTCCTCCCGCTTGCTGCCGTCGACATAGAGCTGGCCGCGGATGTCGGTCACCGCCTGCATCAGTTCTTCGGGAGTGGAGTAGCCGAAGATGCGCGCGAGCGCGGGATTGCAGCTGACGAATCTGCCGTCGCGCGTCGTCTGGAAGATGCCCTCGAGGGCGTTGTCGATGATGCTGCGGTAGCGCGCCTCGGTGCGGCGCAAGGCGAGCTCTGCGGCCTTGCGCGCCGCGATGTCGCGGGCGAATGCACAGGCAAAGTCCTGCCCCTCGAAGGTCAGGCAGTTCCAGGTGATTTCCACTGGAATCGACCGGCCGTCGCTGCAGCGGCAGGCCGATTCGAGCGTGACCGGTCCCGACTCCTTCATCCGCCTCCAGCTCGCGTTCCAGCAGTCTGCCGTCAAGGTCCGGTCGATTTCGAAAATGCTCATCGCCAGGAGCGACTCGCGCGCGTAGCCGAGAATCCGGCAGGCCGACTGGTTGGCGTAAAGCAGGCGCCCGTCCTGCGCGATCCAGAACACGGCGTCGGCCGCCTGGTCGAGAGAAAGCTGGGTGAAGCGTAACGAGCGCAGCGAGGCGAGGGCCGCATCGCACGACAGGCTGTGCGTACGGCGCTTCTTCGGCTTCAGGCGCGGGATCAGCACGTGGCAATCACTCGGAGCCCGGGACGGCCTGCTGCCCGCGCCTTGCGGGCAGACTCGGCCGGAGCCGGCCGGGCCGGCCGATATCCTTTCATCGCATTGCATTTCGACCGACCGGGGCAAGTTCTTTAGAGCGGCCGGCTTCCGGGCTGCGAAAGCGGCGGCGCCGGAATCCGAGACCGGAGGAACCGGAAACTATAGAGAACCGCCTCTGCCCGGCGGTCCGGATCCGCAGCTTTCAGCTCTCAGCTTTCAGCATTCAGCAATCCATTTGCGGTCGGCTGATCGCTGAAAGCTGACGGCTGAAAGCTGATGACGCTTCGCCGCCGGGGTGCTAATTTCCTCTTGCATGGAATCCCGCGACATTCCAAAATGAGTAGCATGCGGCGTATCCTTGGCGCCGCCGCCGTGGCGACGTAGCTCAGTCGGTTAGAGCGTGGGATTCATAACCCCAAGGTCGGTGGTTCGATTCCACCCGTCGCTACCAGACCTCCTTCGACAAGTGCCGCTGCCTGCGCAGGCACCTGGGTCAGCGGACGCTGTACGCCGAGAATCGCTCCGCTTTGCAAGACGCTCGTGTGCCCCGCCGCCGCTTTTCCCGTTGTCGGCCTCGGGCGGCGAAACGAACGATGCGCCAGGGGGATCCCGATGTATAATACGAGCCAACCGGAGGCGGCCAAGCTTCCGAATCGAGGCGATAGAATGCGCAAAGGTGCTGTTCTCGTGGAATTCGGCGGTGAAAGCTATATCGTGCCGGTAAGAGAGCTGGAGGCTTACAAACTGCCCGTGGCAGAGATCGTCCCGGCCATCCTCGGCTCTCTGGGAGTGAGTCCGGAGGAAGCCGGCGGCTCCAATTTGGATGAAGTGCTTGCTTCATGGCGCAACCCGGTGGTTGCGTTCCTCCCGGAGCACGAAGACGCGGACAGCACGGCGTGCGACAAGTGAGAAAGCACGGAGGTGTGCCGATGGCAGACCGAATCAGAATGTCCTCTCCGGGGATCAGCCTGCCCAACATCGGACCCGATGAAATCGTGATCTCGGTGGGCGGCGAGTTCTTCCGCGTTCCCAAGAGAGTGCTTCAGTCCTATCGTGTGCGCGACGTGACTGAAATCCAGGCGCTGCGAAATCTCGGCAGCCAGATCCGCGCCGGCAGCGTGGGGATATCGGCGGGGCAGTTCCGGGGCGACTGGGTGGCCGGCGTCCGCGGGTAGGCGCGGCCCGGGCTTCGCGGTCAGGCCGCGGCCCAGCCTATGAAAGTCCTGTCCTCACCGGTCTCCGAGTATACCTATCTCGCGTTCCAGAGCGGCCCGCTCGCGCCGTCGCTTTACAATTTCCGGGTGGCGCGCGATCCGGCGTCGGGGCGCGGCATGCTTCTTTACAACGCCCTGAGCGGGGCGGCGGCGGAACTCGACGATGGCGAGGAATGGGTATACGAGCGGCATTTCGCGGACCCGTCGCCGGGGGCTGCCGAGATCCTGAGCCGTCTTCCCGAAATCAGCAGGCTTTACGCCGCGGGCTTCCTTGTGGAGAAGGGAGTCGATGAGCCCGGCCGCGTGGCCGCCGAGCGGCTCTACTGGCGAAAAAACCGCGAGCACGTCGATCTCACGCTGGTTCCCACGCTGGCGTGCAATTTCAGATGCAGCTACTGCTTCGAGCGGCATGCGGCGCGCTCCTTCAGCCCCGCCGACCGCGAGTCGGCCGCAGCTTTCTGCCGCAAGGTCATCGAACCGGGGGCGCGCACCGTGGTGCTGCACTGGTACGGCGGCGAACCCACGCTCAGGCCGGAAGACATGCGCGCCGTCGCCCCTGTTGTTTACGGGCGTGCCCAGGAAGTAGGCGCTCTGTTTCACTCCGAGATCTTCACCAATGCCTGGCTGCTCGACGAAGCCCTGTGCGCGATGCTGGCGCGCGCGTGCCGCGTGCGCACCATGCAGATCTCGCTCGACGGCCCCGCCGACATCCACGATCGCATGCGGCGCGGGCGGAACGGCATCGGAAACTATGCGGCGACCCTGGAGCGCCTGTGGCTGGCCGTGCGCTATTTCGATATCAAGCTGCGCATCCACTGCCACCGGGAGAACCAAGACCGCCTGCCGGAGCTCATCGACGACCTGCACGAGCGCGGCTTCCACCTGGCCGAGCGGCGCTACGGCAATTACCTGCACCTGCATTTCTCGAAGCTCTACGACTTCACCGACGCCTGCAGGCACGTGCGCGAGATCCGCCTCGACCAGGAGCATTTCGGGACGTTCCAGACCGACATGATGGAGTACGCCCAACGGCGCGGTTTCCGCGTCAACTGGCTGCCGAAGCGGGTCGTCGGGAAATACTGCAACAACCAGCGCGAAGCCGCCTGGATCATCGTGCCCGGCGGAAACATCTACAAGTGCTATCGCCATGATTTTTCCTCCGCGCAGGGCGTCGTGGGCAACTGCGCCCGCGAGCCCGTGCCTTTTGCGGTCAGCCCCAAGCCCGACGCCACTGAAATCGACGAATGCCGTGCGTGCACCTACCTGCCGCTGTGCAGCGGCAACTGCCCCGAGACTGCGTGGGCCGAGACGCGCTGCACGCACCTGAAGGGCAACATCGAGCGCAGGCTTCTACTGCTCCACGCGCGCGGCCCGGAGAGGGAAAGCCTGTTCCCGGACGCGCAATGAGCCGTGTGGCGTTGATTTTCGAGCGCTTCGATCCCGTGAGCCCTGTTTTGCGCATTCTGACTGCCCGGGTCGAAAAGCTCGGCATTGAGACCCTGGGCGCCGTGCTCGCATGCCGCGGCCACGAGGTGACCGTGATCGACAACGAACTCGAGGGGATGCCCGCGGCGTCTCTGGCCGCTTCATTGAACGATGGCGGCTTCGATATCGTCGGCTTTTCGCTGAATTCGGGCAACGTGGATTCCACCCTGGCGCTGGCGCGGCAGATCGGACCGGGGCCGTTGGTAGTGTTCGGGGGGGTGGCCGCCAGCTTGCATCCGTCTCAAGTGTTCGAAGAATGCCCGCGCGCGGACGTGGTGGTGGTCGGCGAGGGCGAGACGCCGCTTTCGCTGCTGGCGGACGGCCTGCGGGAGGTACCCGGCACCGTGACCCGCGACTCGCAGGTGCCGGTGCCGATGCCCCCGGTGGATCTCGACAGCCTGCCGCCGCTGCCGCATCGGCGGCTCGAGTCATACCAGCAACCTACGATCAGCACCTCGCGCGGCTGCCGTTTTGCCTGTGATTATTGCGCCGAGTCGCGCTTCTTGCGGGAAGCGCGCGTGCGCTGGCACGGCTGTTCAGCCGAAAGGGTGATCGAGGAGTTGCGGCGCCTGGCGCAGCGGTCGTCGGGCAATGTCTGGATCGTCGACGGCGATTTTATCGGGCCCCAGCCGGAGCGTGCGGCCGCGATCGCCCAGGGGATCCTGCGCGAAGGTCCGGCGCTTCGTTTCGAGATGGACGCGCGCGCCGCCGACGTCGAGGAAGATCTCTTCCGCCTGCTGCGCGACGCCGGGCTCGGCCGGGTTTTTATCGGGGTCGAATCGCTCTCGACGAACTTCCTGCGCCGAGTCCGCAAAGCGGTGCAACCGGTGGAGGTATACCGGGCCCTGGCAATTCTGAAACGGCTCGGGATCGGCTTTACCATCGGCATGATTCCCTTCAGCGAGGAGGCCACGCTCGAAGAACTCGCAGCCGACGTGCGTTTCATGGAGGAGCAGGGTTTCGAGAACCTGGGCAGCGACCTCTTCAGCGGCCTGAAGCATTATGACGGGCTGCGCGCCCGCATTCCGTCGCGCTTCGTCGACGAGCGCGTCGCGCGGGTGTTCGCCGACTTCCGCGCGTTCGAGAAACGTTTGGCCTGGTGCTACGGCGCGCGCGTGCAATCCTGCCGTACGGCCATCGAGCGGCAGCAGCTGGTTTACGAGATCAACAACGCCGTGGGCCTGGAATTGAAACGCCTGGTGGAAGCCGAGCTGGGGTAGGCTATGGAGCGTGTCGTCCTCTTTGCCGGACCGGCCGAGGATCCCTACGATCCCGGGCTGCGCTCTGCGGTGATGGAACCTCCGCTGGGCCTGCTCTATCTCGCCGCGGCACTGCGCCGCAGCGGGTCCTGCGAGGCCGTCAAGCTGGTGGATGCCTACCGGGATCCGGCCGAAGCCGGGCGCCTGGAAGAGACGCTGCGCGACTTCGGCGCGACGCAACTGTGGGTGTCGCTCATGTCGCAAGACGGCGCCCGCTGCTTCGGCGGGCTCGCCCTGCGCCTGCATGAGCGGTTGCCGCACATCCGGCTGGTGGCCGGAGGCAAGTTTTTCCAGAACGCGCCCCTGGAGGCACTGCGCCCCGGCTGGAACGGGTTCGATGCCATCGTGCTGGGGGATGCCGACCTGGAAGTGGAGCGGATCCTCGCCTGCTCGGGCGTACACCGCTGCGCGCCGCTGCCCTCCGTGGAGCTTCCCTATCCTCGGCGCGAGCTCGTGGACATCCGGGACTATGCGGGCACGCGGCCGCCGCATTTCTGCGTGATCGGGGCGCGCGGCTGCGTCGGCAACTGCAGTTTCTGCGCCCTGGCGCAGCGCCGTCCCTACCGACGCGCGCCGGCAGCGGTCGCCCTGGAGATCGAGCAACTGATCGTCGAGACGGGTGTCGGTTGCTATTCCATCATCGACGACCTCATGCCCTTCGACCCGGACCGCTTCGCTTGCTATACCGAGGCGCTCGTCCGGCTGCCGGGATGGGTCCGGCTCGACGTCAGCTGGCGCGCAGATCGGTTCACCCCGATAACGGCAGCGACGCTGGCCGCGGCGCGGGTGCGCATCGTGCGCTTCGGCATCGAGGCCATCGACCCCGACCTGCAGCGGCTGCTGGGCAAACCGTGCTCGCGCGAGCAGATCCGCAATGCGGTGCGCTGGGCGCGCGCGGAAGGGCTGGCGGCCGCCACCTATTTCATGTTCGGGTTCCCGACGGACACCGAGGAGAGCGTGGCCGAACTCCTCGATTTCATGGGGGAGCTGGCAAGCGAGACGCCGGTGCCCCCCTACCTCGGCGTGCTGCGCGTTCTTCCGGGCACCGCGCTGGAGCGCATCTACGGCCCCCAGCCGGCGCGCGGCCTGCCCGAAGAGCGAATGCTCGAGGTGCTCTCCGGCTGGAGGCGACGCTTCCCGGATTTTTTCGGAGCCGGGGCATGAGCATACCGCCTGTGGTCAGCTGGGTCGTGACGGCGCGCTGCAATCTGAGTTGCCCGCATTGCTATGTCGCCGCGGGCAAGCGTCCGCGCGCGGCGGAGCTGAATCCGGCCCGGCGGCTGGCGGTCGCAGAGCGGCTGGCTGCGGCCGGGATTCGCGCGGTTTTTCTTTCCGGCGGCGAGGTTCTCTTGCTCCCGGATCTGGAGCGCCTTTTAGCCGTGCTCTGCGCCCGCGGTGTCGAGATAACCGTGTGCACCAACGGCCTGGCGCTCGACGGCGCCGGCGCGCGGCGCCTCAGGGAAAGCGGTGTCGGAAGCGTCTCGATCAGCCTTGACAGTGCCCTGCCTGCGGAGCACGACGCCTTCCGCGGACGCCGCGGCGCCTACAGGCACGCCCTGGAAGCGGTTGCGGCGGCGCGGCGTGCCGGCCTGCGGGTCAACGTGGATGCCACGCCCACGCGCGCGGCCGGACGGGGCATCGGCGCTCTCATATGGCTGTGCGAGCAGGCGGGCGCCGATCACCTCACGATCAAGCGTTTCCGGCCGGGGGGCCGGGGAGGCGCCAACGCCGCGGTGCTGCAGTTGCCTTTGGCGGAGCACCGCCGGATCCTGGATGACGTCCTGGCGCACGCGGGTCGGGCGCGGCTTCTGCTCGACGTGCAGGATCCGGCCTTCCATTGCTACGCGCGCTGGCGCGGCGCGGATCCGGCGCTTCTCAATCCGGCGGCCGCCGCCGGTTGCCTGGCCGCGCGCGACTGGTTCGCCGTGCAGCCCGACGGCACCGTAACTCCCTGCCCGCTCTTGCCGCTGGCGCTCGGCAATGTGCTCGACGGCGAACTGCCCACGATCTTCGAGCGTTCGCCCCTGGTCCGGAGCATCCGCGACCGTGCGCTGCGCAGCGGCCGCTGCGGCAGGTGCCGCCACGCGCAAGGGTGCGGCGGCTGCCGCGCGCACGCCTATGCCGTTTCGTCCGACCCGGCGGCCGAAGATCCATACTGCCCCATGCCCGAGGAGGCGCTCCGGTGAAGCCCGCCCCTCCCGCTTTCCTCGGCATAATGTTGACCGATCGCTGCCTGCTGCGCTGCCGGCATTGCCTGTACGCATGCTCGCCCTCGCGATCGTGCGACGCCGACGCCGAAAGGGTTGACGCCGATCTGGAGGACATGGCGCGGCTCGGCTGGAGGCATGTCCCGATCCACCTGGGAGGCGGCGAACCGTTCCTGGTTTTCGAGACGCTCCGCAGAGCCGTGCGCGCCGCGGCAAGCCGCGGCTTTACGCTTGAGTTCGTCGAAACCTCGGGCGCCTGGTTCGCCGACGAATCCTGCGCCCGGGAGCTGCTGTGCCTGCTTCGTCAAGAGGGCCTGCGGCGACTCCTGGTTTCCGCCACACCGTTCCACGTGTGCCAGACGAGTCCGCGGCGCATCCGCCGGCTGGTCTCCCTCGCGCGCAGCGTTTTCGGCCCTCGTGGTGTCGTGCTCGAGCGCCGACCGCGGCTGACTTTGGGCGGGCGCGCGCCCCGCGCATTGCGCGGGATTCTGCCGCGGCTTCCGGCGGAGGCGTGGGAGTGCGCATGTGCGGAGGCGCTCCTCGAGAGCCGCAGGTGGCACGTGGGTCCGGACGGGCGGGTGCACACCGGCTACTGCGCCGGCCTCGCCTTTCCCGCGCCCCAGGGCCTGGAATCCTGGTATCGCGGTTTTCGGCTGGAGGACTGGGAGGTTGCAGGAAGGCTCGCCGAGGACGGCCTGCGCGCCCTGATCGAGCACGCCCAAAACGAGGCAGGCTTCGTGCCCGACGAAAGCGGCTATGTTTCCGCATGCCAGCTTTGCCAGGAGGCGAGGACGGCGCTTTGGCGGTCGGGCCGTTATGCCGAGCTCGGTCCTGACGGTTTCTACCGCGAACTGGAGGCCGATCTGTGACGCCCGCCCCGGCTCTCGAGGTGGTGCAGTGGGAAGTTACGCGCCGATGCGATCAGAATTGTCGTATGTGCTGCCTGGGCGGGCCCGGGAATGAGGGGGAGGAGCTGTCGACAGCGGAATGCTTCGACCTGATCGAACAATTCTCGGCGCTGGGCGTGCGCGAGGTGCATCTCTTCGGCGGCGAAGCCTACCTGCGGCCGGATTTCACGCTGCTCCTCAGGCGACTGGCAAGCCGGGCGATGAAAATAGCGCTGACCACCGGCGGGAGGCGTTTCCCTGTCGAGGCACTCTGCGATCCCCAGATCCGGCCGGCGGTGGAGCACGTGCTGCTTTCCATCGACGGACTCGAGAAGACGCACGATGCCCTGCGCGGCACGCCGGGCGGTTTTGATGCCGCGCTCGCGACTCTGATGGCTTTGCGACGCGAGCGCCTGCCTGTCGGCGTCACCAGCCAGATCAACCGGCGCAATATGTTCGAACTCGAGACTCTGGGCGAGTTTCTGGCGCGCCTGGGCGTCGGTTTCTGGCATGTGCAACTGACCGAGCCCTTCGGCAACGCCCGCCTGCGGATCGACGAACTCCTGCAGCCCTCCGATCTTCCCGGTGCTCTCGACATGCTCCTGCGCATCCGGCGCTCGGTCCGGCGCCTCGGTATGTGGCTGCGCCCGGGCAACAACCTCGGATACCACGGTCCGCGCTCGCGGGCGCTGCGCTCCGGGGCGGCGTTCGGAGAAGAGTACCGGAATTGCCGCCAGGGGGTCCGCTATGTGGCGCTCCAGCCGGACGGAACCGTCAAGGGATGCGCCAGTTGTGCCGCCGGGATCGATACCGTGCACCACAGTGTGCGCGCCCGCTCGCTTGCAGCCATTTGGAACGACGAAGCCTCCTTCGCCTGGACGCGCCGCTGGTCGCCGGAGCGGTTGTGGGGCTTCTGCGCGAGTTGCGAACACGCAACCCTTTGCCGCGCAGGCTGTATTCAAACTTCACAGGCGCTGTTCGGCCGCCCCGGCAACAATCCTTACTGCGAACACCGCGTGCTGTGGCTGAATGCCCGCGGGATGCGCGAAGAGGTCGTCGCCGCACCCGACGGTACACTCGAGGTCGTTGCTCTTGCCGACGCGCCGCGGGTGGAGAAATGACCCGCCGCTCAGCATTCCCGGACGACCCTGAAGCCGAGGTCCGCGTGGCGGACGGAGGGCAGGAGTGCGCAGCGGTCCGATGACCGCAGGTTGTGCGCGTACACGAGCCAGGATCCTCCCCGTGCCACCTTGAGCAGCCCTTCAGCCGGGCCGCGGGGATCGACGCGTTCGCCTTCGGGATAGGGACCGAACCAGTCCAGGCACCATTCCAGCACGTTGCCGTGCATGTCGTACAGGCCCCATACGTTCGGTTTCTTCAAACCGACCGGATGGGTGCGCGCGCCGCTGTTGGCCCAGTACCAGGCGTAATCTCCGAGTTCTTCTTCGTTGCCGCCGAAGCAGTATGCATCCAGGCTGCCCGCGCGGCAGGCGTACTCCCATTCGGCCTCCGTAGGCAGGCGATAGGTGTGGCCATCCCGGCGCGACAACCACCGGCAAAAGCGACTCGCCTGCTCCCAGTCCACGCACACAACCGGATGGTCGTCCCCTTGAGGGAAGTTGGGGTGCAGATAGTCCGCGTCATCCTTCCTCGCCCAGGCCCCGGCGTCCCACACCCAGGCGCCCTTTCGTTCCCCCTCGCCTTCCGAGTCTGCGAACTCGCGATACTCTTCCAAGGTGACGGGATGCCGCCCCAGGTAGAAGGGACGGGAGATGTGCACGCGGTGCGGGGGGAGCTCCGACATCAGCTTCACTTCCGGCAGGCCGTGTCTGCGTCCCGCCATCCCGATGGGCTCGTGGCTACCCATCGTGAATGTCCCCGGCTCGATCCGTACGAATTCCATCTATGCCTTCCCGCCGGCGTGCGCAATGTCCGCTTTGACGGGCTGGGAGAGTCGCCGATGCAACAAAGAGGACCTCCTGCGCGACTCGATCCATTCTCCGACACTGCCGGCCTTTGCTTGCAGATCACCCAACCCCATCAAACCAGACGAGGCCGTGCACCGGACCGCGCCCGGCGGTGCCGGGCGCCGTTCATGCGCGCGGTCAGCCGTTGCGGCGGTGATTTCGCGGAGAAGCAAAGTTTGATGCTCATCCCGCTTCTCGGCAAGCCATCGCCGCCGGCTCGATAGGCTTCCGAGCAGGGGGAGGGGGCTGTCCTCCGGGCAGCTCCTCTCCCCCCACTCGGAGCCTATTGGTGAGAAATGCGTGCTCTCCCTCCTGCGCACTGATCCGACCTCCGGCTTCTGGCGGGGCGGCGGCCTGCGGGCGGGCACATGCGGGCCTTCGACCATCTAAGGAAGCGGATTCAGGATGGAAAACGCGCGGCCGCCGCTCACCTCCCGGCCTGAAATCAGGTCGGTCACGCGGATCTTCAGATCGTAGTCGCCGGGCTGGAAAGCGCTCAGGCTGCCGATGCGCGCGACCGTGGCGTGGGTGCCGAAGGCCATCAGCAGGTCGGAAGCATTGCGCCAGGCTGCCGGCTCCTTTCCCCTGGGAGTGATGGCGAACTCCACCCTGGCCTTCGGCTTGGCGGTCGAGGGATCGACCTGCAATCCATACACCTGGAAGTAGAAGCCCATCTCCTCGTTCTGGCGAAAGGCGGCGTCAACCTTGGGGACGACCTTGAGGCTGCCGAAGGTGAAAAGGGTTTCCTTGGGGTTTTCGGGCTTTTCGATCGAACGCGCGAGGATGATCGAACTCAGGGCCAACTGCTCGTCGGGGATGTCGGGTACCTCCAGGCGCTGTTCGAGCAGGGTCATATGGCCGCTCGACAGATCCTTGACGACCACTTCCAGTTTGTAGAGGCCGGGCGCGAGTACGAGCTGCTTCTGAAAGAGCGAAGAAGAGCGCAGGCCCGATTCGTAGTCGTCTTCGGAAAAGTCGCGCGCGATCTCGTCTTCGAAGACTGCGACCCGACGGCGCGCCAGGGTGGTGGCCTGGCCGTAGACCTGGACTTTGGCGGTGCGGATGCCGTATCGGCTCTTGAAGGTCAGCGCCGAGTTGGGGATCTCCAATGTGACGGGGACCATGACCTGGCGATCGGAGATCCTCACGTAGCCGGCGTCGTATCGGAGAGGAATGGCCGAATAGCTGACGCGCGCGCCGATCACCGCCTCCAGGTCCTTGAAGCGGATCTCGGGCGGCTTGTTCAGCATGGCCGAAAGCTGGAGCTTCTGGAAGGGGGCATCCTTGTGCGTTTCGAAGCCGGCCGTGTTGCGGTAGTCGCCGCTGAGATCTCCTGCATAGCGGCGACCTGCGACCCGATCCTGTTTGCGCTTGACGCCGAGCTTTTCGTAAGCCTCGATTTCGTCCAGCGTGGGGCCCATGAAGCCGAGCTGCAGCAGGTCGTCCTTGCGCTGGTTGTCGAAGGTGAGTTCGTACAGGCCCCCGCCCTTGTCGTCGACGAACTCCAGCTCGACATCGTCGCCGATGCCGTCGATGTGGCGGTACTCCCAGCGCTCGAAGGGCGCCACGGACGTCAGACCGCCGCCCTCCTTGCGCTCGCGCACGTAGGATCCGCCCTGGGGCTGGCTCATGTAGCGATCCGGGGGACCGAACATGATGTAGATGCGGCCGCGGTCGGTCTTCCACCCAGGGATGCCCGCCGTGAATTTCTCGTTGGCGTAAAGGATCCTGCGGTAGTGCTCGATCTTGTATTCGTTTTCGGCCGTTTCCGGTGTCTTGTCGCGCCGCAGCCAGAACTGCTCGATGAACTGGTCGCGCTCCTCGTCGGTGGTCAGGCTCTTGAAGACCGCCATTTCCTCATCGGTGATTATGTAAATGACGTCCTGCTCGAGCCATTTCTTGTAGTAGGCGGCCGAATCGAATTCCTTGCGGCTCTGCGCCGCGACGCTGCCCAGGGCGCAAGCCCACAGGGCCAGAACTGCGAAACGTCTCATAGGTCGAATTATAACCGCAAGGGCCCGAGGAGTCATGCTCTCTCGGGCCCGGCTGCGGCCTGATTCCCGGGTAAGGCCCGGAGGCCTTCCCGGCAAGGATGCGTTCGCCTAGAAGCGGAACTTCATGGCGAACTGGATCAGTCTCGGATTGCCGAGCTGGGCGATGATCTTGCCGGCATCCGGGTTGGACAGATCCACGTAGGGACCCTGCGGCGCATTGAGCGACGGGTTGGCGAAGTTGACGTAATTGAGCAGGTTGAAGAACTCCGCCCGGAACTCGATGCCCTTGCCTTCCTGGATCGGGAAGTACTTCGACAGGGTCGTGTCGATGTTGAAGAACCCCGGCCCGCGCCAGTAATTGCGCGGCACGTTGCCGATATTGCCGATCAGGGTGCGCGCCAGCACTCCAGAGAAGTCCGACGGCCTGAAGTAGAAGACGCCGTTGCCTTCCTTGCTGACCTCGCCGATCTGCGATGTCTTGCGGTCGTGCTTGTATCCCGGCGCCCAATCCGGCCTCATGCCGCCCGTCGTCGGCGGTGCCGTACGGTCGCTGCCGTTGACCGCGACGTTGAGCGGGAAGTCGGTCGCGGCCTCGAGGAAGCTCGCGATCTGCCAGCCGCCCAGAATCTGGCTCAGGACCGGGTGCATGGAATTTAGCCACTTCCGGTTCCTGCCGACCGGGATGTCCCAGATGAAGTTGGCTTTGAAGTTGTGGGTGATGTCGTTGTCGGAGTACGACCAGTCGCAGTAGACGCAATAGAACGACAGGGCGTCCTGGCCGGTTGGCTCCGATACGCTGGTGATATCCAGGTTCTTCGACCAGGTGTAATTGGCCTGGAACTGCAGGCCCTGGTAGAAGCGCCGCTGCACCTGGAGCTGCAGGGCATGGTAGGCTGACTTGGCGGCATTCGCCGTCGCGCGCGGCCCGTTGAGGAACTGGGGATTCGGCCGGAAGATGTTGGGCTGCACCCCGACGATGATGGGAAGAGCGCCGAAGGCGCCGCGCGGATCCGCCGACGGCTGGCGCTCGGGCGGTTTGGGATTGAGGCCCTTGCCGCTCGGCACGGCGTTGAGCGGGGTCGAGATGTAGAAGGAGTCGGCGTGCTGCGCCGTCGAATTGTCGATGGTGGCCAGCGTGCTCACGTAATCGTTACGGGCAATCGCGCTCGACGCCGCCGTGTCGAAGCTGTTGTTGCCCGCCAAAAAGAAGGGGTAGAGCAGCGGGAACGTCTGGAAAGCGTAGGAGTTGTACACTCCCGGTATGAACTGGCTGTAGTTGGTCGCCGTGCTCGGGTTGGTGGTGCCGAAAAGCTGGGCGACCGTGACGGCCTGCTTGTCGGCCACGCCGGGAGGCAGCGAGGCCGGCTTGAGGCCGAGCGTACCGCCGGTCAGCAGGTACTGCAGCTCCCGGATTTCCTTCTTGTAGGCTTCCGGGGCGCGGAACTCGTTGGCGGGCAGCCCGATGTATTCCTTGGTGCCCTTGCGCCCGATGTACCGGGCTTCGATCACGGTGCCGCGCATGATCTCGTGCTGGATGCTGAAGGACCAGCTCTGGCCGTAAGCGGTGCGCAGATCCTTGGCGAACTCGTACGGCCCGGCTGAATTGCGCGTCTCGGTGAGTCTGCCCAGAGGCTTGTCCGGCAGATTCCCGCCCTTGGATCGGATGGTGCTGAGGTACTGGTTGAAGTCGAAGCTGCCGTTCAGCCGTATGCCCGTGATGGCTGTTCCTTTCAGATCGGCCAGTCTCGGAGTCATTGGCGTTCCGGCGTTGAGTCCGCCGGGCGCCAGTTTGACAAACAGCCCGGTGTTGCGCAGCGTGTCGCCGTTCATCACCGAGGTATAGTTCAACCCCGGCGCCTGGTTGTCGATGGTGTTCACCGTGCCGCTGAAGAGTCTGTCGTAGGAGACGCGGTAAGCCGCGCGGATGGCGGTCTTCCCCTTGCCGAACGGATCGTAGGAGAGTCCGACCGTGGGCGCGAAGTTGTTGTAATCCACCGGATAGATCCGCTGTCCGGTCTTCGGGCCGATGATTCCGAACTCGACCGGAGGAGCGACCAGTGTCGGATCGATCTGGGGATCGAGCAGCTTGCGGTTGATCGTGGTCGTGAAGAAGCTGTTGACTTCGTATGGCGTACCGAAGAGTTCATAGCGCACGCCGAGATTCAGCGTCAGCTTCTGGTTCAAGCGCCAGTCGTCCTGAAAGAAGAATCCCCATTCGCTCGAGCGGAATCCACGGATGCGGCCGGATCCGAAGCCGCCCCAGGTTTCCATGTCGACGGCGTTGAAGACGCCGAAGGCGCCGCCGACCCTTCCCAGGTAGAAATTGAAATAGTTGGCGAAGGGGATGCGGTCATTGGTGTGGATCGGGATGGCCGCCGTTCCCACGAGCTGGGCCACGTTGACCGAGGCGTTCTGCTGGTTGCGCGGCTCGGAGTTGAAGTCGATGTCGAGCCGGTTGGCGAACGTTTGGGTGTTGAGCGGGAAGGTTCGCACCGTCACCCCGCCCTTGAAGAGATGGTTCTTGCGCGCCCAGGAGACGTTGTTCGTCACCTGGTAGGTCATGCGCGCCGTCGACGACGGTTCCCCGAGCAGCCAGGGATTGGTGGTCCCCATACACTCGAAGGTGCTGGCACAATCGATGGTGATCAGGCCCGGGGTCATCTGGCTGGTGAATGCGCGGCGGTTGCGGGAAAAGCCGAAGCGGAACTCGTTGGTGACCGTGGAGGTCAGGTTGGATATCGCGCTGATGGAAATGCCGCGCTGGTATTCGTCGCGCGTCCGTGTCGGCAGGCCCGGGAAGGGTTCCAGATCGGCCAGCCGGGTCAGGAAGCCGTGGGAGTAGCGGACGGCCAGCGAGTGCCGGGAGCTGACGACATGATCGATCTTCAAGACCCAGTTGTCGCGGTCGTCGGGATCGGGGGCGTTGAAGCGGTAGGAGGCGAAGTTCAAGCCGTCCCGCCCATCGCCCGGGTTCCCGTAGTAGTTGGGCATGGGAGTCAGGCTGATATATTTGTCGATCAGCCCGCTCTGGTCCTTGCCGATGCCGTCCCAGCGGGTCCGGTCGAGCTCGGCGACGTCGAGCGAAACGATGTTGGAAGCATACTGCGACTTGACTGCCCCCGTCACCGGATCGACCAGCGCGGTCGCGTTGGGGCCGGCATTGTAGTAGCGGAAGATCCCCTTGCGCGCCGTGTCGGTCAGGACGGTCCTTTCCACGATGGCTCCCTGCCGTTCGCGGAAGCCCTCGTAGTTGAAGAAGAAAAAGGTCTTGTTCCTGCCGTTGTAGAGCCACGGAAACATGACCGGGCCGCCGATCGTCCCGCCGAACTGGTTGCGGATCAGCTTCGGGCGCGGCGTGCCGAGGGCATTGCTGAAGAAATTGTTGGCGTTCAGGATCGTGTTGCGGTGGAACTCGTACAGGCTGCCGTGCAGATCGTTCGTGCCCGAGCGGGTGACGATCTCGATCTGCATGCCGGAGTTCTTGCCGAATTCCGCGGTCGGGTTCGCGGAAATGACGCGGAACTCGCCGATGGCGTCCACCGACTGCGAGATATCGGTCGCGGTCGTGATTCCAGCGCCGGTCCCCCCTTCGGAGTTCGTGATATCGACCCCGTCGAGGTAGACGGCGTTGTTGACGGCGCGTGCTCCGTGGGCCCCGAGACCGCCGTAGTTGGTGCTCTGCGAGGCCGCCGATCCCCTCTCGCTCATGGCGCGGTTGCCGGCAATTCCGGCATTCAACTGCACCAGCTCCAGCGGGTTGCGGCCGTTGAGCGGAAGGGAGACGATCGTCTGCCCCTGCACGGTGTCGGCGATGTCGGATGTCGTGGTGGCGATCGGCGCCACACCGGCCGCCGTGACCGTGACGGTGTCGGTCAGCTGACCGATTTCCAGCGTGAAGTTCTGCACGTGGACGGCGGCGATGTCGAGCTTGACCTTCTCCGCGACCGCACGCTTGAAGCCTGTCAGTTCGACGCTGATATCGTAGTCTCCCGGCGGCAGCGCCGGGAAGACGTAAGTGCCGGTCTCACTGGTGAAGGTCTCGCGCGCCACCCCGGTTTCGACATTCCTCGCGATCACCGAGGCTCCCGGCACCAAGGCGCCCGTCGGATCTTTGACGGTGCCTTCCAGGCGCGCCGCTCCTTTCTGGGCCATCAGGCACGGCATGAAGCCCAGGACCATCATGCTTGCCAATACCAGGCTTCTCTTGGCAAAGGTCATTCTTCCTCCTTACCTTGCAGATGAATGGACGATGTGGAGCGCGCCTGGCCGACATCGGAACCTGCCGGCGGATTGTGCGGCTCCGGCCGAAATGCGGTCTGTCTCTTGCCAGGGAAAGAGAAGAGGTTGGACAGCTTCGGAAACCCCATTCAGACCTGCCGATCCTTCTGCTGGTTCTTTTACCGTACGACCCTGGCGAGTGTCAATGACTAACCACCGCCGTAGCTGCGAGAGGGCGGCGCGGACAGTTGCCCGCCGGGCGGCAGTATGGTCCCGAATTGTCTTGACCGGTCCGACGCGCAGCGTTACATAGGAGCCATCCTGTCGTCGTTTCGAGTGTCATGTTTGCGAGGGGATTTTTTGCGTTCGCCGCCGCGGAATACAGCTTCACCGGGGGCGAACTCGCAGTCCGAACCCCTGATCTGGAAATGAGGATCCGGGCCTGGCCGCAACCGCAGGCGCTTGTCCGGGAAGGATCGGAAAACTGGAAGGTATTCCGGCCGGAATTCAGACTGCTCAAGCCGGGCGACGGCGCCGGGGCGCTGCTTGCGGCGGGCGGGGGCGATCCGGATCGTGCCCGGCGGCAGGCGTTCGCCGAATTCCGGGCTACCATTCCACAGCCGATCGTTGAGGTTGTCGAGCGCTTCCAGAGCCACCAGTGGAACCTGCTCGAGCTGCTGAATTGCAGGCCGGAAGCGATGGATCTGCTCCGGATAAATCCCGCGCTCGCTTTCTGCCTTGCCAATTGCGACCAGTTCCGCAGGTGGACCGGAAGCAGTCCGGCCGCTCATGCGAGCTTTGTGGCGGGCAAGAGGCAGCGCGACATTCTCGGCTGGCTCGGCTTCCCTGCCACCGAAGCGGTAGCCCGGATATTCAGGAAGATTCCCCCCGATGCGATAACGCCTTCCGCCGCCAGGGTGCTCTGCCATGCCCTGCGCGCCGAGCGGGGGATTCTCAAGCTCCTCGCCCATCAGCCCGTCGTCAACGCGGGCGTGCTCGCGCTGACGACCAACCTGAAGCTGCTCGCCGGCGTTTCGCCCGCGCTGCTCGGCGAGGTGGCGGCGGATGCGGACGAGGCGGTGGAGCCGCGAACGGCCGACCTGCTCCTGGATATCATTTCCATGCTGTGGGATCTGGGCCGGCCGTCGCGCCTGCCCCGTTTCGAATCGATCGCATCGGTGCGCCGCTGTCATGATCGGCTTGTGGAGGAGCACCGGCGTGTCATGGAAGAGCTGCAGAGGCGAAGGCGCACGGCGGCGCCGGCGGCGCGCACGAGATCGAAGAGAACCAGGAGGGCCGCACCCCCCCGCGATTTTCCTCCGCCCCCTCTGCCGGGAACCGGCGATATCGTACCCCTGACCTCTCCCGCCGCGTTGCGGGAAGAAGGTTGTGCCCAGCAGAACTGCGTGGGATCATACGCCCGCCGCGTTCGGTCCGGAAGGATTTACGTCTACAGCGTCCTCAGGCCCGAACGCGCCACCCTGGCCATCAGGCGAGGACCGGACGGCTTCTGGCGTATCGCCGAGCTGAAAGCGGAAAAGAACCGATCCGTGTCGTCGCTCACCGAGGCATCGGTGCAACGGTGGCTGGCCCTGCACGGAATCTCGGTCTAGATGGCGGCTGCAGGGCCGTTCAGGAAATCCTGCCCCTGCCATTGTGTGAATCGCAGGCGGGCGCCGAGATGCGCTTGCCAAGGACGGCGAAATGCTGGCAACATGATAGGCTCGCGGAACGAGTGTCCGCGGGAGGGGCCCACGGGCCGTCCGTTATATGGGAGGGCATGCCTCCGCACGGAAGCGCACCGCTTGCATGCGGCGATCGCGCCCGGGCTGCCGGCGCGTTTCGCGGGGCGCGAGGGGAGACTGGGAAGTTGCCTGTTCCGAGCCGTTGTTTCAATAGCTGCTTCTGGCCCATATGGCTTGCGGCCTGCCTGTACGCGCAGGGAGTGCAGAACAATTCAGGTCCGAGTCCCGTTCTCGACGGCCCGCCTGCCCCCGTACCCCCGGCCGTCATCACGCGCGATGCGCTGGGAAGGGCGACGGTACGCGCCACGCGCATAGCCGAGCCGATCCGCATCGACGGGCGCCTGGACGAAAGCGTCTACACGACCATCCCCGCAATCGACGGCTTCATCCAGCAGGAACCTAATGAAGGCGAACCGGCTTCGGAAGAAACCGAGGCTTGGGTCTTCTTCGACGAGCGCAACATTTATATTGCCGCCCGCTGCCACGACAGCAATCCCGGCGCCATGGTCGCGAACGAACTGCGCCGCGACAGCTTCAAC
>Ga0129301_1000616_pt1 | contig 19373 bp, 15 predicted proteins | sample ConPoolayeHmetaG_FD_94489 | JGI IMG/M metagenome (GOLD analysis project Ga0129301, IMG submission 94489) | Hot spring microbial mat communities from California, USA to study Microbial Dark Matter (Phase II) - Cone Pool mat layer H metaG ...
CGGGCCAGGGATACTTCCTGAATCCCTCGGCTGGAGGGCGCATGGTCAGGAACGTTTGGAGAATCGACGTCCTCCCGCGACCCGCCTCCGGCCATGAGTGGTTCCTCTGGCTTGCGGGCCCGCAAACCAAGAACCTTTCCCGGACCGAGTTCGGCACCCTGTGCTTCGATGCCAGGGTCAACGTGACCGATCCCCAAGGGAGGGCCTGGAGCGGAATCGCATTGTGGAGGTTGCTTGCACTGATCGACGGCGGCAAGAGGCGGGGCGAGGACTCATTCAACCTAAGCTACGCGGAGTCGGGCTACGAGATCAGGCTCACGGGGGAGGGCTCAGTGAGTCTGGAGAGCGGCCGGGTGGCTAAGAACGATGCCATCGTCGTCGCGGACTGCATGGACGGACAGCCTTTGGCCGGCCCTCCTGTGCTTGCCTGCCCCGATTGGGTGTTGGCGGATCTGGCAAGGGCAGAGCTCCTTCCGCTCTGGGTGCTGAGCGTGAAGGGCGTAACTTCAAGGACGCTCTACTTCGGCGAGGTGACTGCTCTCGAGCAGGTCCGAGGCCGAGGAGGGTATCTGAAGACAACTGGTGCCGTCGTGGGGCCTTACGAACTTGTCGGTGTTCCGCTGCTCACCGTCCTGCGGCAGGCCGGAGATCTTCCCGAGAACTACAGCGTCGAGGTTACCGGATCGGACGGTTATGTCATGACGCTGAGCCGGTCCGAGGTTGAGGGAAAGGTCAGGGTATACGATGTGCGGGGCCAGAGCATGGGCATCGGGTCACTGACCAGCATCCTGTACTACGAGGAGGATGGGAGCCGCCGGTTCAGCGGAATGCCGTTGCGCCTGGCATTCGTAGGGCAGGGCGACGCGATCACCGACGGCCACTACTGGGTCAAGCAGGTCGTGGGGCTGAGAGTCGTGAGGCCCGTCAAAGACTGGACCGTTGTGCTGTCAGGCAAGTTGGAGTATGTCCTGAACAGAACCACCTTCCAGTCCGCAGCGACATGCACCAAGCACAGGACCGCGGTGAACGTCACGATCAAGGGCGAGACCCACCTTTACGAAGGGCTTCCCCTCTGGATCATCATCAGCATCGTGGACGGAAAGGACGATCCAGAGGGCCACTACCTTTTTGACGACGACCTTGCCAGAAGGGGGTATGAGGTTAGGATCGTCGCATCAGACGGCTTCACTGCAACGGTCAACAGCACGATGCTTTGGCGCAACGACAAGATCATCCTAGCCTACCTCAAGGACGGAGACATCCTGACCGATGAATGGCCGTTGAGGCTTGTCGGGGAGGGGCTTAGCAGCAAACAGATGGTGAAGAACATAGCAAGGATAGAAATGGTCCTCCCGTAGCGCGGTCGGACCCTACGCCGTGATGGGAATGAAGCTGGCAAGGCCGCATCAGCATCTCACGACGACCGACCTTGTCACGATCTCGATCCTCAGTGCTCTGGGGGGCGTTCTCAGCACCTACGTTGGCTACCTAGCCAATCTCGTGAACGATTTCGTCGGGACGCCGTTTGGGGCAGGCCAGTTCCTCGCCGGCCTCCACGTGTTCTGGCTCCTGCTGGCCAGATGCGTCACCGGGAAGACGGGATCCGGCACGCTGGCGGGCGCGCTCAAAGGCATGGTCGAGATGCTTTCGGGTAGCATTCACGGGGCACTTGTCGTGCTCGTCTCCACTGTGGAAGGGATGATCGTGGATGCAGCGATGGTCAAGTCCCGGCCTGAGAGCTCGGTCCAGATCCTCTTGGCGGGCGGGCTGGCGACCGCCTCCAACGTGTTCGTCTTCCAAGCGTTGTTTCTCTCGGGCGTCCCCTTCCTGCTGGTCTCGGTGATTGCCGCGATGGCTTTTGCCTCGGGGGTGATATTCGGTGGGTATTTCTGCCACCACGTGCTGGTTTCCTTGTCTAGCTCGGGGCTGCTGAAAGCCGTGCCCCGGCCATCCGGAGCCCATCGATGGAGGATGCGGCTGGGTTACGTGTTGATGGCGGTATTCGTCGGTGGAGCGTTGTGGTTCTTTGCCTGCGCGTACCGTTGGGAAAAGACCAGTTCGTTCGAGGTGGAAGGCTTGGTCGAGAGGCCATTCAACTACAGGGAGTCGGATTTCCACGAGGACCTAGTGACCGTGCAGGCTGAGCTGAAAGGATCGTACATACACCTGGAGCCGAGGAACTACACGGGCGTGCCGCTGTCAGCCATCCTACGAAGGGCTGCCCCGAAGGCTTCCGCGTCAAGGGTCAGGCTGGTGGCTTCCGACGGGTACTCCGTGGTGCTGGATCTGCACCAGGTAATGGAGAACCCCGAGATCATAGTCGTGAGGGCAGGAAATGGATCCAGCCTCGTCGCTGACGACCTTGACGGTTCCCAGTGGATACAGGGAATCGTCAGAGTGGAAGTGAGATGAACATTGATCGATCTTGAGGGCCTATCTTTTAGATACCGGTCGTGCACCCTGCCCGCGCTTCAGAACATAGACCTTCGGATAGCTGACGGGGAGATCTTCCTGATCATCGGCGAAAGCGGCAGCGGCAAGACCACGCTTGCCAAGATCATGGCCGGCTTTCTGGGGCCCGGGAGCGGAGAGATGGAAGGGAAGGTCCTGATCGACGGGGTCGATGTTCACGCCGTCCCCAGGCAAAACCTGGTAGGCCTCGTGGGCCTCGTGCAGCAGGACCCAGAATCGCAGATGGTGACCCTGAACGTCAAGGATGAACTGGCCTTCGGGCTTGAGAACATGGGCGTGGGCCGTAGGGAGATGGAAGAGAGGATATCGTGGGCCTTGGAATCCACAGGGTCCATCGGCCTTTCCGAGAGACAGATCTCAAGTCTTTCAGGAGGCGAGCTTCAGAAGGTGGCCATCTCGTCCATTCTCGCGCTGAGGCCGAAAGTCCTCATTCTTGACGAGCCCACCTCGAGCTTGGATCCGCGCTCCGCATGGGAGATAGGAGATGTTCTTGGCCGCCTGAATTCACAGGGAGTGACGATCGTTGTGATCGAGCATCGGTATTCGTGGATAGCAGCCCGGGCAAGCAGGATGGCGGTCCTCTCGCACGGCTCCGTCTCCGCCCTACACTCCTGTCCGCTGATTGAGAAGACGCAGGCGAGGCGTGCGGCGCGCAGGCAGCCTCCCAAGACGTTGTCCCCCGACCCCCTCCTGCTCATCGAGCACGTCAGCTTTGCATACGATGGAACCGAGGTGTTGAAGGATGTTACCCTCGACATCCGGCGGGGCGAGATGGTCGGCCTCATGGGCGACAATGGATCGGGCAAGACGACGCTCCTTCTCATGATCATGGGGATGCTGAGGCCTTCGCGCGGCCAGGTCAAGTTTGCAGGGCGCCGGGTGGAGGTTACCTCTGCCATCGCGCGCGAGGTTGGAATGGTCTTCCAGAATCCCAACCACCAGATATTCGAGTCCTCCATCAACGACGAGATCCTCTTCGGTCCTAGGAACTTCGGGATTCCGAGGGAAGAGGCGGACGCTCGCCTGTCCGACGTGGCTGCAACCCTCGGGTTGCGGGATAGGGGAGAGTCGTCCCCTCACGCCCTCAGCCTCGGCGAAAAGAGGAGGTTGAACGTCGCGTCGGTGGTCGTGTACGAACCTCACCTATACCTGCTTGATGAGCCCTTCGTGGGCCAAGACCAGGGAAACGTGGACAGGATCATGGCGATCGTTCGCGAGAAGGTCGATCGCGGAGCATCGTGCCTGTTGGTGACACACGATCCGGATCTCGCCTCTGAATCCTGCGACAGGATCGCCTTCCTCAAGCGGGGAAGGGTGCTCGTTCAGGGGCCTCCGGACCATGTCTTCTCAACTCTTGACAAAGAGGATGAGAAATGGTATCTGCCCGAGGGGTGGAGAGGCTCTTGAGCGTGCTTGGATACGCAGATGGTGAGTCGTTCGCACACCGGCTCGATCCGCTCACCAAGATCGTGATCCTCTCGTGTTTCTGCGCTCTCGCCGTCCTTGCCCGTAGTTTGTGCCTCATGCTGGCTGGTTTGGCGTCGGCGTTCATTCTGGTATGGAGGTCCAGGGTCGGCCTGCGTAGGATCCTAGGGAGGCTCAGGTTCCTCATCTGGCTGCTGGCAATCCTTTTCCTCCTACAGGTCCTCTTCACCCGGGCAGGCAGGCCCTTGTGCGGCCTTGACCTTCGGGCTGTGGGGATCGGGGCCGACCTTGTGATAACTTCCGGCGGGCTTGTAAAGGGGGCAGTGATGGCCTCGAGGCTGCTGATGATACTGATTTCCAGCATCTTTTTCGTGACGACAACCGAGCCCGCACGGCTTGCGTGCTCCTTGATTAGCCACGGCGTGCCCTACAGGTACGGCTTCATGCTCGTTCTCGCCCTCAGGTTCATCCCGATATTCCAGCTTGAGGCCAATACCGTGAGGAGGGCCCAGCTGGCCAGGGGTTTGAAGATCGATGTCCCCGGGCCTCGCGCCCTTGTGCGTCTGGCAAGGTATACCTTCACGCCCCTCATCGTCTCGGCCCTGGAAAGGATAGGCACCATATCGGTGTCCATGGAAGGAAGGGGCTTTGGCCTTAAGGGCAGGCGAACCTTCCTGAGGGAGAGTCGCCTCCGCCTCTGCGACTGGGCCGTTTCATTGGGTTCGTTGGGGATCGTTTCGGCGGCTGTAGTGCTCATCAGGTAGGGCTGGGACGCACGCTCGGCTCCTCCGCGGACCAGGCGAAGGGGCTGGCGCAGCCAGTAACGGGACGAGGAGTGATTGGCCGGGATTCTCCGCCCCAGGAAGTCGATCGGCTGCCAGATAACCTGGCCGAAGGGCATCCTCGAAGTACACGATCCTACGACCGGCCACATACGTAGGCCCCATACAACGGTTCGTCCGCCCCTACTCAGGATCGTCGAGGGAGGCTGGACGGCCATGCCAAGGTGTTCGTCGGGACCTCGGCGGCCAGCGTTGAGCAATACGGGACTCGACGACTCTATGGATACCTATTTACGGTCCGCGGAGGCCTTGCCCAACACATGACCCAGATAGGCAAAGCAGTTAGAATGGAAAGGATCATGAACAGGGAGACGGGCAAGACGGTGATCGTACCGATGGATCACGGCGTCACGCTCGGCCCGGTTCCCGGCCTCATAGACATGGCGAGGGCAGTGGATCAGGTGGCAAACGGCGGGGCCAACGCCGTCATCGGGCACAGGGGCTTGGTGATGTTCGGCCACAGGCACTACGGTAGGGACATCGGCCTCATACTGCACCTTTCGGCAAGCACCAAGCTTTCGCCCAACCCGGACAACAAAGTTCTGGTCATGACGGTTGAGGAAGCGATAAAACTTGGAGCAGACGCTGTCAGCGTGCACATCAACGTAGGGGCCGAGAACGAATCCGAGATGCTCGCAAGCCTTGGCCGCGTGTCAAAGAAGTGCATGCACTGGGGAATGCCGCTCGTTGCCATGATGTACCCCAGGGGCCCGAAGGTGCCAAGCGAGTTCGACGTCGATTCGGTGAAGCTTGCGGCCAGGGTCGGGGCCGAACTGGGCGCCGACATAGTGAAGACCAACTACACCGGAGATATCGACTCATTCAGGGAAGTCGTCAAGGGATGCCCCGCGCCCGTGGTAATAGCCGGAGGACCCGCAAGAGGCCAGGAAAAGGAGCTGCTGCAGACGGTTTGGGGAGCCGTCCAGGCTGGCGCAGCAGGCGCAAGCATCGGGAGGAATGTCTTCCAGGCAAAGGACCCGACGAAGATGGTTTGGGCGATAGCGGGCATAGTCCACGAGAACATGGGGGTGGACGAGGCCATGCGGGAGCTTGCGCGACGGGATTAGCCGGACGCCGGAATCGTTTCCAGGAAAGCTCCACTGCCGCCAGCTGGAGGCGACCACCCATTCATTTAAGTTTGGCCGCCTTCCGGCCTGCGCGCATGACCCCGAGGGAAAGGTACCATGCCATAACACACTTTGAGAAGCCCGACCGGCCTTGGATCTCGGGCGAGGGAACGTGGCCCGAGACCGAAGCCAGATGGCGAAAAGAGGGCTGGGACGGGCGCCCGATACACGAGATATTCCCCCACGACCCGATGCTGGGCGTGCCGGTATCGGCTGGCCCCTGGCCCCCGTTCGAGAAGACCGTCATCGAGGAGACCACTGAAACCGTCCTTTACATCGACCACGAGGGCATCCTGAAGCGTGAGTTCAAGGAGCACAGGGGCTGGTCGAGCATGCCCCAGTTCGTGAAGTTCCCGGTGGAGACCGAGGAGGACTTCGATCGTCTGGTCAGAGAGAGGCTGGCGCCCAAGCTGGATGAGAGATTCCCGAAGGACTGGGAGGCGAGAGTGAAGGAGTGGAAGAAAAGGACCGCGCCGCTGATGTACTTCCCGGACAGGTGGGGCGGCTTCTTCGGCCCGTTGCGGAACCTGCTGGGCCTGAAGAACCTTTGCAGGGCCTTCTACGAGAGGCCGGAATTCGTCGAGAAGATGATGGATCAGCGTGTTGAGGTTCTCCTCGCCATCCTGGGCAAGATGCTGGACGATGTCGACATCGACATATTCGGCTTCTGGGAGGACATGGCGTACCGAACCGGGCCCCTGCTTGCCCCCGAGATGTTTAAGGAGTTCATGCTTCCTAGGTACAGGATAGTGTGCAAGTACCTGCGATCGCGAGGCGTGGACTTGATCGGCGTGGACAGCGATGGCGATGTGCGCACCCTCATCCCCCTATGGCTCAAGGCCGGGGTCAACGCCATCTGGCCGCTTGAGGTGCGGTCCGGCATGGACGTGCGACAACTCAGGAGGGAGTACGGACGGAAACTGGTCATGTTCGGCGGCATCGACAAGCAGGCCCTCACCAAAGGAAAAGCCGAGATAGAGGCCGAGGTGGACAGGGTCTGGCCGGTCGTCGCTACGGGCGGGTACATCGCCCACATCGACCACTCCGTGCCCCCCGACATCTCCTGGCAGAATTTCTGCCACTACCAGAGGTACCGAGCCATGAAGGCCGGATTCGACCTCGGGCCGGCGGCAGTACAGGCGTAGATACGCTCGACCTTCGTGAGAACCGACCCGACGTGCGGAAAAGGCATGCTTGTGGCGAATGGACGCGGCGTCCCAGCGGCAAGTGCTAGCGCTTCATGGGCTCGCTGCGGCTCCGTGCGCCTGCCCCACAGTGAAACAAATAAACGCCTGCTGGCGACCCGCGGGAGAGGAGCGGATAGTCTGCCAAAGGAAACCATGACCCCCAGGGAGCGTTGGCTCGCGGTGCTTCAGCGAAGGAGGCCTGACCGGGTGCCCATGGACTACTGGGCGACGAACGAGGCAAACGAGAGGTTGGTCAGGTATCTGGGTTGCAAGAATCTGGACGAAGCCTTGGAGATCCTCCACATCGACACGCCGGTTACGGTGGCCCCCAGGTACGTCGGGCCGAAGCCGCCGGAGGGGGAGGATATCTACGGTTGCAGGTACAAGGACGTCCACTACGGAACCGGCGTGTACACCGAGGTTGTGTACCACCCGCTCGCCCAGTACTCAAGTCTGGAGGAGATCAAGCGGAACTATGAGTGGCCCGACCCGGATTGGTGGGATTACTCTGGCATACCGGGCCAGATCAAGGGGATGGAAAACCGCCCCATCAGGGGTGGTGGGTCTGAGCCGTTCTTGGTCTACAAGAATCTTCGCGGACAGTGGCAGGGCTATGTTGACCTCGTCCGTCACCCAGACATCGTTCATTACTGCTTGGACAAGCTGTTCGATCTGGCCTACGAGAACACCCGAAGGATCTATGAGCAGATCCCGGGCCAGGTGATGATCACCTATGTGGCGGAGGACCTGGGATCCCAGACTGGCCTTTTGATGTCGCCTGCGCAGATAAGGGAGTTCCTGATCCCTAGGATGAAGCGGGTGATCGATCTTGCACACTCCGAAGGGGCGTATGTGTTCCACCACAGCGACGGGGCCATCCGGCAGATACTTCCGGACATGGTGAGGGCCGGCATAGACGTGCTCAACCCCATTCAGTGGCGCTGCAGGGGCATGGACCGGGAGGGGCTGAAGCGCGACTTCGGCCAGAAACTGGTCTTCCACGGGGGGATGGACAACCAGCAGACCCTGCCGTTCGGAACGGTGGAGGATGTCAGGAGGGAGGTCGTGGAGAACCTGCGCATCCTGGGCAGGGGAGGCGGCTACATTTTGGCGCCATGCCACAACATACAGGCGAACACCCCGCCCGAGAACGTCGTCGCGATGTACGAGAAGGGATACGAAGAGGGCTGGAAGGCTTTCTAGATTCTCCTGATCGACTGCAGCGCCTCATCTATCGCCTTCTTGGCCAGGTCCAGATCCTTCTCGGTTAGGTCCGTTCTTCCGCTTTCGGACCTCCCTTCCGGCCAATGGTACGGCTTGACCTTCACGCCCTTCCTGGCAAGGTAGATCTTTGCTGCGTTGAGAGCAACCCCCGAGTAAGGGTCGCGGACCAGCGTCCTCGTTCCCAACAGCCTGGCAACTTCGAACTGTGCCCTTCGAGCCCTCTCCCAGTCTCCCGCCATGAAGGCGTCGAAGATCTCGCGTATCAGCTCTGGGTGGGTGTTGCAGCCTCCACCTATCACCCCGCCTGCGCCCAAGACGAGCGAGGTGAGGAAGGCGCCCTCGTGCCCTGAGATCATGGTGAAGTCCTGGTCCTTGGTCGCATCGCAAAGTAGCCCGAACTTGAGCATGTCGGGGGAGGACAGCTTCATCCCTTTGACCTTGGGCAGGTCCGCAAGCCTGTGGAGGAGGGCAGGGGTTATGCTGTAGGCTGGGTTTGTCGCGGGCGGTTCGTAGATCACTATGGGGATGTCGATCGAGGCATTGACCCTTTTGAAAAAGTCGAAGATCTTGTCCGCCAGGTTGGAGGAGGGTTCCAAGCCCAGGCATACGATGACAACGCCCGTTGCCCCTTGCCTTTCAGCGTAACGGCTGAGCTCCAGCGTCTCCTCCACGTATTTCTGCTCCGACGGTCTTCTGGCCGGATCTCGCCCGCCGAGCGTCCCGGACGTCCCGGCAAGGACGAAGATCTCGTCCCCTGCCTCGTCCACCGCGATGTCGATGAGAGTCTTGACCTGTTCGAAGGAGAAATGTGCCATCTGCCCCACCCCGGATCTGGCGAAGACCGTGGTCACTGCGCCCGTCTTCTTGTACCACTGGATGAGCGATCTGTTGCCTTCCTCGTCGAGCGTGAGGTCCTCATTCAACGCCGTCAGCATGGGGGTGATGACGCCAGTGAGGAACTCGGGCATCTCCTTTCCGGTTATTGGGTGCGTTATCGTGCGCAAGTCCTGTGCCCTCTGCGGGCCATGCAGATCGGTGCTACATAAATGTAGATATCCCCAGAAAGGCGAACCTGAAGAGCGTCCCACTGCTGGCCGCGGTGATCCAGTTGAGGATGAGGGAGAGGGCGATACAAGCCTTGACCTGGGGCGAGCCGGACTACGTGCCGTGGATGCCCAAGAAAGGGCACACCCCGCGGGACCCTCAGGTACTCGAGGCGCTGCTGAAGGCGGGCATGGGGATCGCGTATCCGACATCGGTCTTCAAGGCCTCCACGCCCAACGTGACCTCAGAGACGCAGACGCTGGGCGACTATTCCGTCACGACCTACAAGACGCCCGTTGGCGAGGTGACCCAGAAGACTAGGATAAACCTGCCGTCCGAGGGTGGAGAAAGGGGAGACAGATGGGTCGTCGAGCGGATGATCAAGGGGCCGGATGACTACAGGGTCGTGAAGTTCATCATCGAGGATGAGGTCTGCAAGCCTGCATACGCGGACTTGGAGCAAAGGATGCAGGAGGTTGCCGACCACGGCGTCCTTCAGGTCGGCACGGGCTACACGCCCCTCATGCAACTGATCGTCAACTACATGGGCTTCAGGAGGTTCGTCGTCGAGCTCAGGAGGAGGAGGGAGAAGGTGGAGGAGCTGATGGAGGCGATCGACCTGAAGGTCCAGGAGAGGATGAGGATCGTCGCTCGTGCCCCGCCGAGGATAGTGAACGTGGGCGACAACATCGACGGGGTCTTGGTGAATCCCGACCTTTTCCGTCGCTACTGCATCCCTTACTACCAGAGCTACTCCGACATTCTGCACTCCGGGGGAAAGATCGTCCAGTCACACATGGACGGGCGGTTGAGGTGCTTAAAGGATCTGCTGCCGGAGACGGGCCTGGACGTGGTGGAGGCCTTCACGCCGCCCCCCATCGGGGACCTCGGGCTCAGGGAGGCGCGAGCCCTATGGGGCGAGAAGCTCGCCATTTGGGTCAACATCCCCGAGGTCATATTCTACAGGGCTTCCGAGGGGATACGAGGGTACGTGCGAAATCTCTTGAGCCAGGCAAGCCCCGGAAAAGGCCTCGTCCTTGGCATAACCGAGACGGTGCCGCCCGCCCAGAGGGACCGTGGGCTTGAGGCCATCACGCAGACCGTGATGAAGCACGGTCGGCTGCCCGTCCGGTGCTAGTCGGGGCGGCGTAAAGAATGCATCCGGGGGATTGGCAGCTCAAGACGTTTCGAGGATATCTCAGGCTCGGCCTCGGCATTTGGGGCCAAGATATTTGAGGCTTCGGTGGGATATGTATACGGTTGAGGCCGGCGAATCGCTCCATTGCAGCGGCTCTCTTTGTATGCGCGCTCTTGGCCCTCCAGCTGTTCGGCCAGGCGCCGGATTGTGCCGCACTGGAGGACGGCCGGATCGGCGTCCTCTACGTCGGGTGCATCGCACGGTCGCGGCCCTTCTGGGAGATGAGAAACGATCCACTGTTCTCGCTGACCTTCGTACAGGCAACCCTCAGGGACTGGGCCGGCTGGGGCCCGATCCAGCAAGCTGAAGGGGAGAGCCAGGTCTACCGAATAGTGCGGCTTTACATGCCGCGCAGCTATCGCGATCTCTGTTCGCGCTTTGACGTCATAGTCCTCTCCAACGCAAACCGGGAGGCGGTCGGCCCGAAGAACATCGAGATGCTGGCTGCAGGGGTGAGGGATGCCGGGATGGGCCTCTTCATGGCTGGCGGTTGGGAGACGTTCGGCGGGGCGTTTGCCCGCCCGCCCTGGGGCGATACCTCTGTTGGGGAGCTGCTCCCCACCATCGACGTGCCGGACACCTGGGTGCAGTACCCAAACTTTGGGCTTCGCTTAGTCATCGATGAATGGGAGCACGAGTTCATCAGCAGCCTGCCCTGGAAGAGGGAGAACGCTTACTTCATGACCGACTTCCACCACAACCTTGTGAGGACCAAGGAGGGCTCACAAACGCTCGCGCATGTGGAGGGGTCTTCGTACGGCAACGACCCTGCGATGGTAACATGGGACCTGCAGAACGGCGCAAGGGTCTTCGCCTACACGGGCGAGATATACTTCTTCAACAGGATGAACCCGGTTTGGACATACTACATAGACTTCGGCAGCAACCTGATGATCTACCTGGATAACCGCCCCGTCCCACAGGACATAGACCTCGTCCATGCCCTGAGGTTCAAGATGTCGGAGATAGCCATCAGGAAGTCGCTTCTTCTAAGCCTGCTGGAGTTCTGTGACAGGTTCGGCGCGAACACGGGCAAGTTCGTGGAGGCGATGGATGAGATCGACCAGGTCATCTTGGACGCAAGGCCCCAGTACTTTGAACTTCGTTTTGAGGAAGCTTTGGAAAGCTATCGCAATGCGGGCGAAATGTTGGCGGATCTTGAGATCAAGGCGCTAGAGCTGAAGGACAAGGCCCTGTTCTGGATATACGTCATCGAGTGGCTTGCCGTAACCGGAACCGCCATGGTCTGCGGCCTCGTTCTCTGGTCCGTGATGGTCCGGCGGAAGCTGTACAGAGAAGTCCGGATGACTAGGCTGACGGATAGGCCACTGGATGTCTAGGTGCAAGGGGCCGGCTGCACAGAGCTGTCCTCGTGCCAACAGGAACCAAGTCAAAGTTAAGAGCACCACGTCCGTGGGCCCAGAGTCTGCAGACATGCCCAAAACCCCGCGCGGGTGATGGCCTTGCACATACTCTTCATAAGGCACGGCGAAAGCGGAGCTGAGCAGGCGGTGCCCGAGGAGGGCACGCTCACCAAGCTCGGCGTCAGGCAGGCGGAACTTGCAGGCCAGGCACTGGTTGGACAGGGAATCGAGAGGCTTTTCTCCAGTCCCTATCCGAGGGCGATGCAGACGGCACTCATCATCTCGCGCACGCTTGGTCTTCCGGTCGAGATAAGGCACAGGTTGCACGAGAAAAGCGGTCCCGGGCAGAGGGAGACCAAGAGCCAGATCGCGGCAAGGTTCCCGCAGTTCATCATTCCGCCCGACATGCCGGAGGTCTGGTGGCCGATGGTGGAAGAAACCTGGGAGGATGTCTACGACCGTGTCAGGCCGGTTGCAGAGGAGCTTAAGTCCCTAGAAGGCAAGCATGAGAGGATCGCCGCAGTGGCCCACGGGGGTTCCCTCGACGCGCTGGTTTCCATCCTGGCAGACTGCCCGCCCAGGACGAGGGACAGATTCTACCACCACAACTGCTGCTTCACGCTGGTTTCGATCAAGGATGGGATCGGAAGGATCCACTATCTAAACCAGGTTACGCACCTGGGGCACCGGGACATCTTCTTCTAACGCTGCGCGGCGCTTGGGGGCCGTGCAGCGGCAGCTGCAAAGGAGCGCCTGTGGTTGTTCGAGATCGATGACGCCATTCCGGACAGCTCCGCAAACCTATCATGGACTCGCAGGCTGGGCGTTCGTCCGCCATGTCCTAGCCCTTTGATGACCTCAGGACACTTCTTGACGCGGGCTTGCCCCTGCTCAGTCAGGGTGAAAGCCCTCCATGGGTCGGCGCTGCCCTTGGACCCATCTACGGTAAGCCTGTCCCGACAACGGCCCAGAGCCCAGCGCTGGCTGGATAGGGGCACCCGAGACATTGAAGAGGACGTCAGATAGGGCATGCCCACTGGAAAGGAGGTGCCAACTTGACAATCGAGCCTGATTTCGATACACTGAAGTATTCTCTTGAGGCATATCGCGCAAATCGGCCAATGCTCGGCTTCCGGGCAAAGACGGTTGAGGAAGCAAAGGCCTGGCAAAGGAAACTTCGCAGGAAGCTCGTCCAACTCCTGGGCGGCTTTCCGGCCAAGGACTCCCCGCTGACGCCGCGGGTGATCGCAACTGATGAGTTCGACCACTACACGAGGCAGCACGTACTTCTGCAGAGCCGGCGCAACATGACGGTGTTCGGCTATTTCCTGCTTCCCAAGCCGGCGCCGGTCGAACCGGTGCCCGCCATCCTGTGCCTGCACGGACATGGGAGGGGTGTGGATGACATAGTAGGCATCGACGAGAACGGATGCCAGCGGACGGCGTACGGCGGGTACCAGAACGACTTCGCGCTGCAATGCGTCGGACACGGGTACGCCGCGCTAGCCATCGAACAGCTTGGCTTCGGGCGCCGCAGGGACGAGAGAGCCAAGAAGGCGGGTCCCGGAAGTTCATCGTGCCAGCCTGCCGCCGGGGCAGCTCTCCTTCTGGGCCAGACCATGATAGGATGGAGGGTTTACGATGCCATGCGGAGTCTCGACTACCTTCAGTCAAGGCCTGAGGTTGATCCCCTGAGGATCGGGGCCATGGGGATATCCGGCGGGGGCACGACCGCCTTTCATCTTGCGGCCATCGACCAGCGCGTGGCGGTGGCGGTGGTGAGCGGCTACTTCAACACCTTCCGAGACAGCATAATGAGCATATCGCACTGCATGGACAACTACGTGCCCGGCATACTGCGCTACGCCGAGATGTATGATCTGGCCGGCCTGATCGCGCCAAGGTACCTTTTCGCGGAGAGCGGCACCAGGGACGGCATCTTCCCGTACAAGGCGGCCCAGTTCGCATTCAGAAAGGCCAGGGCCATCTACAGGGTCTTCGGATGCCCGGATCGGATTGGACTGGAGATCTTCGACGGTGAGCACACATTCCACGGGAAAGGCGCCTTCGGGTTCCTCGAGCGCTGCCTTGGGGCGAAGGCCGCTGCAAAGTAGGGAACAGGTCGGATCGGGAAGCGGACAACGTCGAGTGACAGAGGTGGCACGATCGGATGGATGAGAGGACTTGGGCCGTCACCCTGATCGCGGTGGTCGTGCTGGCCGGCCAAGCATCTGCCGGCAGGGAGCCGAAGCGAGATCCGGACACCAGGAGGGTGCGCGTCCTTTACGTTGGCGATACCGTCTGGCGGACCTGGCGGGACATCACGGCCGATCCAGCGTTCACCGTGGTCCCTGTGCCTGCCAGCTTGGGCTACTTTACGGGCGATGCCTTGCTCAAGTTCATGAGGCAGTACATACCGCGCACCTATCAGACGTACGTTGAGACGGTCGATCTTCTGGTGCTAAGCGACAGCGACCGCAGCCTCTTCACTTCGCAGCAGGAGTTCTGGTTCAGGGACGGGGTGGTGCAGCGCGGCCAGGGGCTCGTGATGGGCGGGGGCTTCGAGGCGTTCGGCGGGTTCGCCTACGGTCGCTCCTGGAAGGGGTCGGCCGTTGAGGAGGCCCTGCCGGTTGAGTGCATGAGCAATCAGGCTTGGGACATCCGGCCGTTCTTCGCACGCCCCGCCGAGGACGCGCGCGATCACCCATTCGTGAGATCGCTTCCTTGGGACGGGATGCCACCCTTCAACGGGATGAACATCGTGACGCCCAAGCAGAGTTCGATCGTGCTCTTGTGGTCGGTGCCGACGGCCCTTGGAGACCCGGAGTACCCCGTTCTCATCTACTGGGAGGTCGGCAAAGGCGCGTCCGTGGCGCACACGCCCGACTGGAACCCCGGCTGGGGCAGCACCGTCATGAACGACTGGGAGCTCTACCAGGACTACATCGTGAACATCGTCTACCTCGCCTCCGGCCTTTCGATCCCCCAGGATCTCCAGCTCGTCCACGCCGTGAGGACGGAGTTGGCGGGTTACGCCCTGCAGAGAAGCCTGATCTTGTCTGTGCTGGAATTTGCGGAGAGCTTCGGGGGAAACACCGCTCCCTTGGAGAAACGACTGTACGAGACAGAGCCCCTAAGGAGGCAGGCAGAGGGGCTGTACCTGGATCAGGCCTACGATTCCGTTCTGGAAACGATGGCCCTGGTGAGGCAGGAACTGTCCGCCCTGTCTGCAGACGCGGTCAAGCTCAAAGACCAGACGATGTTATGGGTGTATCTTGTTGAGTGGCTAGCCGTCTCGGTCAGCTCCTTGGTCTGCGGCTTTTCGCTCTGGACCCTCATGGTCAGGAGGAAGGCTTACAGGGAAGTGAGCACCACGAGACTGGAAAGCAAGGGTTGGGTGTAGGGTGATGATGGCCTCTGGGCGCCATTCGGTCTCGGTCGACCGGAGACGGAGGGACCGGCGAGCCGCCCGAGGGAGGACGCCGAGCAGGGCCAAGAGAATCGATCCCACGCCGGGCATGGCTCAGCGCGGTGCGGCATCATCCGCTTGCGGATCGCCACAGGAAGTAGGCGAGATAGGCGAGTGAGATCGCGATGAGAAGTGGCGAGGTGACGAAGTAGAAGCCATCGCGGTGGTAGACGTAGACCAAGATCTTCGGCCACCTGACATCTGTCGGCATAGATCTCGCAATAAGGGGCAGCACCACGAGCGCAAAGCCCAGGACTATGAGGGCGATCCCCATCAGCGTGAGAGACCGGTAGGGCTCGTCCACCTTCGACACCTCCTACCCCGATTATCTAGATCTTCCGGATCCGGAGGCTTAAATGTGACCCTTGTCGAGGGATCGCCACCTACGGTCGCTCGAGGAGAAGGATCCAGTCTTGGAATATTGGTGGCGTTGGGGCTTGCCAGTCCCCCTCAGCACCAGGCACCGCTCGCCCGGCCGGATACTGCTGGCCGTCCTTCGGGTCGATGAAGCGGGCCTTGTAGGACGAGCCGGGCTCGATCTTCTTCACTACAACCGACCTACATGACGGCAGGAAGATCACCCTCACCTTTCCCGGTATGCCGGCCGCGTAGGGCAGGAAGTAGTTCTCAGCCGTCCAGTGCGGCTCCACCCACTCGGGGTGGGATTCGAACCTCCACCACTCGTATCTTTCCAGGATTCTTTTCGCCAAAGCGACGTGCCGGGAACCGGGCAGTCGGTAGGCGTCTTCCCATGGCGTGTTACCCCAGGACCTGCCGTGGGGCGAGGGGCCGAACGGCTTGACCCTGGTGTTGACCTGCCAGATTCCGTTGGCGCCGTATGTGTGCCCTGCGGCGCCGCTCAGCATGCACGACCAGAACATGAATCTCTGGATCTCTGATCTGCTTGCCTCAGCTATGCCTTCGTAGCAGACCTCGCCCACCAGAACGGGCATCTTGGGCTCACGGCCAAGGCAGTCGGTGATCGTCTTGACGGTGTTCGGCACGCTTTCCCTGTCGCCGTGGCCGGTCTGGAGCATGTCTATGTCCAGCAATGTGGGGTCCTCTAGCTGGTCGCGCCCAACCTGGGTGGGGTGGATGGTGACGGGGTGGTGGTACGGGTCGATGGCCCGGACGTATCTAGCGATCTCGGTCCATCCGCTCCTCTGCAGGGCCTTGTCCTCCTCGCGCTTCTTGGACAGGTAGTACGGCATCGTGGCCTCGCCCGCTAGGCACCACACAACGGGGTAGCAGCCGTATCGGGCGATGATGTATCGCCAGTGCTGCTTCAGCTTCGCGACCCCCATCCACGGCAGGAAGTAGCCCCAGCATCCCACGATGCATGGAACAAGGCCTGACTTCACGAGCCATCGTACCCGGAGGTCGGCCATGTCAAAGTAAGCGGGGTTGATTCGGGCGTAGTTCCTCTCCCAGGGGTAACCCGCCTCGTTCGCCCCACGCGGATCGAAGGGAGGCATGTCGGGGTAAAGCCCCGCGATGATCTGGATGACGGTGAAACCGAGGCTTGCTCTGTCGGCCGCCAGGAGCTGAAAGTCGTCCGGCCATCCCAGCCTCTTGCATAGCCCCATCCACCACGTGTCGCCGAGCCAGAAGAATGGAGTGCCGTCGGCGTGCTCTAGATGCCGAGCGTCCCCGGACACGCGCAACGGGCCATGGAGGAGGAGCGGGTTGCTCCCGCGATACTTTGTTGCGACCAATCGTCCGGTTTGCCCGTGGAGATCCGGGTTATTGGCGTCCGTGCAGATCGTCTCGTAGGTGTACTTGCCCCGGTGCGGAGGGCTGAAGCGTACTCTCCACTCACTGTCGCCGGCCCAGAAGGCTGGGACGCGCCAATGCCGCCCCTCGTCGTCCCTGAAAATGACGTCGAGCTCGACGTCATTGAAAGGATCTCGGTAAGCCTTGCCGGACTCGAATGACCATTCCGTTGCCTGCCCTTGGGTTGCATGTCTGGTCGGACCCATTTCCCTGCCTCGAGCTGCTCGAGGGCATGCCGCAGTTAAAGATTTCGGCGCCCAGGCGGAAGGATGGGCGTGGCGGACCACAGATCCCGCGCTTTTCCCTTGCGTGGGCGTCCCGATGCTCGGGGGGAAAGCCTTGCGGATGAGCGACCTTCGAGGGACGAGCGTCGCTCAGTGGATGGAGGCCAGCCTCTTCACCGCGCCGGCATGCAGTGGGATAGCCCGTGGAAGAGAATCCTACAGAACTCCTACATAACACTTTCCACGCCGCGAAACGTTTTCCTTTAAGGTAGGTCGGCCCCGCGACCTCCGAAGCGGAGTTCTTGGCACGGCTAAACAAGGATCAGCAAGGATTCCGAAATCTTATCCTTGCCGCTCGATCCGGCGGGTTCGCGCAGACTTTTATGCTACCGCCGTGCTGTGGCGGGCGATGCGGGGAGCCCATTACCTGCCGGCGTTGAACTCGGCGCTGTGCATACTGATCATATTCCTCTGTCTTTCGCTGTTCCTTACGCGAGGCCTGGGGCTGTACGTGGCAAGGGCGGTCGGCGAGTCGATGCTGCCCGCCATTCCGAAGGACGCGTTCATCATCCTCTCAAGCAAACAGCCTGAGATCGGGGACATCGTCCACGTGAAGAACGAGAAATGCAACTATGCACACAGGCTCGTCGCGATCGAAGGAGACAGGATAGTCACCAAGGGGGACAACTGCGAGTCGTCGGAGATCGCAAGTCTGGCCGACGTCCGGGGGGTGGTGATCTTCCATTCCTCCTTCACCTCGTTTCTCCTCCTAGCGTTCGTGGTGATTGGCGTTGAAGCCGGTCTGGGGGCATTATGGGCCGGGAAGCTCCTCCAAGAGGTTCGGCATCGAAGATCTGAGACATCGCGCCAAAGGAAAGCACCCTTCACCGCGGTTGGCTCGCTCGGGCTCCGTGAAACAGATATTAGCTGTCTCTTGTGGGTTGACCGAGAGCGTGAGAAAGGTGGCCGGAGAGAGGTTCGATCTCACCCCGAAGGAAGTCGAGAAGGTTGAGACGGCGAATAGGAGGATTGTAACCAAGTTCCCTGTTCCAGAGTCCCTTCCGATCTTGGAGAAGCTCCGGAGGTTTGAGCCGATCTCGATGGAGGGCCAGCCGCCGGTCGTATGGGATCGTGCGGAGGGCTATCAAGTGAAGGACGCCTACGGGAACGTCTGGATCGACTGGAGCTCGGGGGTGCTCGTTGCCAGCGCCGGCCACGGGAGAACCCCGATTGTGGACGCGATCGTTCGGCAGGCTCAGTCGCGGCTACTTCACAACTACTGTTTCCCAAGCGAGATCAGGGCTAGGCTGGTGGAGAAGCTGGTGTCGCTTGCCCCAAAGCGGATCGACAAGGTTTTCCTCCTGACGACCGGTTCCGAGGCCGTCGAGAACATAATTAAGCTGGCCCGGACGTACGGGAGGAAGATCAGCTCGACCAAGACGGTGATAGTCACCTTCGAAAGGGCCTTCCATGGGAGGACCTTGGGCGCCCAGCTCGCAGGGGGCATCCCCGAGCTTAAGGAGTGGATTCCTAACCCCGACCCAGGCTTTGTCCAAGTCCCGTTTCCTGACGGATTCAGATGCGAGGACCGTAGCTTCCGCCTATTCGAAGAGAGCCTGGACGCTCAGGGGGTGGACCCGGCCAACGTTGCCTGCGTGATGACCGAGACATATCAGGGCGGGGGTGCAAGCTTTGCGCCCAAACGGTACATCCAGAAGCTGCGCGCCTGGTGCGACGAAAACCAGGCTTTGCTCGCGTTCGATGAGATCCAGGCCGGCTTTGGGCGGACTGGGACGTTCTGGGGATTTGAGCACTACGGCGTGGTCCCGGACATCTTTTGCATCGGAAAGGCCGTCACAAGCTCCCTCCCGCTCTCAGGGGTCCTGGGGCGGGCGGACGTCATGGATCTCTATCCGCCCGGAACGATGACGAGCACCCACACCGGCAACCCCGTCTGCTGCGCGGCCGCGCTTGCCAACATCGAGACCATCCAGAGGGAGGGGCTAGTTGAGAACTCTAGGAAG
>Ga0129301_1000617_pt1 | contig 19366 bp, 19 predicted proteins | sample ConPoolayeHmetaG_FD_94489 | JGI IMG/M metagenome (GOLD analysis project Ga0129301, IMG submission 94489) | Hot spring microbial mat communities from California, USA to study Microbial Dark Matter (Phase II) - Cone Pool mat layer H metaG ...
CATTATACCATATCAGTATTAAGAATTCATAAATATTATCTACTTTTAAAACCTACTTTACGCTTCTGACCAAACTTGTCAGAGACCATTTTTCAAAAACAAACAAGCAATCAAGCCAAGTGCATCAGATGCGGAGACAAAAACGCCACCAAAGACGACCACCTGTGCGACTCATGCCGCTTCCTACAGACCATTGACGGCTTGATCAAAGCAACCCGGTAGAAAGCAAGCTAATTCGAGATAGCTTAGCGATCATGGGATATCTACGCATTTGACTAGCGAAAATGCTGGAGACTAAAGAGGTACATTAAAAGTTTTGATTCCTAAGCCTTATACACAGGCACTGCTCTTTTCATAACACACGTGAAAGCTTCATGAAAGTCCTGTTTGTCTGCACCGGTAACGCCCATCGTAGTCCATTGGCAGAGGCGTTGCTAAAGAATGCGAGGCCTGATTGGATTGTGGAATCTGCGGGATTGGATGTTGCGATTCCAATTGCCGTGGAAGTAAAGCGTTATTTGGCGAAGGAAAATGCGGAACAATATCTCAAGAAAGTTCCTGAAAGTATGCATGGAAAAATGCTTGCTTCTTATGATATTATTATTGCTATGGAGAACAGGCATAAGGATTATATTCTAGCTATTTGTCCGCAATGTGCATCGAAGATAATTGTATGGAATATTGAGGATCCGTACTTTTTGCCTGCAGATGAAGTTGTGAAGGTCTATGATCAGATAAAAAAGAAGGTTTGGGCGCTGGCTGGGTTGCATTGAGTGTGCTTGTATAGTTTTCTTGAATAAAGTGGTTGTTTGTTGTTTTATGCTTGTTTTTTATTACCGAACGGTAAGTTTATATATTACCTATTAGTAATTACTTTTTGGTAATAAAAGAAGGGTGAGGAACATCATGACACTAAAACTACAGATCGTAGAAAACGGACGCATCCTATTCGAAATCCCACTATCACCACACGATTGGACAAGACAAAACCTCGAAGAAGAGTTCAGAGCAACAGAAGAAGACTTTCAAAAAATCTCCAAAATCTTTGACGCTTTATCACATGAAACCCGCCTAAGAATGATGCAGCGACTAATAGAAGAGAAAGACCGAACAATGAGCTTCGCAGATTTTATGAAAGAGCTAGACCTAAACCCAAAGCTGGTGTGGGAAAACTCTAGGAAACTGGAAGAAAGTGGGTTACTGGAGAAGACTGGAAGAGGAAGGTATTGCGTTTCAGAATTTGGGCAGACAGCGTTCATCATGATGAGCCTTGCCCTTCGCCGTTTAATAGAGTCGCTTGAGGAGATGGAGGAATTCTAAAAAAATGGGAGGTGAAAAAGATAATGCTGTTTGATAACGATTTTGACGAAATATTTAATGAATTCGAAGCTTTCGATAGCCAATTCATGAAGAGAGTGCAAGCGTATATGGATGAAATGCTGAAGAAGGTCAGAAGCGGTGAATTGAAAGGCACCTTTGAAACGAGGGAGATCAAAGAGCCTGGCGTAAGCGGATTTGTCATAATGGGACGCTTCGGTTCTAGCAAGGCATTGGAGCCTTTTGAGCCGATAAAACCGTTGAGACGAAGACTTTTGCCAGAGGGGCCTGTCGAATTGTCAAAAGCCGATGTGAGAGAGGCTCGTGAACCGTTAACAGACGTGTTTGAAGAGGATGACGCAACAAAAATCTACGTGGAGCTTCCTGGCGAAGAGAAAAAAGACATCAAACTCGAGGTAGTCAGTGATGGCATTGAGGTCAAGGCTAAGAACTTTTACAAGCTGATAGAATTGCCAGGCTTGCGCGTTTCTAAGGATGCCTTGTCAATCTGCTACAAGAACGGGGTGCTTGAAATCACGATTCCTAAGAAGGGTCAGTTGCGAAAGGAAGACGCAAAAAAGGAAAACTAACACTGCCTAATCCTGTCTTCAGTTAATCCACTATTTTTATGTCCTCTATTTCCTTTAGGTTGGTTTCTTTGACAGTTTTAACTATTCCATATTCTATCTGCACTTTTGGCGACAGGATCACTGCTTGTATTGTTTTGTGTCCTAGCTGTTTGGCTCTAAGCGATCTTGCATGCCCATCCAGTATGTAATATTTTTCTTCGTGTTTGACGCAGGCTATTGGAACACGAAGTTCTTTGATTGGTGTGATTTGGTTCTTTTTTATGAGTGATTGTGTTGGGACAAGGTCTTCCAGTTTAACTTCTTCTCGTCTCAGATAGAAGGGTGTATGATACAATGCTTCATAGTATTTTAGAATCGTGAGAATTTGACTCCAAGTTCGCAGTATTGAATCGTCTATTTCGCTGATGTTTTTTATCGGCATGTCTTCAAGCTGCCATTTGACCATGTCTCGGTAATTTTTGCCTTTTGGAAATTTTAGCACGTATGCCTCTATGGTTTTTCGTTGAAGCTTCTTGAATATGTAGGCTCTGTGGTGTCCGTCTATTACGAAATAGTCTTGTTTGTCTTTCACTACGATTATTGGCACATTATAATCTTCTGTCAAAATTTTCATGAAGACGAGCGCGAGCTTGTCATTTTCCAGAAAATCTTCAGTTGGAAAAAGCCTTTCAAGCGGAACGTCTTCGATGTCGACTTGAAGCATTACGCCGTAAATCATTTCTAAGCTACGCTTGTCATTGTAAACTCTTCTTTGAACATCGTTCCAGCTTGCAAGCTCTATGTTTCTCATAAATATAATCAGTGTAGGCGTTGTTTTTATTTGGCTTTTCTAGTTTTTACGAAATAGGCGCCTACAATGATTGCTATTGCAACGCCTACTGTGCCTACGACAGCTAGCATCCATGTTGGAAAAGCTTCTTGCTGAGTATTGACGGTAAAGTAGACTATTGCGGAAGCTGCAGTGTTTCCAGCGGTGTCTTGCATGTAAATTCTCACTTTGTGTGCACCGTCAGCTAGAGTAGGCAAGGTTGTGTTTCCAGAGATTGTCTGGTTTGCTTGTCCGTCGAGGCTATAGCGAATCCATGTTGCTGCTTCGTTTATTGTGAAATTAAGCGTAATGGAGCTTGTCGTGTAGGTTTTGTTTTCAGGCGAGAGAATGCTGATTATGGGTGCGGTTGTGTCGATTTTGAAGTATACTGTTTCGCTGCTTCCCATGTGTCCGAAAGTGTCATTAGCATATAGAGTTATTCTATGTATGCCCTCTGTCAAGCCTGAGAGAGTTTTATTAGTAGCAAGCGTTACGTTTGCTTGTCCGTCTAGGCTGTAGCCTTTCCATGAGGTAGGTTCGTTGATTGTGAAGTTTAAAGAAACTGTAGTTGTCTTGTAGGATTTGTTTTCAGGCGACTGAATTATAATGCTTGGCGGTGTTGTATCGATTGTGAAGTATACTTTTTCTGATTTTCCCATGTTTCCAGAGGTGTCATTTGCATAAACTATAATGCTGTACGCTCTGTCATCTGCAATTGTGAGGGATATGTTGCTAGTCACTGTTATGTTTGCTGAGCCGTCTAAGCTGTAACCTATCCAAGATGTAGGTTCGTTTAATGCGAAGATCAAAGAAATTGACTTTGTCGTGTAGGTTTTGTTTTCAGGCGAGAGAATGCTGATTTTTGGGGGTTTGATGTCTGGCGGTTCGGAGCCTCTTATAATAACTTCGTTGACTTCATTTGCAGTATGCTGGTAGGCGAAGTAAATCCATCTGTTTTGTCCATCATCATGCAGCGCATAATTCCAATAATACGGGTTGATGCCGTCGATGGTTGCGTTGAACGGGGGAGAAAGTGCATAGTAGGGAATGCATACTCTGAGGAAACCGAAAGTTTGGTTTGTTGTGGAGTTTGAGACATGCATTCTCATAGTGAAGTTGGAATTGAAGAAAGTGAAGTCTGAGATTGTGGAGTTGGAGACTATGCCTATTGAGTATTCTTCTGAAACGTTGAAGCTGGAATAGGGACCCATAAGCGGACGATAATCCATACGATCCCCCCACACGAGATGCGGAGTGTCTCCTATCCCATCATTGTCAGTGTCGTTGCCAACATAATCTCTCCAATAATTGCCTTCAATTCCATTATCCCAATTATTTGTTTTATCATCATATCCTTGCATAAAATTGTTGATTAGGTTATTATCGTAAACGAGAACATTAGCTGATTCTTCTTCAACCGAGATACCTGTCGGATTCTTGGTTACGGTGTTTCCAAAGACGACACAGTTTGTAGAGTTTAGCACTCCTATGCCATAGAGTCCGTTTTCATATACCTTGTTGCCTACTATTAAGCCATAGGCGCTTCCGTTGGCATTAAGTCCATATACGTTCTGATAAGCCTCATTTTTTCTTACAACAAAGTTTTGCGAGTTGGTTATCAGCACTCCTCGATCGGCACAGTTGCTAATACTATTTTGTTCGACATAAACATGATTAGAAAATCGAATAAGCATAGCTTCATTATGCTTAGTTATAATGTTGTCAACTATTGACAAATTGCTCACTCCATAGGCGTAAATGCCCGTCGTGCCGTTTTTTATTGTAAACCCTTGAATCCGAACATCATTAGCCGTAACAAAAACTATAATTCCACTTCCTTCCCCATCAACGATTGTTGCGTTGCGGTCTTCGCCTTTAATTAAGAGGCTTTTACCAACAATGAAGCTGCTGTAAATGCCTTTCTTGACACTTATCGTGTCGCCTGGATTTGCTGCATTAATTGCGTCCTGTATACGAGTGTAAACTCCAGAGCCTCCATCATCGTCAACTATCAAGGTGACTTTTGCTTCGGCATTCGGAAAGTTGATAGTGTATGTTATGAAGGCTAACAACAATAATGACGGAAGAAACGTTGCTAAAAATTTTTTAAATTTCAAATCTGCCGTTCTCCTCAGGTAATTTTATGGTAATAAGACACTGTGGAAAATTTAACCATTATGGTATTGTACCAAAAACACGAAATTGCGTTGCTTAGACAAACTTTCTACATGGACATTTTCCTCTTGTCCGCCTAGGCGCCTGTTTTTCTCTATTTTTAAATAACTTAATTAAATTGATGTTAAAGGGAAATCGTGAAGATTAAGGGAGGTGAATGTTGATGACAAAGAAAGGTGAAAAGTACAAATGTGAAAAATGCGGGCTTGTAGTGGTTGTTGATAATGCTTGCGGGTGCGCTTCGTGCGACTTGATATGTTGCAATGTCCCAATGAAGCCTGTAAAAGAGGCTAAATCTAAAGCCAAAAAGTAGCTTGTAATTCTAAGGAAAAAATTGTGGAATAGAAGCTTCTTGTCTATTCTTCCAGTTTTTCTGCTTCTTCTATGGGCATTCCCTTCGCTACTCGCTTCGCCACAACTCCAAGCTTTGTTGTCGGCGTGTACGCTCCTCCAGTGAAGGTAAAACCGCATTTTCTGCACTGCCAAACACCAACACTGACTCTTTTCACTCTCGGAACACCACATTGCGGACACTTGTGAGCCTTCTTCATCCCAGTAACTACTTTAATGTAACGTTTTCTCACCGTTGCTCCATAGCGAGGACCTAAGCCTCGTGTGGGTCCAACTTTCTTAGTTTTCGGCACCTCTACTTCACCACTTCAACCTTTTGCGCAATTCCTCAGCTTTCTCCTTAGCTATCCGTGCTGCCTCCAACACTTGATTCGGCTGGAAAAAGCCGGAACCGCCCTTCTGTATCGCACAAATGTTGTCATCATCATCGATTGTAATCGTAAGTCTAGCATCCATAACCTGCTCCTCCTCAAGCCACGGGTCAACAACAAGACTATCATTTATCTTCGCAAAAGTAACCGCAATAGGATGTTTCCTCATAGGAAGCGGCGTATAGCCAGGTTTAATTTTCACTTCGCCATCCTCAATCTCGTAATTGAACATTTTCGTGTTCAGTAAAGCGGCAACCGCAGCAATAGTTGAAGCATCAACCAAGTTTCCATCATGATTAAGCACATAGACGTCTATAAACACCACAAACACTTTTTTGCCGGGCTCGATGCATAGCTTTTCTGTGTCGATGGCTTTTGATTCTCGTACTCCTCGGTCAACTATTCTTGCAAGCTCTATTGAATTTTCGTCTGGCGGTCCAGGTTCGAAAGTAGGCGAAGCTAGGGGCAGAAGTTCTGCGTTTACAGTTAATACTCCTTCGTTTGGCGTGTCTGGAAATGGCTCACCTACCTCAATTTTGACTCCAACCAGCACTTCTGTCGCGCCTAGGAGAACCCGTGCAGAGCCTTCAGCGCGTTCAATGATTCCCTGTTCAACCTTGATTTCTCGATAATCTTTCAATCCTCTACCATCAAGACGCTTTCCTTTTGCTATTAGCTGAGCAATCTGCTTCTGCTTAACGCGAACAACCATAGAACACATTACTCTTCAACCTCCTTGACATCAACATATTTTGCTTTTAATGCTTCTTTCTGTAAAGCATAGATTTTCTTGCATCCTTCAAGCGCTAGATTTACGGCTTGCTCGAATTCTTCAAGAGACAAGATTCCATCCATTTGCAGTAATGTTATTGCATTTAAGTTTGGCATCAGCGCCACGGGAACATCTGCAGAGCCTTGCTTGTCCTCGGTGTCCATCAAATCCATAATGATTGTGTTGTCTATCTTTCCAGCGGAGCAGGCAACTACTAAATCTCGCATAGGGATTCCAGCGTCTGCCAGTGCTAAAGAGGCTGCAACTATGCTGGCGCATCTTGTGCTTCCATCAGCCTGCAAAACCTCAACGAAAATGTCAAGCGCTGTTCTCGGATAATATTCTATGAAAACAGCAGGCTCGATTGCTTCTCTGATGACCTTTGAAAGCTCCACTTCCCTTCTTGAGGGAGCAGGTGATTTGCGTTCCTGAACTGAAAATGGTGCCATGTGATATCGGCATTTCAAAAGCATTCGGTCTGGAAGAGACAAATGCTTCGGATGAACCTCTCTTGGACCATAAACGGCTGCTAGAATCTTGTTTTTTCCTTGCTCAATATATGCTGAGCCGTCAGCGTTAGAGAGGATGCCTACTTCAATTTTTATCGGTCTTAACTCGTCAAATTTTCTTCCATCTAATCTTAAACCTTTTTTATCAATCAGTTTTTCTGGTTTTTGACTCATCCTTAACTTCCTCCTTCATTTTTTCTTTTTCCTTTTTAATCATCTGGGAAATTCTATCTGTGAGACCAGCTATGTGAGATTCTTGCTCGATTTTGCGGATAGCCATTAAAGCTAACTCTTCATCTTCAAGCCTTTTGCCAGTAATTAGAATGACGCCATTGTGCCCAAGTTCAATGCGGCAACCTGTTTCCTGCTTTATCATATTTATCATTGAGCCTTTTCTGCCTATCACACGAGGAATTTTTGTCGGAGTAATCTGCAATAGCTGTCCGCGAGTCACTTTTCCAAGCTCTGGCTCGGCAACCGACAACTGTGGATCATGTGTTCTGTCGTATGAGACAATCTTGGCGATAACAACATCTCCCACATCTAGAATGCTCGTCAAATCGTCTCTTTGCGGCTTAAACGACCTTGACATAACATCGCCAGCTCTAAGGATTGCTGGATAGGGTGCATGTATGTCTAATGTCCAGCCGTGAAAGCCAACTTCTACAACTGTTCCTATAACTTTGTCGCCTATTTTCGGAATGTAAAACGCTTTCAAAGCTACGATGCTTACTCTCTTATCTTCATATTCCACTAGCCCTGTTCTTGCAGCGTAAATACTGTTACCTTCCTTGTAAGTGTCTTCACCAGCCATGTAATCGCCTTCTGCAAGCAGGTCTCCCGGCGTTACAAGCTGTCTTCTTTCAAAAAATGTCGGCATATTTCACACATCCAAAACCATAATAATCATTCTTTTCCATTTTTCAGACTATTTTCGCTTCTGCGCTTCCCTTTGTGAGCTCTCCAATCTTATCCAGAAACGAAGCATATAAGCCTGCTGGCATTTCCAACACGCCAGACCATGAGCCGTCTGCTCGCCACTCTTCACGTTTGATTGTGCCGAACTCTTTAACCTTTCCATAAGCTCTTGCTGCGTACTGGACAGGTATGCTTACTGCAACAGTCACTTGCTCCATTTTCAACGGCAGAATCGTTCTTAACAATTTGACTATTTCTCGCGCTTGCTCTTCAGTTGATTTGAAAGGGTCTATCGGGTAGTGAATTTGCTCCATAGCCTGTTCTATGCGCAAAGGCGGGTGTGGAAGATTTGTTTTTGGGTCAACAGCCTGTCGTGAAATAAAAGCGACAATCTGTCTCCTTTTTTCTTCAGTCATTTTTCTACGCTGTTCAGTAGTAAGCTGCAATGTTCCTTTCTTCAAGATTATATCCGCAATTTTCAGAGCATCTGTTGTTCCAAAAGACTTACGAAGAGCCTCTTCTGACACTTTTGTCCCTTTGTTAGCATCTGAAAATATAGTCTCAGCCACGAGAACCTCTGTTATAGAGGCTATCTTACCCATACGATAGTCCAGAGCCTTCTCAGGCTTCACAAGAACTTCAAAGTGCTCATTGTCTTTGGTGAAGCGAGCACTGGTGAACTTTTCACCCATCGCAGCGTCACTTGCCACCGCTTAACTCCTTAATATGGTGCTCAACTACATCATCGCTTAGCATTTCCATTTTCTTTGTCGCAGAAGGAATCAAAGCAATTTTCATTCTCGGCGGAAGCTGTCGCGCTTCAAGAGCCTTCACTAAACATTTAATCGCAAGTTTCGTTGAATCTTCAAGGCTAATGTTTTCGCGGTACTCTTCTTTCAGCATGTTGATTATATGCTCTCTACCAGCGCCTATGACCAAAGCCTTATGCCCTCGATAAGTGCCGCTTGGGTGCGTTCCAAACAGGCGACACCCAGTCTTGTCAACACCGCCAAAGATTAAGGAAACACCAAAGGGTCTGACACCAGCATGCTGCGTGTAAAGCTGCATAATATCGCACACGCGCTTGGTTATCACTTCAACATCAATCGGCTCATCATAAGTCAACCTATTGCTCTGCGCATATACTCGCGCTTGGTCAATCAAGATTCTAGCGTCTGAGCTTAACCCGATTATAGCAGCGCCTATATGCTCATCAATTCTGAAGATTTTCCACGAGTACTGCGACTCTTCAAGAGGCTCAACAGTCTCTTCTGCACCTAAAACTATTCCCTCTGGACTGTTTATCCCGATAATGGTGGCTCCTCGTTCAACCAAAGCCATCGCATACTCAACTTGATACAGACGGCCATCCGGTGAGAAAACCGTAATGGCTCGGTCATAAGCGCCTTGAGGCGCAAATACTGACATCAATATCTACCTCACATAGTTCCCTAACACGTTTGCAGAGTTTCATATGACAACTAAACTAAAAACCTTTTCCTAAGAATATCAATTTCTAGTAAAAAGCAAATCTCGAGGTTCTAACTCCTTCACGCTAGTTTGAATTTGCCGCTAGTGTACAATGCATATTTCTACCTCTTTCCAGCAAGGTTATGTCAAAAATTGTTTTCCAAGGTTCTTGGCTGTCCATCCAATGTCTTTGCCATCTATTTTGAAGTCGCTATTCACATCTGCGTTTGGGTTCCATCGTGGCATGTCTGGGCGAGTGTCGAAGGCTTTGGCTATGAGACCAATGTCTTTTCCGTCTACTTTAAAATCGCCGTTCACGTCTCCCATTAATGTTAGGATTATCGGTTCGCCTACACGAGTGTTATCTGTTAGGTCTACTTCTCCTACTAGCTGAGTGATGGAAGCGCTTATAACATAGTTGCCTAGGTCAAAGCCGATGCCATTCCATTTGAAAGTAATAGTTGTCGAGTTTCTGCTTGTTAATCTGATGTTATCGAAAGATTGAATGAGGCTTGAGTTTGCGTATAACGTTAGATTGAAAGTTTCAGCGTTAACACCATAGTTCACGATTTTGACAGCGAAGAAGACGCCTCCACCTTGGCAAACCACCGTTTTTGATTCTCCTATGCTGATTAAGCCTATATCAACTGAGCCGCTGTACGGTTTAGTAAGTGGATACTTGTCTTCATCAGCGCTGAAAATGAAGTATGATGTGTCGTTTATTCCGTCGCTTCCAGTCTCATTCTGATAAACTCCTCTGTAGAAGTCAGAGATTGTATGTGCGTTCCAATAGTTTCCTCCAGAAGGGTAGCCATCATCCCACAAATTATCCTCAGACTTGTAGATGTTTGTGTGGTGCAAGTTTTCAATGAAGTTGTTGTGGAAAATGCTGTTGCCTGTTGATTGAAGGAGCCATAAGCCGTTTTCGTTTCTTGCTATGTTGTTGTTGACTATTGTGGAGTTGGTTGTGAAAGCCAGAAGCAAGCCTTGACCGTTCTCGATTAGATTTAGGTTATTGACTGTTATGTTTGTGCAGTTTACAAGCGCTACATATGCTGCATCAAGAGGAATAGAAGCATCATGCTTGCTAACCCAATAATGTATAGGTTTGCCGTTGATAGTGTTTGAAACGTGAACATCATTCATAAAGTCTAAAAGGTCAACACCAAAGACGCCAAAATTGTAAGTGTTGTTAATCATCACATTGTTTCTTAGCACGTTATCTGAAGCAGATTGAAGTTTGACACCATAGCCATTATTTATGATAATGTTTCCAGTAATGTTACAATTCTTGACGTGATTAAGCAAGATGCCACAGTAGGGAAAGCCTCCACTATTTTCTATGGTGAGGCTCATCACAGTAGCATTATCATGCACAATTTCAAGAACGCTCCATTCGCTACCACCATCAATTATCGTTGTTTCAGCTTTTTCTCCAACAATCGAGACGCTTTTGTCAACAATTACATTTTCGATGTACATTCCGCTTTTGACGAAAATCGTGTCTTCTTCATTTGAATGGTATATGGCTTCTTGAATACTTGAAAACTCGTAGCCCGCCACGATTTTATCTGAGACTACGAGAGCTGTTGGAGAACCTGAAGTGGTTGCTCCAATATTTTTTATGCTTAAGCTTGAAACGTTCATGTTCCCATAGTAGATGTAGACGGTTTTCAATTCTCTTGCAACCAAACTAGTTTCAAACATGACTCTTGCATGTGTACTGTTACATTCCATCACAGAACTTGGAATTACTATTGTTTTATCTACGACTCTAATATCCGAACCGTCAGCCTGCACATTTCCACCATGTTCAAAAACAACTTCAACAGAACAGTTAGTCCAAACGCAGCCGCTGTTCTCAGCAATCTCCACTCTTCTTCTGTAATTCCAATCATAATCCCACCAGAAGCGCGAGCGAAGCTCAAAGTTGAACGAATACTCTGGGCAAAGGAGGCTTCCGCCCTGTGCTGGATCTTTGTTAAAAACGTTAATTCTCACTCGTCCATTGCCGCCAGCTGCTGAGAGGGGTATCATTCCAAAGTTTGTTGACAAAAGCTCGGTAGTGTTTCCATACAGTGTTAGGCTTTGCTTAAGTGAGAAAAAGTTTTTGTTTGCGCCGTCAAAAACTGAAAGGCAAACTACTACGTTGATACTTTCAGGCGTGAGGCTTCTTAGGCTAGTTGCAACTTCCATGCAGTCTAGTTGATAAACCGCTGTTCTCTCGAACCATTTTCCATCAAAACGAGTTCCAACTTCGGAAGACATCACTCTCACAGGATATTCAACAAAGAAATCCACGGAGTCTTTCACAACGACTCCCTGAATGTTCACAGATGCAATTGCAGTCCAGGTTCCAACAACCTCACTCCAATCACCGTTAGGCCAAGGCACAACAAAATCTATACAGCATATTCCATCTTCACGAGTGATGTTAGATTCTGCAAAATCATACAAAGTGCTAGGACTCTTGACTTGAAAACCAACAATCACCCCCGGTCGTGGTGCGCCGTTGTAAGTCACATTAGCATAAAGAATCACTCTTTCTAATGGTCCAAATGAACCATCAGGAGTGTATAATCCTTGCCCGCCTTTCTGGGTGAACACATCTATCTTACGACCTTCTAGGTTTTCATAAGTGTTTTTGATATTTTCTGGTGGTCGAATTTCTTGCAATATTAGAAATTGACCTAACAGTGTAATAAATAGAGCTAACGTCGGCATCAATTTTGTGGTCATCTTAAACCTTAACTATTATGGCGTATTTTCCCAAATATGATTTGTGGTGAACGCTAATTCGCAGACAATTCTTAAGATACAGTAGAGAGCCTTATTCAAATTTACTTAGAGACTAGGCAAAAAGATGAAAAAGAAATGTTTTTGATTCGTTTATTCGTAGCGAACCAGATACAAGGGTTTATTTGCTTCTATGTTCTGCACTTTTCCAGACGAACTGGATGAGATGTTATTAGCCTTCGAGTTCACGTTAATTAAAGCCAGTTTTAGCGCATCTTCAATTTTAACTTTCTCTTCCCGAGCTTTCAAACTTAAAACCCAATTTTGAAATAGCGCTTGCTAAATATTTGATTTCAGAAGTCTAAATCAATATTTTGAAACCAGATTTGTTAACATTAAACGTGGTGTAAAAACAGCTTTGCTTTTTTTCCTTTAGAGGTAATCTCTAAATTTATTGCTATAAAACTGGAACAGTTCGATTCCTGTAAGCTGATACATCGTGTCAAGCTGCTCTATGTGGATTAGGTGATACCCTTTGCTTGCAATGTTTCCCAGAAGGTCGTAGTAGGACCAGTAACCCGTATCATAACGATGGATGTTTGCTTCAAGAGTGTTTGTGCCTATCCAGAACAGCGAATAGCCTTTACTGCTGTTGGTTTCAAAGGAATATTCATAAAGACCATATAATGCAAATACAAGTCCATTCAAAACTTTGCTATCTTTATCTCCTGGGTCTGCATATTCTTCGAACCATATGCCATCAGTGTCTTTGAATCTCACTCCGCCTAGGTCTTTCTCTACTTCAAAAGCGCCCATAGCAGTATTAATAACTTCGAGAAAAGTGTTATTTTGCGTTAAAGTGTAAGCTCTTGTCAAGACGCTTATTGCCTGACCTTGAGCCATGGCTGAGACCCATGGATTTGTCAGGTTATAGATAGGCCAGTCGAACAAGTATTCCCAGACGCTGTAGTTGCCCTTGACTTTTGCGGTTCTTACAAGCCAATTGGCTTGAATGAGGAACTTTTGTTTATAGGTGGTGTCTCCGGTTTCTAAGTATTTATAGTATAGTGCGAGGGCGTATTGCGATGTTGTAACTGGGTTGTATTGTGTGCCTATTGGCTGAGCATACTGTGCAAGCGGGACTCCTTCAGCGTCGAAAAGTTTCCATTGGCTTGGGTCTTTGTAGAAATAGTCATCTACGTATGTTGGAAAGGCGAAAAGTGCGTTTGCTGTAATGTTTTGTGTGTAAAAACTGTCGAAATATTGGATGGTTATTGCGTCGCCGTATCTTGCTTGAAAGGCTGTGATGTTGTTGATTGTCTCGTTAAGTCTTAATCCAACTATGTTTATTCTGCTTTGAAAAACTCCACTGCCTTTTTTTGTAAGATTGACTTCTCTAGATTCGACACTGCTAGAAATTCTAACAGTAACAAAATCTAGGTTCACGTTTCCATCTATTACTTTAACTTGCATGGGCGTTGGAATAAGTGGATTCTGGAATACGGTAATATTTGGGTGGTAGATAAGCTTGTCTAAGATTATCGTTGCGGTCTCGTACCAGACTACTCCAAAGTTTTTGGCGATTATCGCGATGTCTTTGCCATCTATTTTCGAGTCTCCGTTTACGTCAACATTTGATTCCCATTGAGGGCTTTCTTGATAAATGTCGTAAAGTTTTGCTACAGAGGCTACGTCCTTTCCTTCAACTTTAAAATTGCCGTCAACATCTCCCGGAATAGTCACAGTAACCCATCCGCTTGTAAGATTATTGTCAACAGTGTCCATTTCGTTTGTAAGGGGCCATGCGTAAACTGTTATTGTGTAGTTTCCTTTAGCGAGTTTTGTTGTGTTACATGTGGAGGTTATTTCGGTGGATGCGTTGCTTTCGATGATTATGCTTTTTGTTTCGATGATTGTCGAGTTTGCGTAGAAGGTTAGGTTGAAAGTTTCAGTTTGGCTGCCTTGATTTTCTACTTTGGCGCTGACGTTGAAGCTGTATGATTTTCCAACAACAGTCTTGGATAGGGTGATTTTGGTTACAGCTATGTCTTTTACTATACCTTTGATTTCTACTGTTCCCTCAACTGCGATTGCAGAAATATCTTCTTGCAGTGGATTTCGGAAATATGTTTCCATAGAGCCTTGAATGCTTCCGATGTGCTTTGAGAAGTTTAGATGGGCAGTTCCTGGAGCGATGGCGGTAAAGTTTATGGCAAATAGGGTTCCGCTTCCGTTGAAAGGTTGTTCTCCGCTATTGAGTGTGGAAGCGAAGGTTATGTATTCGCCATTTTCGTCAACGCCTATTGACAGAGGTGTAGTGTTGAATTCTTTTTCGCTGAATATGTGATTCTGAGGTAGCCATATCCACTCTTCTTGTGTGTGGAGGATGCTGGAATTGTAGTAAAGGGCTATTTGCCAAGAGTAGAGGTTGCTGATGTTCTCAACTTCTATGCTAAATGTTATTAGCTGAATGGGGATTGGCTGTCCTTCTTCTCCTAATGTTAGGTTTGATGGTGTTATTCTGAGAATAGTATCTTCAGAGTATGTTATTGCATGTTTAATTGTTAACATAGAACCTAGAGAGCATAGTGTAAGCAGGGTTAACAAGGTGCTTGATAGAAGTTTCCTTCTCATTTCTCCTCTTAAGATTAAATGACTTGTTTAACAAATATAATTTATGGATGTTCCCTCTATTCAGATGTTTTATAGGAGACAACACAACAGTACACGTTGTTAGAAGCTTTATAACTAAACCGTATTTTCCAATCTAGAGCAGTTCTTTAGCAGCGCTTTTGTATACTTCTAAGTCATGGTCTGTGAATAGAACGAAAATCACTTCTTCTAGTTTGTCGTCTCTAGTTAAAAAATCTTTCACGGTTAATAGAGCAATGCGACAAGCTTTTTCGATAGGATAGCCGTAGGCGCCTGTGCTGATTGACGGAAAGGCTATTGATTTTAATCCTTTAGAAACAGCTAGGGTCAAAGAGTTACGATATGCTTCCGCTAGAAGTTGTGGCTCACCTTTTGAGCCGCCTTGCCATACTGGACCTACGGTGTGGATTACATGTTTAGCTTCCAAGTTTCCTCCAGTGGTTATTACAGCCTTTCCTGTGGAAAGTCCCTTAGGCCATTGTGTTTTTCTTATGTGTTTGCATTCTTCCAAGATTTTGGGTCCGCCTTTGCAGTGGATTGCTCTGTCAACGCCTCCGCCTCCCATGAGCGAAGAGTTTGCTGCGTTAACTATGGCGTCTGCCTCAATTTCGGTTATGTCTCCTTTAATCAATCGGATTTTAACATGTCCAACATAAAATTCTTGTTCGGTCATGTTTGCGCACTCTTGGTGTTTGATATTAAATTGTCTAGTTTTATAGGGTTAAATGTTTTTGCATTTCAATGATTTCGCTACTGTTCTTGGCGTTTGCGTAGTTTTCTAGAATCTGCGAGTTTATTTCGAGGAATGTATGTCCCCACTTGAAGATAGAGAGAAGCTCTTTAGCTTGTTCTTTGAATCCAGCAATGTAGAGGGCTGCTGCTAATGCTTCTGCGGTTGTGAGTTTGGTTGGTTTGCCAAAGTTTACTGGATTTCCAGCAATCAGAATCGGCAAGCATCTAGATGTTCCTCTAACATGTTTCAATAAGACCTTTTCAGCATGTTCCCAACTGCAATCCAATGCAGCTAATCCATAATCTTGAATACGTTGCCCATCTGCAGGTGAGAACGCTCTCTCTGAAAACGGGTTAAGCACCACCGCTCTTTTTGGTAACCATTTAATTTGATGAACTATTCGCACAAGCTCGCGGCGCTTAAGCTTTAGTGCAGTGCACTTTTTCGGGTCGCATTGTTTAGCATGATAAACAACTATGTTAATCTGCTTCTGCACTAGGATTTTCGCACCTTAGCATGGCTCATCGGGTCGTCTAAGACCTTTGGAATCCAGCTGATTAGGTCTGTAGCAACCATATGGAAGCCTTTTTCCTTATAAACGAAGTCTCCGGCAGCACCGTTGACGAAAGCTCCAGCAACCGCCGCCTCAAACGGCTCAACTTTCTGAGCGAGAAAAGCTCCCACTATGCCTGAAAGCACGTCGCCTGTTCCGCCAACAGTCATTCCCGCATTGCCAGAGAAGTTGAGTTTGAAGCGTTTTCCATCTGCAATAATATCCGTTGCTCCTTTCAGCAAAATCACTGCATTTAGTTCAGTAGCTGTTTTTTGTACGTCACCTATTCGCTCGTTAAAGTTTTCGGATAGTTTTCTTCCAGTTAATATGGCGTATTCTCCAGCGTGTGGCGTGAGCATAAGAGGTATTTTTAGTGGTCTTTTGAACTCTGCAAACGCTTTCAATCCGTCAGCGTCTAAAAGCAAGGGTTTTCCAACACTCTCCACCATGTCAACTATAGCCTTCACTGCCTCTCTAGTTTCCACATGTAAGCCTAGACCAGGACCTATAACTACAGCGTTAACCGTTTCGATGTATGCTTTCAAGATGGATGTGTTGGTTAAGTTTAGGTGCTGTCCTTCAAGTTTTATGGTTATTAAATCCGGAGATAATGAAGAAATTGTCATGGCTGTTTGAGCTGGAGCTGCAACATATGCTAAATCAACGCCTGTGCGGAGGGCAGCTAAGGCTACAAGCGTTGGAGCACCTGTGAAGGTTTCGCTTCCGCCTATGACAAGTAGACGTCCGAAATCGCCTTTATGCGCTTCAGAACGGCGTGGAACAGTAATTAGCTGTATGTCTCCAGGACCAGCGAAAGTTTCAAGTTCATGCGGCAAGCCTATGCTTTTCACAAGCAACTCGCCAACATGCTCTTTGGCGTTTTCTAAGCCTTTCTTTGTCTTGTGAAACGTGATTGTAAGGTTGGCTTTTACCGCTGTTCCAAGGGCTTCGCCAGTGTCTGAGTCTATGCCTGTTGGCACATCAACTGCTATGCGGAAAGCGTTTTGCATGTTTATTTTTTCAACCAGTTGCAAGATTGGCGGTTTGAGTTTTCCTTTTGTTCCTGTTCCAAGCAAAGCGTCAACAATTATGTCTGCTGTTATGTCTGGAGTTAGTGAGCTGTCATACACTTCGTGAATAGTGAGCTTGTCTTTTAGAGGTTGTAGGGCGTTCCAGTTTTCTAAAGCAGCTTTATGGGAGATTTCTTTGGCTTTTCCCGCCAGAATCACAGTAACTCGGAAGCCTAATGCAAGAAGGTGCCTTGCGATGACGAAGCCGTCTCCTCCATTTCCGCCTAAACCACAATAAATGGCGACGGTTTTGTCTGGAGTAAATCTTGAAGCAATTTCAGAGGCTACATTGCGTCCAGCGTTCTCCATAAGTTGAAGCTGAGAAATGCCAAAATATTCAGCGTTAGTTTCTAAGGCTCGCATTTTCCGACTTGAAATAGCTTCTGGCATGTTCAAACCTGATAGTTATTATTCAAGCTGAAAAGATAAGAGTATTCTTTTAAAGCTGTTATCTTTGTTCTTATGAGCATTGTTTTCCGGTTAAGTTACCGAGTTTTTTTTGTGTGTGTGAAAGTAATTTGCTTTTTACACGCACAAAAAGAGATAAAACATATTAATCCAAAGCAGAATAAACACTACATAAGGAGATTTGGATAAAATGCCTAAAGCATTTGTGCTAATAAACACGGAAATAGGCTCAGAAGCAGATGTGCTGAAAGACTTGAAGAAAGTTGAGGGCATTGAAGAATCATTCGCCGTCTACGGAGTCTACGACATAATCGCCCGTGTCAGCGCAGAAACTATGGATAAGCTTAAAGAAATTGTAACATGGCGCATCAGAAGACTGGACAAAGTTCGTTCAACGCTTACTATGATAATCGTTGAAGAAACAAAATAATAGCCTAGTCTCCTCTTTTTCTATCTTTCAACGGCAACCTTTTAACACTACAGAGCAATTCTCCTTCTTCAGCAAAGCCTTAGGTTAGATTGTATGCGGACGAGAACAATGCACATTGGAGTGGATGATACTGATTCGCCGAATAAAGGTTGCACAACGTATGTTGCTGCTCTTCTCGTTGAGAAACTGCAGAAGCTGGGTGCAGAGTTCGTTGATTATCCGAATTTGGTTAGGCTGAATCCTAACGTGCCTTGGAAGACTCGGGGAAATGGCGCCTTATGTTTACGAATAAAGTTTAATGAGAATGTTGAAGAGAAGATTAAGGATGCAGTACTAGACACTGTGGAGAGGTATTCTGACTTAGCTTATAAAGGAACAGACCCTGGCATAGTTTTCTTCAGAAAAGCAAAGATTCCGGCTGAAGTGAAAGTTTTTGCAAAAAACGCTGTAACTGGAATTGTAAAGTTGCAAGAGGCTTTGAGGCTTGTGAAAAAGTTTGGTGCTGAGGCTGTTGGCTTTAAGAAGTGTCGCGGTATTATTGGAGGTTTAGCTGCAATTGGGGAAACTCTGAGCGGAGATCATACTTTTGAGATAATAGCCTATCGTGTTTTGGAAAATTATGGTTTAAAGCGTGAGGTGGATGAGGCTTCGGTTTTTGAAATGGATAGAGCGACAGCACCGTATACTTTTAATAATGTTGACTGTGAGAAGCGTAGGGTTATTATTACGCCTAGGGGTCCTGACCCTATTCTTTTCGGTATTAGAGGTGAGTCTCCAGAAGTTGTTAAAAGAGCTTTTGGGAAGGTTAGGGTTTTTGAGCCTATTGAGAGGTGGGTTGTTTTTCGCACGAATCATGGCACGGATGCGCATTTGAAACGCGTTGAAAAGCTGAGTCTGATTAAGCCATTTAATCCTGTTGTTGCAAGAGGCATTGTGGCTGCTGAGCCTAGGTTTGTTCCTCGTCGCCATGTGATTTTCTCGATAAGAGACGAGAGCGCACAGGTGGATTGTGCGGCTTACGAGCCTACTGGTGTTTTGAATGATGTGGCGAGAAGATTGATTGTGGGCGATTTTGTGGAGGTTTATGGCGGTGTTCGGGCTGTTGCTGGTGATATGTCGTTGACGATTAATCTTGAGAAGCTGCGTGTGTTGAAGCTTGCGCCTAAGCTTGTTTATGAGAATCCTTTGTGTGCGAAGTGTGGAAGGCGGTTGAAGTCTATGGGTAGGGCTAAGGGTTTTAGGTGTGAGAAGTGTGGTGAAAAATATAGGGAGCTTGGAAAAACGGCTGTTGAGCTGGAGCGGGAGGTGAAGACAGGATTGTATATTACATCTGTTCGGTCTCAGAGGCATTTGACTAAGCCTTTTAGGCGTTATGGAATGGAGAAAAATCGAGGAACCATTGTTAGGCTTATTGAGGATTGGCATTTCCCCTAGGCTTTTTTATCCTCGTTCATCTTGAAGATTTCGCATAGCATTTGATACAGTTCTTCGCCGCCCTCCACC
>Ga0129301_1000620_pt1 | contig 19309 bp, 19 predicted proteins | sample ConPoolayeHmetaG_FD_94489 | JGI IMG/M metagenome (GOLD analysis project Ga0129301, IMG submission 94489) | Hot spring microbial mat communities from California, USA to study Microbial Dark Matter (Phase II) - Cone Pool mat layer H metaG ...
AAAGTTGCGCGTCAATACGTTCAGAATGCGCGAAAGACTCTTTGATTAGGGATTTGACAGAAAAATACAGCGTCAACTTAGAGATTCCTCTGCAATTTAACCTTGTGCCACAGCACATGTGGTTTCACCCCAAACATCGTAACATAGACGCAAGCATAGGCTGTTTTGAAGATTTGAATTTCCTTGCTAGGCTGGGCATGCGCGTGGAGCATCTCCCCGCTGCCAAGATGATTCGTTAATAATTTGGATGGTTAAGCATATGCTATTTAAACAGATCAAGCATCGAGGCGACAACTTCTCCTATGTTATAGCCGACGAAGACTCCAGGGAAGCGGCTGTTGTTGACCCAGGTTTCAATTCTGAAGCGATAATCCGTTTCTTGAAAGATAACGGTCTAACCGCGAAATACGTCATAAACACGCACCATCACGGAGACCATACCGCTGGCAATGACGAAATTAAATCAGCCTTCGATGCAAAAATAATAGCCCATAAACTCTCTAATGTGCCCAAAAATATTGGAGTAGCTGACGGAGATATTGTGACCGTAGGCAAGATAGCCATAAAAGTGCTCCACACACCTGGACACACTCCGGACGGCATATGCCTACTGACGGATGGTAAACTCTTAACAGGCGATACACTCTTTGTTGGCGAATGTGGTAGAACAGACTTGCCTGGCGGAAGCGCCAAAAACATGTACCACAGCCTTTTTCACAAGTTGATGAAACTTGACGATGATATTGAGGTTTATCCAGGACACGATTACGGATACCAGAAATACTCAACGATTGGGAAGGAAAGAAAGGAGAATTACACGCTTGAGAAGCGAACCCTCGAAGAGTTCATTGAATTCATGAAGCAACCTTGACTTGGCAAATTGCCATAAGCAGTTCTTTCCACTCGCCTTAATCAGATATGTAACCAGCTTATCTTGTCAAATCACGTGTTAGAGCCATTTGAGTTTGCATTTGATTAGATACCATGCAGCCATTCCACCGATGATGACGAAAGCTATGTCGCCAATGACGTTCCAAAGTGGTTCCGCTCCTACTCTGAACACATTGACTGGCGATATATTATGAATGACTGCTTCAAAGATTTCCCATGCCAATGCAACCATTACAAGACTGAAAAGAGTGAAACCCAATGAGTCTGTTTTTCTTTCAACCTTAGAAAAGCGAAGTTTATCTAGATGAAAATATGAAATTAAGTTACTGTATTCATAACTGTTCACGGCTGTCTGGTAAGCTTTTAGAGCTATTGCGCCTATTCCTACTCCTGCTAGGGCATGTATTATCCAGTCAGCTCCAAAAACTCCATAAAGTATGGACCCTCCAACAAGCACTTGTATCGCTAACGGAATTTTCGCTGTTAAGGAGATTCTGTAATCTGAGAAAACAGCGTTTGAGCACTTCCTAAAGAGATTTGTGAAAGTTATTTTGTCACTGTTTTTCTCAACATCTACTACACGTTGTGCATTTGCAACGCTCAAGTAGACTGGTGTGCAGATTATGATAAAAGACCAAATTCCAAATATGGTCCACAAGATGTCATTCGCTGTAATGTTTATGTATATTGAGAGCAGAGAAATCGACTTAAGCATGGTAACAAGAGTAACCCATCTGAAAGGTATGATAGGATAAAAGTAGTAAATTAGAATAGCGCCGAAGGGAATGAAAGCAGAAGAGGCAGGAATTGATGCGCCAGAATGATGCTCTCTGTGACTAGTCAATGTTCCTCTTCCTCTCATGGACTTTCGCCTTAAGGATTTCTCTTCTTCCTCATTTTCTAAATAAAGTTTCTCCTTCGCCCTTTTCAATTTTGCTTATCCTTACGTGAAAAATCTGATGAGCCCAATCACACATATGCTTGGTAAGTTGCTACTTCATACGCTGGTAAGCTATTTTTTCAGAAGCGCTCCTTCAGATGATACGTTGCCTACTTCGTTAAAATGGACTATTAGTGGGGCTGGCCGGATTTGAACCGACGACCTTTCCCCGGAAACAGCGCTTGGCTGTTCCTACGGGTTTCCCCTTGACCGCTCCAGAACTTCTTCATCCCAAGCGGTGGTCCGCAAACCCGTTTGCTGCTTTCTGGAGCCCGTCGTCATACCTTCCTAGACTACAGCCCCGTTTTCGTGATAGGAGATTTACTGTATGGGATAGGATATATGCATTATTCCTTTGGCAACGAATTAGCTTTTGCGACAAATTTTTTGTTTTGAATCGACGATGATGATGTAATGTTTTTGGGCATGGTCTTGGGCATATGGGGGCATACATGTTATGCTTAAACCCGTTGTCGAACAGCAAATTATATAAACATTACCCTTAAACATAGATAAAAAACTGGAGAGACGAATGTCCGAGAAAAAGGTTTTTGTAAGAAAAGCAACAGGGTTAGTCAGAGAAATCGGCTTCCTCACCGCAATACTAATCGTAGTATGCAACATGGTTGGTTTAGGCTGGCAAAAAAGACTATTCCAATTCACCGGACCAAAAATAGTTCCAGAAAACGAATTCGTTCTAGGGCTACCACCAATGGTAATGGCATTCATCCTCGTAGGCATAGTAGTTCTCTTAACAGTATGGATACTTGCCATTCTTGGCGCTTCAATGCCACGATCAGGCGGCGGATACGTTTACATCTCGAGAATTCTTCACCCAGCAGTTGGCTATGTAGCATCATGGCTGGAATATTTCAGTATCGCAGTCTCTTATGGATTAATCGGCACAGCCGTGTTCGAGGGTATTATGATTTATGCTTGGATGGCAGGATGGGGTACGGGTTGGGCTACTCCTGAGACCTTGTTATTAGGCGGAATGGTAATTGTTGCGCTCTTTGCCATCATAACATGTTTCGGCATCAGAATGACTGGTCTCTTGCTGCAGGTAATATTCTGGATACCGGCAATCATCACAATTGTTCTCTACGGTTTGCTTCTCATTGCAACACCCGATGCGCTGAATACAGGCATAACAAATCTGACTGGGTTAGCGCCTGAGGCGTTTACAACTCAAGCCTTGGCTGGTTTTCCAGGCGTTGACGGCATGGCTGTAAGCCCAGCGGCTTATTGGGACGCAGTGTCATATGCATCGCTTGGCGCTTTCTGGGCTTACATCGGCTTCGGAGCCGCGACCTTCGTAGCTGGAGAGATAAAAGAAGCAGCGAAAGACTTGCCGAAGCAGCTTTTTGTCGCAAACATCTTCGTAATACTGCTGTACATAACCATCTCTTACCTAGTCGCTAGAGCCGCTATGATGGTTGGAACAGTGGGCAACTACTCCTTTTTCAGCTCATATTCATGGCTATCCTATGGCGCAGGCGCTGAAGGAAGAGCTTGGTTAGACAGCATAAATGTGGGAAGAGCGTGGATGCCTAACATTGCAGGTTTCATAGCCTCGGGAATAGGACAAGCTTGGATATTAGCGTTAATTCCGATATTCGCAGCCTTGTGGGTAGCTAACGACATCCCACCATTCATATTGACCTCCTCCAGAATAATCTTCGCCATGGCTTTCGACCGCGTCCTACCAGAAAAATTGGCAGAAGTCAACGAGAGATGGCATACACCAGTGTACGCAGTAATTGTTACGATGATAGTGGCGTTTATAGGCAATTTCGCAGAATCAAATATCTTCGCAGATCCAGCATCATCACTTTATCTGGGAGACGGAAACATCGTAGCAAAATTCTTAAATGACAGCGGAGGCGTCGCAGCTACAGACATTTGGGACGCATTGTTCTTCTTCTTATGCGCAGTTGCGGGAATGGTCTTCGTCTTCAGAAGAAAAGAAATCTACGAAAGATCACCTTTCAAGGCAGGAGGACCAATGGTAGTCACTACAATCGGTGCCGTCGCAACCATAGCCAACATATGGTTCCTCTGGCAGATAGTGCAGGGATGGCCATGGGATTACCCAGAAGGTGGTGCATGGACTGCTTGGGTCTGGACATTGGCTATCATTATACTTTCAGTAATAGTCTATTATTACTATAGAACCAAAGGACAAAGAGTAGGTGTAGACTACTCTACAATATACGCTGATATTCCGCCCGAATAATCCACCTCATTTTTTCTCTTTTTTCTTTTCATCCCTCAAACATGTAACTTATCTGCGAGATTGGCAAAATGCGGCAAATTATATATTCCAAAATCAAAAAAGAATATGAAGAAGGAGAAAACATGTGAAACAAGTTCCAGTAACGATAGATGAGCACATAACAGCACTGGAAAAAACCCTGATTTCAGGAAGAGGCAGATGGATAGCTGACTTTAACGAGTCCAAAAGAAACTATCGAATGAATGACATAATGTTTGATGCGTTGATAGAGGGTAATACGCGTATGAAAGGTTTTCTTCTCTCAAGACTATTCTCTTTTCTACTTAATCCAAACTATTCGGTAAGCTGCTTCGTGCTTTCAACAAAAACATCGATAAGGCTGGATCATAAGTTTTTGACAAAAGTGCTTTCTACAATAAAATCCTATATGAAAGAAAATGAAGTCAAATGGTCTTGGCTGTTCATTTTCAGTGATGGAAAGGCGAAGGACTTGAAAAGAACTGTTCAGAAGATAGACGACCAGACAATTGGAGTGGCTTTAATCGATGTCAACATGAGAGAAATAGTCCACAGCAATTCGTATCTCGGAAAACAAGCTAAACGCTTTATAAAATTCTAAAAAGGATGAACAAATGAGCCCAACTCACTCGCCTCTACAATTCTACAGTCTTTTCAAATCATGCATGATATTCTTCATCGTCCAAGCGATTATTGTCTTTCTGTTCTTTCAGGAAATATGGCATTCGCCAATAGGATATCGTCTCCTCATGCTGTTGATAAACATTACAGTTTCAATAGTGATAGGATGGCGATTCTACAAACAAAGGTATCATTTAGTATTCTCCTACGATGATGAGGGCTTCATGCTAAGACAAGGCAGCAAAGAAGAGACAAGCCGTAAATGGAGCGAATTCTCAGTGGTTTCTCTGGCACGCACTGAATATGGCGATTTCTCCATTAGATTGCAAAATGGCGATTCCTTTGACATACCAGTTTCGAAGCTTAAGATAAATCCTTTTAACTTTCGTTCAGAAGTAACAAAACTTGTCGAGGCGCATCAGAAGAAGAGCTAGGCTTCTACCTTCTGTAATCGTTTAACCTTGTCACCATCAATCTCGACCAGATACGCCTTTAATATTCCTTCGCCATACTCGCTTCCTGGATTAAGGCATAGTGTTTTGCCGATTTTGATGAAGCCGGGGCTTTCGTGAATGTGCCCATGGAGGCATATTAGAGGTTGATATTTTTCGATTACCTTTCTTACTGAGACGCATCCTACTGGTATGATTACTGGGCTTCCTGAGGCGTATACTGGTTTAAGGTCTTCAGTTAGTTTGGGTGCGCTGTCGATTATGGCGTTATATGGTGGGCAGTGAAAGCAAAACACGGCGGTTCGCATGTTCTTTATTTGAGCTATGACTTTCTCAAGGCGTTGTAGAAGCTCCTCTTCGCTGCATTCTCGGGGCGTATGCCAAGGCGTCGGATTTGTCCAGCCGCAACATGCAACTTCATGCTCTTCGTCCAAATCAATAACTTCTTCTTCGCCGAAGATTACGTTTGGAATATTGCTGTTTCGGATAACATCGTCAATAGCGAAAACGTCATCATTACCTGGGCTGAGTATAACCTTGCATTTTTCTGGAACCCTTTCAGGGATGAGGTCTAACCATAACTTGATAATTTGCACTTGAAGCCCTTCAAACAGCTTCTCACATTTATCCGCATTGCTCTGTATCTCCTTGGCTTCTTCGGGCGAAGTTCTATATGGAATGTAGCTGACTTTGCGAACTTTTTCCTCAAATGCGGGGACTTCACTTTCTGTTAGTGTGTGGTCTTCTCCAAAAAGAGAAGCCTCATATTTGCCGTCTTGTCTTGTGATGATGGGTACTATCAGTTTTCCAGTCATGTCTCCGCTAAGCACCAAAGCGTCCAAATCAAAGTATTTGGCTGAATTTAGAAACTTTCGCCATACAGTTTCTGAACCATGTAAATCGGTAGCAAATAGAAAACGAACCTTCGCCATAAAACATCACCTTCTAACTATACCTAACCAACTCCTCCACATCAGCATACCACTTCTTACTCGCACCGATTTTTGCTCTTAACTTCCATTGCACAGATTTGGGCTCATCCTCCATCGCCTTGATAATTCTGTTTATCTTCGCCTCCACATCATTTCTGTCATCATCTGAGAGGCTCTTATATCCACTTAAGAATTCTTTGGTCGTTTTTAGGTTGAGAATTGTAGAATACCAGAATCCCCAATCTTTTGCCAGCAGCTTGGCAATATAACCCATATTCACCGTTTCCTTTTCAGTTTCGCCAACTTGATGCTCCCTAAGGAGAATAATGATGTCTTTAATGTCCTTTTCGTTAATCTTGCATATCTGAACTTTCTGAAGTAAGAGGTCAGCCAATGTGATTGTAGGATTATCTAGTTCTAGACGATTCTTGAATTCCAGTACGTGGCACATTTCCAATCTGTCATAGAAAATGTCAACTGATCTGTTGTGTTTTTCGTCTTTGTATACTGCTCTGTTTTTTCCAGTGCCAAACATGAGTGCCATGGAAACCATGGGTGCATAACCTAATTCTGCAAAAAATTTCTTCATTACAGGTCTATATTTACCATACGTTACGAAATCTAGGTCATATGCTGGTTTTCTGTCGAGGAGTTCATAGAGGCGCTCACCGCTTTGACAGTGCAATCTGATTGCAAAACCGCCCATAAGCCTAAGAGGAATTTTTCTCTTTGCGCCTTCCTCGACTATGCGTAATGCCTCTTCAATGAAGTCTGAACCGCTTTTTTGGTTGCTTGTCACAAGGGACACTTCCATGCTGTATCGTGTGCTAGTCAATATTAAATGTGGGATAGCATTAAGCTTTATTCTGGATAGGCTGATTAAGCGAGACAAAAAAGGCATAAAGCAGGATGCAAAACATTCTATATATAATGTGCACAAATAGATAGTAGAGGTTGAAGAGGCAATTAATAGTGTGGCTTTTAGATAAAGAAGTTAAACGTGAACTGCCAAAAGAATGGAACGGCATAGTTCCAACAGAAGTTTTCGTGAGCGAATCGCAGAAGATTGCCAAAAAAGCTGAGAATGAAGGCATAATCTTGCGAATAATAGGTGGATTAGGCATAGCAATACATTGCCATGCGCATAGGGAGTTTGCAAAGAAACTTGGCAGAACTGGAACAGGAGCTGTAGAAGGGCAAGAATATAGTGATATAGACTTTGTCTCCTACCGAAGCCAGAGAAGCGAGATTAAGGAATTCTTTAGCAAGATTGGCTATGTAAAGAGAAGAGCGACGCTTTCCTCAGCCGCGTCTGAAAGGCAGATATATTATCATCCAAATGGCTGGTTTTATGTGGACGTGTTCTTTGACAAGCTGATTGTGGCAAATCACCCAATTGATTTCAGAGGAAGACTTGAGCTTGACTATCCAACAATCACCGTTACTGACATGCTGCTTGAAAAAATCCAGATATGGGAAGCCTTCAGCATAAAGGACATCAAAGACTGTTTTCTCTTGCTGACAGCGCATGAAATCAAAGAAAGTGAAAACGACTGCATAAACGCCTCATACATAGCAAAACTATTAGCAAAAGATTGGGGATTCTGGTACACAGCAACAACAAACCTCAAAAACCTAAGAAAACTTTCGACCGAAATGGACAATCTGGGTTCACAAGTAGAAATAGACCCAGAGCAAATCAAAGAGAAAGAAAGAGCAGACATAAAAAGAAAAATAGAGACACTTTTGGACAGAATAGAGCGAGAACCAAAATCTTTTACATGGAAAATGCGAGCCAAAATTGGAACAAAGAAAAAATGGTATAACCCCGTTGAACGCCCTGAAACGGTGGGCGGCTTTGGAATATGAGAAGCAATACTTCAAGAAAAGACTAGCCAAAAAGAAGCAGAAACACATTAGCAGAGAAAATCTTCCTCTTAGAAGCGATAAGTTTATGAACAAAGAGTTAACGTGTATTTTCGGGTTTGCCGGTCATAGGGCGCGGGATCCACCTGATCCCATTCCGAACTCAGAAGTTAAACCGTGCTCCGTTCCCGGTTGTAGTGTGGTCTTCGGCCACGCGAACCCGAGAAAGCTGGCAACCCTCTAAGAATTTACCTATTAAATTGGAGGAGAATTACCTAAAATTTATAACTAAGCGTTTGATAGTCTTCCGAAAGGTGAGCATTTGAATATAACAGCGCTTGTTAATAGTTTGCAAAACACGCTATTGCAGGAACCTTTTGGCGAGTTTTCCTGGATTTTTCAGCTACTTTTCTATGTTATCTTCGTAGTATTCATTTTTTATGGGCAGAGAATTCAGATGTATATCATGCTTAGAGAGGTTGAAGGCTCCCTTTACAAGCTGAGATACATAAAGGATGAAGGACGAAAAATTGCAATTGAGACAATTAAGGAAATTGGCAAGCCGCAGACTGACCCTGCGAGCAGAGTTGACAGGTTTCTGGAATATTTCACGATAGCACCGCAGAGTCTCGATCCTGCAGGCGTAGTTTGGAAGCTTGAGCATATACTTGATGTTAGGGACACACGCCTAGAAGACGAAGTTAAGCTGATGGCGCCTGCTGCTGACCATACGCAGGCACATAATCTGGAGAATACGCTTGAGGCTGCAATGGCGTTGAACTACATTTACAAGATTATAAGGCACTTCTATTTGCTCGGCAAGAAAACGTTAAGCCTTTACATTATAATGCAGATACAAATGATTCTGCCGCTCGTAATGCGGGAAGCAGAAGCATATGCCAGCGCTTTGAAGGCTTTCGCTTATGGTCAACCTATAGGTGATGGAGTAGGTGCATTGGTTGCAGCGAAACTCATGCATGGGCACGAAATTAGAAAAATGCCTAAAGACTGTGTTGTTGCAACTGTGCCCATAGAAGGGCGAACTGCGTTCGTTGCTAAGGCTGAGGGCCCCGGCGGAAATGTTGGTAAGGTTGGTGATTCTGTTAAATTGCTTATTGATGAGAATGAGGGCAAGATTGCCACGATAATCATGATTGATGCTGCTCTGAAGCTCGAAGGCGAAGAAGTGGGCGAGGTTGCAGAAGGAGTTGGCGCTGCAATAGGCGGACCTGGAGTTGACCAGTTCAAGATTGAAGAGTCAATTCTCAAATATCACATTCCAATAAACGCTGTGATAATAAAACAGGATATTGGCGATGCGGTTTCGCCTATGCGTAAAGAGATTTTTGACGCAGCAGACAAGACTATTGAAAGAATAAAGCAGGTTATATTGGAGAGAACCAAGGAAGGCGACAAAGTGATAATTGTAGGCGTAGGCAATTCTATAGGAGTTGGGCAGTAAGGTGAATGATTATGAGTGAAGCAAAAACGCAATCACAATCATCAAAAATATCTTCATTCGTTCTTCTCATAATATTCGTAACATTGGCGCTATCATTAGCCGCTCTGATACTGGCTATACAAGCCTTCAGTTTTGGGCAAGATGTCGTCGCAGGATACTTGTTGCTAATTGGGTTCATGGGAGTAGCCTTATCAACATACGTGCTTCTTCAAACAAGAAAACGGATGATGCGTCTGCGCATCGAGTCTCCACCAATAACAACAACAATTGAATGCAAAAAGTGCGGTTTCAAAAACGTTAGGGAATTCCAACGTGGCGACTACATCTTCAAGGAAGTAGAACCGTGCCAAAAATGTAATGATAAGATGCTTATAACCGCCATTTACAGGGAAGTTAAGGAAAAGATAAAAGAGAAATTTGCATCCTAAGTCAGGATAACGCATCCGTCTTCAACTATCATAACAGTGTGTTCTGCCTGAGCCACCGGTTTTCTGCTTATTTCAATGAAAACAGGATAGCCCATAACTGCCTTGGATGAAAGCAGTTCATTAAAGGTTTCTCGATAATGCTCCATTGGTATTATGCCTTGCAGCCAGCGTTCGGAAAAGGGCAACGTTCTAAAATTGTCCTCGATATGCTTCAAAAGCTGTCTTGCATACGGGTTTTTTGATGATTTAGATTTGAGAAAGCGGAAAATAGTGGTTTCTTTGCCGTTTTCAACCCGTCCCACAGCTTCTGGAACCGTTACAAATGGTTCGATGGCGTAGACTCCGCCCAGTTTAATCTTTGAAAAGGAAAGCTGAGAGACATTAGGTATGGACGTGCCAGCATGAATAAGATACCGCCCAACCTGATGCCCAGTCAAGTTTGAGATTGGTTTGAAGCCACGAGATTTTATTGTCTGTTCGATTATTGCGCCCATTTTGGATGTAGAAAGTTCTGGTTGAATATTTTTTATAGCTGTCTTTAGGGCATGCTCTGCTGTTTCCACAAGGCTCGTGTATTCGGGATTAAAACATACTGTAACCGCCGTGTCCGTTACATAGCCGTCTACATGAGCCCCGATGTCTACTTTAACAATTGAATTCTTGGGAATTCTTCGTTCATCGTTTGGCGGCGAAGTATAATGTGCAGCTATCTCGTTTATGGAGACATTGCATGGAAAAGCAGGCTTTCCACCCTTCTTGCGTATGAGCTTCTCTGCCTTTTCACAAACTTTGATTATCGGCATGTCCTCACGAACAAAACTTCTTATTTCTTCACGTGTCTCGCGAAGAATTCTTCCAGACAGTTTGAACTTCTTAACGGTCTCTTCGTCGTAGTGGCTCATTGATGTCACGCTCTTTAATTTTTATTAACGCTAACACTGATATTATTTAAAAGGTTTAATTAAGAGGTAGAATATTTGGCTAAACTCACATGGTTTGGACATGCAGCTTTTAAAATCGAAATTGCAGATAAAATTGTTTTGATCGACCCTTGGCTTGACGGAAATCCAACTTCGCCGACAAAGTCTTCAGAAATAACCAAAGCAGACGTGATCTATGTTACGCACGACCACAGCGACCATCTGGGAGACGCATTCGGCATATGCAAAAGGACAAACGCAACTTTCGTAAGCACAGTGGACATAGGTGCTTACGCCAAAGAAAATGGAGTAAAAAATGTTGCTGGAATCAACATTGGCGGAAGCGTAGATATTAACGGAGTAACAATTACGATGGTTCAGGCGTTTCATACTTCCACAAGAGGCGCACCCACAGGAGTCATCGTTGAAGGTGAGGGCAAAAGAGCATATCATGCAGGTGACACGGGAATTTTTGGAGACATGCGTCTAATCGGCGAACTCTACAAGTTAGACGTAGCTATAGTTCCTATAGGCGGCTACTATACTATGGGTGCACGAGAAGCGGCAGAAGCAGTAAAACTGCTCAATCCAAAAGCAGTCATTCCAATGCATTACAAGACATTTCCTGTTCTCGCACAATCCGCAGAAGAATTTGCAAAAAATGTCAAAGAAAAAACTCCAAAGACAAGAGTGGTAATGCTGAAACCCGGCGAAAGCTACCAGTTCTAGTTCAGCAAACGCTTAGATTTCTGGCTTAAACACTTTCGGTTCAAGAGTTGCGAATTCGTTTCCGCCCAAGTGAAATATCATCTTCGCTTTTTCTAAATTATATCCATCTGCAAATGCTTCTTTGTTTGCGTAGGCTTCAATTATTTCGCCGACAAAAATCGTGTGGTCGCCTGTTACAAATTGGCTGTGTAGTTTGCATTCGAGATGTGCCACACATTCTTTAATTATTGGGGTTTTCACTTTTCTGGCGGGTAAAGGCGTTAAGCCAGCTTCCTTGAACTTGTCATAGTCTTTGCCGCTTCTTCTACCGCAAAACAGAGTCGCATCCAAAATATCTATTGTCGGAATGTTGACGACAAACTCCCTTGTCTCTTCAATTAGAGCATGAGAATGCCTTCTCGGAGCGACGCTTATGGCGACGAGCGGCGGATTAATTGATGTTGGCATCGCCCACGCCAAAGTAATTATGTTGGGTTTTCCAGTTTTGCCAACGCAAGAGACGAGAACAGTGTGCATTGGATGAAGAAGCCTAAAGCATGAAGGAATTCCCACTTCGATTTTTTCATTTTCTGACATAAGCCAGCACATCCTTTCAGCGTTTTATGTGAAACTTGTCTATAATATTTCTTGCTTGTTCCCGTTTTCGCTGGTGCTCAGCCAGGAACTTGTTAATTCTCTCTGCCAAATCTGCTTTACATTCTCCGCATAGGATTTCGCCGCTTCTGCACTCCTTTTCCCTTTCAGTAAGCTTTCTGTCATCCTCTTCAAATAGATAATAGAAGTATTGAAAGACTGTGCAAACGTCAGGATCTGCACCTGTCTTTTTCTGCTCTGCCGCCGTTCCTTTTCCGCCAGTGAAGGCGTTCCAAATTTTTCTCTTCACAGCTTCAGGCAGGTCAGTGGTGAATATTGTTGTTTCAGGTTCTGAAGAACTCATTTTTCCGCCTCCTCCAAGTCCCGGCAATAAGCGACAATGGATTTGTGCGGGTTTATGATACCCCAGTTTTTGGGCGAGGTCTCTGGTTAGTCGCCAATATGGGTCTTGGTCTATTGCGGCGGGAATCAGCGCAGGAACGTTTTCGCCTGTGAGTTTTGCATGTATGAAACATGGAACTGCTTGGATGGCGGGCCAGAATATCCATCCAATGTTTGTGCTGTCTTGAAAGCCAAAAGCGGCTTTTGCTGTTGAATAGGTTATGCGTTTTGCAACTTCGAGGGCAATATCATAGAGCATGTCAATGTCTTGAACGTCAAAGATTATGAACGTGTCTTCAGGTTTGAAGCCTAGTGCGATAAGGTCTAAGGCGTTCTCGTGGCCGAATTGGCTCGTTTCTTTAAGGGTCAGCTCGTCTTCTACTACGAATTTTTCGTCGTCTGTCATTTGAAAGTATAGTCTGGTCTTGAACTTGTCTTGCAGATGTTTTGTGAAAATCCATGGAATAAGATGCCCTATGTGAACGGCGCCTGAAGGTCCTCTGCCAGTGTATAGGACGAATTTTATTTCTTTCTCATAGAGGTTGAGAACAGTGTCGAGGTCTCGATGGGAGAAGAAGAGTTGTCTTCGCAGTTGTGGGTGAAGTTCGCCTGTGTGCTTTTTTATTTTTTGCAGTAGTTCTTCTGAGATTGGTTGTGTGCCGAATTCACGGATTAGGCGTTCGTAGTCAACCTTGCCCTTTACTTCCCATGGAGTGACAATCATTTCGTTCTTGTCCCCATCGGTCAAATTTCGTGTCTCCTTGCAGTTTAGCTCTTTTTATACAAGCCTCAAGAGCATATTAGTCTTATGTGTAGGCAAAATTCATATACGTTTTTAGAGCATTAACGTGGTATGTCGCTGATTTACGAGTCTCCAGAGTTTGTTGAAGAATTGAAGAGGCGGATTAACTCTAACAGCGAATATCGAGAGAAAGCGAAAGGAATGAACTGGGAGACGCTGATAATCGTTAAAGATGTGTCCTTTGCGGTATATTCAAGCTATTCTGACGGTGAACTAGTCGAACGGAAACATATTCTACCAAGCGAGGTTGAAGATTGCAGAAGGAAGGCGGATTTTGTTGTGGAGATTCCGACTTACGAATTGTCGATTGAGATGTTTTCTGGTCGTAAATCGTTGGAGACATTGTTTATGACGGGTATGATAAAGGTGGATGGCTCTATTTTCAAAGCTATGCACTATCGTGATGCATTGGGAGTTTCTGGAAGAATAACAGCAGAGCTTGTTAATGAGTCGGTTATTCCGTCGAAGGACGAGTTTGTAAGGATGCTTCGTGAACGCGGATTACTGTAAAAACGCAAAATGGCTGTCAGCAATGGGCATAATCGATAAATACTGTCTGTTTATTTATTATCGGTGACGGTGAAGGGATGCCCTGCCAATTTACGTAAAGCTGGCTTTTTCTGACGAAAAGTTAGCGGGGCATAAGCATACTTTTATTAAAACATTAACAACTACATTAGAAAAACTATCTTATAGCATTCATGAAGGGAAGCGGTATGGTTGAGCTTAGAGAACAAGAGCGCAAAGTGCTTTTAGCTATAGAAAAACTAGGTGGGCTAGCCTCCACAGAGCAGATAGTGAATGAAAGCGGTTTGTCAGACGCCGCGGTAATGCGCGCTGTTTTATCTTTGAAGGATAAGAAGCTTGTGCGGATTCGAGAAGAAAAGCCAATTATCGTGGGGCTTAATGAAGAGGGAAAAATGCATGCGAGAAAAGGCTTGCCAGAACGACGTTTAGCTAATGCTTTAGAGAAAATACGCGGAAAAGCCTCGCTGGAAAAAGTCGTTGAAGAGGCTGGTTTGGAAAAACAGTTTATACCCATCGCCTTAGGATGGATTCAACAAAAGAAGTGGGCAACTTTTGATGCAAAAGCGAACACTTTGGATTTGCTCGGAAAGCCGCTGGAAGGCGATGATGAACTATTGCTAAAGCTTCTAGGCGAGAAGGGTCAGATGGCAGTTGATGATTTAAATTCACAGATTCAAAGTGCGATTCAAATCTTAAAAAGGCGAAAGCTTGTTGAAGTTGAAGCTAAGACGAAGCGAATAGTCGAGATTACTGAAGAAGGCTGGGCAGCGATAGAGCGTGGAATAGAAGCTACTGCAGAAGTCACGCAGCTAACGCCTGAGCTCATCATCAGCGGTAGATGGCGAAAAGTGAAACTTCAAAAATATAACATCGAAGCGGCTGTAGCTAAGACGTGGCTTGGCAAGAAGCATTCTTATCTGCAGTTTCTTGATGAAGTGCGCAGAAAGCTTGTAAATCTCGGGTTTAAAGAGATGACTGGCACTTTTGTTGAGACTGCCTTCTTTAATTTCGATGCATTATACACGCCGCAAGGTCATCCTGCCCGCGAGCCTTCGGGAGTTTATTATGTTAAGTCGCCAAAGTATGGTAGCGTAGCCGCTTATAGGCGTGTTTTGGCTAACGTCAAGAAGACGCATGAGGATGGCTGGAAAACGGGTTCGAGCGGCTGGAAGTACACGTACATGCCCAAAGAGGCTGGACGGTTGATTTTGCGTTCGCATACGACTTGCCTAAGCGCTAGGACTCTGCTTAGCAGAGATTTGGAGATTCCTGGCATGTATTTCTCTATTGGGCAGTGTTATCGTCCTGAGGTTTTGGATAAGACGCATTTGACAGAGTTCAACCAAGTTGAGGGTATCGTGGTTAATGAGGATTTGTCGTTGCGGGATTTGCTTGGTGTTTTGGAGAAGTTTGCAATTGACATTGCAGGCGCAGATAAGGCAAAGTTTGTGCCTGATTATTTCCCGTTTACCGAGCCGAGTGTTGAGCTTCGCGCGTATAAGAAGGGTTATGGGTGGATTGAGTTTGGTGGTTCAGGCATTTTCAGACCAGAGGTTACATTGCCATTAGGCATTAAAGTACCTGTGCTTGCTTGGGGATTAGGAATAGACCGTCTGTTTATGCTGAAGGCTGGAATTGATGATATTCGGCAGATTTTTTCGTCTGATTTGGATTGGATTAGGAGGCAGAAGGTGGTTTAGGCTATGCCAACAATAGACATTGAATACGCTGAATTTGAGAGGCTACTTGGGTTAGGGCTGGGCAGAGACGTTGAGAAGGTGAATGAGGTTCTGGAGTTTGTGAAGGGCGAGGTGAAGCTTTGGGATGAGAAGACTGGTGTGATGAGCGTTGAGATTAAGGACACGAGCCGTCCTGACGTTTGGAACGTTGAAGGTTTGACGCGGGCTTTGCGTGGATTTTTGGGTTTAGAAACTGGTCTGCGCGATTATAGTGTTGGCAAGCCAATAGTGACGGTTAAAGTTGATGGGAGGCTTGCCAATATTCGTCCTTACATTGGCTGTTCAATTGTCAAAAATGTGCGCTTAACCGATGCAATCATCCGCGGACTTATGCACATGCAAGACAAGCTTGACCAGTCTTATGGGCGGAATAGGCAGCGCACTTCGATTGGCTTGTATGACTTTGATTTGATAAAACCGCCTTTGACTTATGGAGTTGCAAAGCCGAATGAGATCAGCTTTGTTCCACTCGGTTTTGAGGAGAAGATGAGCCTTAAGGAGATTTTGAAGAAGCATCCGAAGGGCTTGGAGTATGGACACATCGTTAGGGGGCACAGGGTTTATCCGATTTTGCTTGATGCTGAGAAAAAGGTGCTTTCGTTTCCGCCGATAATTAATTCGAATGATTTAGGCAAGATTACTGAGCAAACGCGGAACGTGCTTGTTGAGGTCACAGGAACATCGCATGAGATTGTGCTTAACACTGTGAAGATTGTAACTTTGTCGCTGATAGACCGTGGAGGAAAAGCATACGCGGCCGAGATTGGCTATCCGCATGAAAAGCGAAAACTTGCGACCCCTAACTTTGATGCTGGCAGTATGGAGTTGAGCGCCGTGTATGCGTGCAAGGTTTTGGGTTTGAAGTTAACAGTGAAACAAATTGCGAAGTTGCTTGGAAAGGCTGGCTTCGGCATAGCTAAGGTTAAGAGCGAAAGCGTAACTGTGCATGTTCCATGTTATCGTGTTGATGTGATGCATCCCGTGGACTTGGTGGAGGATGTTGCGATCGCGTATGGATATAACCGCATCAAACCCTTGTGGCGTAGACCACCGACTACTGGTGGCGAAAAAAAGCGAGAACTGCAGAATATCACAAGAGAGCTTATGGTTGGGCTTGGCTTCCAAGAAGTTCTTACGTACACGTTGACTAATCCAGAAAATCTCTTCACGAAGGTGAATTGTAAGAAAGAGCGGATAGTGGAACTTGAGAATCCAAAGGTTCAAACATTAACGTGTTTGCGTAACTGGCTTCTGCCAAATCTAATGGAGTTTTTAAGCAATAATATCTCAGTTGAGTATCCGCAGCGCATCTTCGAACTGGGCAAAGTTACGCGATTGGATGGGAAGAGCGAAACAAAAACGCGGGACGAGGACTGGCTAGCAGCAGTTACGATACATGCGAATGCGAACTTCAGCGAAATCAAATCAGCCTTAGATGCGTTATTTATGAATCTTGGACTGGAATGGCAGATAAGGGAGACGAGGCATCCAAGCTTTATCGAAGGAAGAGTAGGCAAAACCATAGTTAAAGGAAGAGACATCGGAATATTGGGCGAGATTCATCCCAAAGTTCTGAACGCATGGAGACTAGAAAACCCAGTCGCAGCATTCGAAATTAAACTTGAAGAATTATTCGAAAAATGACTCTAGAGTTGCAAAGAAATCGTCTTTAAAAGAACTCTTTAGCTCTTGACCACCTCATTCAATAGCGAATTAGAGACTCAAATTCAAGCTATATTCCTTCCTTCCCAAACTCATTATGGTTAGCGGATAGGGCTTGTTGATAAAATGTTCAAACAAAAACGTAAACAAAAACAACATTAACGTTAAAGTTTTGTTATGGAAAATCTCCATAGAAAAACATGGAAAAATAATGATAAAAAACGTTTTGTTGTTCTGTTAAAGATTATGTCTCAAACATTAGAGAAAAGGTTTGTTGTTATGTTTACGTTTTTGCTCTAGTATTCCTTCAAGGCTTCATAGACCTCTAGGTAATCCTTAACAAGCTTGTCTTGTTTTCCAACCCTCAACAAGATTTTAGGTTTGTTCTTTCCGTTTTTCATGCTTACTCTAATCGTTAAATACCCAGATTGCATCTGAAAAACTGCCCATCTCAGAGCCTCATATTGGTTGAAAATGATTTTTGTTATAGTTTTCCATGAAAGGTATTTGTTAAAGACTACATGATAATTTTTATCACTTGACCTAATCAACAGATAACCTTCAAGCCTATATCGTTTACATAATGTTCTTGCTATCCATCTTGCTTTTTTGAAGTTGACGTTGTCATAATGACTAGAAACAACAAGCCCGTAGCTACTCTTAGACCTCTTAACTATGATAGCCATGTTAAAACTCGCATTATGCAGTATGAAGCCTATCATAATGTTGAACGGAAAATGAAAATTGCCAAAACCATCATTAAGGCTAAGCTGGAAGGACAGAATCAAGTTTTAGAGAAGTTGAACCTTAAGCTTCATAATGACTTAGACAAAATTGAAGGCTTAGACGGTCTCAAAACCATTATGCATTTTGAAGCCATGCACGGTAAAGCATATTTTCAACAGTTGTTCAGTTTGCTTCCTAAGAAGATTAAGCCCAAATCAAGACAAACCTATAATGCTTATGATGGAGTTAACAACCTCTTTAATTTAGCCTATGAAGTGTTGTCATGGAAGGTTTATCAAGCTGTTATTAGAGCTAAGTTAGAAGCTTACCTTGGCTTCCTACATAGTGTTCAACCTCAGAAGCCTAGTTTTGTCTGTGATTTCATGGAAATCTATCGCTACCTAATTGACTATTTCGTTATTGAATATTGCGTTAAGAATAAGGATTTGCTGTTTGTTCTGAACTATCAAAACAAAGGTTATAGGCTTTTTCTTAACAGAACAGAAACTAGAAAATTCGTTAATGCTCTGCATGAGTTTCTACATCAACATATCAACATTGCACGTTTCCGTCATGGTTCACGTCAGCAAATAGAAACTCTCATTTCTGAAGAAGCCTTCTTGTTTGCTCAATACATTCGTAATGAAAAATCAACATGGCAACCTCGAATCGTAAACCTTAACACCTTCACTATCAACCCTTTTCTCTTAAAACCTCTAACCACTCAACAACCCTAACCTTTTTTCTGGTTGAAGGAAGGAAGGAATTCAAGCTATATATAAGGGGGGTCTAGTCACTTCGAGGCATACTCTTCCATAAGTGTGAATTCTCCGATAGTAATGTTTAATTTTTCTTTTGTATTGCTGTTTATTAGGCGATGAAGCAAGAGCCTCAATCCAATCCCACTGGATATTTGCCATGCAGACGGACTCAACGGAAGCAAAAAGCTTGTGATGGCGAGTTTACCCAAGCATGGGACACAGTGGGCGCGGGCGCATAAAATCCCACGCCGAGAGAGCTTAACCTAGAGAAGCGCAACGCTTCACAGTGAAGTTAAGTGATAGGTTACGTGGGAAACAACCGCCCGCGAAACAAATTTTAAGTCATGCAACCGCATAGAACCTTAAAGGCTGAACACACTTGGACATAGAAACAAAAATCGACATAATCAAAAAACCCCCAACAGAAGAAATCCTAACAGAAAAAGAACTCCGCGAACTATTACAAACAAACCCGCATCCAGGGCATTATCAGGGCTTCGAAATCTCTGGCTTACTGCATCTTGGCAACTTCATCATATCCGCCTTTAAAATCAACGACCTACTAAAAGCAGGCGTAAAATGCCAAGCATACATGGCGGATTGGCACAGCTTCATCAACAA
>Ga0129301_1000621_pt1 | contig 19309 bp, 15 predicted proteins | sample ConPoolayeHmetaG_FD_94489 | JGI IMG/M metagenome (GOLD analysis project Ga0129301, IMG submission 94489) | Hot spring microbial mat communities from California, USA to study Microbial Dark Matter (Phase II) - Cone Pool mat layer H metaG ...
CGCGGCCCGCTGGGCTCGCCGCCGCGGCCACGCCCAGGATGATGGAGGCGACCAGGGTGGCCGTGTAGGACTCGAAGACATCGGCGGCCACGCCGGCGCAGTCGCCGACGTTGTCGCCCACGTTGTCGGCGATCACCGCCGCGTTGCGGGGGTCGTCTTCGGGGATGCCCGCCTCCACCTTGCCCACCAGGTCGGCGCCCACGTCGGCCGCCTTGGTATAGATGCCTCCGCCCACTCTCATGAAGAGGGCGGTCAGGGAGGCGCTGAAGCCGAAGCCCAGCAGCACCTTGAGCGCCTCCTCGCGGAAGCCCAGCAGGATGAGGCTGCACCCCAGCAGCCCCAGCCCTGTGGTGAAGAGCCCGGACACGGCCCCCGCCCGAAAGGCGATCTCGAGGGCCTGCTTGTAGCTGCTCATCGCGGCGCTGGCGACGCGGGCGTTCGCCCGCACCGCAACGTTCATGCCGATCAGACCCGCGCTGTACGACGCGCACGCCCCCAGCAGCACCGCGAAGCCGATGCCTGCCGCCAGGCCGGCCCCCGCGATCCCCCGGTAGAGCAGGAACAGACCGACGGCCACGGCGACGACGAACCAGACGAGGGTGCGCAGTTGCTTCATCATATAGGCCTGCGCGCCCTCCTGGATGGCGGCGCTCACCTCCCGCATCCCCTGGGGGCCGGGGTCGAGGGCGAGCGTCCGGCGGGCCAGGTAGGCGCCGTAGCCCAGCGCCACCAGCGCGCAGGCCAGCACCAGCAGCATGAGCGCCAGGTCGCCCCTGGCCAGGTCGGGCAACCTGGCGGCCTGGGTGGTGGCGGGCGCCTCGGGCGCCTGGGCCAACGCCAGCGCGGGAAGGGCGAGCAGCGCGCTCGCCCAGGTCAGGGTCAGCTTGCGGTTCAAGGCTTCATCCTCCACTCCGGTGATAGGCCCGGCGAGCCCGCGGGCGAGCGACGGATAGGGCTGCGGGGCCGCGGGTCGCGGGCGCGGCGGGGCCGCCCGCGGCGTCGTCAAGCCCTCATCGCCGCCGGGCCCCCCGCCAATCCAGGGGCAGAGTATAGCAGCCCCGCGGCCGCAGCGCAACCACCGAGTGGGGCCCTGCCAGAGGTCCTAGCGGGTGCGCGAGATCCAGATGGCGATGGCCGCGCAGAGCGCGCTGACGGCGTAGGTGAGCCAGACGACGCGGGGCTCGGACAGCCCGAGGGCTATGAGACGGTGGTGGAGGTGGTCGCGGTCGGCGACGGAGGCGGGCCGGCCCTGGGCCCAGCGACGCAGGGGCGAAAGGGCGGTATCCAGCAGGGGCACCGCGAGCACGAGTATGGGCACGAAGATGGCGATGGCCGCGGCCATCTTGAAGGCGCCGATGACGGTGGCGGCGCCGATGAGATACCCGAGCAGATAGGCGCCCGTATCGCCCATGAAGATGCGGGCCGGGTGCCAGTTCCAGGGCAGGAAGCCGAGGGCCGCGCCGGCCATCGCAGCGCATAGAAGGGCCACCGCCAGCTGTCCCCAGGCGAGGGCGATCAGCGACAGCGCCACGCAGGCGATGGCCGATACGCCGGCCGCCAGCCCGTCGAGCCCATCTATGAGGTTGATTGCGTTCGTGACCCCCACGACCCAGAGGATGGTGAGGAAGCCCGCCAGCCATCCGGGGAGCGCGATCATCCCCGGCCCGAAGGGATGGGAGAGATGGGTGATGGCAACGCCGCCCACGAGCAGGGGCACGGTGGCGAGCACCTGGAGGGCGAGCTTGGCGTTGGCCGGCAGATCGTAGCGGTCGTCCACGAAGCCGACCAGCCCGACGAAGAAGGCCCCGCCGAAGATCCCGGCCGCGGCCCGCGTCGGCAGGTGGACGAAGAAGCCGCCCGCGGCCGCGCCGACAAGCAGCCCGAGCGCGATCGCGAGCCCGCCCCAGGTGGGTATGGGATGGTGGTGGAGCTTGCGCTCGTTGGGCCTGTCCAGCGCGCCCGTCCGCAAGGCCAGCCAGCGGGCCGCGGGAGTGGCGGCGAAGGCGACCGCCCACGCGACCGCGTAGGCGACGACCAGGCCGGCCGGCAGGCCCAGCTTCATGCCGATGCCCCGCGCTCGTCCCCCGACGCGGCCCGCGGACCCGCCGGCAGGCGGACCAGCTCGATGCGCGCCTCCTCGATGATGTCGAGGGCGAGTGGGTCGGGGTAGTCGCCCTCGTAGACGATGCGCGCGACGCCGGCGTTGACGAGCATCTTCGCGCAGGTCACACAGGGCTGAGTGGTGCAGTAGAGCACGGAGTTCTCCAACGAGACGCCGTGCAGCGCGCCCTGGATGATGGCGTTCTGCTCAGCGTGCAGGCCGCGGCACAGCTCGGTGCGTTCGCCGGCGGGCACGCCCAGGCGCTCGCGAAGGCAGCCGACCTCATCGCAGTGGGCCAGGCCGCTGGGCGCGCCGTTGTAGCCGGTGGCGAGGATGCGCTTTCGGCGCACGAGCACCGCGCCGACCTGCCTCCGCAAGCAGGTCGAGCGGCGGGCCACCACCCGCGCCATCTCCAGGAAGTACTCGTCCCAGGGCGGGCGGTCAGCCATCGCCGAGCGCCCCAAGGCAACTGCAGGTGACGGGCGAACGCCGCTGGGGCCCGGCCGCCAGGGGAGCCCCCGCGGCGCGGGTGCACGGCCTCGGGGCGGTCCGGAGGCGGTGGGGGTGCTGGGAGTCGTACACGCGCGCTCCCCGCTACGCGGACTGCGACTCGCCGGCTTCCTCTTCGCCCTGCTCGGCCGAGAGGTTCTTGGGCAGCGTGAAGGTGAAGGTGGACCCCTCCCCCAGCTTGCTCCGGACGCCGACCTCTCCCTTGTGGGCCTCCACCAGGTGCTTGACGAGGTAGAGGCCGATTCCGGTGCCGTACTGCCGCCGGGAGTCGCGGGAGTCGACGCGGTGGAACCGCGTGAACAGCCGGCCGATCTGGTCCTCGGGGATGCCGATGCCTTGGTCGCTGACGCTGACGAAGACGCGGTCCCCGAGGTCGCGGGCCTCGATGGTGATCTTCCCGCCCTCGGGGCTGTACTTGATGGCGTTGGAGACGAGGTTGGTCAACACCTGGTCCACCTTGTCCCGGTCGGCCGTGATGGGCTCCAGGTCCTCGGGAACCAACAGCTCGAACTCGTGGTTGCTGGTGTAGGCCCGCTGGCTCTCGACCACTCGCCGGATCAGCTCCCGGAGGTCCACCTCGCTCAGCACCAGGTCGAGCGCCCGCCCCGACTCGATCCGCGACAAGTTCAGCAGATCGCTGATGAGGCGCACCAGCCGGTCGCACTCGGTGTCAATGATGCGGTAGAACTCCATCTGCATGTCGCGGTCGTAGTAGCCCTGGGTGTCGTCGAGCAGGGTGCGCACGAAGCCCTTGATCGAGGTCAGGGGGGTGCGCAGCTCGTGGGAGACGGTGGAGACGAACTCGCTCTTCATGCGCTCCACGCTGCGCAGCTCGGTGATGTCGTTGAAGGTCGCCACCACCCCCGAGATGTCGCTGTCCTCGCCCCGCAGCAGCGCGGTCTGCACCTGGTAGATCCGCTCCTCAGGGGTGTAGATGGACACCTCGGCGCTCTGCTCGGGATCCCCGTTCAGGCACGCCTCGACCAGCTCGTGGATCCCCTCCTCCCGCACCACCTGCTTGAGCGGCCGCCCCGTGCCGTCCCCGGGGGGGAGCCCGAAGATGTGCTTGGCGGCCATGTTCATGAGCCGGACTCGCCCGTCTCGACCCACCACGAGCACGCCCGAGAGCATCCCCTGGAGCGTCTGCTCCAGGGCCCGCTTCTCGTCCGAGACGGCGATGAAAAGCCGCGCGCTCGAGATCACCGAGGCCGCGCTCCGAGAGAGCGCGGTGAGCAGGGTCACGTCCTCCTCGGTGAAGCGCTGCCCGCTTCGCTTGTTGAACACGTGGAAGACGCCGATGCAGTTCTTCTCGACCACCACCCCCTCGGCGTCTTTGCGCTCGACCATGAGCGGAACCGTCAGCGCGTTGGTGACGTTGAGGAGCGCCACGTTCTCCTTCACCGTCCGCGGGTCGCTCATGGCGTGGTCGGTGATGACCGGCCGACCCTCTCGAAACACCTGGCCGGAGATGCCCTGGGTGGCGCGCACCCGGAAGATCTCGACCTCGTCCTTGGAGAGCCCCAGCGCCGGCCACTGGCTAACCAGCTCGCCCGTCTCCTGGTCGTAGAGCATGATCACGGCCTTCTCGGCCTGTAGGATCATCGCCACTCGACGCAGGAACCACCGCAGAGTCGCCTCCAGCTCCGCCGAGGTGGTGATGGGCGCGGGCGCGCCGCTCGAGGTGTCCTGAAGCTGCGCCTCCAGCTCGCGCTTGGCCTCCTGGAGCTCGCCGATCTGCTTGCGCAGCCGCTCCAGCTCGGCCCGGATCTCGTCGTCCTGTCTCACAGAGCCTGTCTGTTCCGTCAACCCGCCGACCTCAGATTCGCGTCTGCCCTACTGCCCGCGACGCTCCGCGCGCGCTCGCACTTCCTCCGGGAGCCGCGCCGCCGCCGTCACGTCTACGTTCCGCAGCGCCTCGGCCGCGACCTCTGGCGGCGTCACGTTGATGTGGATGCCCGTGCCCATCTCGAAGCCCGCCGCGATGGTGAGCCGGGGCGTGATGTCCAGGTGCCAGTGGAACTCCTCGGTCTCGTCCTCGTCACAGGGCGCGGTGTAGATGTTGTAGTTGTAGGGCGGATCGTCCAGGCACAGGCATATCCGCCCCAACGTCTCGCCCAGGATCTGCGCGAAGCTCGCCTGCTCCTCCGCCGGGATGGCCGCGAAGGACGCCAGGTGTCGCTTCGGGATCACCCAGGTCTCGAACGGGTACCGCGAGGCGTAGGGTTCGAGGGCGACGAAGTGCTCGTTCTCCGTCACCAGCCGCGCCCGCTCGTCCAGCTCCTGGCGCAGGATATCGCAGTACACGCAGCGGTCCCGGTACTGCATGTAGCGGCGCGCGCCCTCGAGCTGCCGCACCACGTCTCCAGGCACCATCGGCGTGGCGATGAGCTGAGAGTGGGGGTGGCTAAGGGAGGCGCCCGCGACGCGGCCGTGGTTGCGAAAGATGGTGATCGCCTTCAGCCGCGGGTCCTTCTTCAGGTCCAGGTAGCGGGCCCGATACGCCCACAGCACGTCCTCGATCTGGCGAGGGTCGAGGAACGCGGGGTGCTTGTCGTGCTCGGGCGTCTCGATGATCACCTCGTGCGCGCCGACCCCATTCATCCAGTCGTACATCCCGAAACCGGTCTTGTTCAGCTCGCCCTCGACCGCCAGCGCGGGGTACTTGTTCGGCACCACTCTCACCCACCAGCCAGGCCCATTGCGCTGACTGCCGGGGTGCCGGAAGGCGAGTATCTCCGGCGGCGTCATGCGCTCGTTCCCCGGGCAGAAGGGGCAGTCGCCCGGCGCCTCCCCCCCGCGCTCCACGGCATGGGAGCGGAAGTCGTCTGGGCGCTTGGCCCGCTCCCCGGCCATAATCACCCACTCGCCTGTGATCGGGTCGCGCCGCAACTCCGGCATTCACCTGACCTTGCCGGGACTCGCCCCAGGGGCCACATTGGACGCCGCAGCCGCGGCGCCAACCCCTGGCTGTCCCTCACAACAGATCATCGTCCCCCAGCCCCCCAGGGACCCGCCGACGACGGCCCTCCCCTGCCTCCGCCTACTCCGCGCCGGTGCGCCGACCCCTCGAGACCGAGTCCCTACGCGGCCAGCAACAGAGGCGACATCCAGCTCCGATGCTAATGCATGAGTCAAGCTAACTTGCCATTCCGCAGGTCCGAAGCCGCCTCCCTCACCCGGGGCGCCGCTCCGGCTGCCGCACACTTCTGTGCCCCCGCGCTGGGACTTCTGCGCCCAGGCCGCACCCGCCAACAGGGACGGCTCCATTGTATAGTACCCTGTTTTCGCCTGTCAACCTCCTCCGCCTACCCCGCCGCTTGCCCTGTTCACGGCTGGAACCGGATGAGGATGACCTCCCCCTCCCTCAGCTCGTAGTCTCGGCCCTCGGTGCGCACTCGCCCGGCCCGGTGGGCCGCCTGCCACGAGCCGGCCGCGGCGAGCTCCTCGAAGCCGATCACCTCCGCGCGTACGAACCCCCGCCCCATGTCGGTGTGGATGCGGCCCGCGGCGGCCGCCGCGGTGGTGCCGCGGGGAACCGCCCAGGCGCGCGCCTCGGCTCCTACGCCTGTGAAGAACGTAATCAGCCCCAGCCGATCGTAGCAGGCGCGGATGACCCGCTCCAGCCCCGTGGACGAGAGGTCCATCTCCGCCATGAAGGCCGCTCGCTCCTCCTCCTCCAGCTCCGCCAGGTCGGCCTCCAACTTCCCCGCCACCGCCACCACCGGCCCATCCAGCTTCCCCTCCAGCCGGCGCACGAGGCCCTCGACCTCGGCCGGGTCCTGCCCCTCCCCGATGTTGGCCAGGTAGACCTCCGGCTTCGCGGTGAGCAGTGGCGACTGTATGAGAGCGGTGAGCTCGGCCCCCTCGAGCAAGGTTCGCGCCGGTCGGCCGCCCTGCAGGTGTTCTCGCACGCGGCGGATGGCGGCCGCCTCCGCCTCCGCTTCGGCGGCGCGCGCCTTCAGCCCGCTGGCCAGGCGGCCCATCCGCCGCTCCAAACCCTCCAGATCGGCGAGGATGAGCTCCGTCTCCACAGTCTCGGCGTCACGGACCGGGTCGAGCTCCCCCTCCACGTGCGCCACCCTCGGGTCTGGGAAGCAGCGCAGCACGTGGAGGATGGCGTCGCCCTCGCGGATGGCCGCCAGGAACTGGTTCCCAAGCCCCTCCCCGCGGCTCGCTCCCTTCACCAGCCCCGCGATGTCCACGAACTCGATGGTCGCCGGCACCGCCCGCTCCTGCCCGAAGAGCGCTGCCACCTGGGCCAGCCGGGGGTCGGGGACGGGGACGACCGCGTGGTTGGGCTCGATGGTGCAGAAGGCGTACTCAGCCACCTTCGCCCCTCCCCGGCAGAGAGCGTTGAACACGGTGGACTTGCCGACATTGGGCAGCCCGACGATCCCCACCCTCAGCATCGCGACTCCAGCAACCGGCGCAGTTGCCTCGCGTCCTCGACCGCGTGTCCGTGAGCGTCGTTGTTGAAGTAGACAAACACCTCCTGGCCTGCGCCGGCCCAGGCTGTGATCTCGCCGGCCCAGCGAGCCAGCTCCGCGTCAGAATATTTGGACACATACAGCCGGGGCTTGCCGTGCATGCGCACATACTGGAAGTCGGCCGTCCTGACATCCGCGTCGGGGAAGCGCGGCGCGGAGACACGCACGAGCGCTGCGTCTGCCTCCCTGAGCAGGCAGTAGACGGCCTCGCAGTGCCAGCTCTCTGACCGGAACTCGAAGGCGCAACGGGGCCCGCCGGAGAGGTGACGGAGGAAGGCGGACAGCCGATCTAGGTCACAGCCCCAGTTGGGCGGGAGCTGGAACAGGAGCGGGCCCAGGCGGTCGCCCAGCAGCCGGGCGCGGGCGAGGAACGCGGCCAGCTCCTCCTCGCAGTCGGCGAGGCGCTTGCGGTGGGTGATGGTGCGGGGTGCCTTGATGGCGAAGAGGAAACCCTCGGGCGTCCGGGCGCGCCAGCCCTCGAACGTAGAGGCTGGCAGCAGCCGATAGAAGGTGGCGTTCACCTCGACCGTCTCGAACTCGGAGGCATAGTGCTCCAGCCATACGCGCGAGGGAAGGCCGCGGGGGTAGAAGACGTCCCGCCAGTGCTGGTAGTTCCAGCCGGAGGTGCCGATGTGGATCACGGGCCTGCGCCCGTCCGCTACTGGGAAGCCTCTGCAAGCGCCTCGAGGCGGGCCTCGGCCTGCTCGATCAGGGAGGCGAGCTTGAGGCATGCGTCGGCGTTCTCCTCGAGCAGCACCTCCCCCGCTTGGACCCGACCGGCCATCTGCTCCAGCCATGCCAGCCCGTCGTAGAGCTCGATGAGCTTGTCGCGGTCGTTGATCTGGGGCAACAGCTCTCGTACCCGGGAGGCCAGCGACTCCAGCCGGTCGGCCTGCTCGGTGAGGAACTCGTCGCGCTTCTGCTCGATGGAGGCCTGCAACTCCTGCGCCCGGCGCTGGCGCTCCGCGAGGTAGCGGTCCACCTCTCGCGCGGCGCGCCGCAGGCCAGGCGAGCGCTCGAGCGCCTGCTTGATCAGGAGCACGCGGTGGAGCGCGTCGAAGTCATAGGCCCGGCGGCTGGAGTCACCCTCCTCCTCTTCGCCCTCGACCGCGGTGACGATTCCGGTGTCCGTCCAGTAGGTGAGCTGGCGGCGGGAGACCCCGGTGAACTGGGCCGCCTTGCCTGTGGTGAGCTTCAGGCGCTGGAGCAGCTCGCACGGCTCCACCGGCACAAGGAGGTCCTGCCGCTCGGAGGCCTTGTCTGCCAATTGCCACCTCCACAGTGGTTGTCTGGTCCGAGGGCGATCAAGAACAGCCGCGCGTGGCCCAACGCCGCCACATCGCAGGCCTTTCCGTGTGCCTCCCGGACGCCAGGGCGCCGGACATTATAGTGATGCCAACACAACCTGTCAAGCGCAGTCTGTCCTCGCAGGCTCGAGCGCCGGCGGGCTGGAGGGGGTCACGGAGTCCTTGGGCTCGATGGCGGCGATGGCGGCCTTGTTGATGGCGAGCACGTCGAACTCCCCCACCAGGCGGCTCTCCTCGCCTGTGAGCGCGTACACGCGGGCGGCGGTGAGGGGGATGAACTGACGGCTGTCCTCCTCAATCTGCTGGAGCAGCCGTCGGTTGGCGTACTTCCACGCCCGGCCGTCCACTCGGTGCCCAGGCAGGTAGAGGGACACCGGCACAAACCCCTGATACTCCTCGCGATAGCTCATTGGGGACCTCCCCTCGCATAGCTGCGCGCCTCCTTCAGCGCTGTTGCTCCACCTCCTACCGCGGGCGCGTCAGAACCGGACTGCGAACTTGAGCACCTTGTCCGGCTGGTGGGCGATGAGGTCGAAGACCTGCGGGCCTTGCTCCAGGGGGACGACCGGGTCAATGAGCCCCGCCGGGGCGAGAACTCCCTTCCGCATGAGGGTGACGATGGCATCATAAGCCCGGCGCTCGTCCCAGCGGGGAAAGTCCCGGGGCGGGTGGCCCCAGCCGCAGCCGTGGGGCACGACCAGCGTGAGCCGGTTGTGGTGCCACTCGCGGCCGAGCCAGAGGTCCCGCGCCTCGCCCTGGTAGAAGCCCGCGGAGCACACCGTGCCCGTGACGCGAGTGGCGCGGACCGCGGTGTGCAGCGCGGCGTAGGAGCCGGCGACCTCGATGGCGACGTCCACGCCGGGGCCGCCGGTGAGCCGGTGCGCCTCCAGGGCCGCGTCGCCGGTCGTCGGGTCCAGGGTGTGGTCGGCGCCGTTGCGTGCCGCCCACTCGCGGCGGCGGGCGATGGGGTCAATGGCGATGACGTGCGCGGCGCCGCTGTGGGCGGCCATGCTCACCGCTAGCAGGCCGATGGCGCCCAGCCCCACCACCGCGACTGAATCGCCGTAGCGGACCGGGGACTCGCGGATGCAGTGGAAGGCCACGTAGGCCGGCTCCAGGCACAGCGCGATCAGGGGGTCGAGGTCGCCCAAGGGCCAGAGCGCGTCCTCGTGGGCGATGTTGGTCTCGCGCACGTCCATGAGGCCGAAGACGCGATCGCCCACGCTCCAGCGCTTGACCTCCGCGCCCACCGCGGCGACGACGCCGACCCCGCTCGTCCCGGTGTTCATGGGCCCTCGGGGCCGCTCCGGCCCCTCCGCGGGCACGAACAGACGCATGGCCTGGTCGAAGCGCTGGCCCTCGGAGTTGACGTTGTCGAGGAGGGCGAGGGTGGTGCCGTGCTTGCCGGAGGCAATCTCCGTGCGCACGAGCACCTGGCGGGGCTCAAGCGGGGGGTCCTCGTACTCGAGCACTTCTACTCGTTCGGGAGCAGTGATTGCGAGTCGGCGGGGCATCTGCGCTGTCCTCCTCGCCGGCAGCTTCGCGCGCGGCCGGCGGCCGCGGATTCGCTCCTACGCTGGGGAGTCCTCCCCAGCCCCGAGCAGGGGGCCGCGGGAGAGTGGGGAAGTGGCCGGCCCCGAGGAGGAACACGACATGAGACTGGGAGGGCCGGTCTTCGTTGACTCACACGACCCCGAGCTGATCGCCCGCGCCCATCGCGAGCTGGGCTACCGGGCCGGCTACTGCCCCGGGGGCCTCACGCTTGACGACCCGGCGCGGGTGCGAGCGGTCCGGGAGGCCTTCGCACGGCACGATGTGGTGATCGCGGAGGCGGGGTGCTGGAACAACCTGATGGACCCCGACGAGGACAGGCGGCGCGCGAACATCAAGGCGATGCAGGAGACGCTCGCCCTGGCCGACGAGGTGGGCGCGCTGTGTGTTGTCAACATCGCCGGCAGCCGTGACCCCGAGCGCTGGGACGGCCCGCATCCCGACAACTACTCGCAGGAGACCTTCGACCTGGCGGTGGCGAACGCGCGGGAGATCATAGACGCCGTCCGGCCCAGGCGGGCGAAGCTGACCTATGAGATGATGCCCTTCTGCCCGCCCGACAGCGCCGACTCCTACCTTCGGCTGATGGCGGCCATTGACCGGCCGGCCTTCGCGGTTCACCTGGATGTCGTGAACATCATCAACGGCGTGGACCGCTACTTCGCCAACAGGGCCGTGATCGAGGAGTGCTTCCGCAAGCTGGGGCCGCACATCGTCTCCTGTCACCTGAAGGACATCCGGCTGGAGAGCCAGCTTACGGTGCACCTCAACGAGGTGCTGGTGGGCGAGGGCGCCCTGGACATCGCCGCCCATCTGCGGGAGGTCCAGAAACTCGCGCACGACCCGCCGGTGATGCTGGAGCACCTCCAGACCGCCGAGGAGTACGACCGGGCGCGGGCCCACGTCATGAGGGTGGCGCGGGAGATCGGCGTCAGCCTGGAGGAGTGAGGGCAGCGCGGGAGCAGGAGACACGCTCCTGCCCTACGGTGCCCTGCCAGGGACTGGAGGGGGCGGATCGTCCCGCTTGAGGTCGAGCCAGTCCATCTCGTGCCGGGTGAGGCGCAGGTCGGCGGCGGCTACGCAGGAGTCGAGCTCCTCGAGGGTCCGCGGGCCGACGAGCGCGATGATCGGCCCCTCCAGGTTCAGCACCCAGGCGAGCGCGATCTGGATGCCCGTGACGCCCTTGTCGGCCGCGAGCCGGCGGGCGCGGGCCAGCCTCTCGAAGTTGTCCTCGCTGTGCATTGCCCGCACTAGGTTGGGATCGCCCGCGCTCGGCGGCCCCGCGTGCTCGCGGAAGAACCCCCTGCCCTGGGCGGACCAGGCGATGATGGGCATCCCCGCCTCCGCGTGCCAGGCTACGTCCTGCTCGGTGGCATGCACGCATCCGGGATAGAAGGGCCCTGACGCTCGCGCCAGGCAAACGTTCGGGCTGGAGAAGGAGAGCCCCACCAGGCCCCGCTGCCGGGCGTAGTCGTTGGCGGCGAGGATACGCTCCCGCGACCAGTTGGAGGCGCCGAAGGCGCGGATGCGCCCTTGGCGCAACTCCTCGTTGAGGGCCTCGACCAGCGGGCCGACGGGGAAGCTGGGGTCGTCGCGGTGGAAGGCCCAGAGGTCGAGGCATTCGGCGCCGAGCCGGGAGAGGGCGAGCGAGATGCTCTCGTGGATGACCTGTGGGCGCACCGGGTGGGGCGGCATGTGGCAGCCCTTATCCAGGATCACCACGTCGGCCCGATTGCCGCGCGCGGCGAGCCAGCGGCCGAGCACCTCCTCTGAGAGGCCGTTGCCGTAGTGGTTGGCGGTGTCCACGAGGTTGCCGCCGAGGGCGACGAAGCGGTCGAGCAGGGCGAAGCTCGCCTCCTCACAGTCGGGCCGAAACCACTCGGCGCCGAGGCCGAGGCAGGAGACCTCGCGGCCCAGGGAGGGGAAGGGAAGTGTGCGCATTCCTGCTAGTCGCCCTCCTCGCCGTCGAACACCAGGCCCATGTCGGCGCGGAGGGCGTCGAGGGCGCGCATCTGGCCCAGGCTATCGTCCCAGGTCATGGCGGGGGCCTGGCGCTGCTCCAGGTGCTCGGCGACGTGCAGGGCCTCGTTCTCGTAGAGGTCGCGGCCGAGGCTGATCTCGAAGGTCTCCGCCTTGCCGTCGGCGAGGAGCATCACAGGGGTCCCGCTCTCCGGCGGCAGCCACGGGCTCTCGATGTGGATGCTGCCGCGGCTGCCATAGATGTCGGCGGAGGCGGGGACGTTGCACTGGATGCCGCTGGTGAAGTAAGCCACCGGCCCGGAGGGGAACTCGAGCACCCCGGCCATGTACTCATCCACGCGGGTCCGCTCGCCGATGTGGGCCACCGCGCGGCACCGCGCGGGCTCCTCCCCCACCGCCCAGCGGCAGAAGGAGACGCAGTAGCAGCCCACGTCCATGAGTCCGCCACCGCCCATGTAGTTGACCATCCGCGTGTTGTCGTACTGCGGCCCCATGTTGAACGAGAAGCTGGCGTGGAGGGTGCGGACCTCGCCGATGGCCCCCGCCTCCAGCAGCTCGCGAACCTTCTGGAGCTGGGGGTGGCAGCGGTACATGAAGGCCTCCATGAAGAAGACGTCCTGGGCCTTGACGACGGCGAGCACGCGCTCGAGCTGGGGCGTGTTGAGGGTGACGGGCTTCTCACAGAGGATGTGCTTGCCGGCCTGCGCGGCCTTGATGGACCACTCGGCATGGAGGTGGTTGGGCAGCGCGATGTACACGACGTCCACGTCAGGATCGGCGAGGACCTCGTCGTAGGACCCATATGCGCGCTCGAGGCCGTGCTTGGCCGCGAACTCCCGGGCCTTCTCGAGGTTGCGGGAGCCGATGGCGAGGCCCGTCGCCTGATCGGTGCGGGTGAGCCCGTTGGCGAACTTGGCGGCGATGTTGCCGGCGCCAAGCAACCCCCATCTCAGGTGTCTCATCGCGAGGTCTCTCCAGATCCCGGCGGACGGCCAGGCGTGCGGTATAGGCCGACAGCTTCGGCAGGCGGCGGGCGGTTCCTGCGCGAGGAGTGACGCTCAGATCTCCTCCTCAATCTCGGGGGCAGTGAGCTGGCGGGCCTGAGTGTCGAGGGGTTGGAGCTCCGGCACCTCTTCGCCGGCGGCCGCGCCCAGGTCGCGGAAGCGGCGTGCCTGCGGCAGGACGTTGCGCTCGAGAGAGCCCACGGCGGCGTTGTAGGCCTCCGTGGCCGACCCCAGCCGCCGGCCGAGGTTGGCCAGGTGGCCCACGAAGGTGCGGAGACGGCGGTGCAGCTCGGCTCCGAGGTTGCTCACCTCCTGGGCGCTCTTGGCGACCTGTTCCTGCCGCCAGCCGTAGGCGATGGAGCGCAGCAACGCGACCAGGGTCGTGGGGCTGGCGAGCACCACCCGGTCGCGCATCCCCTGCTCGATCAGGTCTGGGTCCACCGAGCAGGCGGCGTGGAGGAAGGACTCCCCGGGGACGAACATCACGACGAACTCCGGGGTGGGCTCGAACTGCTCCCAGTAGGACTTGGCGGCGAGAGCCCGCACGTGCTCCCGGACCTGCCGGGCGTGCTGGGCGAGGAAGGCCTTCCGCTGCTCGTCGTCCTGGGCCTCCACGGCGTTCAGGTAGGCATCCAGGGAGACCTTAGCATCCACCACTACCTGCCGCTCGGCCGGCAGCCGCACGACCATGTCGGGGCGGAGCCGCCCGGCTTCGCCTTCGGCAGTGGGCTGGGTGACGAAGTCCACGTGGTCGCTCATCCCCGCCAGCTCCACCGCGCGGTGCAGGGACAGCTCCCCCCAGCGCCCCCGGACCTGGGGCCGCCGCAGCGCGGTCACCAGGTTGCCGGTCTCGCGCTGGAGCTGCTGCTCGCTGGCCAGCAGGCTCTTGAGCTGGTTCTCCAGGCTGCCGTAGGCCTGCTGGCGGGTGCGCTCCAGCTCCCGCAGATGGTCCTCATAACGCCGCAGCGCCTCCCGCAGCGGCTCCAGGGTCCGCTGGGCGGACTGCACGAAGGACTCCGCGTTCTGGCGCAGGGCCTCGGCCGAGAGGGCCTGGAAGGTGTCGCCGAGCTGGTGTCTGGCCTGCTCCAGCAAGGAGCGCTGGTCCTCCAGTTGCCTGTCCGCCGCCTGCGCGCGGGTCTCGGCGGCGACGCGCGCGTCGCGCTCCTCCTGGAGACGGCGCACCAGCCTGGCGTTGGCCCACACCCACCCCAGCAGCCCGCCCACGGCGAGCCCAATGATGAGGAAGATCGCCTCGAGCATGGCCCTCTCCCCGACACCCGGGATGGAGGGATTCTAGCCGATCTTCGGCTGCCAGGCAACCTCGCGCGCAGGGCTCCGGGGCCGAGCCGGCGAAGAGCAGGCTCATGAGCCGGATCGAGGTCATCGAGTCGGCGGCGATTCTGGCGGCGCTGGCGAGCCTCTGGCCGTTGATCGCGGGCCACCGCTCCAACTGGTACCGGGTGTGGCTGCTGGCGGTGCTGGTGGGGATGGTCTGGCTGGCGGTGAGGCGGATCCGCCGCGTCGCGGCCGCCGCCCGCCACGCGGAACGCAGGCGAGACGAGGCCGAGCGGCGCGGCCGGCCGCCGTTCCTGGGCTAACGCGGCGGGAGGGGCGCGCCCGGCTTCGGGCACATAGGCCCGAGGCGCCGAAGGCGGCGGGCGTGTCCCCTCCGCCACGGCTTCGGGGCCCAGGGGGAATGCCCGCCTCACAAGGGGGAGCTGGGGCTACGGGATCGCCTTTCTTAGAACCCACTGGAGGCCGCGGGTGAGAGTGGCCCCGACTGCGTCGAAGACTGTGTAGAGCACGGGGATGATTACCAGCGACAGGAACATGGAGAGGGAGAGCCCGCCGATGACCGCGATCGCCATGGGGGCGCGGAACTCACCCCCCCGCGAGGTGCCCACCGCGACCGGCAGCAGCGCGAAGATGGTGGTCAGCGCGGTCATGAGCACGGGACGAAGACGTGTCGGGCAGGCCTCCCGGAGCGCATCCATCATGCCCATGCCGCGGGCGCGCAGGGTGTTGGTGTAGTCCACAAGCAGGATGGAGTTCTTGGCGACGATGCCCACCAGCATGATGATGCCGATCATGACCACGAGGCTGAAGCTGTTGCCGGTGGCGAGGATGGCGAGCAGCGCCCCGACGAGGGCCATGGGCAGCCCGAGCATGATGATGAGCGGGCTCAGATAGCCCTCGAAGAGCGCGGCGAGCAGGATGTAGATGAGCACGATGGAGAGCATGAGGGCGAGGAGCGTGTCACCCATGCCCTCCCGGAACATCTCGGCCTCGCCGCCGAAGTGGAGCGTGACCCCGCCCATGTCCAGGCCTGCCAGCTCCCGCTCTATGGCGGTGACCACGTTCTGTATGCCGTAGCCCTTCGCCAGGTCGGCCTGCACGGCGACCATGCGCTGACGGTTCTTGCGGTCAAGCTTCGTCGGCCCGGTGCCCGGGGTGAGCTCCGCCACATCGCCCGCGTACACCGGCCCCGACCCCCACCCGACGAGAACGTTCTCAACCGAGCGGAGCCCCTCCCGGTCCTCCTCCCGCAGGCGGACGCGGATGTCGTACTGGTTGGCGCCCTCCCGGAGCTTCGCGGTGGTGTCTCCCTCGAGGGCCGCGCGCAGCACCCTCGCCACCTGATAGGTCGTCATCCCCCGGTCGGCCGCCCGGTAGGGGTCAACGCGCGCCCGCAGCTCGGGCTTGCCCACGCGCCAGGTCACGTCGGCGTTCACCACCCCCGGCACCTCGGCCATGCGCCGCCGCACCTCCTCGGCCACCCGGAGCAACTCATCCATGTCCTCGCCAGTCAGCTCGGCCGAGATGGGCGCCGCGGCTCCCCCGCCCATGCCCTGGTACGAAGTCACCGAGATCTGAGCGCCCGGGATCTGCTGGGCGAGCCGGTCCAGCTCGGCGACGATGTCGAGGTCGGACCGGTCCCGGTCTAGCTTGTCCACCAGCACCACTCGCAGACCCCCGTAGAGCGCGCCGGTGCCGCCCCCGCCGAACACCCCGCCGACACCCCGCCCGACAGAGGCGACGACGCTGTCCACCTCGGGGAAGCGCTCCCGGTCGAGCGCGATCGCCTCGAGCTGACGCACCACTTGCTCGGTCGCCTCCAGGGAGGAACCGGCCGGCAGCTCCACGGAGACCATGACCTGCCCCCGATCCACACGGGGGAAGAACTCCATGGGCAGGGGCCGGTACAGCAGGCCGACGACCAGCAGGGCGCCCGCGCCGGCGACGGCCATCGCCGGCCGCGCCCCCCGGCCGCCGGCGAGCAGCCCCAGCACCGCCATCGCCGCGATCAGCGCCTGGAACGCCGCCTTGCCCGGCAGTGCGTCCCCAGTCGGCAACACCATCCTGGATGGGACGGCGACCCCAATCACCGCCAGCAGGGCGATAGCGCCCGTCAGCAGGGCCGCCAGGCGGTGGTCCAGCGCCCAGTTGAGCAGCCGGCTGTAGGCGTCCCGAAGCACGGCGAAGGAGCGGTCGAAGGCGACCATGAGGCGGGCCGCCGCGCCCTGGCGGGCGCCTTCGCCCTCGGTCCGGGCGTCCTCCTCGCGGTACCAGCGGGAAGCGAGCATGGGGGTCATGGTGAAGGCGACGAAGAGAGAGATCAGGCTGGTGACGGCCACCGTGATGCCGAACTGGCGGAAGAACATGCCCACGATGCCGCCCATGAAGGCGACGGGGATGTACACGACCACGTCCACGAGGGTGATGGCGATGGCGGCAAGGCCGATCTCGGTGCGCCCATTGAAGGCCGCCTCCTTGGGCGGCTCCCCGAGCTTGAGGTGGCGGTAGATGTTCTCGATGATGACGATGGAGTCGTCCACGAGGATGCCGACGGTGACCGCGAGGGCGAGCATGGTCATCATGTTGAGGCTGAAGCCGGCGAAGAACACGGGGGTGAGGGCGGCGATGATGGAGGTGGGGATGGCGAGCGCGACGATCATGGTCCCCCGGAAGTTGTGCAGGAAGAGGAAGACCACCAGGACGGCGAGGATCACGCCCATGACGATCTGGCTGCGCAGGTCGTTGAGGGCGTCGCGGATGAAGGTGGACTGATCCAGGGTGATGCGGGCGGTGACATCCTGAGGCAGGAGCCCCCGCGCCCGCTCGACAGGCCGGGGCGGCCGGACGCGGTGCCAGAGGGCCTGGCGCCAGTTCTCGGCGCGGGGCCGGCCCACGACCTCATAGCCGCGCTCGTCGAAGGTCTGGCCCGTGAGGCGATAGAGCTCGGCCCGCACTCCGTCGGCTACGGCGACGGTGTTGGCGTCCGCGCGCTTGAGCACCGTCACCGTCACACTGTCCTCACCGTCCACCCGCGCCCAGTCGCGGCGCTCCGCCACCGTGTCCAGGACCTCTGCGATCTCCCCCAGCGCCACCGGCCGGCCAGCCGGGGTGCGGAGCTGGACCTCGCGGATGTCGGCCACGGACTCGAACTCGCCCACCGCGCGCACCGCGTACTCGCGCCGGGACTCCTCGATGACCCCGCTGGGCAGGTTCAGGTTCGCGGCCTGGAGGGTCTGCACGATCTGCTCGAGGCCCACCCCGTGGGCCTCGGCCCGCCCCTGGTTGACGGCCACCAGGATCTCGCGCACATCGCCCCCCCAGATCTCCACCGATCCAACCCCGGACAGGCGGCTGAGCCGGTCCCGCACCACATCGTCGGCCAGCCGCCGCAGCTCCTGGGCCGGCCGCGGGCTGGAGAGCGAGAACTGCACCACCGGGATCGCCGACATGGAGAACTTCTGGATCACCGGCGGCTCCATGTCCCGGGGGAGCCGGAAGCCGGCCGCATCCACCTTCTCGCGCACCTCGCTCGCCGCGGTGTCCAGGTTCACGCCGAGCTGGAACTCGACCGCGACCGAGGAGACCCCCTCCTCCGAGCTGGAGTTGACGTTCTTCACCCCGCTGATCGTGCTCACCGCGTCCTCGATGGGCCGGGTGATCAGCGTCTCGATCTCCTCCGGCCCCGCGCCGGGATAGACCGCGATCACCACCACCCACGGGAACTCGATGTCCGGGTACAGATCAATGGGCAGCCGGGCCAGCGAGGACAGGCCGAGCACGACGAAGGCCATCACCACCATGGTGATGGTGACGGGGCGGTTGATCGCGGCGCGGGTCAACCACATGGATCAGTCACCTCCGGCGCGCCTGACCTGCACCGCGGCCCCGTCCTGCAAGGCCTGCGCGCCCACCACGACCACCGTCTCGCCGGCCTCCACCCCTGAGAGCACCTCCGCCCTCAGCGTGTCCGCGATCCCAAGCCGCACCGACCGCTCCCGGGCCGTCCCCTCCTCCACCACGAAGACGACCGACCGGCCCTCACGCTCCACCACGGCGTCCTTCGGGATCACCACCGCCTCCGGGCTCTCCCCTATCACCACGCCGCCGCGGGCGAACACCCCCGGGCGCACCGCCACCCCGGCCTCCCTGATGCCGATGCGCACTACGAACTCGCGGCTCCGCGGGTCGGCCACCGGCACGACGCGCTCGACCCGGCCCTCGACGGCTCGCTCCCCATCTGCCTGCAGCATCACCTCGACCCGCTGCCCTGGCTGGATGAGTTGCGACACCCGCTCGGGCACCGTGGCCTCGAAGTACACCTCCGAGAGGTCGGCGAGCCGCAGCAGCGGCGGCCCACCCATGGTGCTCGCGATCTCGCCGGGGTTGACGTTGCGCGCGTACACCACCCCTGAGATGGGCGCCCGGATAGTCGTGTAGCCCAGCATCTCCTCCGCCTGTGCCAGCCCTGCCTTCGCCTGCTCCAGCTGCGCGGCGGCCGCCTCCACCTGCCTGCGGGCGGCCTCCACTTCCTCCGGCCGCGCCCCCTGCTCGACCAGCTCGAGGCTCTCCCGCGCCGCGTCGCGGTTGGTGCGGGCGGTCTCGTAGGCCATCTCGGCGGCGTCGAGCTGCTGCCTGGAGACCGCCCCTCGCTCGAACAGCCCCCGCAGCCGTGACAGATCCGCCTCCGCCGTCCTCAGCGCCGCCTGCGCCTGCTCAAGGCGGGCCCGCGCGATGGCCCGCTCCTCCGGCCGCGCCCCCTGCTCCAGGATCTCCAGGCGCTTCCGCGCGGCCTCCAGCGATGCCCGCGCCGCCTCCGCGCCGGCCCTCGCCTGCCTCACCTGGCTCTCCGCCTGGGCCCGCTCTAGGGTGATGAGCACGTCGCCGGCCTTCACCACATCCCCCTCCCGCACCCGCACTTCGCTCACCCGCGCCGTGATCTGGGACGCCACATCGGCCTCCCGCAGGGCCCGGATGGTCCCGGTGACCGTCACCCGTTGGACCATCGTCTCCACCGCCGCGGGCGTCACCTCCACCGGCACGCCCGCCTCCTCCGGCCCCTGCCCTCCCCCGGGC